>Ga0214923_10000027_pt1 | contig 184783 bp, 275 predicted proteins | sample LL1510_MetaG_FD_177993 | JGI IMG/M metagenome (GOLD analysis project Ga0214923, IMG submission 177993) | Freshwater microbial communities from Lake Lanier, Atlanta, Georgia, United States - LL-1510 | ecosystem: Environmental > Aquatic > Freshwater > Lake | place: USA: Georgia | collected... | reverse complement strand
TGGTACTACTGGTACTAGTAGATGAGCTAGACGTACTGGTTGAACTAGTGCTAGTACTACTAGAACTAGTACTACTCGTACTAGTAGACGAAGTTGAGGTACTTGAGGTACTTGTTGAACTAGTACTAGTGCTGCTAGAACTAGTGCTAGTACTAGATGTAGAAGTAGACGAGGATGATGTGGATGTGCTACTAGAACTGCACTCTGTAAGGAATGTGATTGTTATATATTCTAATATAGATGAGATATAAATCTCTCTAACAACCTGACAATCTGGATCACCAAAAGTGGAAACAAAATAGAAACCGTTAGTAACTGGATCATAAAATATATTAGTATAACCTAAAGCTATTAATATTGCTATAATTTCTGCTTGTTCAGCGGGATTGGGGAAAATAAATTCGGGCATCATTATAGTTGTACCAGCTTGAATCACATCTCCGTACTCACCAAGACTAGAACTTGATGAACTAGAGATATCACAATCTTCACCGCAAGTATCAACTGGAATTATAACTTCTTCGCAAGTTTCTGGATTGCAGTAATCATCTGGTAACTTAATTTTAACTCTGTCGTAAATAAGACCATTGCAAGGATCTAATCTCACATTAGTTACTACACAAATTGAACAATCTTCGCTTGAACTACTAATGGATGAATCGCTACTAGAAGAGTCACTAGATGTACTACTACTAGAACTACTGCTAGTAGAACTGCTACTAGAACTACTACTACTACTGCTACTATTAGAACTACTACTGCTACTACTAGAACTACTACTACTAATACTACTGTTACTATTAGAACTACTACTGCTGCTACTGCTACTACTAGAGCTAGTACTACTACTGCTACTGGAACTACTACTGCTACTGCTAGAGCTACTACTAGAACTACTGCTACTACTAGAGCTACTACTGGAACTACTACTGCTACTACTAGAGCTACTACTAGAACTACTGCTACTACTAGAGCTACTACTGGAACTACTACTGCTACTACTAGAGCTACTACTAGAACTACTGCTACTACTAGAACTACTGCTACTACTAGAGCTACTACTAGAACTACTGCTACTACTAGAGCTACTACTAGAGCTACTACTAGAACTACTGCTACTACTAGAGCTACTACTAGAACTACTACTGCTGCTACTGCTACTACTAGAGCTACTACTACTACTGCTACTAGAACTACTACTACTGCTACTGCTAGAACTACTACTAGAACTACTACTACCACAATCACAGCAATGATCGGCCTCGATACTCTCGTTTGAACTTGCCACACCAGCGCAAGTCTCGTCATTAACAATAGAACTTTCTAACACTATATATTTGCCATCCACATGCACAGCATATATTCTGGTCTGGGCACATAATGATCTTCCAAGATAATCATTAACTGTAATTTTATAGTTTCTTAAATTATTGAAGATTTTTTCACCATCTTTACCCCAAATATCATAATTATCAAAATACTTTTTACCAGCAACTGTTGGGTTCAATAAAACAGCCTTGGCGGAGCCATAGGCTTTTAAATCGCATACAAGCTGTGCCACAACAATTCTTTCTGATTGAGCAGGAGAAACCCAAACTCCTCTTTCTCTATCGAATCTAAGATCTATTGGGCCAACTGGCCAAGTCATGGGATTTTTTAACCAATTGTTCATGAACTTATTTTTAAGTCCTTCTTTGGCAAAAATACCCTTTTCGGTATTGTCCGGACTATCAACAGCATTTGGCATTGGTTTACCATCGGTATCATATCCCCAAGATTGAAGTACCAATGGTCCCTTCAAACTATAAAAACCGAAATCTTTAGACGATTCTCTTTCGTCATTTAAATCTAAAATTGCTGTTGGTTCATTGTCAAAACTCAGTATTTTAATATTACAACCCCTAGTGGTTTTTCCTTTTCTGTCATCCCAAGTTTCAAGTATAGCACGACTTAATATTGGATTCAAATATTTTTGATTAATTGGTAATGAGTCTTCATCAATTGGAGGCATTGGTGGACGAGGTTTGTTAAACACTCCACTCTGATTCCAACTGGTAAAATATCTAGATGCTCGTGGTCTTGTGTCATCATCGCCAACTCTGCCACTAACTGATACCGGGCTGAATAATCCATCAACAGACATTATTACTTGTGTTCTATAAGTGTCTCCACTAAATGAGATTTGTAATGAACCGTCTAGGGCTTTATCTATACCAACATCAAAAATTCTATCAATTGTAGTATGACCATCGGTGGCCTTTTCTGGTTCTTCTGGATCCTTACATAGTTCATCACAACTAATCTCTCTTTGAGTAGGATTTTCTCCAGTTGGAGCAACGCCAGATCCTGTATAGTTTTCTGTTTTAATATCATAATAGCCACCAATAAATAAAGCTACCGGCGTTGTTTGTTCTGTAAATAATCCTGGTTGTACCAATTGCATTCTAATACCAAAAGCCTTTTGGAAAGCCCCATTAATCATATTCAAAGTGTCTGTCTTAAATTTATTAATAGACTTGATCGATTCTTCTCTAGAAGCCCTAATTTTTCTTAGTTGTTCAGCCAATGCTTCTGCATAATTAGCAAATCTTAAAGTTCTGGTAGAAAACACATAATTAGATGTAACGCCATTATTACCATAATCCACACTAATACTATCTATTAATAATCCATATGTGGATATATAGTATCCAATAGCTCTTCCGGGTGGTTCTGCAACAGTCATACTTCCTTTTTCTTGCACGTTTGAACCCCTTAATCCAACCAATGCTAGGGCAGTTCCAATAGATTCCATAGCAGCATAACCACCATATGTCCAAGGGTTCAATTCTGGTATCACTTTCAGATCGGTTTTACCAACAATTCCTTTGCTGCCAAAAAATGGCCCTCTAATATTATTACATGAAGCTGGGTTTCTTCCATATGAGTATATATTGCTTTTCATAGGTAAAACAACATCATCAAACACACCAGCAGGCTGCCTCATATTAAATATACTATTCAGTGTTGAGACAAGAGTACTACCAGTCTCATTTGCCCTATCAGCCAATCTACCATCTCCAAAAAGAATTCCAAAGGTTCTAATACCAGAGCTAATAAATTTTTTCAAACATTCGCTTAGATTAGCAATAGGCTGACAATTAGGATGCGATGCGCAAAAATCGGGCATCATTTGTATAACACTCTCTAGTGTTAATTTTGCAAATGCTCTGTATTTGCCTTTGATATTTAATAAATATACTTGTTGATCATTGCCTGTTTTCAGATATGCTGTACCCTTTGGCCTTATATTTTGTTGATTGCCAAGAGCAAGATTTTTAATAAAAATAGAATTTGACTGAATATCTTGTATCGCTAAACGAGTACAAATTTTTGCTGGAGGTCTTTGACCAGCAGCCCTTTGTCCAGCTCTAGTTTTTATATGACTAGTTTGAGCAATATCAAAAACCACAAAGGTTGATAATCTTCCATCATTAGCTTGAAATAATACTGTTTCTTTATTATTATTAAAATCTAAACCAACAATATTATTCTGAATTTGATTTTTACTAGGATAACCAGCATCAACAGGCACATCAGATAATTCATAAAAACTACTATCAGATTTCTTAAATGACAAGGCTCCTGGTATAACTCTATCTGCTGCTACAGGATTTGGTGTTATGCAAATATTATCTAATAGGACTAGGTATTCTTTACCATAATAAGTATTAATAAAATTATCAAACCATTTCCATGCCGCCTCCATAATACCAAATTTTTCTTTTCTAGCAGGGTCAGCCATTAAAACGTGACATAGTCGATTATATATGATTTTCCATCTATTATTATAGTCTGCTTTTTGTTCTGGTGTGGCTCCAGCACCCGGAGGAGCTTCGTTAACAGCAGCAGCAAAAGCAGCTATAGCGGCTTCTATTGCTTGAGGATTTAGCAGACCTAATGTATCTAATAATTTATATGATAAAGTATCTTTCATCCCCGGCATCTGACCATAAAAAACCCATGTTTCCAACTTTTTTGACATCAAAATTTCTTCTTCATATATTTTGAATGTTTCTGGAAAAGCATTGCCTCCACCCAAGGCTATAAGTAGTTCTTTTAATGGCAGAGTATTTATTGTCACACCATTTTCTTTAAAATCTGCTGGTGTTACAGCTATCATCTCCACATTATTATTAGCGTCTGGAGCCTTGTATCCAAAAAACATCATAATTTTTGATTTATCAACTTGTTTTTCGGTAAAATCAACATCGATTTCTTTTAGATAATGAATTTTATCACCAATAATAATTAAATTAGAAGGCTCATAAACTTCTGTTATACCAAAATTGGACGTGGTAACGTTTTGTCCTTGTATTTTTTGATTTTGTATTAGAGAAGGAATCACGCCTTCGGCGCCTAACCCATACGAAGTATTTGCTGCGGCAGAAGATCTATCAATAAGCCAAACTTTAACTACAGCACCAGCTTCTAAGGTTATTAGATAATCACAGGCACAGTCTCTAGCAGCCTGATCTATAAGACTAGATAAAGATTCAAAATCAGCACTAGATCTACTAAATCTTCCCCTAGCGTCTAACGCTGTAATCAATTCTGAAAAATTAAACGTTAACGGTCTATTATTAGTTGTAAATATTGTAGCATTATTTTTTTGTAAAGCCTGGAATATTTTCAATAGAGAAACGCCGTTTGATCTTGGTCCTAAAGTTAAACCGTTAAATTCCGTTCCAGAAATTCCAAAGTTAGCACAATTATTTTTTGGAAAATTTTCAAAATCTTCTCTGTTGCATCCTGGTCCTTGTCCTTCAAGATAATATGCTGCGTGTAATAAATTTTTAGCTGTAGCACCATTACAGTCCATAATAGAACAGTAATAGCTCTTTAAAAGAACTGTTACATTATCTAATAATTTTTTAGGATCAATAATTTTTAATACATAATTAAAACCACTATTACTTTCGTTATATGTGATTTCATTAACTATACCACCAAAATAAAAGCCACTTGTTGCAGTAAACATAACCGGAACACCCAACTCTGGCGCTGAAACAATCACATTGCCATCACATAAAGGGTCGCCAGTTATAGTGAGTGTTAAATTTGTTGTACCATTATCTGATAGTCCAAACTGAATATTAAAGCTCATTAAGTTAACTGCGGTATCATTAAAATATACATTTCCAGTATTAAGATCTCTCAATATAAATTGAGCATATGGATTAGTACATATTGTTTGTCCTGGAACTTCAATCATTATACCGTCCTAATAAATGTTTTGTCGCCATAGCTCTGAAAATTAATACTTAGATCATATATCTGGTTTTTATCAACAATTATTCTGGTCGATTGTTGATATAGTAGCTTACTAGATAAATAGTCCTCATCTCCTATTATTGTATATACACCCGGCACAACATTTTCAAAAGTTGTTGAACCTATAAATCTTTGTTTATAATTTTTAGGACCTAATAAATAACATATACAGTCTGTCAATACGAGATTAATGACTATTGTTGATGTATTAGTAGAATCGCCACTTTGTTTTATTGTTTTATTAGATGTTGATGTTGTGATATTTGTAGGTGTTGGCGTTATAGTTTGTGTAGTAGTACTTGATTGAATGATTGTTGACGATGGTATAAGGTCTGGCACTATTGTTTGTGTGTCTGTTGATAATCTCACATAACACAATATGTCTCCATATTGAAATTTATCTTTAATTTTATAATTATATTTTTGTAAGAAATTTTTTGCTTCAGTAAAATGTCTATCATAACTAATAGTAGTATTATTAGTATAAATATATCTGGTAATATTATTATTAATATCTTTAATTCTAGTTATAATATAACCAAAAGGAATATTTTGTAAATTTTCTCCAGATAGTTGTTGATTATTTTTAATAAAAACAGATAAATTATCTGAGGTATTATCAATAGCAAAAAAATCAATAGAATAAGAATTATCAACAAGTTGCAAGTCTTTGGTTATTGTGGGATTAGCATTAGCAAACACCGAGATTGATCCACTATGGGTATTGAGTGTTTTATTGTAAATATATAAAGAATTATAATTATTAATATTATTTATGTCTAATAAAAGCTTTTTTATATTTAGAATATATTGATAATCATTATTATCTATAGAACACGCTGTTTGATTTATATTTAAATTTGATGTTAACACATTAAAATTTTCTAAAAAATATACAGCTGTTACAAACCCAAGATTATATAGATTAAAGTATGATGCTATTTTTATATCTTTAATATAGGAGTCCTCTTCGCTATATCCTGTTGGTGTTGATGATGATATTGTAATATAAGCATCAGAACCTGAAAAATATGTATTATTAATTCCTGTAATAATTGATGATCCTATTAATAAACTTGGTTTTTCACTACTAATTTTTTGATCGCTATCTAAACCAAGAATACACTCATACTCTGTATTATTTTCCATATCAATAATTGAAATAGATTGAGGTATTTGTTGTGTTAATAAATTAATACCTGGACCTATATGAAAAGCAAAATACCAATTTTCTTTATTATTATCGAGTCTCACAACTTCTATAGTGTCATCGATACAATATGATGACAAAAATTTTCTTATAATCATTTGTTGAACAATAACTCCATCAATCTTAAGAGATATTTTGTTTTTTTCTAGTATGCGTTGTATAATTTGCCATGTCTCAGAATTTTGTTGAATATGGTGATATGGAATAAAAATGGTGTCAAATATTGGTAACATATTTTGAACAAGAAATTGATTATTTGGCGTATCAGAAACCACATTTATCGCTGTTGTAATTGGTAAGAGATTTGGAATATCTATAGTTTCAGTAATGGAACAATTTAAATTATTTGTGATTGTTACGCTGTAAGATCCTGGTAATAATTGATTAATAAAATGATATGTATAAATATTATCGGTTTGATCATAAGACAAAAGATTAGAAGTATCAAACTTATCAAAATTTATATTGGATGGTCCCACAAAAGAAAATCCAAAAGGCCCAAAACCTTGTACAGATAATTTTAGATATCCAAAGCTGTCTAGAATTTCTGGTGGTAAAACTTCATCGCTTGTTAAAGATATAGTGGAGTCCATGATCTCTATACCAGTGACAATATCTGTATCGTTGATTGCTTCACATCTATTATAGTCTGTTACTGTAATAGTATAAAAGCCTTGAGATAAACCATGAAATGTGTAACTGGTATCGTTCTGCTGTACAGAAAGCTCGCTATTATTAAAAGTATATGGGGGTGTTCCTCCGCTTACTTCAACAAAAATAATACCATTATCACCGCATGAATATTTAAATGCATCTATTTTTTTAATAGCAAATTTATCTGGTGATTCTACTAATATGTTATATGGTCCAAGAGTGGTTGAACCAACAATAGTAAAAGAATATGTACCAGCGGATAAATTAATTAACGAAGCGCCATTATCTCTAATCTGATTAGGGTCTAGGGCTGTAGTCGATTCCCATGTTATAGAGTATGATATAAAGTTAGAATATAAGTTATCAAAAATTATAGTGGTAATATCGATCAAACCATCTGTTGCATCATAGCAAGTTGGATTAGATACAGAGTATTCAATATATCCATTATTTCCTATGTTAATTATACTCATAAACATCCTTATGCATAATAGTTACACCTAATACGTTCATGAGTTATAGTAATCGAATACGTGCCTTTGTTAACGGTTTGAGATTTATAAATCCATCCATTAATTGAACTATATTGAGATGCTATGATAAAATTTAATTTATTTTTTGCACATTCTATGATTTTTTCCATTTTTTTTGCATCACACCCAATTAATGAAGCTCTTACAGTTATTCTAACGCTTTGAGATGTGACGCCTGTTCTTTGTATGATAGATCTTGGAAAGGCTTGATAACCTTTAACAGCCCTATTGGGAATAATAATTTCTTGGTATCTATGAGCCGGAAAAGTATCATCTATGGTAATTTCTAATTCATATTCTTTAGATTTACAAGCATCAATATCTGAAAAATCCATATCAAATGTAATTTCTCCAGCAACCATAGATTTTGTGATTGTGTGAGAGTTTCTCTGATAACAAATAGGAGGAATAAATTGAGTATCGCAAGTATTTGGATCCGGAGGACATTTAGGAGCAGTAAGAGTAACATATTCTCCTCCGGGCCACACTCCTTTATGTAAAAAGGCTCTATCCAAAGCATCAAAAGCACTTTGAGCATTACCAATTCTTTCATTAGTATTAGCTTTATGACCAATATGATCACCAATTGTAGCTAAAGATAATCCTTTAATATTACCAGAAATAGATCTAGTTCTTTTTTTAGTCTTTTGATCAAGATTATCTGTTGTGTTAACTGTTACTAAGGCAGAAGGTGTTCCGCCGGAAGTTTCTTTTACATATGCTGTAAATTGCCATGATACATTACCATTTGTTTTAATCTCTAAACTTTTAGTATCTAAAAACTTGTTCCAAAGTCTATAATTAATTAGAGGATTGCCGTCTCCATATCCGTTAATAATTGATGCTGATCTTAATAGTAAAAAATTATTTATTACTGGCATAGGATCATAAGAAGGGTATCCACATATAAAATTACTATTAACACCTAACTCTATACTACCATTAGCTTTAATATATCCTTTAGAAATTCCCATTCCTTGATCATTAGCACATAATAAATCTGCTGAACCATCAATAGTAATACTTTCAGAATATGAGGTAAGAAACTTAGGAATAGCTTCTGGTGGTATATTGATAGATTTAGCAAATTCAGGATCTGGTTGGACCACTGGTTGACCGTTAATTGTCTCTATTGCTACTACTATAGTATATGATGCTACGAATGGTTGGTCGTTCTGATTAATATCTATAGATCTAATTCTGCCAGAACCATCTAAGAAATCTTTGCCCCCAGTGTCGGCACATCCTATTGTCAAAGAAGCACAATTTTCATCATATTGAAGATTATTAAGCTCTTCAATTTTACTCATAATATTTTCATCAACAATAGTACCAGACAATGTGACAATTAAAAGTCCACCAATTACATAATTATTATATCTTACATATTCATAAGTAGTACTAACAAATGGGGCTGGTCTAAGAGATCTACCAGCTAATATAATACTATCAAATCTACTACTCATAATTTATTATGTCCTTATAGTGGTTCTACACTTACTAATATATCCTTTAGATAAGGTATTTGCTCTATTATTTCTACTATATGAATGGGATATTAGCATAAAATCTAATGGATCTAAACTATTATCTAGCATATATTGAAAGATATATTTATTTAAAGATATATCTTGAATATTTGGTTGAGCACATAATGGTCTAGATGCTTCGTCTAAACAATTACTTTCGGGAAAAGATACCACACTAGAAAAAGAAATCTTTCTAGCGGTATAGCAATTCAGATCTTGCAATAAAACTCCACCAGTTGGAATTTCATGAGTAGCGATACTTGGCTGTTCTAAATTATCGTCTACAGTATATTCTATACTTGTAACATTAGGATCGCTTTTATTACAAATATTTTTAATCCACTCAAAACTAAAGTCTATTGATCCTTCTGTTCTGGCTCTACTTATGGTGGAAGAAGAAGGTTTATAGCATCCTTGTTGACTGTTATCGTCTGGTGGTAACAAACAAATATTATATGATGCTGGGGGACAATCATATTGAAATAATGCGTATTCTATACCGGTCCATGATGACAAATCAACAAATTTAGATTTTATATAATTTAGAGCAGTTTCAGCACTGCTAAGAGCAGATAACGATGAGATTGAACCAATATAAATAATATCTACCCAAGGAACATTAATTAATCCTTTAATATTACCACTAATCGTTTTAATTTCTCGATTATCATCATATGTTCTACTATGTTTAAAGTTTAAATCTACATAAGCGCTTAATCCGCCCCTACTAGGGTGTAATAACACCACATCTGATTTAAATGATCCAGAATTATTATTATTAAAAGTATAATTACGGTCCTGTAAATATGGTATCCATGATCGATACTTGACGAGCAAAGGATGTGAGGGGAATCTTTTAATTAGTCTTTTAATTAGCCTTTCTATTAGGGTTGATGATTTAACATTTGTACAAATAGGGTCAACCTCAACAGACATTTGAAAATTAAAACGAGCAAAAGCTTTGGATAGTTTTAAATCTGTAGTTAAGACAAACCCATGAGCATCCTCACCAAGACTTATATTTTCTGCAAACGATAAAGATTTTACATAATCTTCGGCCACTATACCTAAATTATTTGGTGGAATTCTAGTTAATGGCGCCTCAATTGATATTGTAAAACCACCAACATTAACCCAAGTAGGATCAGACCCCTGTTCAATATCAATATTAGCAATTCTAGCATTACCACTATAAACATTCGGTATACTAACATTCAAACAGGTTTTTCCTTCTCCTCTAACTAAATCTCTAATATTTTTTAATTGCTTCATTACACTTGAAGCTGTTAATGATCCATCGTCTTTATAAAAGACTACCCCGGATACTGTAATATTTTTTTTACCACCAATAATAACGCCGGTATCAGTTTTATAATATTCGGTTTTAACAGTAACTTTGGGCGCATTTGCGTCTGTTAATTGTAGGCTTCCAATAGTAATATTCATGTCCTGGATCCTCTTCTCTAAACTAAAATTTAATTAGTGCCAGAACTTACAATTCTTACCCAGTTGTTATTTCCAGCATGAACTATAGTCATATTTCTTCCAGCTAAAATCGTTTCTATATTAGAGATTGAACCAGATTTTCTAACCACTATACTATATGTGGAATCCATATTAGCTATAGTGAATTTTTTACCAAGATATAGCCCTGTACCGTTAGGTAGATAAACAAAACTTGCTCCTGTTGGATACAGGAACTTATACTCAGAATCTGGTTCTGTCAAATATAATGGTGTTACAAAGGTTCCGGAACTTGCCAAAGACGTACTTCTAATTATTGTTCCTGTACTAGAGACTTGTATATAGTTATTGCTATCCACATATAAACTAATACGATTATTACCACTAAAAGACGCATTAGCGCTATGAGATAGTACAATATTATTATTGCCAGTGACCTTTACATTACTGCCTAAAATAGTATTATTATTACCAGTAGATACTATATTATTACCAAGTACAAATCCACCAGTACCATATACATTATTATAATATCCAAAAGCTACACCCGTACCATATGTGGAGATAGTATTACTCGCTCCCACAGCAACAGCAGCAGAATCTATAGAAAGAGCAGTTAGGGTGTTAGAATTACCAACAGAAACACCAGCGTCAGTAAGAATTAGATTTCCTGCTCCAACTCCAACAGAATATTCACCATGTGATCCATTATTGTAACCTATTGCAGAAGCGTACAGTCCGCTAGCATAATTAGCGTAACCGAACACAGTTGTATAATCTTCGGCAGCACCATTTTGCGCACCAAAGATAGTTATACCAATATTACCAGAATTCTCACAAACATTGGTTGTGCCAAAAATACTAGAGTTGCTTCCAGAAGGAATAGAGATATTGTAACCAACAAGCACATTATTATTACCACTAGTACTTATTCCACTACCAAATATACTATTATTAACTCCTCTAACAGAATGATTAAGACCATAGACTATATTATTTCCACTGATGCTACTATTACCAATATTAAGATTTTGAGAATCTAGCGCTAAAATATCTACTAGTCCACTACTTGTTAATACCTGAGAAAATAGTCTGGTTCTTTCTGAACCGCTAGTGCTATTTAATATTCTTGAACCTAATAATACTCCACTTTTTGCTGTATCTACAGAATTATTAAACTTAAACACAAAATACTGATTATTAGTTCCAGATTGTGCATATAGATTATGCAGGGTGAATACGGAATTGCCGCTGGTGAATGTTGTGTGGCTCAACCCGCCAGAATCAGCAACTTTAATATAGTTATTGTTATTTAATGCTAATAGTGTTTGATTATTGCCACTAGTGTTGACCCCTGATCCACCGATGATCCAAATATTATTACCAGAAGAGGAGTGATAACTGCCTATAGTACCTCCGTAAGTTCCAGAAGCTAATGTGGAATTATTTCCTATGGCTATACAGTTCTCACCACATATGTTATGATAATATCCGATAACAACATTGGTACCATCATTTTGAGATATTTCACCAATAACAATGCCGTCTAGATTAGTATTATTAAAGCCTAAAGAAACACCACTAGAAGTTAAACTGATAGCTTCTTCTAGACTGCCATTTTTTATAATTTCCATAACTATACTAGAAAATTCTGAACTATCAGAAGTATCTAATACTTTAGAGTAAATTTTACCATAGTCAACATTATTACCAGAAGCATTTAGTCCAGAGAATACTATTGTACCAACGACTCCACCAGTGGCTAATCCACTTACAGATGTATTACCTAAAACTAATTTGGGGCCAACACCACTTCTATATACTGTTATACCATTTCCATATTGACTATTAATTATTAAGCTATCATTTGCGCTTGATGTATTAATACTAACCTTATTGGAAGCCCCATTAACATACAATAAATGAGTATTTCCGCTTCCTTCAACTCTAAAACTATTTGGGTGTGATTGTTCATTGAAAACAATTGTGCTACCAGAATTTGTTGGAATAATAACAGATGCTGTTGAAATATTTCCAGTGCCACCAATTAATAATGCGGAATTATTAAAATCCCAATTAAATTTATTGATACCACTAAATGAACTATCGTATTTAATTTGAATAGATCCATTGTCACCATAAGGATTGGTCGCATCCTGTATTGGATCAAGAGTTAACCATCCACTTTTAGATGGTACGGACATAATCTCGATATAGTCATTTCTTATAGATAAATTATAAGTACCAGTACTATTGATAGTTTCGGTACCGCTTGGTGTTAATAATACAGCATTGGGTTGACTGTAAACATTACCACTAGTTCTACTAAGTAAAAATCCTATACTAATAGGATCTGTTTTACTAACCACAGATGGTAATGTAACTTGCACACCAGAGACCGACGCATCAATAACATAGATCGCTGGCATATATTCGGGGGTAAAATTTCCAGATTTTTCTACAACATTTAATAATGATGTATTAATTCTGTCTTCGCTAATAATTGTTTCAAGAAATTTGGTTCCACTACCAAAAGATACAAAGTTATTAGAATTACTCGATGAGACAACTTGTTCTCTCACAAGAATATTTAATCCACCACTAATTTGTATATAACCAACACCTATTTCCCATTCAGTATTAGTATCTAATCTGTAAATATAGTAGGTTAATTTTTTGTCTGATCCTATAGCGCTAACAAAGGTCTTAAATCCAGAAACAGATCCGCCTAGTACAAAATTGCCAGTACCAGTTGTTGTGGAAGTTTCTTTTACTCTATTTGCAAAATATTTAATACTCATTGATAATTCCTTATTTAATTTTTACCTTATGTTTCTCTTTAAAACAATCTTAAGATTGCCTTGGGTTGCTGCGCTTATGCTATTTTCTATTGCGGAATAGATCTCGTCTTTGAATGATGATAGCCTATTATCTAATCCTTCACCACCATTAACATCTACAGTAACATTCACTGGAATTCCTCCTGTAACATTAAGCGATATTTCTGATGGTATAGCATTTATACTAGTCTCTAAACCTGATAGTGTTTTATTAAGTTGTAAAATATTATTAGCAAAATTATCACTAGCATTTCTAATTGATGCTGCTGCTGTTGATAGCCTGATACCAGCATCATTTAGACTCTTAGTGTCAAATAGGCCATTTTTCATATCTCCAATAGTTGCGCCAAAAGAATCCAAAGAAGCTTTCATACTCTGAACATGCTCTTGGAATGTGCTAAAAGCACTATTCAGAGACGAAGAATCCACACTTAAAGATACACCGCTTAAAGCATTCATAATAGAGCCAGAGCTATTGGCCATTCCGCCATTCTGTAGATAAGATACTCTGCCGCCCTTATTGTAATGGCCACTATTTATACTCTTTAATAATCCAAGATTATTTTGAGTAGCTTTTCTATTAACCACAAACTCTCCTGGCGTTAGCATAGCAGGAACAGTATCGGTGCCTTTTGGCTTAAAGTTCACATACTGACCATTGCTCGCATATATTAAACCTCCGTTTGCTAAGTTATGAGGGTCTTTTTCACCTTCACCTGTAATTTCATTATATCCCTTTTCTAAAGCTCGTCTTTCTGCATCTGAGAGCACCTCATTACCCCAATTCTTTAGACTTAATAATCTTCTGAATTCTGCCTCAAATTTAGTTACTTCATTTAATTTAACAGCTTTAGCATCTCCTAAAACTTTATTTGTTAATAATGCAACACTATCTCCAGTTAATTCAGCTTGTCCTGGAGGTAGCCATTCCCCTAACCACCCAGGAACTTTACCTCCTCTAATAACACTTGCCTGTGCTCTAGTTCCTTTGATTCCAACGCTTTGTGCAAAATCTTGGAAAGCCTTTTCTGCTAATGCGTCATCTCCTAATGATAAGCTTTTAAATTTATCTCTCAGTATATTAAGAGTGTCGTACCATTTTCTTTCTGTGCCATCAGTTAATGTTGAAAAAACGTCTGAGTAACCGTCATCTTTCAACTTTCCTAATATTTTTTCAAAAAGTTCTGGTTTTTCTACTCTAACATTATCCATTAATTTAACAAGAGAGTCGTCTAGCATGGCTGTTTCTAGATCTGTTATCATAAAACCAGATTTATTTAATACAGATCTTAGGGCTTCTGGCTTCATTTTTCCACTAATAAAAGCTTTTATAGCTTCATCATAACTTTCTTTGGTGTAGATCATTTGATCTAAAGCACTGTTCACTCCAAGATTAAATCCACCCATTCCTACTTGTCCTGGTCTATATGGGTCTCCACCGGGACCGTATACGTATCTAACATTACGAGCAGTATCAACAGCTTCACCCATTGTGGTCTTAGCTTTTTGGGCTTGTTCTTCTATATATCCCACGCCTCCACCATGAATAGCTTTTACTTTAGTAGATGCCTGCGTACCATCATTTATACTTTGTTCTGTCATAGCTTTTAATCTAGCTACGCCTTGTTTGAACTCTTCTTCTGTCATACCTAGATATGAGTGGCCTCCAAAAGATTCTGGAACAATTGTTCCAGTTGCAGCTCTCGTTCCTATATTTCCGCCTTTCATTAGTGTTGCGGCAATTGCTCTTTTAGTAGTTTGTTCTATAACTCTACCATAAACAGCTCCTCCACCCAATTCGCTAGCAAAGCCTACCCATTTACCACCCTCATATTCTTTTGGAAATTGTTTTTGTTTATTTTCTATATCGGTTTTTAACCAACTGGGTAATAGATTATCATATAAAACTTGATTTATTTCTTCACCTAATTTAGCTCCTGCAATACCACCACCAGCACCAGTTAATATGGCTCCAGGACCTAGTGGTGCCCCAGCAGCAAATCCAATACCACCCCCAATAACCCCAAGAATACCAGGAATAATCTTACTAGTTAATCCGTATGTCCAAGCAGCAAGTGATTCAGAATTTGTTGGTATACCCAGATAATCAACCCAGTCTCTTCCTTCCGTCCATGCCCAGTCTCTACTATTTTTAGCATTAATTTTTTCTGCATCAATCATTTCTGATGGACTTAATCTAAATTGATTTATTGATTGTAAATATTTATATCCGATAGCCTTATCCATAGAGCTGGCTATACTTGGTACTTCATCTAAGCGTTTATCAAATGAAGAAGTATTTATTGGTAATAATGGTTCGCCTTCAACACTTTGTCCCGATTTTAATCGAGAATTTATTAATGAGCGAGCTATTTTGAGTTTATCTTTCCAGTGCTTTTTAACTTCTGCATCATTTCCAAAATCGGGTTCATATTTCATATTAAGTCCAAGAATACTATCAGGATCAATAATATCTTCACCCCAACCAATAGCATATTTATCTCTAGGACGCATACTAAGATTATATGGCCCAGTATTACCATTCATAACTTGTGTGCTTGGATCTTGTCCTAATACTTTATTATAGAAACTTATGGGACCACTTCTAGTAGCTCCTTGTATAATGCGATCTTCAGCTTGTCCACCTTCTTCCAAGTATACTATTCCACCAGATTTATATCCTTTAGACCCACTATTGATGGTCTTTAATAATCCAAGATTTTGTTTAGTCGATTTAGCATTTACCACAAACTCTCCCGGAGTAAGCATCGCTGGTACTGTATCGGTACCTTTTGGTTTGAAGTTAATATGTTGTCCATCGCTAGCATATACCATTCCACCTCTAGAATTAGTCTCAGCGGGTTGTGCTCCGAATCTTGGATTGAGTGGTCTTGGACCCGGCATATTTGGCACATTAACAACACCAATAGTAACAGGTCCTGTTGCATTAACATTTCCAGTAGAATTTACAACACCCAAACTTTGTATGGTTGCCATTCTTTGAGCTTCTTCTCTACTTCTTTTCTCCGCTTGCGCAATTTCTGCTCTTAATTTTTCTTCTAATAGTACAGATTCTCTTACTCCAGCTTGAAAATCTTGAGACGCAGCATTCATGCCATTCTGAATATCGGCAGCTCCTTGAGCCATTCTTCTTTCAATTTCAGCAGCTGCTGCTCCTCTAACTCCTTGTTCTGCTAAGAATTGTTGAATTAAATCTGCTGTTCTTGGATCTTGTCCAATACCAAACGCTCCTGAGCTAGCTTGATTACTAAATAATCCTCTTAATTGTGCCCCAATATCTGGCGCAATTCTATCAAATACACTTAGTATTGATTTGATAGTATCTCCTCTAAATGCCTGCTTATCACTCTCTGTCATTTGACTAGTAGCAGTTTCCATAGCTTCTAGTGCTTGTGGAAGCAGTCTTACTGCCGTAGCAAGATCGCCTATTGGTCCTGGCTGTCCACCAGCGCCCTCTGACTTGAACGCTGCCAGCGATGCAGTTTTTTCAGCAGAACGCATCATTTCTTCAGGATTAGAGAAGCTCTTGAGCAATCCAAGGAAATTTGTTTCTTTACCTTCTTTGACTTTTTGTAGTTCTTGAATTTTATTAAGAATTAGCGAAGCTTTTTGAGTGCTATCAGCTAAACTTTTTAATGCGCCGTTTAATCTATCGCTTTCGCTAGTAACTAATGCTAATCTTGTTTGAAGCGCCTTAAGATCACCACCAGCATCTTTACTAATGCCGACCCCAAGATTACCAGCTCTTCTACTACCTCTTGCCGCTTCGATCTCATTTTGTAATCTAATTTTTTCTTGATCTAAAGCATCTAATCTGGATCCAATTACTCTAGGATCTGTGGTTCCTCTTCTATTTTGACGAAGTAATGGATTATCACTTTCTGGTATCGCTGTACCAAAAGTTCTACCAAGAATCATATTTTCAAATGGTCTTGAACCTTCGTCAACAGATACGCTTTCTCCAAGAGCTTGTTTTAATGAAATAGTAGATTCTGCTAATGTTTTTGCATAATTTGTAGATAATTCATTTAAATGAGTAAGGGCCTCAGCATATTGATTACCGATTTGATAGAAAGTATCTCCAAAATCTGCTATTTTAACACCAGCTCTCTTAAAAGCTCCGGCTGATTCAAAAGCTCCTTTTATAACAGCTTGTAGGGCTGGTATATCTTTAGTATATCTGCTAATACCACCCTGTTCTCTATTATCTGCTTGTAATGCTTTAACTAGTTGATCAATTGTTGCATTGGTTTCCTCAGGAGTCATAACATTACTTATAAGCGGCTTTAATTCAGTTCTTAGACGGTCTTCTGCTGTTTTTCTGGGTTCTTCATTGTCTCCGGCGCCAGATAATGAATCACTAATTTCTGCAAGAATTTGAGGAAGTCTTTGTTCTACAATTCTTTGGGCCTGAAATTGTCTAGTAAAATTTTGTGTTCCAACACTACTCATACCCATTTGTGAGCCCACCTGTTCAACAGCGCTAGCAATTTGTTCATTACTAGCAGTAGCAAGATTATTGAGAGTTATTAATGCGCTTCTGTCAATTTTAAGTGTCGGTGTTGGACCACCCATTTTATTACCAACAAGATTTGGTATCAATACTTGTGATAGATTACTTGCTTTATCAGATAATTTTGTGATTCCTTCTTCGAATCGTTTCATGGCAACTATTGTTAAATCAGTAGACTGTTGAATCCTATTTGATAGTTGACCCATCACATATTGCATATATATTGATTGAGCCTGTATACCCTGAACATCCATAGCTCTCTTAAGCAATGCGGCTAGATCGGTATCTGACAATGCAGCAGCTTGGGCCTCAGCAACAGTACCAAATTCTTGTAATGGTGCTATCAATTTAGAGGCTCTAGCAACAGCATCTTCTCTGCTATCGCCATTAGCTGTTGCTCTTTGAATTTCATCGGCAACTAGAGTATTTTTAATTTGATCTATTTTAGCTTGTTCAACAACAGCAGTAGCATTAGCTTGACTGGCCTGATCCAAAGAACCAACAAAGTCCTGAATAGATTGATTATTTTTAATATCAAAACCTTGATTAGTTAATGCTGTCCTAGTAGCAGCCTCTGTTACCGGACTAACTCCTGCAAAATATTGATTTCTGGCGTCTCCAGTGAGACCTTTTGCTCCTCTAACAATATTGAATGCTTTTTCAAATCCTTGTAGTGGCACTAGTGTTTCAGCAGCTTTTTTGAAGTATTGTTCTTGTAGATCCGCGATCTTGGTTACTGCTTTTTGTTCTTTTTCTGAGTACGGACTTCTACCCATAAAAGATGCTATCATGCTAAAGCCGCCAGTAATCGCAGCTCCGATACCTATCTTAGTTATGATACTTTTAACAATAGATCCGACAGTAGCTGTGTTTGCGGCAGTAGTAGCGGCGTCTGTTGCAGCAGCAGCGGCGTCTGTTGCAGCAGCAGCGGTTGTACCGGCTCCAACAACCTGTGTTCCAGATCCGGGCAAATTAGTAACTGCTGATTTTGCAGCTTGTTCGGCGGCTGTTGTGACCGCCGTTGTAGCAGCTTTTTCTAGAGCCTTAGTTGCTATTTGACTACCAACTCCGCCGACAACACCCAAAACTTCATCAGCAACATCAGAAGTACCTTTGTCTCCTGTGACATAATCTAATCCTTGCGATGTTATGGATCTTTTCTGTTCTCCAGTAAATAATTGTCTCATACCAGCAATAAATCTATCTCCACCGTGAGCGGCCACTGCTCCACCAGCAACCATACCAGGAACTGATACTGGGGCGGCACCACCACCACTTAAAACTGTTCCAGCTCCTGATGCGACGAGTAAACCTGTACCACTTGCTGCTTCTAAAGCGCCAGATAAAGCCTTTAAGGCTCCCATAAAGCGAGTGAATCCCTTGCTATATTTTTGTTCTTCTTCTGTTACTCCACCGCCAGCAGCATAAACAACACCTCCTCTAGCTTTATAATTACCAGAATTAATACTTTCTAATAATCCTTGATTTTTAGCTGTGGATTTCTTATTAACAACAAATTCACCAGGAGTTAACATTGCTGGCACAGTGTCCGTACCCTTTGGCTTGAATATACTTCCTCCATCGTCATAGTATCCTACCACGCCTCCAGAGCTTTTAAATGATGCTATGCCAGCCTTAAATGTTAGTCCAGCAATTATACCGTCTTTGATTGAAGCGGCAACATTGTAGAAGAGGGTGCTCCAATCTGGGGTTGTTATTTCATTAATGTTTCCTATTTCTTTAGATAATCTTCCAATTTCGTCATCAATTTGAGATCTAATATCTTCTGTTGTTTGAGCATCAATACCCGGAAGCTTTAATTGGTCATAAAGAGTTTTTAATCTATCTGTTGTAGCAGCTAATGCTTCCGCAAAATTCTGAGCTTCTTGTTTAAAATATCCTTCAAAAGCCCCTTGAATACCACCTAGAACAAGTCCAGTACCACCAGCAATTGCGGTTCCTTTAGCGTCTAACCCAGCTTGCTGTGCTAATAGAGCAAAACCTTTGGCCGCTCCTCCAGCTTCTGCAATCCCATTTGCCAAACCTTTCATACTAGCATTTGTTGAAAGAGATGTTTTCAATAAATTGTCTAAACCAGTATAGATACTTGGTAAACCCTTGGCAAATACCAACATTTGAGCACCCATAACACCAACAAATCCGCCTAATTTTTCTACCCATCTACCAATATTAGCAGCTAATTCTGGAGATTGCTGATTTAATTTATCAAACCCAGGAAATCTGTTACCTCCAAATTTTTCCCAGTCTATATTTTTTTCTGATGAAGTTTGAAGCCTCTCGATATCAGTCATTGATTTTCCAGACCATCTTCCAGATTCAACTCCCTTAATTAAGTTTTCACTAACTTTCATTTGTTCAGTTAATGTACCGAATTTTTTAACAGTTTCGCTGGTTGCATATGCTAATGCTTTATGGTTATCTATAACCTCTCTAATAATACTATCGAGTTCGGGTATGCTGCTCTTAATTTGATCAAAATTCATGCCACTCTTGATACCTGACTCCAATTGATTCATGATTTGACCCATGCGTTCTTCTGGAATATTACTATCAAATGCTTGAAATAGATTGGTAACTTCACTTTGAGCACGCTTAATAGATTCATCACTTCTAACATCTGTAGCAGTACTGATAGCGGCACCAGCTGATTTTTGTTGTTTTGTAACAGTTTGTTTATAAGCTATAGCAGTATCAGCTGTGAATTTTTTAATGCGATCAGTAAGTTTATCCAAAGTCATTCCTGCCGCTTCAGCTTCTAGAGTAAATTTTTCTACTATTCTAGCTGGTGTTACAATATCATTAGGATCAAAATTACCGGTTGTTAATCTCTGACCTGTATAATCTTGTTTTGGTTCTGGGATAGGGGCTTTTTCTACAGGTGGTCTATCGAAGTAGCCCGGTTTTCTTGGTCCGCCCTCGCTGAATGGACTCATTTTACCAACTATAGAATCTAAAACTCTACCAACAGCTTCTGCTATAATTTTTGCATTAGCCGGATCAATATATGTTTGCATTCTGCCAAAATCAATAGCAGCAAACTGGGCTTCTGTATCAGCTTCTTTCTTAGCTTCTTGAGCAGTCATGCCCTCTGATCTGCGAACCTTATAGGTTTGACTTTCTATAGCCGATGTTAATTCAACAATCTTTTGCACAAACACATCAACAGCAGCAGCTTGATCTCCGGGAGCTTTGCCGCCAGCAGCAAATCTAGTAATCCCAACAGATCCACCCTTATTAAATCCTTGTAATTTATCAGCTTTGTTTAATCTATTAAGCTGTCCATAACCTATACGCTGAGCAGCTTTTTTATTAATAACGAATTCGCCGGGGGTTAATAATGCTGGAACAGTATCTTCTGATGTTCCACCTTTAGCAAACTTTCTAATACTTCCACCACTATGTCTCATATTGCCAGCAAGAACCGCTGATGTCATGTATCCTAGTTGTTGCTGTCTAATATAATCAGCATATTTAGGATCATTCATATCTATAATGTCTGGACTATTAATTAAATCTGGCGCTTTGCTATATCCAGTCTGTAAGATCCATGCTGGGTCACTAAATGGTGGCCATGTTTCTTTTTTACCATATAATTTGGGATCAACATAATTTTGATTTTTAGTCCATTGAGATGGATCCAATGGTGTTTTCTTAACATCTCCACGATTCTGAAAATAATAAGCCCAAACAGCCTTCGCGGCATCACTAACCTGATTTCTATCAGAAGTTAACATTCCTCCAGATGCTGTTGCGGCTTCCATAACAGCGTCATACAATCTTGGGCCATAACCACCTGTAGCTTTTGACAAGCCAACAGTAAATAAATTATCAGCAAATCTTTTTGCTGTTACCATTCCTTCTCTATTTGCATTTTTGAAATATGTTGCTGTAATCTCAGAGCCAGTATTTCTTAGTCCAATTTTACCAAATTCTTTAGATTTTTTAGCTAGACCCTTATCGCTCATCTGATCTAGTGTTGCTACTCCACCATCAGCAAATTTTGGTAAAGACTTATAAAAATCACGATTTAAACCAGCACTACCAAAAATTTGACTTAGGATTTGTTGAGAAGAGCTTTCTCCTTCTGCTGCTGCTGCCATAAGTACCGGAATAGTTTCTGCTCGACCCAAATCCATTTGTGTTTGTTTTGCAATGTCTTCAATCGACGGTGAAAAACGTTTGAATTTTTTATATCCGGCTCCAACAATAGCTCCAGCGGTTGATTTATAAGGACTCTCTTCGTAAGATGATGGAAACAAATGTGTAAGTTGATAGTCTCTAGCAGTTCTCCATTGAGCTGTTTTTGGATCACTATACCATGCTTCTATATTTTTTCTTTGACCTTCTACTCCACCCTGTAATCTTTTATAAATTTCAGGATAATAGTCTAATAAATAACCTTGAATATCGTGAAAAGTTTCATGAGCAAAACTTCCTGGTCTTTTCTGTTCTTCAAGATCGATAATATCGTCTTCGCCATGAAATAAAAGATTTTGATCCACAAAAGATCTTAAAGTATTATATTCATCTGGAGATATCTTATCTTTAGCTTGATATAAATTATCTCTTAATATTTTGTATACTAAGCCTCCACTATAGCTAGCTCCACCCTTTTCTTTTTGTGGTTTGCCTAATAGTACCGACATCATCTTTTCCATAGAAGACTGACGAACATCAGTAGGAGGAATAATTTCTATGGGTTCTGATCTGCCTGATGGAGTTTTTAAGAAACCTTGATCACTTAAAAATTCTGGTGGAAGAATACTCTTAAGAATTTGTTTATATTTTTCGATATATTCAGCCTGTCCACCATTTCTAAATTTTTGTATTATACCACCGCCAGATAATCCAACCATTTGTTCAGAATACATTCTAGCAAATTCTTCTCTGGCTTTTTCAAAACTACTACCATTAAGAGTTCGTTTAACCTCTGTTGGAATATTTGGGTCAATATCAAAAAACTGTGCGGCTCGTCCTAATCCACCAGGAAAGTCTATTGCTCTATTTTGTTCTAATTGTTCTATGGGTGGTAAATTAGCCCCTAATAAGGCTAATGCTTTTTCAACAATAGCCCCTTCTATAGCTCCTTGACCCATAAGTAGATCCAATTCTGGTTTTGGTGCTGGTTCAGTATATAAGTATGCTTTTTTACCAGCTTTTTTAGCGGCCATAACATTATCAAGATTGTCATCAATTAATTTTTCAAGTGCTCCAAGATTTTGTGCTTTAGCAGTTGCTATTCTAGTAGAGTTTAATCTTTGAGTATTTGGATCAACAATATCTAAAGTATTACCTCCAGTAAAATTACTAACTCCTGTTATATCACTACTTTGATATGGTAGTCCAAAACCTTGTAATGATTGAGCTAATAATCCAGCGGACTGTTGTGGTCTGGCTGTTAGTATTCTAGTATTCTTTTTGAAGTCTGGATTGACTCTTAATAAATCTCTAAGTTTTTCACCTAATGAGGTTAACGATGCTCCCTTTAAAGATTCTGCAACAGCATCAAGATCACCATATCTTGGAATATCTGGTTTACCATTTGGTCCTAGTATATCGGCACCTTTTACCAATGTTTCATCAAAATCAAAGGCTAATGGCTCACCAGTAAAGATATCAGCGTATTGCATATTTTCAGCAAATTTAACTGCGGATGCTGCTGATTCTGCTTGCATCTGACGAACAGCTGGTTCATAACGCTGGCTTACTCCTCTGGCATAAGCATAAACTTTATTGCCGCTATCTAAATCCCATTCAAAATTCTTACTATATCCAAGTTGGCCGCTATCATCTAATAATCCAACAACACCAACTTTAGTTAATCCTGCTATTCTTTGTTGTTCTGCTGCGCTAGAGGTTCCTTGCGCATTTAGAGCTTTTTGAACAACATCCATAGCCTGTTGTAATTCTGGGGAGTCTGGTTGATAGGTTTTAATTCTATCTATTCTCAATAAACTATCCAGAGATCTATCTGCTTTTGGTAAATCTAAAAGTTTTTTAATACCGGCTACTCGTCCAAGAGCAGTAACTTCTTCAATTAATTTTTCTTGAGCGCTCTGTTGTGGCATAGCTTCAACGCCAGCCATTGTTCCTAGTTTTGGAGCCGCTGTAGCTGCTCTTGTAGCAAAATCTAAAGCGTATTTGTCAGGTTGAGCCTGAGCTAATCTATCTAACAGTCTATATGGTTCAAATTGTGCAGCATTTTTAATTCTATCTCTGTGTTTTCTAAGTTGTTGAAGAACCTCTACTTGAGCAGCGTACTCTGGATCATTTTCTGCTCTCTTTTTATCTATACGACTAATACCAACAGCTTTAATTTGTTCTTCAACCGATTGTAGTGATGCGGCCTCATTTGCTTTTGCTTGTTGTATTAATTCTGGTAATATACCAGCCCTATTTTGGAGCCTACCAATATTATTGGATATCATCTCATAAACACCAGGAGATAATACTTGTTGTAATCTACCCATATCTCCGGATGCTATCAAGTCTCTAACCATTGTGCCGCTAATACCTTCGGTACGTGGAATATTAACCACATTATATCCAGCAGCTTTATACTTAGCTGTATCAGATTCTCCTTTATCGGCAACGAAAGTTGCGCTACCAGCACCGGGTAAAAGTACTCTTCTTCTGCCTCCTTCACTAATATCAAATCCTTGAGGAACTTCAAAGTCTCTTGGCTTTGGTAATACTGTGGCTCCTTTTGCGCCAAAACCAGCTTTAGCTAATAATACTCTAGCGTCTTGATCTAAAATTGCTGTTCTATAACTTGATGGATCAGTATTTCTAATCCCCTCATTGGATCCAACTAAAGCTATAAAATCTTCTGGTGGTATACCATAAGCAGCAGCAGCATCAACAATAGATTCGTGTCCTCTTGTTGTTGGAGCAAATCCACCCCATGTGAAGCCAATCTTTTTCTTGATAACATCAACTAATTCATTTTTATTTTTAGCTCTTAGTCTACCAGTCCCTGTTCTTCCTAATACAACTGATTTTTTACCAAGAGCATCGCCTAATAATGCTTCTCCGATAGCTGTGTCTGTACCAACTCCAGTTGTGGCGCCGGGTTGACGGCCTTCTAGTCCTATTCCAGTAATATCTCTGCTTGATCTTTGAGATAGTATTCTTTGTTGTTCTTCTGGTGTTGTTGAACTGAGAGTATAAGCCCTATCAACCTCTCTCAAAAATCCTTCTAATTTATCTTTAGAAACAGTACTGGTTAATATTAATACTTCTGTTGCCTTTTGTATATCTTCTGGACTTAATATTGGAAATCTTTCTGTTTGTCTCATGGTGCCAATATCGGTTCCGGCTCCACGAGCAAGAGTAGTTTTACCACTACCAGCAACACCATAAATTGCTCTTAATTTATCTAAGCTTTCTTCTTTTCTAGCTTTAACAGCAAGATCTGTAAGATAGTCTGCATATAATCTAGGACCACTCACCCCAGCCTGTTTCATTCCAGCATCTACTACCGCAGCATTAGCTTCATTAGCTATTACATCGTAATCAATATAACCAACTTTTCTTTGAATTTTACCTCCTTGAGCTAGTTCTTGCACATCCCAGTTTATAGCCCAAGGATCTTCTGGTGGTTTATTTCTATTCCATATGCTACTTTCTGTTTTTAAAACCTTAAATTTACTATTTCTAGGAAAAATATATTCGCTTTCAATATCCATATCATCAGCAAAATCTTCGCTAAAAAATGCTGATTCATTATCAATAAGCCTATTTTTAGAACTTCTGGTCGCCATGTCATCTCTGTTAACTGTTTGTTCTTTAGCTAAATTAACATTTAAACCTTTGCGTTTAGGATTTGTTGCTATTTTCATTAAGCCGGTTCTAGAAAAACTCAAACCAACACTCTCTAATTCTGAAGAAGATAAGAATGATGGCATACTAACCGTTTTGCCAACAAGCTTTTGTATATCTTTTTCTTCGTTAATTTTTATTCCAGCGGAGTCCAACAATAATTTTTGTTTGCTTTGTCCCAAGCCCGCATATAATGTTTTTGGCATCGAAAACTGCATACTATCATCCAAAGATTCTGCAAAAAACGATAAGGGTTTATCAGCTATTGCTGCGTATCTTTTTTTATCTTCTTCAGTTAAGATGCTGCCCAATTTAGCGTCTAAAGTATTATTAGCAGCAGCTTCGTTTAAGGTAGAGTCTAAACCGAAAGCTTGGTATGCTCTAATAGCATCAAGCATATCACTAATGCTACGTGTTTTTGTAGCTTTTAATTGCTCCGGTTTTTTAGTTGCCATATCTATATACTTAAGATCGGCTTCTAATGATTTAATCGATCTTTTAATATAGCCCGATGTCTCTTCGGAATAAAGAGATATTATTGTGTCATCTGTAATTTTTTCTGTAGATGGTTTTAGTCCTGGAAAAATTATTCCTCTATATGCTTGAGTAAGCCTGCTTTTTATATTATCTCTTCTATCTGTTAAAGCGTATGTGCTGTTTCTCTTTTTTGCATCTGCTATTGCTATTTCGAGTTCTGGCGTTGTTCCTGGTATAATATCAGGCAGATTTAGAGGCGGACGAACAGGAGGCGAATCCTCGGTTTTTTTAGCTTTGCCGCCGCGAGCAAATTTTTGTATTAATCCACCTAATGATTTTTGATTCCATTTACTTTCTGGATCAAGGACACCAGCACCTTTTAGAAGACCGACTAATTCATCCGACTTAAACATTGGACGGCCAAGATTATCATATTTATTAGAATCTTTGAATGATTTTAATAATTTGTCTTTTCCTGCTGTTTGCGCCCATCTTGTAGTTATTTCAGCAGCTTGCTTGCCCTTAGCGATCTCATTAGCATCATATCCTTTTCTGGTGGCAGCTCCTTTAATTTCATATGCGTCAGCACCCTCTAGTCTTGTTAATGTTTCATATGGAGAAGCTGCTGGTGTGAAATTAACATGGAAAGAATCTCCGTCGTAGCCCTCTGTGAATTGTACATCTGCAACTCCACCGCCTTGTTTAAATTTTTGTATCTTACCACCAGAACGAAATTTAGAAGCGATTCCTCCTCTTCCATATTTATTCATACTATGTAATTGATTAGCACCTATAGTATCAACAGCTTTTTTACGAATAACAAATTCTCCAGGCTGTAACATTGCTGGTACAGTATCTCTATTGCCAGAACCAGGAACATAACCTCCTCTAGCAAATTTTCTAATGACTCCACCACCAGATTTCATAGTTGGACCTTCTGATGGTCCAGAGTTTTCATTTGGAGGTGTTGTACCACTAAGTTTATTTGATAGTTCTTGAATAGCCCCTGATAATGTTAATAAATTAGTTGAAACATTATCTGTAGATGCTTTATATATATCTCCAACCCCAGTCATTATAGATGACATGCTTATTACCGAGGTGGAGATTTGTTCTGCTGATGATTTAAAAATATCGCCACTAGTTAGTAAACTACTATTTAATTCTCCTATTTGATCGCCAAGTCCACCAATCAATGATGATATACTAGTTAGATCAACACTTGACGATGCTAATGCTCCGTCTGATATTGTTTTTGATAAAGCTGCTAAAGAATTTGTTACATTATTAAGAGCGGTGCTATTATCAGATAAAAATGCTTCTAAGGCACTAGTATCCATTGTGTCGCCAGAAGATGGTCTCTTTGGTCGATTACCACCACCACCAAGAGGGCCTAATAAATCTTCTGGAGGAGCAGAGCCTTTTTGGTTTTTCTTCAGGCCACCTAAAAATCCTCCTGCGTATTCTGTTAATGCTGCTCCAGCTTTTAGTCCACCAATAATAGCAAGATAGGGTAACAGTGGTTTAAAAGCTCCAACAAGATTGATTAGTACTCTTGTCAGTCCTAGTCCACCAGAAATAATATTTTTGAATGTTCCTGTGTCTCCGACAGATCTAATAAGAGCATCAAACTCCTGTTTGGTTTTAGAGAATTGTACAGCTAGAGCGTCTTGAGCTTGAATAGCATTTCTGGTTAAACTGCCTTGTCCTTGTACAGCAACATTGTATGCTTGTTGTGCGGTGCCGAACTCTTGAATTAATGGAATAACTTTACCGATTTGTCTAAATCCACCCAATTCTTCAACAATTTTAGCAAAACTTATATCTCTAGTATCTAATCCGGTCAAGCCTTCGCTAATTCTTTTTATGGCCTCAAAGCCTCCAACGAATTTACCCTTTAAGTCTGTTAATTCAATACCATATTCTCTTAATGCTTCAATAGTCTTTGGTCTTTGAATTCTAGTAAAAATAGTTCTTAAACCAGTAGCGATAGTTTCAGCGCTTTCACGAGTTGTAGCACGAACACTGGTGAATACAGCAATAAATTCATTTAGAGCGTCTTTACCTTCACTAACTCCTCTGCTAGAACTTGCAAACACACCACCAGTACGCTGAATAGCAGCTATAATATCGCTTGATTCAACAGCAAACGCAGCAGCAACAGCATTAATAGAACTCAAAGCGCTATCAAGTTCTTTGGTTGAAATATTAAACTGCCTCATGGCGGCAATAGCACCTTCCGCAGTATCTTGAATATTTTCAAATGATGGAGACAAGGCGGTTTTTGCTAATGCTTCTAGAGCGTCTTTGGTTTGTACAGCACTTAAACCGGCCTGAGCTAGTGTTACCGAAACCTCCGCCAAATCACCAGAACTAACACCAAAAGTTGTGGACAGTCTCGAAATTTCATTAGAGATACTATCAATATCGGAACTGAAATCTCCTGTGGTTTGTTTTAGTCTAACTAGTTGTCTATCAAATTTAATAAATTCACTAAACGAAGATGAAATAGCTCTTGTTAAACCGTATATTGATGCTGTACCAACACTAAAAGCGGCAAATCTTCTCACAGCAAGAGCAGATTGTCTACCGAACTCTGCCATTTCGGACGACGCTTCTGATGTTGCTTTGGCTACAGTTTGTGCAGAAGATGTTAACTCTGCTGTGCCACTTGAAATTGACTTAAGACTGCTAGAAACATTACCCGTGGAAACACCAAGAGAGGATAGTGTTGATGATAGGTTTCCGGCGGTTGCCTGTGCTCTTAAAAGTGCATCATTTAATATGTTGACACTATTAGTGATATTATTAATATTTTGGGCGGCTTTATTAGATATTTTAAGAGTAACCTGGGATTCTATATTACCAAGCTCTCTTTTAATATCTCCAACAACCTTCCTAATATTGGAAGGACCTCTTAGATTAATTTCTGCTGTTAAATTAAATGCGGCCATAGTTTATATTATATTTATGATAACGATAAAAATAAAAGGCACCATAATGCTATGATGCCCTTTATATCAAAAATAGGTAAGCTAAAAAAACTATTAACTAACAGTTGAGGATGCTGTTGTTTCTTTTGATTCATCGTTTGTGACAACTGGTTGGTCTGCTTCTTTGGGTGTTTCATTGGTTACTACCTTTGATTCCTTATTTTCCTCTAGAACAACTGGATTGCCGTCATCATCTGTGAAAGGCTGGAAATCAGTAATATAGTCTCCGTTAACGTCAACTGGTACTCCATTCTTATCTACAAACTCGCCTTTCTCATTAATGTATCTGCCGTTCTCATCCACTAGTCTTCCTTCAATGTCTACCAAATGACCATCTTTATTAATTAGTCTAAGTTTATCATCAACAAACTTATACTTAACCAAGAATTTATTTTCTGGTAATTTCTTTTCATAATCATTATCTAAGCCATAGAGCATATTGGCCAGTACTTGAGCAGCTCTGATAGCTACTGGTTCTGATGCTCTACTAAGATAATCTTCATATGTTTTGAAATACCTGTCTTTATTACTAGAATACACCAAGCAGGATGATATTAAGTAGTTGAATCTAGCATTATCGGCCTGCCCCTCGGCCGTATGATTGTCCAGATTTGTTCTAACGCTGATCAGATCTCTCATCTCATCGCGTAGCCTTTTAATCTTAATAGCTACTTCTTTAGCCGATTTAAGACTAATACCACCCTTAGACAAGCTTTTTTCACCGTCTAATATTTCTTGTTGCAAGGTGTTGAACTTTATTTGTTTTTGATCATCCCATAGTCCTTGCTCTTTTAATAGATCATCTAGTCTGGCTCTAACTATACAACCAGATTTTACAGCATCAGAGAATGCTTGATTATAAACCTTTTGGGCTTCTCTTTGATCAACCAATGATGGTGTTTTGATTAGAAATTCTTGATCAACACCATTAACACTCATCGTAAATTTGTCTGTTAGCATAATTTAGCTCCTATTTTCTTCTTGGTCTTTATTTTTGATGATAAAATTATAATGGTAATAATTATTCTCTTGATCTATATAATCAATAACATCATCAACAGCATCCCTCATTTGATGATTACCATGATTTAATATAGCTGTTCTTGTAAATTCCCACAAGTCTAAAAAATCTTTTTGTTTATCGGTTAATTCTTTATCAGAATTATGTCCCCATAAATATCCAAAATTTTCTTCGAATCTTGCTAAACTGCCAATTATTGTTGTTTGAAATCTTTTATTAATTTGATTAATAATTCCCTTTTTTCTATTTTTCATATTACTTTCCCTTCTGATGATTCTTAAACTTTTCCTGAGCCTGGTTTCTCAAATCTCTTTGTACAAATGGAATATCCTGCCATTTCATATTTTCTTTTGTGGACTCTAGTTTTTTACCAGTGTTAATAATTTCTTTAATATTTTGACGAGCAGTAGCATCGTTTAATGCGTATATAGCATCTCGTTCTTTGATATCGTCTGTTATTAAGAATACTTCTCCAGCATCTTTGGACTTATTACCAATCTTATTCATAATACTGTTCTTCTTCTTTTCTTTCTCAGCTTTTCTATTTTGGTATATAAACCATCCATCCAAAGCATCATCATCTTCTATAATTTCATTTGATGGACACTCAGGATGCTGTCTTACATTATCATACATCTTATGTAAGCCAATCAGATGACGATAGTCATCATTCATATCAATGATATCTTTTTCTATTTTTGATGCAACAGCGTAGGATTTCCACAAGTCTGACTTAGCCACTCGTCTTAATTCATGTTGTTTAATAGATGTCTCTAAAATTTCTCTAACAAAAGACTGAAAATCATTATAGGCTAAAATATGATCTTTATGATAATCAAATACTAAATTATTGTGTTGATCATAGATACTATTCATAAGAATAAATTCATTTTTAACAGATGTTGCGTGTTCATGTATTGTTAGATAATCAAAACTATGTTTTTTGGATAAAAGAGTCTCAAGATCTTTTTGCGCTTTGGAAATATTTTTTTTATTAGTGGTGGTCATTTTTTCATTACTATAATTTAGATATAAATTAACTTTAGAGTCTTCAAGAAATTTCTCGCAGTCCTTTAGTTTCTCATCATCATTTTTTAACCATATATTATTCATATGTAAATAGTTTTTTATTTCATTATCATTTAGATACATCTTATCAAATTTATTATCCTCTAATATTTTTTCATATAGTAATTCTGCTTCGTATTTAATACTTAGGGTGGGATAAATTACTTTATATTGTTCATCATTAATATAAATATAATAATATCCTAATAATATTCTATATAAAATCTTTTCGATAGTTGTCATAAATTCCTAAAACTATAAACAAGGATCCTCGTCCGGTGTTATGATAACAGGTTTTATGTTTGTTATTGGTTCATAACTTTTATATGTTACTGATACTGTTTGATTATCGTTGGAGTTTGCAGATCCACCATTATATTGAATACTATTGACATAAGCTTTTTTTAATGTTATAGATCCGGCCCCATCAACAGATATAGTAATATCTTCTGATGTTACTCCAATATTTTTACAAGCGGTTTGAAGAGCATCAAGATTATATTTATCTAATCGTTGAACTATCATATCAAATGTTATAGTACTTTCGATTGGAAAATTAACATAAACAGCATATGGTTTTCTGGTAGCAAATTCTGGTACTGGTGTTCTATTGATAGAGAATTCAATTTTTATATTTTGTATAGCATTATTAGATATTCTGGATGGAAGAGTTCCTTGAAAACATTGTCTACGTTTAACTTTACCGGTACTTTCTGTAAATGTGTAGCCGCCAGCGTTTGGTAAAACTTTTTTAGAAAAACCTTGATACGTTCTACTAACAGTAAAATTTCCATCAACCGGTAAATCGTATGAAATTGACGATAATGTACACAATGAGCATCTGATACCATCATATGGTGAAGAGCCATTAACCGAGCCAGATAGTAGTGTTGATGTGCCACTAAATAGTCCACCAAAAGTTTGATTAGTATCGCTATCTAAACCAACGAGCATATCCCAACCAACAAAATTATTAACGCCGTCTTCGTCGGCTATAGGCGTAAATGTTTGTAAGTATGATGTATATGAAAATGTAGACTCTGGAATATCAGAGTATTGTCCAGCGGGTGTAACCGATCCTGGAGTGATAATATTATTAATGTTTAGACTAACACCAACTTCCGCTGAAATAACCTCGTTATAAATAGACGTGTCTGGACACTTCGCAATGCCCAGACACGGAAAATATACTCTTTTATTAGGTCCTGGCACAAACTTGTCCTTTTAGTTTGTAACTAACTACTAACCAAGAATTAACCAGTAATAGTTAAGTCGTTATAGGTTGAGTAGCTATATGTAATACTAACGTTACCACCACCAGTATCACCACCGGTATAATTTACTGATTGTAGTCTATTCTTAGTTCCCATATTGAAAGTATAATATGTTGTACCTCCAGTACCTTCGCAAAGGTTGATTGTGATCGGTTGATCTTGTGGCAAATTACCGCCTGTGCAAGTGATAGAATCTAGATCGACCACAACGCCGTCTCTTGTAGTAGCAGACACTTCAAATTCTGTGGTAACTTCTAGTGGGAAGTTAACGAAGCGATGGAATGGAGCATATTGACCAAGCTTGTACATACTTTCTCTTCCAAGATCAGCACTAATTGTAATACTTGTAATATTCTTGCCACTAACTTCGCTTGGTAAAGTACTACTAGCAAAGTTTTGTCTACGTAGAACCTTAGAACCACTTACTGATGGAGCAGAGACTGTGCCGCTAAGTGCTTTGTGGTTACCAACGAATGTTACATCTTCTGTAAAATTACCATCTACTGGAAAAGTATATGTTAGACTCGAAACATACATTCCTGTGCAGGTTACACTAGCCCCGCTAGTGCCTGTTAAAGTTGCAGCAGTATCGTCACCAATACCTAGTACTATTGTGCAATTATCATTGGCATTACTAACTAAGGATCCGCCTCCGGCTGTAGCTAGATTCCAGATAGTAGCTCTGCCGTCAAGAACCTTATTTAGAGTGATTTCAACTTCGGGATCAACAACGATGTTGTCATAAAGAGCTAATTGACCTAGTTGGAAAGCTTGTTCTAGATTAAAATTTGTTGTTACGCCAACACTTTGGGCGCCTTGTACTGTTGTGCCACCCACACTAACACCGTGGCTAGCGTAAAAAATACGATTATTTGGCATGTTATTGGTCTCCGTATTAGAATACTGTGAAATGCTCTAAACTAAAATACACCCAAAATCTAGAAGTCTGTAAAAATAATTTCATTTGACACCCTTACAATAGACCCATACATTCTTATATTAGTGAAGCTCATATCTGATATAGTAACATCCGTCATTCTGCATCTTAACCACTTATAACTTTCATTATTAACAATTAAATTATAATTTTGACCATTTATATTTTTACTACCATTAAAATTAAGTGGATAAACTCCGCTTTTAATAACTTCATTAGTATCATATAGCCATATTGTTCGATCTTCTTGAAGTCTAAAAATGTCCACAATATTATTTTTATCTCGCGGTTGATCGGATAGTACATGGAATAGTAAATCTTGTTCTATAATGAGCGATTTGTCTCCTAGTCTAAACGGCTTATTATCTGATCGAGCTATTGGTTCTATAACAACTGCTGGTAACTGAACTCTATGTTCTGATGTTATAGAAAAGTCTCCTTTGTCTGATAAGGATAGGCCGGTTTTATTTTCTAAACTATTGTACTGTATTTGTTTCCAATATGGAAACTCTTCCATTCTATAAATTTGCACATTTCTATAAGAGTATTCTAATTTTACAACACTAGATGCTGCTATAGCTTTATTAAAGATAACCTTGCCCTCGGGATAGTTGATTGTATAACCTAATGATGCGTTACCAGTTGGAGCAGGATAGAATGTGGAGTTAACAACTACGCCACTAATATTAATGGGCGAAACACTATTAAAACTTATTCCAGATTCATATACCCAATCTTTTCTGGCCGCTTGCCAAACTGTGCGACTAGTCTGATTAGAGTCTGTTGTGGGCTTAAGAATATGAAGATCAAAAGAAGATATGTTTTGTGTGGGAATACGAACATTAGTAAAAGCACCTATATTAAGAAATCCCCAATTTAAAAAAGACTTATAATTATTTTCTAATTCATTTAATATGAGTGTGGAACCCATATTATCAACACCCATAAAAGTTGGATCATATGTCATGGTTAATTCCTTAGTCTTTTAGTAGTTTTTGTATTTCTTGTTCTATGGTATCAGAAACATCATTAATAGCTCTGGTTATCCAATTATTATTAATAGATCCTGCATATTCTGGTGGAACTCTCCAAAAACCACCCAGACTTTCTCTCATGATACCAAATCCGGTTCTAGAATATTTACTAGGACCAAATACGAATATGTTATCTGATATAATAACACTATCTCCTTCTAGTAGCAACCATTCTAACCAATTTAATTGGGATCCTTTTTCAGTAGTAAACGATGCTGCTCCCAGCTCTAACAAATCAGAAAAATCTTTTCTAATCATTTGAATTTTAAAACCGCCACTTAAGCTATTTGATTTTGATATTACTGGTTTTTTTGTTAAAACTGCACCGTTCCTTATGGTATTTAATATTTCTGATAATCTAGAAGCCGGGTCTGGTATACCAAACTCGTATTGAAGAGTTCCTCCCATAAGAGAATCATATTCTGGTTGAGATACTATACTTTGTACAATAATATCAGGAATAATATCGGATAATTCATTAAATATTGTATTAAAATATTTTGTTACATCAGGAGCTAGGGCTTTTACAATCTCGCTACTAATTTCAGCATTAGATTCTACAATATCAACAGATAGTCCAAAACCATTCATATCTTCTTCCAGTATGTAAAAAAGTATGAGCTTTCACCAAAACCAGCTGGTTGAGGTTCGCTGTTACGCTGATAATAGCTTTCAGTATAATTTTGAATGTTGGTGTCTACAATAAGTTTATTACAGGTGTTGATCTTTGGATAATCTTCTAGTTTACTAATAGTTTGAATAAGACCATCTGGACTATGAATTTTACTGTTAAAATTAACCCAATATTTATAATCAAATATTACTAGTAAATCTCTAATATCATAAGCCTGATCATAAGTTCCTCCCAAACCACGGCAGTACGGACATATTTGACCGTCTGCAAATACTAGTGGTCCACCGCTCTTGTATGTGTTACTAGACTTGTTAGATATAGGATCATAATTACAATTTAAACATTTATTAAAAAATGATGCTTCATAAATTAGCTTACAAGGTAAAGATAACGAGCCACTTCGCAGTAACTCATCTATCATTGATTTGTATAAATTTTTAAGATCATTAGTGATGATATTCATATAAATGTTATTAGTCCTGTTATAATTTTAGATGCGTCACCAACACCATTGACCAATTCAATATCATATACCGCTGTACTATATGATACTCGTCTAGTAAAACTTTCTTTGAGATTCATACTAATTGTACTATTACTATTATCAATAGATAACAACAGATTAGCTGATGTCATAGATAATAGAACTAAATTAGATGATGACGATGGTTTTATTGTGCCTCTTAATGAATAACCTGTTAAATCAGCATTAGATCCGTCTTTATATAACTGATATGTTATTTTATATGCTGTGCCTTTGGATATTGTTATATTTTTTGTAGCAGCAAGGAAGCAGCTATCGGTCTCACTAGGATTTTCTATGCTGTCAAAAAGAGTAACACAAAAAGCGGCCATTTTATTCTCCTTATATGATATAGTATATTATACACCATATAAGTAAATTGGTCTATCGTTATATCTTTTCGTAAATAAAACAGTTTTCCTGGGTTTTGATATTTTTGAGAATCTCATTTACAGCACGCTTAACTCCAGGAAAATAGTCTATTTGATCAACATAATAATCATGTCCTGCTAATATTCCATTTTGTTTAATTTTTGGCAACCATACTAGGATATCATTTTTGACATCTTCATAATCGTGTGATGCATCAATAAAGACGAAATCTAGAGAATTATCTTCAAATTGTTTAGCCACTTCAACAGATAAGGATTTAATTGATTTATAATATTTTTCTAGAGGCTTCATATTATTCATGAATATTTCATAAATATTAGTAGTATCTAAATCTTTGTGCTCATCGCTTCCAGCCCATGTGTCTACACAATAGAAATCTATCTTCTTGTTTGAGTTTGCAATTTCAACAGCCATATATGCTGAAGATTTACCTTTCCATGATCCAACTTCAACAAATTTACTACCAGAAGGAAATTTTTCTACCATAGACCTATAAAGATCGGGATAGGTGAACCAGTTCTCGCCAAATTGGTTTTGCTGATAAATATGACTAAATTTTTTCATCAATTCTTGTATTGTAAGATATTGTCCAAATTGCTTCCACCAGTTGATTACCCAATAATATGAATCCCAATGATATGGTCCTTGTCCATTTTCTTCAACTAAATCGTTAGCTAAACAGGTAGATTTTGTATTAACTATGTCTTCTATAAAGATTGGAAAATTATAAACTTTACCGATATTACTAAATAATATATTTTCAACTATTGGAATTTGATTTGTATTATTAATTTTTAGATTAAATTCATTATCATTTACATAATAATTATCAATTATTTTTTTAGCATAATTTCTTTTTATCAAATATGCGGCCGCGTTCCAGTCATCATCTAATCTTTCTCTTAATTTTATACCAATAGGATTTGGTCTAACGCATGTTAGTTGAACACACTCCCAATCTTCTGGTAGGTTATCTATAAATTCTTGAAACGTAAAATTCCAATATGGCACTGTTTCTAAAGACAAATCGTCTTCACAAAAAAAACCATATTCTTCATTAGTTAAATCGTACCATCTTTTAATTGATTTGATATGAGAAGTAACCGGACCCTTACTGTTTTCGTGTAAAGTTGAAACCAGATCTCCATGTAGTTTATAATTATACTCTTGGTATCTTTTAAAGATATTTGGAGTAAAATTTGTTATGTTATAGTCCAAAAATTGTTTTTTAAGGTTTTCTTGTCTATCGAAGGATTCTTCGATACTAATAAAATTAATATTATGTAAAGCGTTTAGTTTATTGTTTTTTTTTAACATAACGTCTTCTATAAAATTAATATTTTGATTATTAAAAGTATTAATTAAACTATAATTATTTATTTGACATAATAGCTCCGGATGAATCCACCAGTCTTCAAATGGACTATTTTTATCTGGAGATACGTTGGAAACAACCAATATATAGCCTAGACTACTCAAGTATTCTCTAGATTTATCTCTGTATGATCTAGAAACATCTACATAATAATCATGTTCATATGTTATAATTGAAAATTTATATTTATCAAAAGGAATAGCTAGTAAAGCTTGAAATGTATTTCTTGGAGGTTCTATATCTAGTTGTAGATAGTCTATAGTATCTGTATCCGGAAAATATTTATTTAATAGTTTATTATAGTCTATTATTAATACATCAACAGGGAGTACTGGATTACTTCGATGCTCCTTGTGTTGCTTAACAAAATTTTCATTAAGTTCTATACCAATCCCCTTCCAGCTGAATTTTTTCTCTAATAAAGCAGTATTACTATTTTTAAAAGGTTCTGCCGAGCCTATTTCAAGATAGGTTCCGTTTTTCTTTCCATTTAAAATAGTTAATACAAACATATCCTGATAGACCTGTGAATAATTTTCTTCAATAATATCCACATCGTCAAATGAGAATCTTAAGGTATCTTTTAGATTTTTTGTATATCTCCTAATTGCTTGAGATGTTGGACCACTTGCTATTCTTGATAAATTATTTTCGAGTAGAGCTTTGTAATTATCTGATAGTTGATTTATATATTCATTAAGCAAAGTTTGATATAATTGTCTGCATTGTTTGGGTTTGCCAATCCACCAACTTGCTGCTGCTTTTTGAAATAATAAGCAATATAATCCTGCATAATCTATATCTGATATGAATGATGATGCGTCTTTACAAACATCCAAAGCTATAGAAGAATAGGTATAAACATTTAGCCAATCTGATTTTGATTCATAGTGTTGGGTTAATAAGAAATAACCTTCTGGCTTCTGTGGACACAAACAAATGGCCTGTTTTAATAAACTATCACAAGTATGATCTCTATCACCTAATAGTTTGAAACAATAATACATTCTTAATAATGATTCGTATCTGAGATCCAGATTCTTAGTTTTTTCAGCACACCTCAAATAGTATCCTGATGCTGGAGAGTAGTGATTCTGTTGCTCATAAAATAATCCTAAATTAAAATTATTCAAATCATTTTCTGGATCATTAATATAGTTTGATAGTTCTTTCATAGTGATACTAACTCATTTATAGTAGATTTATTAATCACTAATAGATAAGACGCATTATCTTGAAAACCAAAAGTAATTAAAATTTGATTATTATATTCGGTCATTCCACAAGCAAATTCAATCTCTCCGCTCATAAAATCAAAACGCGGAGACACCCTTAAAAGATTAAAACTCTGGTCCCATAATGCAAATCTGTGCCTATAGGTGGCATTTTTACGACCAGCCTCGCTCTTAAACAAATCAACCTCATGTAATAATCCTAAGTAATAATCTCCGTATGGTATAACCTGAGATCCTCCGCGTAAATCTCTGGTATTAAGATTCTGAAATTCTGTTAATACAATAGTTTTTGTTTCTTTGGTGGCTGGATCATATTCCACAACCTCTGTTGGATTTGTCCACTTTACGTACTGATATGGCCTATCGCTAATGGGCATCCAGTTTTTTTCGCAGTATGAGGTGTCTGGTGGTGGTGCTGGCAATCTTTGTCTACTAATTTCTTTAGCGTTATTATTTTCGTCAATAGTGATTTCTGATAATTCTATGCGTCCTTGACCATTGGTGGTGGTGTCTCGTCGTACTCCACTTAAATATAATTTATTATTCCAATATGTTAATCTAGCATCTTCTAATCCTATAAATTCCCACAGTGGTTTTTGATCTAGTTGTGTTGTGTCAACTATAGAACTATTAACTATATTAAAATTATCATCTAAAAAACAAAGTATATTGTGTGTGGCTAGAACAGCATTTTGCTCTGTATGAAGATAGCATAATGGCCCCCAAACGTGTTCGTTAACACCATCTTCTGCGTGATATAAAACATAATTCACATTGCGTAAATTAACTAATAATTTTCCATCTATATTTAGTATTGATGGATTCATCAGTGATGGTCCAACCATTTTGTCTGGTTGTACTAACAATGGTACAATTTTGCCGCCATCTAGAATTACTTTTTTGCTAAAATTTCCTATATCACTAATCATATTAGCTCCTTAGACTATAATAGTTTAAGGAAAGATCGTATGCAATTGTATCAGATATTAATTGCTTCTCTAAAAGCCTGATCCACTTGAGCTTCTGATAATCCTAGTGCTTGAGCTAATGGTATTAACATTGGATGATTACGTTCAACATAAGGAGCATACTCCCACTCAACCTTAACAGTTTCTCGTATTATTAAATCCTGTATATTATTTATAGCATTTTCTACTTGAATTAATTGAATACCATTATTAATTAGCCATAATCTTATTTGTCTTGCACTCACGCTTTCTGGTACGGTCGGAGTCGCTAATATCCACTTCCCATTATTCCAATAATGATTCTCGCTTGGCTGTGGCGGCAATAATACCCATTGATCTATTTTGGGATTATTATTATCTATCCAACCTTGTATTAATGAATCAGCTAAATCTCTTACTTCGTAGTTATCTTTATGATAATATAGCGTCATGAGTATATCCTATTATGTTGAATAACGGTCGCTGTATTATTATTTGTTAATGCAATATTTTCGCGATTTTCTTGTAAATTTCTAATTAATGGAACATAGTATGTTAAAGACTGTGGTCTAATTTTTTTAGCAGAAAATCCTTTTGCTAAACTATTTATTTCATCAGTATTCAATGCTACTGACCATATTCCCACATCACTAATATATCCATCCATTAATGTGCCACCTAAACGAAGGGCTCCTATTGATATTGTGGTTAAGCTAGTAAAATCAACTAAAACAGTATTAGTAGCTCCAGCAACTCCATCTCGATATACTACTCTTAGTGTGGATGAAGTAAATACACCACAAACATGATGCCAAGTATTTAAATTAAATCCACTAGGTCCGGTGTCTCCAATTGAAGAAATACCATTTGCGGATCCGAAAGACGTGGCTCGAACAGGATCGCCAGTAGCCTGGCCAGCTAGAGTTAAACGAAAACCGGCATTATTACTTGTGGTTTCGGTAAAATTTACAACCGTCATAGCAGCAGTATTACTGGTTGCATAAATCCATGCCGAAATAGTTGTTGGATGAACACTCATAGATGGACTACTAGAAGTTATATATTGAGTGCTAGTAGAAACAAAATTATAAGCCATTATATGACTCCTCTAATTTCTACAGCTATTAATTCGGCATCTCCGGTCATAGTATCATTAGTAGTATCGCTAACATCTCTATAAATCTTCATTCTAAAAAAATCACCAGCCGCTAGTGAATCTATGGTTGTGCAAGTTAACGTGGTTGTGGTTGGTATACCAGCAGTTCCGTTAGTTGCAGAATGAGCTTCTGTTGCTGTGTCAAATGAGTCAGCATCTTCATCGGTATTCATTCTTTCGAACTGTACACCCCAACGACAATTACCACTGGTAGCAGTAGTTGCCATCCAGTTAATTCTAACAGATAATCCAGAGGAGGTTACAGCATTGTCTGGTATTACTCCTACAAATACTGCACTTTCTTCTGTGGTATCATCAAAGTCTAAAACAGCAATACTATTTCTTGTATCTAATGTTGCAAAATTACTTGCTGGTGGTTGATTGTTTAATGCGGTAAAATATGTTAAAGATTTTTGACGTAGTTGTGTACCACCACTAGCTCCACCCTCTGTCATATCTAGAAAATAACCTCTATTTGGACTGCCTCCTTCGAAGATTCTTAATTGATTATTGAATATATCAATATTAATAGTTGTGCCATTAAGAGTTGTTCCTGATGCTGCTTTAGCTAATCTTATTTCTCCACCTTCTGATCCAGCCGAATTAGATGATGCTAGCATCGAAGCTGTTATATCGCCGGAAACTGTAACTGCTCCAGTAAAATTACCAGATCCAGTAACATCCAGAGTATATGCTGGCGTAGTATTATTAATACCTATATTTCCACTACTTAAAACACTAAGTCTTTCTGTACGATTTTGGGTGCCGTCTCCATTATTCATTAGTATAGCAAATCTACTAACACCATTAGTAGTAGTGGATGCAGTAGACCTTAAGGTGTTGTATCCGTCATACGCTGATGAACCATTCCATAAGCTATGGTATAAGAGTATTTCATTTCCATTGCTCTGTGTGGCCGTTGATGTTGCGATAGTAACTTTAGGAAAAGCTAATGTTCCATTAACATAAGTAGCAGCACCATTCAAGAAAGTAGCCGCTGATAAATAAAAATTAGTTGAATTAACATCTATTCTATTAGTACCAGCAGCATTAAATTGTATACTAGCATTACCGGAAGGACCATAAATATATCCGTTGGTACTACTATCTCCTACTGTAACTCCACTACTAAATATTCCACTACCAATAACGTGTAAACGACTAGTTGGAGTTGATGTGTTTATTCCGACCAATCCACTATTTGTAATTCTTAATCGTTCAGTGCCATAGTCTGTGCTAGAGACACCCGATCCAAATCTGGTAGAAAAAGCTATGTGTCCACCAGTATCATTAGATGTGGAGAAAATATTGATAGTTCTTTGAGCGGTACCATAGTTAATTCCCATTCTCCAATCATTATTAAAAAATGTACCATTTCTAAAATCTGTGGCTAGCCAAGTTTGTTGAATATTGCCACTAACCTCTAATGAAGAAGCTGGGGATGATGTTCCTATACCAAGTCTATCATTAGTAGCATCCCAGTACAATTGACCACTATCTGCCACTATACCGCTAGAACTATTCCAATAGGCTATATGACTAGCAATACCAGTTCCTGTAACCGGATTGGTAAGAGAGTTTTGTTTAGCGTTAAGTTGAGTCTGTAACGCACTCGTAACACCTTTCATATAACTTAATTCTGTTAACGAAGGATATGTTACTGTTGATAGAGATGTTATATTTTTACTACTATCAAAACTAGCGATTGTACTCGCTGTTTGATTGCTTAGTGTAAGATTACTAGAAAATGCTCCACTACCAGTTATGTTGAGTAAATTTCCATCAAATGTAAGATTCGACTCAGCATTTATACCAACAGTACTTCCTGTGCTGGTAAGAATTCTATTATCTCCACTATTAGTTATAGTAGGTAATAATCCACTAACAGAACTATTAAAAGTAGAACCACCTATTGTTAAGTTACTAAATACACCACTAGTAGCAGTAACTATACCACTAACATTAATATTACCACTACTAGTTATATTATTTAGACCATAGTCAATAGGCATAGTTTATCCTTACTCTGGAGATAAAATTGTGTTTTCTTCAGCTAGTATTGGAATGATTGTAACCGTACCATCTTCATTCATTGTAAAATTACCCACTAAAGATGCTCCATCAGCAATAGCTTCTGGTTTAACAGTAGAGATAAGTTGTCCAAGTTTATAGTGTAATTCAAAAACTTCTTTAGCGTCTGGTCCTAATTCAATAGCAATATCTGATGGGCTAATACCCATACCATTATCCCAAAATATTTTAGCTCCTTGATTAAAAGCTTGAACCATCTGTTGATATGTTTGATTTGTTATATTAACTAGGCGATTAGCTGCTATTTTAGCTGGAGAGACTGTGGAATGTTGTGTATTACGATCCAATATACTCATTTTATTTTCTCCATAATTCTAAATTACTATATTTATCTACTAAAAATTTACCTAATATTTTATTGCTATCATGAGGAACAGGAACAACAACTGGTTTTATTTTATGCAAATTGGGGATTCTGTGGATTCCTTCATCATCCTCTTGTGTGTATTGTTCTACATTATTAAAATTATGCTGATAGTAGGGTAGTTGTAAATAATCATACACCATTTTTAGGGTCTGAGCTGGCTGGCTAGTTAATTGGTCAAATTCGACAAAAAGAAGATTATTTTGATAGCCTCTACTAATAGCATCTTTTACTCTATTATATGCTATTCCCACCGGTTGGCCAGCACTAGCCCATATTTCACACCTACCTTCAACAGTCTGAGCTTTTAAATAATCGTTTTGTTCAAAGTTCCACTGACTTTGACCGGTACTTTTTTTCCATAGTTTTTCAAAACTACTTAATATTTCTGTAATATTTCGCACAGGAACTATAATTTTTGGAGTAGCACCGGTTATGAACTCAACCATTTCTATCAAAGAAAGCCATCCTCTACCTTTATCAATAATAATACTTTTATCTGTTGAATGATAACTATTTAATATAGAATTTAATACTCTTTTTAATTGATTATAATCTACTCCTTCAGCTTGATGTTCAATTAATTTATCCCATTGATTTCTAATTCCAAATAAAACATCATGACATCCACTAGTAGCTTTACTAATAAATAAATCATTATTTTGAGCTAAGATATTACAAAGTAATGTGCTTCCTGAACGCGGAAGTCCGCTAATAAAAAAGAACTTTTTCACGTTTTTCTCCTGTTATTTCTTGTCCTTGATCTATTATACTCAATAGATCTATGGTGTGCCATAACTAACTTGACTAATATCCACAACCGCAACCCATCTTATATTTTTACTAGTTAATCCAGTTACTCTAATTTGCAAAGCTTCATTAGTATCATCAGCAACCACACTGGCACTTGTGCTATTCATGGCTGTATCTTTCCAGTTTTCTTCTATTAAACTACCAACTAGTGCTGTTCCATTACTTCCGTTACGTCTTATAACACCTCTGAATATCCATCCAGCTGCTGCACTATCAGTATCATTATATGCACTTAATTTAATTTCAAATGTCCAACTTGTTTTAGCTGGTAATATAAGCATTGCGCCGCTATTATCTAAATAAAGAATTTGATTTGCTGTATTATTTGATGTTGTTTTTCTAGCGATGAGGATTGTGTGTTGAGCATCACCATTAGAAGAAAATCGACCTGCGGCATGAGACAATTCACCGTATCTTGTGGTTGCTGCTTCCCTTCCGCCAGGTATGGTACTAAACATACTACTACTTCCGCTCACAGCATTATTATATCCGCCACCTATTGTACTAAACATACTACTACTTCCGCTCACAGTATTATTATTTCCGCCACCTATTGTGCTATACTGACTATTAGTTCCTACCACAGTATTAAAACGTCCACCACCTATTGTGCTACTATTACTAAAATATCCACTTATAGTATTATTACCTCCTCCACCTATTGTGCTAAAATAACACTCATATCCGCTTATGGTATTATTTGATCCACCATCTATAGTACTATAGTAAGAGTATTCTCCAGTTATAGTATTAGATGTTCCGCCACCTATAGTACTATTATAACTTTGATCTCCACTTATAACATGATTATTTCCTCCGCCTATTGTACAATAAGTACTATTTGATCCACCTATAGTATTATTATAACCTCCGCCTATACTACCATGGTAAGAAGATTGTCCTGATATGGAGTTATGATATCCACCACATATGGTACTATAATAGGTATAGTATCCAGTAATTTGATTATTATATCCACCGCATATAGTACTGCGGTAACTATAGAATCCACTTATAGTATTATTACCTCCTCCACCTATTGTACAATAATAACTATGTGTTCCAATTATATTATTGCTAGCTCCACCGCCTATAACATTACGATCATTTATACCAGAACCACTAATATTATTACCAATTCCACCGCCTATAACATTATTATAACTCGTACCAGAAGCAATAATATTATTGTTGTTTCCTCCTCCTATGACACTATATTCACTTCCTGATATTATTGAGTTATTCTGCCCACCGCCAATAACACTATAATTAGCACCAGCAACCATAGTTCCAGTAGATCGAACCGTTTGCCAATCCACAGCATATTGTCCTCGTGCGTTTCCATCACCATCTCTTTGTAACGCTCCGGTTCCATTAGGAGCAAGAATTAGTTTACCATTAGTATTAGTAGCACCAATTGTGTTAGTTGTTATGCTAATATTTTGAATAGCTAGAGTATTTGTAGTATCAGTAAATGTGAATACTGAAGTACCAGAAGCAATATTACTACCATTCTTATATACAACTTGATTAGCACTACCAGCAACCGGACCAGTTATTCCTTGAGTACCCTGACTACCGTTACTACCCGATGCTCCTTGACTTCCAGTTATACCCTGAGTTCCTTGTCTACCTTGAAGACCCTGAACGCCTTGACTACCATTGGTGCCAGAAGTACCTTGGTTTCCCTGTATGCCTTGTAGTCCTTGTAATCCGTCGAAACCTTGTATGCCTTGAAGACCCTGATTACCAAAATAACCTTGTATGCCTTGAATACCTTGGTTTCCAGTAATACCAAAATAACCTTGTAATCCCTGAGTTCCTTGAACTCCTTGAATACCTTGTGTACCTTGGTTTCCAGTACTACCAGTACTACCAGAATAACCTACTAATCCCTGATTACCTTGGATACCTTGTATGCCTCTTTGTCCAGTGATTGATAGAGTCCAAGCACTATAACTACCACTACCGGCACTAATATCAATAGTAAAAGTAACACTACTAGAACTAACAAATGTTATAATACCTTCCATATAGTTAGTTGTGGGACTTGCTGTTACAGCAGCTCTTATTCTTTGGCCAACAGCAAATCCAATACTTGGCGTATTAGAATAAGTAAAAACTGCCGCTCCACCAACACTACCAATACTTGTATTATTGGTGCTGGTAATTGTTATTGTTGCTTGAGTGCCCTGAGTTCCTTGAGTACCTTGGCTACCAGTTGTTCCTTGCGGTCCTTGAGTACCTTGACTTCCATTAGAACCAGCATTACCCTGTATTCCCTGAGTTCCCTGACTACCATTTGTACCAGTGTTACCTTGAATCCCCTGTGTCCCTTGAATGCCTTGGGTTCCTTGACTTCCAGTTATTCCTTGTGATCCCGTAGTACCTTGACTTCCGACACTGCCTTGATTTCCTGTAGTACCTTGACTACCTGTAAATCCTTGACTTCCAGTACCTCCTTGAGATCCTGTACTTCCCTGACTACCCGTTGAACCTTGACTACCAGTAATACCTTGTATACCTTGATTGCCTTGAATACCTTGAGTTCCTTGTAGTCCTTGAGTTCCTTGACTACCAGTTGTTCCCTGTAAGCCTTGCAAGCCTTGTAGTCCTTGAGTTCCTTGACTACCAGTTGTTCCCTGCAAGCCTTGTAGACCTTGCGTTCCCTGTAGACCTTGTGTTCCCTGAGTTCCTTGGATTCCCTGTAGACCTTGTGTTCCTTGCAGTCCTTGAGTTCCCTGACTACCAGTTGTTCCCTGTAGACCTTGAGTTCCTTGCAGTCCTTGTAAACCTTGCAAGCCTTGTGTTCCTTGACCACCAGTTGTTCCCTGTAGACCTTGTGTTCCCTGGCTACCGGTTGTTCCTTGCAGTCCTTGAGCTCCTTGGGAGCCAGTTGTTCCTTGTAAACCTTGAGTTCCTTGTAAACCTTGAGTTCCTTGTAAACCTTGAGTTCCTTGTAAACCTTGTGTTCCCTGAGTTCCTTGTGTTCCCTGGTTTCCCTGGATGCCTTGAGTTCCTTGAGTACCTGTGCTACCCTGTATACCTTGAGTTCCTTGTGTGCCCTGAGAGCCGGTTAATCCCTGAGTTCCTGTTGTTCCCTGAGAACCAGTAATACCTTGCGTACCTTGAGTACCTTGGGTCCCCTGATTTCCTTGTATACCTAATAAACCCTGAGTGCCTTGATTTCCTTGGATACCTTGAACTCCTTGGATACCTTGTGTTCCTTGAGTACCTAATGATCCTTGTATACCTGTGGTTCCTTGAATACCTTGGGTACCTTGATTACCTTGAACTCCTTGAGTTCCTTGTATACCAAATATACCTTGGATTCCCTGTGTGCCCTGATTGCCTTGAGTACCTTGTGTTCCTTGGTTACCAAGAACACCCTGAATACCTTGGTTGCCTTGAGCACCTTGTGCTCCAATATTTCCTTGGACACCTTGTGTTCCTTGAATTCCCACAGATCCTTGAGTACCAGTATTGCCCTGAATTCCTTGAGCTCCTTGGATTCCTTGAATTCCTTGAGTTCCTTGAGTCCCCTGGATTCCCTGAGTCCCTTGACGACCTTGAACACCTTGTATTCCCTGGATGCCTTGTATGCCAAGAGAGCCTTGGACACCTTGAGTACCTTGTGTTCCTTGGTTTCCTTGTACTCCTTGAGTTCCTTGGACCCCTTGAATTCCTTGAATTCCTTGAGTTCCTTGAGTCCCCTGGATTCCCTGAGTCCCTTGACGACCTTGAACTCCTTGAACACCTTGAATACCATAAAATCCTTGTATTCCAGTTGTTCCTTGAGGACCCTGTATACCTTGTATGCCTTGAGCGCCCGCTCCAGGAGGACCTTGTTGTCCTTCGTTAATTGTTACTACAGAATTAGATATGTCTGTAGTAGCAACAGATATTGTTGATGATTCTGTTGGTTGTATAGTAACAACATTAATTTCCGCATCATCTAATGATATATTTTGGCTTTCAGAGCCAAGTTCAGAAACAGACACATTATGAGTTGACCCAATACCTTCTGCAACCTCAAGATTATTTGAGTTTGGTTGATCAATATTTATTGTGTGTGTTTCACCATTAAGCGTTACTATCGTAATAGTACTCATCAAGCACCAGCACAATTAATTTTCGTAATCTCAGGTTCTACAGTAATTGTGCCTTGTAATAATCTTATAACTTGCGGACCTCCGCCACTATAAAATACAGCATAAGATTCTAATTCCATATCATAATTAGCCGATGTGAAGTCGTATCCTGCTGTGATACTAGCTGGTAATTTAAAATTAATAATACCACTACTTAATGGTGATCCAAATTGAAACAAATATAAACCACTATTTGTATTAGTAGTAGTAAATTGATATGTATTATTATTATTTGCGTTCCACTGCATTCTAGCACACTGGAATCCGGATAGATTTATTGGTACTCCACTAGAATCCGCATATGTTAAGCTAAGACCAAAAGAGGCCCCTTGTTCTATAGTAAAATTATAATTTCCTGCTGGCATATTATTTCTCCATTAATAATAAAAACCGTTTCTGTCGCTATTTCTACTTCTATCGTGTTGAAATTCAGGATCAAACTTATTACCACTAAATGGACCAAGCACAGCCGCAATAGCACTAGCATTAGAAACATCCCAATGCTCAACTAGATCATCATATAGTTTACATGGTCCGTGTTCTAAAATCATAGCCCATCCAGCAGCAGAGCCGCCAACACTTAAACTAGCAGGCCCAAGAGAGGCTCTAATGCCTTCCATAGCCGCTTTTGTTCGCAGGATTCCTTGATCAACTAAACAGGCTGCTTTCAATGAGGCTAATATAATAAAAATTTCATCATCATCAACTGTAGGATCTGGAGTAATAGTCTTATTAATAACATTTATTGTATACGCACGATCCAATACAACATCAAATTGAAGATATTTACCAGCCACTAATATAGTTTGTATGATTCTATCATCACTAAATTGATATGGTTTTGTGGCATCGTTAATTAAAGTTCTTACCATTGCGGTCAACTCTGTTTGCCATGACATATTGTATCCTCATATTTTGTTGTATATAAATACTATACACCTAATAAACAAAAAAAGCCGCCCCCAAAGGAACGGCTAGTTTTGATTGTATCCGTTATCTCTAAATTAGAGAGAACCAAGGAGTACTCTACGATTGTCGAGAACAGCAAAGCCTTGTTCAGCCCAACCATAGAAACCAGCTCTCTTTTGACGATGTAGTGTATCGTCTTCGAAGATTTGAACTTCTTGGCGAACTGGCATTATGAAACTGTCTCTCTTGCGAAGATCAAGACCAACTACTAATTCATAGTCACTGGCTGGTAGAGTACCAGATAGTGTGTTTGCATAGAATAGTTGATACTCTTGACTTTCTCCAAGTTCGTCACGATCATGAAGGTTAACACCAAATACTCTGTTAAGAGTACCATCAGCAGCAACATAGATTTCTCTACGAGTTACTTCGTCAACTTGGTCAAGACCCCAGTTACGAATATCTTCCATCGCTTCTGGACTAACGTAGAGATCAGTTAGCATACCACGATTATTACTAGCCGAGTTACCACCACCGTTTCTACGCATAACGGTCTTCATGAGACTAACAAGACGCTTGGTGAATTGACCAGCGTTAGCATCGCTATCGAACACGACGATATTGCGATCAACACCAGCGGCTAAAAGTGTGTGCCAGCCGTCATCGTTCATCTTCTTAACGAATTGAGCTTCCATTACTTCCATAGCACGACCAACAACGTCCCAACGGGCATCGCGGGCATACTTTAGAAGATAATCAATACTGGCACCAATGTCAAAGGTTGGAACCATGACATAATCGCCTTCAACGTGACGCTCTGGAATATAACCGTGATTAGGAATTGTGTAGGCCACAAAATCCTTCTCGGTACCTGGGGCGATAAAATCTAATGGGAATTCTGGAGTAGCGCCTTGGCTCAATGCAATTGGCTCAAAGATGCCATCTAGAATATCGCCATTTAGAATGCCCTGACGAAGTGGTAGTTCTAGAGCTTTGGCAAATTCTGCGTTAGCACCTAGAGCTTCCTCTTTATTTAATGAACCAGAACGAACTAAAAGTTCAGAAAGTTCTGGAGTTGGAACAAAAGCTTTACTCATGTTATTTTTCTCCCTTAATTAAGCGATATTGACGGATACTTTGGCGTAACCATCGGCGTCCTTACCACTAAGGAACGTGCCGATTTGAACAGCATTTGTACTACTTGTACCAACTAGGCCACTAGCACCAACATATGCTGGAGTGCCTGCTGTTGGAGTAATACCAGATACGAGACGATTTGTTGTTACTTGACCGTTTCGTAGTAGTGTTACCTTACCACCAACTTGCACCTCATCTTTGTGCCAGTTGATGTGTTGTCTTGTCAGATCAAGACTAACAACATCGTTAAGTAGAACACCGATTGGACGTGTGCCTGATACGGCTGCTACATAAGCAACAACAGCATTGGCATCATCCATAGAAACACCAGAACCAGCTGTTCCACTAACAGCAATACCGGCAACGCCGCCGCGTTCTGCTATTGTGTTCATGAAAAATGAAATATCAGTTAAAAGTTCGATACGATCTGATTTAAGAGCCATGTTATTATTCTCCCTTAGTAAGTTTTTTACCTAGTCTAGCACATACAAAATCAACTAATGCTGCACGAGTTGTACTGACAGCCTCTTCTGCAATACTGGAATCACTTCCAGCGCTTAGATCAATATCATTACTTGGCTCGGCATTCTCTAGTGCTTCTTCAGCAACGGTTTCTTCGTTTGACTTAACTTTTTTCATAATCATTGCTTCTTCTTCCATTTTCTTTTTCTTCATTGGCATCATAGCAGCAAAAACTTCTGTCATGCTGTCAAAAGAAGCATCATCTAGATTTTCGAACTTATCAACTGTGCTTGTGGCAAGTTCGGTATCCAAGCCATTTTCGATGAGAGTTGCCATTCTTTTCATCTTCTTTTCTTTCTTCATCATCTCTTCTTCTTTACTCTTATAGACCGCAACAGTTTCTAAAGCAGCATCAAGATCTGATTTTGCTTTTTTCATCTCTTCTTCTTTTTTCATCATTTCTTCTTCAGTCATTTTTTTAGCAGCTTCAGTTTGGGCGGTCAACTCTTCAAGAGCCGCTTTGTTAGAAGCAATTTCACTATCTTTTTCTGCAATTGCTGTTTCTAAAGCAACAATTTTGTCTTGTAGCTCTTTGACCTGGGCAAATGCGTCTTTGGTAGCTTGAGCGCAATCGCTCATAGCTTCTACCTTATCTTGTAATTCAGCGACTTCTTTTTCTAAACTCATATTATTGACCTCCATAGGATTTTGTCTACTATCTGATACACCCGAAAAAGATTTATCAGCATTTTTTAAATAAGAAAAGCCAGAAAAATTTTCTTTATTAAATATTATACTATCTGGATTTGCTGGTTTGTCAACATAACCTTTACCTGAAAAAGTTATGCTTCTAAGAACTCTACCAACTTTATGATCTTGATATTTACCACTTCCGCCGTAAGCTCTTAAGTGTTTTGTTAAAAAGGCAGTATTCTCTGAACGAGATAATATTTTATATTCTCCAGTAGCTTCATTAATTAAGCCATAATCAAATCCCTTAAACATACATTCCATACTAACATATTTACTACCATTTTCAATTTCCGCTATTAGTTTAGCTGTTCTCTCTTTTAGTTCTGGATTAGTATACGCTTTGTATATTACTGATCCAGTAACTATATGAAATTTTTCTGGTAAATTTTCTACCGGAGTCGAATCGGAAATAAGAATACCATCATCGGTTATTGACCAATTTGAAACTATATGGCCAATAATAGTATTTTCATCATGTTCTAAGTTGGTGGGCTTGTCTTCTGGAGTATTTTTTGCTGCCCAAACTTCTTCTTTAGTAAATATATCATCATTTTTATTCCAAGATGATGTTACTAAAATCGATTGCACATAATAAAGATCGCTATCCTCATAAGAGGCTAATGCTTTAATATTTTTAATATTCTGTTTACCAATTTCCTCAACAGGAAAAGCAACAGAAGCCGTTGTTACACTGGCTTGTGATTGTATTTGATGGAATAATCCATCTTTAATTTCTTGACTATAAATAATCATATTTTAATCTCATTGGGTTAAAGTGTCATACACCGTAGAATAAAAATAGGATTTAATGTTTTTTAATTCCTGTACTGTTAATTCTCTGGCTAGACTAGATTTCATACCATTCAAAAATTGAAGATAATAATTATATAGCTCATTAATATTAGCACTTTGTACACTATTAAAGGTATCTAAGATATAACTATCATCAATATTAACAAAAGGTGATGCAGATAATAGGATTTTAGTTTTCGTGGCTTCTGCCTCATCATATTGAACGCTTGATAAACTCCTCATATTTTTCTTGCTATAAAAATCTAACAAGATTGGATTCATCAATTCTGATATTGTGTCTTGGGCTGAATCGGCCCATATCTGTAACTTTGCTCCGGTCTGTGGACTAAATTTTTTGGGCTTTCTTTTTATGGTATCTTTAGAATTTTTGGGGCGACCTTGCTGTGGTTCTCCTTTTAAAGATTCTGGCGAATCTTTAACGGTTGGCTGTTGACCGAATGGTAGCGAGGGTACTTTCATTTCCAAAGCTGTTTTTTCGCCACCTTTTTTCTTTTCGAGTTCTAATCCAACCTGACTCGGGGTTACTAAACCAATTTGTAGAGCTATCTTCTTAAGACTCTCTTCAAACATTGGATCATACCACGGCCCAGCTTTTGGTACCATGCGATTAGAATCTCTTTCTCTGCTTTCTCTGTTTAGTCTTACTTTCTCCATTTCTGGATCAAAACCAAATCTACTTTGAATAAGTTCATCGCTTATAATATTTCTGTCTGCTAGTTGAATTAATAATGCTTTTTCAGCATCTTCATTACTTAGATCCATTCTATCAAATTCTAAACGAGCAGCATATTTAAAACCCATAGCCTTTTGGACTAGTTCAAATTCTTTTTCCCAAAATGTTATTAGTGTGTCTCTACCATATTGAAGTCTTTGTGTCAGAGTTTTTAAGCTAATGAAATTATTTGTTGTACCAGCAGCACCAAACGTGCCAGTAAGAGTGGGTGGAATTCCCAATCCTGCATAAACACTATTCATATGTGGAATATATTTACTTTCACCAAGAAATTGATGAACATTAGTTTGAGACTCTATTAATTCAATATCTGGTCCCCAAACTAAATCTAGTGTGCCGCCTCCCACATTGTTTTGTAAAATATTAGATAGTTTACTAGCAGCAGCCTTGGTAGGAGCAATTTTATGTTCTAGATTACCAAGCTTAAAAATTCTAATGTTGCTGATAGCGCCATCTAAAGCGGACATATCTGCAAGTTTTAATTTTTCAATAACTGTAATATCATCCATAATGCTATAGATCATGGGATAGGCCCAACTTTGCCAATCGTCTTTCTTATAGTGAAATACTAGTGTTTTTTGTGGATCTAATGGATATGGCTTCTTTACTTTAGCGGCTTCTAAAATCTGTGCGGGTAATCCTGCTATAATAGCTTTTTCATTATCTGTTTTAGGAGCTGTTATAATTCTTCTCAATGCTGTTGGTATCATAAGTTCGTATCTTTTCTGACCAACGAATGAGGATAGTGATCCCGCTGAAACATTCACATAAACAGGATCAATAAAAGTATATCTCCAAGGAATTTCTCTTTTATCAACATTAACAATATTATCATCTTGTTCTGTGGTATCAGCGGCTGCTGTTGATCTAAAAAATTCATCAGCGGTTTTTAAACTAATTTTTGCTGTTTGTCTATTAATAACAACATTTGCTACTCTATAGATATTATTAAGAAATCTTTCGCTTCTTTCTTTTCCATTAACTTTCTTAAACCATTTGCGATAGAATCTTTCTATTCTTTTGTTTTTATGGACCGGCTTGATTCCCTGAACAGCAAAGTCTGCCATAAGATCGATAACATTTTTTACTAATCCTACTCTTTGATAAACATCATCTGCTCTTCTAAGAATTAATTTAATTTCTGTTGGAACAGCTTCGTCTGGACGAAAATAATCGTATCCTCGTCGAGTTAATCCGGGTTTACCGTGAATACCGCCAGGAAGTAAATTGCTATAATCATTACTGCGATTTCTAAAACCAGCAGTGCTTTGATAAAGGCCAAATTCCTCTAAACATCCAGAAGTTTGTTTTAAAGCGTCTTGTTTGCTTTGAAGATCATCTCCCCAAGTAACATAAGCTTCCTGATTGGCCAATTCTGCATCGTTAATAGCTTCGCTTTTTGGATATTTTTTAGCCATAATATTTCATTTGTATTGTAATAGGATTGTAATAGAATATACACACTACTTGCGTATTCCCATATAAATATCCTCATTAGCAGCTTCTGTAAACCATTTTGGTCCCTTATACATTTGACCATTATTTTTTACGGCTTGAGAAGCATCTGTTCCAATAATATCATAAGTAACGTGTTGTAAAGATCTATTCATTTGTCTAGCTAACATATTTGCTATAAGTAGAGCACTATAACGGTCTTTTCGTAGTTTACCTTTTTTACCATTAGGCATTTTAATATCCGGAGTATCCCAGCGATCTCTTGCTCCTGCTGAACCGCTGGTCTGACTCATAACAATGGTAGTCAACTCATTTTTGAGTTCTTCTATCTCAAGTATACATTCGCTTAGACTATCATAAATTGGAGTCAAATCGGCGGTTTCTATGTTTCTATTTTCTTGATCAAGAGCTAATACTAAACTAACCTCATCAAATCGAGGAAATAGTAAAACTTTATCTTCTAAATCTTTTCTTAAACCGTGATTAGATTGAGCTGTCCAATCTGCTTTAGCAAATTGAACCAATTCTAGAATGTGTAATCCAGATTGATCATCAGTATCTTTAGCTTTATCTTCTATCGTTGGCCATATCAAATGTTCGCCGTCTTGTAATTTAGCTGGATCATGTAAAGCTTCTTCGATAGCAATACCACCTCCCTGAGCATCCATACCAATACGTTCACAAGGAAAAGTTTTCATTAGATTACGAATCTTACGAGAACAAAAAGCATAAAAATCATGATCACTAATTAATCCGGCTTTTTGACGTTCTTTAAAATTAGTACGATTAGTAGTCCAACAATAAACTATTCTGCTATGAGTAGGATGTAACTCTAGAACCACTATACTAAAATTATCTTTTTCACTAGCAGGATCAACACCATAAATATATTTTAAATTGGGATCACCATTAATCTTAGCGTCAAAGATAATTGGCTCATTATTAATAACTACGGGCGCTGAGTCTTTTGTTACACAACTTTCGATAAGACTTCTTCTAAAGAATCCGTCACTGTCTTCTGTAAAACAAGCCGCATACTCCATATTATAAATACCAGTATGAATAGTAGCTTTAGCTCGTGCAACCTGTTTATCATCCATAAAACCTTTGGGAATTAACTCGTATGGCATTCGTATAATACTATAATCTTTCCAGTTAAAATTATCTGGAACTTCACTTTTAAAAATCTCTTGTAATTTGTGTTGTTCACCTTTGCTTTCAATAATAGTTTTATATCTTTTCCAATAAGATGCAAAATGCTTAAAAGCATAGTCTGCTGTTCCAGCAATAATAGCTTGGTTACCCATACTTTGACTAAGATTTTCTAGATCTTCATTCCATAAGCCAGCCTCTTTCATTGCTAATTTTTTAGCTTCTTTCTTAACATTTTGTATTGGAGTGGCACTTACAGCAGCGAAACCAGAAACTACCGTTTCGTAAATATCTGGAGATATAGAAGCAAATTCGTCTGCGATAATGATGTGTGCTCTAAGACCTCTAATTTTATCTCCTGTACCAAGAGGAATAGCGATAGCCCAACTAGTACCTAATCTCATTGTGCATCTATCAACATCTCGTCGTGGACCATCATCATTCCCATTAAATATGCTTCGTATAATAGCGCTATTACGCCATAGTGTTTCCATGTATTCAAATATAACTTTACTCTGTCTAAAAGCCGCACCAACAATAACAATTTTAGTTCCGGGTACGAATATGCATTTCAAAAATGCGTAAAGAGCTAATATAAAGCTTTTACCAAAACCGCGACTAGCCACAAACATTGGAAATGGACGAATCCAAAATTCCTGTAAAATAGCAATTTGGATTGGATGCAATTCTATATCGAATAGTAGTTTACAAGTGGCTCCAAAATATGCTGGATCTTTGAGTAGTTTAACAAGATGGCGATCAGGACTTTCTATATCATTTTTGTGTCTTCTGATCATAGGATTAGAAGGTATAACTATTTTATCTAATTCACCAAGTCCTAGCCATGCATCATCATACATTTTTATTCTCTTTGTAAACACGCCTCATGATTGATAATGCTATCTTTTCAGCATTCTCACTATTGCCACAAAATAATACTTTAATATTATGATTAACTTGAAGATCTACAATATTTTTAATGAGAAAAGCTGGACTAATACGAATTTTATCCCATAATCGTTTTGGTATATTGCTGCCAATAGGATAATCCATAACGTGTTTCATATCAAATTCGAACAGTATAAATGCATATTTAATTTTACTAAGTCTTTCTATAACATCAACAAATCGACTTTCTGTAATATTATTAGCGAATTCGGAAACATTACATTTGCGTTCTATGGCTAATAGATCCTGATAACCTTCTATACTATAGTCTCCAGTATCTAATTTATGAACGGCTTTAGCATGATGCTCAAAGCTCCAAGGCTTTTGCTCTCGCGTATCAACAATAATAGTAAATTCATTATCTATCATTTTTTACTCGCTAAAATTTTACTAAATACTGGAGCATATATTTCTTCTTGGTTTTTAATCATGTCATGATGAATTTTGCAGAGAGATATGCCATTGTCTAATACGAATCTTAAAGCGGGGAAATCGGCCCATTTATAAATATGATGAGCATGTAATTTTTTCTTGAAGGTGCAATTTGGCCACTGACATTGGAATTTGTCTCTTTTATAAACATCGGTTCTCCACTTTTTATATTGTGGATCGTTATAGTTACGTTGATTCATTTTTTAATACTGATTCTGGGGTTAATAGTGGAATATCTAATTTACCATCTTGAAATTCATGATAGCTCATTAGATTTTCTCGTGCTTTGTCTGTGGCAAGACGAATAATTTCCATCTCACGACCCTCTTTCTCTCTAACATCCTCATCTTCAAGCATACGAATTAATCCTACCCAACTACTCTTACCATCTTCTATTCTTTTAATACGTTGTTCGCGGGTAGCCTTTAAGTCTTTACTTATCTTTTGTTGTTCGCCAAGCAGTTTGGTATATTCGTTAGTGTAATTAGCGATACTATTTCGTGCGAAACTTAATTGAGTTTCAAGATTGGCCAATCGAGGAACATCTCTTTGATCGTCTGGTTTTTCATATTCAGCATCAACTAGTCGTTGTAATTTTTCAGTTTCAGCAATATGTCGTTTTCGTTCTTTCATACTCCTATTAATAAGAATATCTATGGTAATAAATTGTTTGATCTGAAGTTCTTCAGCAGGAAGCACATCCTCTCGAAATTGCTTCATTAAATTTATCCATATATTTTCAAAGTATTCTAATTCGCCACTATCCTCATCAAACTGCTTTTTAATTTCAAACCAAAAGGTTTTACTATATAGTTTTTGCTTTAGCAGATCGTCTTCAGCAGAAGGGGCTAGGTTCTTGGTTTCGCTAATGTATCTTTTAATCGGGGCAACATTACGATTTAAACTTTCGGCAATTTGTTCTACAGTAAGAGTTTGTATATTATCTCGGATGTATTTTTCTTCATCCAAGCTGAGTTGTCCACGTTTTTTAGGAGTTGATGTCATTGTCTTTTAATATTTTTTTTATTTCTTTGACTAGTTTGTTAACTTCAAGCTTAGAAACTTTGCTGCCTCCTAGCAATTTGAGAAATATGGGGCGATTTTTAATACTAATATTATTATCTATAATTTTAATAATTTCTTTGTTACTAATAGCGTCCAGAAGATTAAAGTCAACTATTTCGGTACTATTTTCGTTAACATTATCTATACCAACTGGTTTCATAATATTTTTTTTGGTATCGTTTCGTTTGCTCCATGAGGCGAATAATTCACAATCACTTTTGTTTTTAAATTCTGAACAACCACTAGAACAAGCACTATCATTTGGTTTGTAAAAAGGACAGGTGAAGCAGGGTTTATCGGGCCTTTGATAGTTATCTCTTTTGTAATTAAAGAGTCGATTTCTCACGTGGGTCCATAAGAAATTTTCTAGGGGCCTTTTATTATCATAATTTTTAAGTCCTTCCAAGGCGAATATGGCGGCCTGTTGCTTCATATCCTCGTGACTATGATACCCAAACTTAAATTTATAGCCTAATTTTTTACTAATTTTTTCCCATACTGTTATAAATTCTTCATCCGTTATGTTGTTGGGTAAATTGGTCTTTTTCTTGGGCGTTTTCTTGTTTTTGCTCATTAAGTAGTTCCTCTAGCGGTTTATCGTCTAGGTTTTGTAACTCTGCTTCTGTTACAAGGTTTTCGCTAGCAACTGTTTTTAAAGTTGATGATATTGTATGTATGTTTTTAGAATTTTTCATGGGTTTACCTTGACCAGAATTTTGTGACATTTATACTATTATAGATGTTTGATACACAATAAGCAACTTATGCAGGAGGATAAAATGTCAAAAACTTATAAAAAGTGGACAAAAGAAGAAACAGACTTTATTGCTAATAACAGCAAAAATATGAAGGACGAGGAAATTGCCACTTATTTAAACAAGATTGATGGTAGCCGACAAATTACTGTGGGAATGGTTAGACGTCAGAGGCGAAAGTTGTCAATTGCCAAGCCAAGAGGTCGTAGACCATCAGCTCCAAAGGTCGAGTCGGTTTCGGACGTTTGAAGTAAAGAATCTGTAGAATACTAAAGAAACGGGCATCAACTCATAATTGGTGCCTGTTTTTTTATTTAATAATGGGGAAACTTGTCATTAAACTGGCCAATTATATATGGTTTGCTTACTATGTTTGGACCACCGCGGGTTTAGGGTCAGAGGTTTTGAGACTGGAGAAGAAACAGAAAAACCCCCTCTCTCTAAGTGCTGATATTATAAGGACTTACGTCTTGTTTGTCACGCCGAAGAGCGTGTAAGTGCTTGTGGTATAAGGGTTTAGAAGAAATCGAGAGAGCAAACGGTATACCAAAAAGTTTTTTTGATTTGGCACAGAATTATTTTTTATTTTTTCAAAAGATTTCGCTTGCAATGGCCGATATATACTGTATAATGAAAGCACAAGAGAAAAGAGAAGAAAGAAAGAGAGAAAGAAAAATGGAAAAGGTTACTCATATCAACGATTTCATCCAAAGCCTTCCGCGTATCGTTCAAAAGAAGGTTTGGAAGGTGATTGATGAGAACGGTACAGTTGTACAGGGTGTGAGTGCTACCGATAATCGGAAAAGCACTGCACAGAAGTATATCGATGAGAAATATCCGAATAGGGTTCTCAAGTTGACGTTCTCACATTTTGGTGATCTGATTACGATCCCCCGATAAGGGGGTAGATAATCTAAAAAATATTTGATAGAATACCGATATAAGAAGTAAGGAGAAAGAAAATGCAGTTTGCTCTTGGTGATAAGGTGAAGGTTGACGGAAAGATTGGTCGAATCATTCGCTGGCATTTCGATGAGGGTGATGTGTGGCACGTAGAGATTGACGGAGATGAGTACGAGTGCTACAATGAGGATATGGAACTGATCTCCTAATCATGAAAACCTACTATATCTACAATTCGGAAAATGATTTCTACCTTGGCATGGTACTTGCTAAGGATTGGGCGGATGCTCGTTCAGTATATGCTAATCAGCATAACGTACCATTCGGCTCAGTGTACGCTTGTGCATCCCCACTGTAGTGGGGTGTACGCCTGTACACTACTGTACAACGACTTGATGCAAACCCTTACGGCGTAAGGACTTACGAAAAATTCGCGGCCGCGGATTCGACGTAAGTACTTGTGGCATAACGACTTAGATCAAATGACCACAGCAGATATCGTGCCAAACAATACGGCAGCCAAAAATGGCAGACTTTGCCAATATGACATAGTGCCAAGGTGACAGCCTGCGGAAATCGTCGAGAAAGTCGCACAAAAATATTTTTCGACTTTTGGCACAGAACATGCACTATATAGAGGTAAGAAAGAGAGAGTGAAAAATGAGTTGCCCTGACCCCCTGTACGATTACGAAGATTTTGACGATGTTCACGATTCGGATGATGGATACGATGCCATGAAGGATAACTACCTTACCTATGGTGGATACGGGTATAATGATCGTACCCGTCAAGAGGATCGGGATTGGGCCGATGAGTGTCGGAGAAACGGATGGTGACCCCCGTTGTGGGGGTTGTGCTGTCGAAAAAGTTTGGTATAATACTGGAAAGAGAAAGAGAGATAGAGATGAGAATCCCAAAAATTGAAACGATTCGCAAGAGTATTCGCCGTTACGCTTACAATGCGGGTTTTACCCTTCACCCCCACAGTGTGGGGTCGATACCATCCGGTGTTCCCGGTACGTATAGCCTGTTCGCTATCCATTGTGGATACTATACCCACAAGAGTGTCAGCATGGATACCGTGGTTCGCGTTGTTGTGGACGAACTGTACGCCATCAAGTTTCGCAAGGAGCGCGAAGCGTCCCTCATTTGAGGGGTTGCGTCACAGGGAAAAGTTTAGTACGATCCATCATCCAAAGGAGAAAGAAAGAAAATGAAAAAGCCTAAGATTGTTCGTGATGCTGAGCGAGTTGCCCGTATGTGCTTCGTTGGTATCGCTATCCCTTGCGACAAAACTAACGCAGATGGTGGAACGATTCGCAGCGAAAAGGTGCTGAAGTTCAATCGCACCGCATTGAAGAATATCGGCAAGAGCAAGAGCGAGAAGGTAGATTCTCGCATGGTTGGTGGTGAGGATACCATGATCGTGAAGGTTGGCAAACCTGGATCGCGTGAACGTGTAGAGGCTCTAATCGAACAGTATGCCGCTATTCAGGCTTGCGGTGAGGAAGTATCCCCCTTTGGGTGGGAGGGGTAATAAGCCCCCTATTATGGGGATATAAGCCTGTACACTACTGTACAACAATTCGACGTAAATCCTTGTGGCGTAAGGACTTGCGTCGAACTCGGCGGCACGACTTGTGCCTAAGTGCTTATCAGACAACGACTTATGATTGGCACGATATTTGCTGCTACAAAAATCTTTTTTGCCCTCTTGAAATGTTGAAGAAAGTCTGATAGAATGTCGATAATAGAAGAGAGAAGAGGAGAAAACAGATGTTGAAGAAGTTCGTTGATGTTAAGGCTAGGATTTGGGGAAGCGAATCGTATGCGTGTACGATTGTATATGAAGTGTCCACGGGTAAGTTTTTCGCAGAGTGCGATGCTATCCTTGCTCGTCGTCGTTTGACCGAAAAAAACCATCTTGAAGTTTTGAACGATATATTCTATGATTACTGTGTGGAAAAAGCATCTTGGATGGGAGTATCTTGAAAATGAATGCTGAAATCGTATCTCTGGCTAACTCTCTCGGTGTGGTCGTGGCTAGTGTGTGGAACGGATACACTCGCAAGTGGATCGTGCAGGAGCGGGATGCTTATTATACGCTGTTCACGACTGACGATTACGATACGCTTGTACAGCGACTCAAGAGCGGAAGAATCTATCCGGGACAGAGTTGACGCAAACCCATACGGCGTAAGGACTTACGACGATATGGGCGCAGCGAATTTGACGTAAGTACTTACAGCGTAACGACTTAGGGAAAATCGCATCAGCAAACGGTATGCCAAACCATACCGAAAAACAGAAAAGTTTTGTCAAAAAATCTTGACACAAAAATCCAAAGATTTTGCTTGCAACCTAAAGAATCGCCTGTATAATGTCGATAATAGAAGAGAGAAAGAAAGGGTAGAATGACGAGTAAGGTTCCCATGGCTGGTTATGCTGTTCATGCCGAGTATAACAACGGAGAGGTTGTTGACGGCGTTGTGACTAGGGTGCGTCAGTTTGGAGAGCGTATTCTTCTCACCGTCAAGTGTGAGCATGGATATCGTTCAATCTATGTTGACAAGTGTAATGTTCTGGATATTTTTGAGCCTGCTAACGCTAACTGAAAGGTTATAGTATAATGAATAGTCTTGATAAGATTATGAGTGCTATGCGGTCTGGAAAGTATGGCACTGTTACTGATCCCAAGGGTAATGTACACGTTGGTATCATCAACGGTATTCTTCGGGAAGATGGTAGCGGAAAAAACTGGATTGTGACTGTAACAAATCAGACCGCTAGTAAAAACGTATTTATTCACGCCAAATAAAGGAATATTATAATGCTTGCTGCACTTACATTTATTATTAGTTATGTTGGCCTATGTTATTGCGTGTTATCTAAATAATGACGCAAGTCCTTGATCCGTAAAGACTTACGGCGAGGACGCCGGGCCGGATTTTTCCTAAGTCCTTTCTGCACAAGCACTTAGAGAAAATGATCCAAGAAAATACCGTGTCAGAAAATATTTTTAGTTTGGCATAGGATTATTCTCAAGGTGTGGGCTTGCATTTGTCGATAATAACTGTAGAATCATCGCATCACCCCAACGGAGAAACGATATGATCCTCGATGACACCGATACCATCAACGCTATCCTCTCTCAACTCGCTGACGATGGTATGATCGAGCCTATGGTCGAACCTATCGACGAGGTTGATTGCGACCCGTTTGATTATGCCGAAGTGACTGGGTTGTGGGAAGAAATGTATCCCGAGCCAGCAGATTTTTGCTCTTGATTTTTAGAATAGTGGCTGTAGAATAGAAACATCACAACGGAGAAAGTGAAATGATCGGAACGAAGCGTGGTATGGTCGAACAGGTTGCGGAGCGGGTTGGCGTTACGGGTCAGCAGGCACGCGAGATCGTGCAGGCTACTCTGGACAATATGATAGCAACGCTGGTCGAAACTGGACGCATCGAACTGCGAAACTTCGGGGTGTTCACCGTAAAGGTGACCGCACCTCGCAAGGCCCGCAATCCTCGCACGGGCGAAGCCGTGATGATCGGACAGCGGCGTGTGGTGCGATTCAAGCCGGGTAAAGTTATGGCTGAACAGTTGAACAGTTGACATAAAGCCTTTCCGCGTAAAGACTTATGACGCGGGGGCCGTGGCGATTTTTGCGTAAGTACTTGCCCCATAAGGACTTAGGACATTCTAAAAAATATTCGCATTTGGCACAGGATTATTTTCTTGACTTTCTCAAGTTTAGCCTGTAAAATACCGATAATAGAAGTAAGGAGAAAAGAAAATGACACACGCCGAAGCGATTAAGATGGTTCGTGGCAAGCGGAATAAGGATAGCCGAAAGATTGGTAATAATACCTATGCGGAAATCCTGAGCGATAATACTGTGGCTATTAAGTTGCACAGTACATACGTTGTAAAGATTCGGGATGATGGCACCTATACCCTTAATAGTGGGGGTTGGCAAACTGTTACCACTAAGGATAGGATTAACCAGTATAGCCCGGTACGGGTTTACCAGAGGGATTTTACTTGGTATGTTAAGATTAATGGTAAGGAATACCCTTTTATTGATGGGATGGTGGTATCGTGATGGGTTATTTTATTAGTATGCTATTCCTGATTATTTTTGCAGGAGTAATGTGTGCTATTATTGAGTACGGGAAAAACATTTAAGAAAGGGGCTAGGGATGGCCGATATTAACTGGGTACAAATCGGTGTGGGATTTATTATCGGTGTGTTTGCTAGTTATAGTGTTCGTGATTTGGTTTATCCTATAAGGGGAAAAGAATGAAAGTTTTGGATATTTGCGTATTTGTAATAAGTTTTGTTGTTGGGTGTGCTGCCGCATGGGTGGTTAACTCGTAACTCTAACCCCGGCAAGGACTTACGTCGAGCCGGGCGCGGCGATTTTTTCGTAAGTACTTGTGTATCAAAGACTTAGAAAAATAAAGATTCTCTATTGACTAGCCGATAATATATGGTAGGATACGAGTATGAGCAAGCGAAAGAAATACGACGCGATTCGGCTGAACATTCGTCCAGTGTGGGAGATGGGTAAGGGTCATTCTAGCCATATGTCTGGATCTGGTCAGCACGACAACCGACCCAAGCGACTTCGCACTCGCAGTGACCAGAAGCGACAGGCTATGAGAGATTTCGATTAGTCTCAGCCAATCCTACGGATTTGGTCAGTGTGGCTGTAGTCAGCGAAAAAGTGGGATTTTGCTGTTGACAAGCCAAAAAGATTTTGATAGACTGCCTCACAACCAAGGAGAAGAAAATGAACGGTTATGAACTGATTGCTGAGTTTGAGCGAGTTGTGCGGGATATTGTGGTGGTGCCTAACTCGTGGTTGCCGGAGGATTTTCGTGACCATCGTACCGATGGTGTTACCCTGGCTGATCTTGAGCGAAAGTGCGATTCTCGTGATGTAACAGAAACCGACCATCAGATTGAGAAACGGGAGAAAGATAAGCGTATTGAGATATATGCTGCTATGATTGCGAATGGACAAGAAATAGAATATATTCTCAAATAATCTAACTCTTTGGAAAATAAGGACTTACGTTAGAGTGGCGCCGCCGGGCGAATCGTAAGTACTTGCTATATAAGGATTTAGAACAAAAAAGATATTTTTAAAGTTCTACACTTGACAACGTCGATAATAGATATAGAATCGGATCACACAACGGAGAAACCTAAGATGAGCCATCCTGACCCCCTGTTCGATCCCGATAACTCTTATGAGGATGATATGAACTACGCTGATGATGTTGATGCGTCGAACTATGACGATTACAATGATTTTTACGGCGAGATTGATGGCGAGGAGTTGGAGAACAGTTGGGATGATTCGTATGATGATAGTATGGATGGCGATACTGAGAGTGCATTGTCTTCCGCTGGATGGGGAACCGATGAGGATTACGGTTATTTTGGCGAAGATGTAGACTGTTGTGAGGATTTTCATAGTGATGATGGTTACGGCTATTATGATGATGGCGAGTGACCAAAATCTCTAAAGTTTGGGCTTGACACACGACGATAATACTGTAGAATGTGCGTACTAGGTGTTTGATTTTCACAACGAAAGGGTGTCTGATGACTAACGAAGTTCTGATTGGTTTGTGTGCGGTTGTTGGTGCGGTTTCTGGCATTGTGGCTTTTAGCGTTTTCCATCTGTATAGTGGTCTTCGTGATAGTCTGACAAATGCTAGGGTTGGTGGTGTTTATAACTTTGAATATGTGCAGCCTGTTACTGGTGATCCTGAACGTTTTATGGCTAGGGTTATTGGTGTTCACCGATTTTCTGACGATTATCTTGCTCGACTGAATAGTAAAAGTAGGTATCGTAGAAATGATCCGAACTTTGAGCGTAGCCGTCATCTTGTGACTGCTCAAACTCCGGACGGTAAGATTCGCAACTTCTACGCGGAGCGTACACGCAATGTGCGTCGTCCCCTCCTTGGTGGGGTCGCGTTCAAAACCGGCCTTGCTAGTCTTCTGTTCTGATTCTCGGCCAGTTGCTCTAAGTCTTTGTTAAACAAGGACTTAGGGCATGGCTGCGGGGCCGGATTTGTTGTAAGTCCTTATACTGCAACAACTTAGAAAAACTAAAGACTTCTCTTGACAAGTGCCGATAATAGATTAGAATAACGCTATGACTACTGCTAACTGCTATGCTGGTTATACTTGGCGTGTATTTGCAAACAATAAGTTTGCTGGCTACATTGTCGCTTTGAGCGAGTTTGATGCTATGAAAAAAGCACAGGCTAAATATGGTGACTATATTTGGATTGAGCGAGTCTCGGCCCCATAGTATAATGGTTTAGTATACCGGGCTTTCATCCCGGAGATCGGAGTTCGATCCTCCGTGGGGCTATTGACAACGGATTGGGTTTTGGTATAAAGATTGAAAAGGGGAGAGAGATGTTGAGCAAAAAAGAGATTGTGATGGTTCGTGAGCGGGTTGCTGATTTTGTGATAGTATTTACTGATGCTATTCTGGATGGTACTAGAGAAGATGCTTTGAGCGTTATGGAAGATTTTAGTGATTTTTTCTGTGATGCTCTTGAGGCTGCTAGGCGTGATGGTAAGTATTCTGCTTTGACCACTACTACTAACTGAGGATAATATGCCTAACTGGTGCTTGAACAAGTTGACCGTTGAACACTCCGATCCCTCTATGCTCGACCGATTTGTGAAAACATACAACAAGGGAACTGTGTGTAACGAGTTTATTCCTATGCCCGCAGATATTGGCGATGGTTGGTGGGATTTTTGTGTGAATAACTGGGGAGTAAAGTGGGATATTGGGGCTGACGAGGGTACGGAACGAGAAGAATGGCACGGCTTGAAGGCTACTGTTGTTGGTAATCAGGCTAGTTGTTCTTTTGACTCTGCTTGGAGTCCTCCTATTGGACTGTATAACGAACTGGTAGATTTGGGATACAATGTAAAAGCATCCTATTTCGAGCCGGGTATGTCTTTTTGTGGACTCTATGATAATGGAGTTGACAACTATATTGAGTATAAGAGTAAGGATATGATTCCTGTTGCTTTATGGAATGAGTTCGACATGGAAAACTTTTTTTCTGATGACGAGGTACAAGCATGATAACAAAGTATTGTCCGTGTGGATCTCAAAAGAATAGTTGGTGGGAGAGCGATGCTAGGGGTATTCCGCTGGCACGGGTTTGTGTGGATTGCAGAGACGAGAAACTGAGCAAGTTTCGTCCAGAAGTTTTGATAGATTCTAACTATAGGTGTGATGAGCCTATTGAGGCCGACTACTAAAAGGGTTCGCTCTAAGTTCTTAGCACAAGAGGACTTAGGGCAAACTCGCCGGGCCGGGATCGTCGTAAGTGCTTGCTTCTCAATATCTTACGTTAAAAAATATTTTTTCAAGAAAACCCTATTGACAGGTCGATAATAGACTGTAGAATACAAGAGTTCAGCCGATCATTGACAATACAATAGGGACTGCTAGGTTGCGTGAGCAACTTCCCGGTAAAACGGCAGTGAAGTAGATGGTCAAGTTGAGAGCGCGGGCTGAGGCAGTTGCCTGTGACGCCAAAGCATCAACGAATCCATCCGTCCCTAAAATATGGCGAATGTAGTGTAATGGTAGCACGAGAAGTCCGAGACACCAAACTGGTGGAGTAGGCAACCAAATGCTTAGAGGTGGTTCGATTCCATCCTTCGCCCTTGACAATACAAACTTTCGTGGGTCCATGCCTAGGACTAGATTGGGATAACCTATTTCGATAAACTTTCTCTGAAAGACTGGGGGAGTTGCCAACGGGGTTATACGTTGGATAGAAGTACCAATCTATGGGGGATCGCGTCCTCACCACGACCAACATACAGTTTTACTGATTCTGTCAATGAAAAGTTAAAAATCGTCGGCAAGTACTGGATAGCCGTTTCCCAGTATAGGTTTTTTGGGTATTTTTTAGTACACACAAGAATACCACACAATATAAGTTGCGAAGCAACACAACCAGTAACCGTCCCCAAGAGCCAGATAGATTGAGTCATGACCAATCTTAGGAAGGTTTCCGTGGGCGGTTTCCTATGGTCCGTAACAGGGTTGCCATATGGGTAATAGAATCGGGGCGTAAAAGATTCGCTGGTTTTTATAAAGCCTTGTCCCGTAAGGACTTACGGAGAGGTGGAGGCCGCGGCTTTGACGCAAGTGCTTACGCAAAAACGCTTTATGGTAAGCAAAATCTCTTCAAGTTTCCCTATTGACAGAGCCGATACTAGATAGTAGAATACAACCAAAGGAGAGAACATATGCTTGGAACACGATTTGCTTTTTCTGACCGGGTTACTCGTAGCGTTAGTGCTGATGGTGAAAATATAACTTTCTCTGGAGAGTGTCTATTCGATAATCATCCGTTCAGTATAACTACCAAACTGAGCGATGCTAATCGTTGGATAAATGGAGAGAGTATCCAAAACTGTTTTCCGCATCTTAGTGCGGATGATCGTGAGATTCTGCTGTCTGGCATTAGCCCTAGTCATTGGGATGAACTGTTTCCATCGGAGGATGAATAATGAGTGATCCATACTGGACATTTCCGCAGTTTCCTGAAAACGATAGTTGGGAAGTTCGCTATTTGTGTTGGCGAGCATGTGGTGAAACTAGAGAGCAAAGCACACGACTCGCTAACGAAGGTTATATGCCAGCCTCTTGGTGGATGCTTTATAGGGACGATGGGAGGTAAAAATGACCGTTAATGAACTGATTGAGCAGTTGAAAAACTATCCGGCTGATATGAGGGTATTGACTCTTGGGTATGAGGGTGGGTATAATGATACCGATCTGAAAACCGAAGAGATTGTGTTCAACTTCTCAAAGAATGATGTTTGGTATTATGGGCCTCATGAGTGTGTGAAGTTTACGGATAATGATACTGGTACTCAGTGCTTGATTATTACAAGGGCTACCGGAAAACGTAGGGAGGGCTAAATAATGGAATGGCTTAGTTTTTTTGGTTATCGTCGCCCTATCAACGGCCAGAAGGTTTACTACTTTGGGCCAGATATTGGTGTGTGGCGTGGACGGTATGAGATTCATCGTGATGATCCTGTGAGTCCGCATATTCTTATTTGTGAAGAAAGTCCCGGTCTTGTGGATCGTATGGATGCTCCGTGGTGGATGCCATACGAGGGTCAACCAAAACCAGAGCGACCAGCAACAGATTATCCAGAGGATTATCCAACATGAAAACTCTTAGTGATATTTGTGTGTGTGGTGAAAACAATGATATGGCATATAGGCTAGATAAGTATGGTGTGTGGTGGTACTGGTGTGGTACTTGTGGTTGGTGGCACCTAAGTGATTGGTATTAAAGGACTTACGACGAGGCCGCGGCCGCGAATTTGATCTAAGTGCTTATCCAGTAACGACTTAGGATTTTTTAAAGAATCCATTTGACAAACGCCGATAATACTGGTAGACTTAGGGAGCAAGGCTTGGGGATAGCCACAATGATATCAAAAGAGGCTATCTGAAATGCTGGTCGAGTATGGCGGAAGCCAGCCTTGTTTCTCCTAATCCTTCGGATTTGGCTAGAGTGGCTGTAGTCAGCGAAAGTTTAAAGGTCTTGACAACGATTGGTCGATAAGGTATAGTATAAGCATGAAACAGAACAAACTACATGGCGAAGTTCGATTTCACCTGAGTAATGGCCAGCATTATATGCACTGGCAAATAAAGGTTAAGCAGGGTGGGGAAACAGTTGATGTATACTACGTTGACCCCAAAAAATATCAGTTAGAGATGCGGGGTTGTAAGTTGTGGAATAGGCCGAATAAGGCTAAACAGGTGTTTGAGGCTGGTGTGCATGATGTTAGTGGGTGGGTAAGATGTGAAGAAGTTATGTTGAGGAAGGATTTTTATCCCGCTCTGCCTGTTGACAATCTTGAGAAGTTGTTTTATAATCCACTTCGTGATCCGCACTGGCGACGAGAAAGCGACAATAACGAATTCATTTGGGACGGTAGCGAGTATGCTACTCTATTAACTAACGGCAAACAAGTTTACATTTTGGAAGAAAGGGTTTGAATATGATCAATCTGCAACTGAGTGTTCGTGAGGCTATGGAACTTTCTTTCTATGCTAGGGAGGATATTAGAGAGCGTATCACGCAGGCTTTTGAGATGGTCTTGGGTGTGAACCAGCGTCGAATGGTTACGATCACCAAGGGTATGGATTTGGACAACCGTATCTCTTGCATCAAGGCTGTTCGACAGCACACCGGCTGGGGACTCAAGGAATCGAAGGATTGGACCGATGGTATGGTGGGTCGGTGGGACGCTGGCGGCTTCTTGATTGGTGGTGGTAATCCCATCACTCTCACCGCTAAGACTCCCGACGCGGCTGAAGGGTTGCTGCGTGATCTGACCTCTTTGGGTTGTGAGGGTTATCTCTCTTGACTTAAAGCCTTGCTACTAAAGGACTTAGAGCAAGGACGGCGGCGGGATTTTGACGTAAGTGCTTATGGTTCAATGATTTAGGAAAAAAGCAAAAAAACATTCACGAGCCGCTGTTGACAATGACGATAACAATGGTATACTGATAGCATCGCAAGACAAGCGACCAACCGATCCCAACACTAAGAAAGTTCGGATTGGCAACTTGACAAGCGATTGTGGTTCTTGTATAATGTGTTTGTTGGGTTTACTACTATTACTTGGAAAGGTTTTACCATGAAGAAGTTTTCTTTTGTTGTTGATATTGTTGCCGATGATCTTGACCGTGAGGTTGTGGTGGATTCGATCTCCACCTGTCTGACCGATGCTCTGCCCAGCGACGTTCATGCTAACGTCAAGGCTGGAGAAGTCAAGGCTTTTAGCGAGCAGGGTTATAAGGTATGGCGTGCTAGGGTCACTGGTGTGACTGCGAAGCAGGCTGGGGATGCTCATAATGGCAAGGTTGAATCGGAAGCCGAGGCTGTTGCCTGAGCATAATATAATGTTATAATATCCGATAGACCGCTGGTGAATAACTGGCGGCTATCGGTTTTATGCTGCCGTGGCCGAGTAGATTAGGCATCAACCTTCTAAGTTGACTCACGAGGGTGCAAATCCTTCCGGCAGTATTTATTGGTGTATAATATGGATAGATATTTAGATTCTATCCATGAGGTAAAATATGAAATGCGTAAAATGTGGTCAAATAGAAAAGAAACCATATAAGGTAAAATCTGGTAATCGTAAGGGGAAAATACAAAGTTATTGTAGGAAGTGTAATCATCAGAATACTCTAGATCGACAGAGAGCCTTTAAGGCAAAATGTGTTGAATATAAGGGTAGTTCTTGTATTATATGTGGATATAATAAATATATTGGATCTTTAGATTTTCATCATATTCATCCATCTAAAAAAGATTTTAATATAAGTAAGATAAAGAATACGTCATTCTCTAAAAATGAAACTAAAATAAAAAAAGAATTAGATAAATGTATATTAGTATGTAAAAATTGTCATAGTGAAATACATGCTGGTATCATAATTTATAATTCGGGAGCGTAGATCAATCGGTTAGATCGCTAGCCTGTCACGCTAGAGGTTGCGGGTTCGAGTCCCGTCGCTCTCGCTAAGTTATTGAAGCATAAGGACTTATGACGAATTCGGAGGGCCGGTTTTGCTCTAAGTGCTGATGCCACAAGGATTTACAACAAAAATATTTTTATCACAGTTTTTCGCTTGACCGTGCCGATACTATAATGTAGAATCGGTAGACCAAGGGAGAAAGCCATGAAAACAGCAGACGGTAACGATAAGTTGGGTAAGGGTTGCATTGTGGTTTCGCGTCCGGTTGGCGATACTTGCCCTCCAGACTGTGACTATCTCAATAATGGATGCTATGCCGAGGCTACCGAGAATCAGTATAAAAATGCTCGCGTTGCTGGTTTTGCTAACGTAGTCACGGAGAAAAACAAAATCCGTGCTATGATTCTGGACGCCAAAAAGCGTAAAAAGTCTATTCGCTGGCATGAGCGTGGCGACTGGTTTCTCAATGGCGAACTTGACCTAGACTATGTTGCTAATGTAACGTGGGCGTGTGAGAGTATTCTTGCCGATGGTGACACGCTGCCCGATATGTGGTTTTATACTCATATCTACGATTCCCGGCTTGTTAGTCTGGAAAAGTATATGAATGTATATGCTAGTGTGCATGATGATAATGATATGGGTGAGGCTCTTGCACAAGGTTTCAAAAAGTTTGCATGGTGTGATAGCGATATGAAGATTGCACCCAAGCGACCCAAGAGCAAAATCAAGGCCGAGGCTTGGCGTAAATCTTTGCCGAAACTGGTTGTGCTGAACGGCACAAAGTTTGTAACTTGTCCCGAGATTCGTCGTGGTCGGTCTGTTATTACTTGCACTGGCACGAAGGATAGTATATCGTGTGACTTGTGTGTTCGCGGTCTGGCTAATGTTCTCTTTCCTGCCCACTAGGAGTTATCATGGAAATCTGGCAAGTTATTGATGATACTAAAATCCGTCACGTTTGGCGTTGTGTTTCTTGTGAGGATGAAATCAATGTAACGCCGTGGTGGTATCAAGATACTGGTACGCCGGTTTGTGCGGATTGTGATGAGGATATGAAGTATTTGGGAACGGAGATGAACCATGCCTAAGTTTTATGTAAAGAGTAATACTCTTGAAGTTGTTATTAGTCGTAAGGATGCTCTTGAGGCTAGTATCACGGGACTGCTAATGACTAATAAGTTTGATATTATTGATGAATATTTTTATGCTGATGAACGTGGATATAGAGACTATATTAGTGCTGATTCTAAAACTAATGTAATCTCTACAAAAAGTATTGTGAGAGCCGCAGGATGGGAACTAAGCCGCGACGATAATGAATAATCGTAACCCCTTGATCCTAAACGACTTAGGACAAGGGCGGCCCGGCCATCTAATCCTAAGTACTTGCAAATCAATGACTTAGGAACGATTAAAGTTTTTTCTCGTCGTGGTCGATAAACTATCTATGAAGCGACGATTGACAAAAGGAAATGGTATGATACAATGGATTGGCGTAGTGGTTGCTGTCTTAGGGCTAGCGTATACTGGATTAAAGGATTATCAAAAGGGTGATATCAAAATACCCATAATACAAAAGCATTTGACGCCAGTAAAGCATCCTATACAATATTGTTTAATGGCTTACGATCCTAATGTAGACAAAGTATTTTATCTTCACGAAAACGGACAATGGCATGATTACGCTCCAGAACAACGACGATATTCCACGACGCCGCAAAGTTATCAAAATCAAGGTCAAGAAACCGTGGGAAGTGCCTACGGGACACAAGGAATACCGAGATACAACTATGGACAACAGGCCCAAGCGGCTCCGTACACGAAACGCTATTGACAAACTATGGCGTAACGAGTATGATATTTAGGTGAAATATGTATTTCCCGTATGGACTTTGGCGAGACGCTGGTAGAGATGCCAGACGATTACCACCATCAGATAATAATGGTTGTGGCACTTTAGTAATGATAGTTCTTGGATTTATGATTGTATCAGCGTGTTTTAGTGCTGGTGGTTTGGGTATTTTATTTGGAGTGGCTGTTATTGTTGGAATCCTTAAAGGGATGAATGAATGATTGCCGACGTAACTCAGTGGTAGAGTAGTTGTTTTGTAAACAACCTGTCGGGGGTTCGATTCCCTCTGTCGGCTCTCCGGGATGGTGAAACGGTATCACAGAGGACTTTGGATCCTTTATTCTACGTTCAAATCGTAGTCCCGGAATATTGGCTCGTAGCTCAATGGTCGAGCTGGCGGCTGTTAACCGCCCGGTTGTAGGTTCGAGTCCTACCGAGCCAGTTTGGAATCTTGGCCGAGTGGTTTAAGGCAGCGGTTTACTAAACCGCCGAGGGTTAAAATCCTCCGGGGGTTCGAATCCCTCAGATTCCGTTTGCGGATGTAGCTCAATGGTAGAGCCACTGATTTCCAATCAGTTGACGAGAGTTCGATTCTCTCTATCCGCTTATAGATAAAGGACTTAGGTAAAATATGGCGGCGCGATATAGTTATAAGTGCTTGGTACGATTAGACTTAGAAAAACTAAAGAATTCACTTGCTTCTTGTCGATAATAGAGTATGATAGCAAACCGGAGGCTGACGGTCTGAGTTACGAACATTGGCGTAGTTCAACGGTAGAATGACGGTCTCCAAAACCGTAGATGAGGGTTCGATTCCCTCCGCCTTTGTTTTACCCTATCCTTCGGATTTGCAGTCTTGGCGATAGTCAGCGAAAGATTCAAGTTTTTGGTCTTGACAAACCGATAATACTTGGTATAATGGATTTCCTCGCGGGGGTCAAGCATTAAAGTGATGCAATAGACTTTTAATCTATTGAAGAAGGAGCGTTACCTTCGGCCCCTACTTGACAATCGTGTTCGTTGGTGTATGATAGTGGAAAAGGAGAAAGTGGCTATGTTTGAAAATGAATATGAGTTTGATTATGATCGTATTGTGGAAGATTCAGAAGAACTCTATGATTATGCTGACTATTCTGACGAACCAGATTATGATGATTTTGAGGATGAAAAAGAGTACGAACACTATTATCATAATGTAGTGGATGAACTAGATAACGAATAGCCCTTTCTCGTCTGATGGATGCAACTTGGTGGGACAAGTATTCTATTATAAGCATATCGCTTTATCTTTCCTTTCTTAGTCGGTTCGAATCCGGCCGTCCATCGTTTTTATGACCAATATTTTGAATAATCAGATTGAGGATGTTCGTAAAACTACAGAAGGAAAATATATTCAGGGTGCTAGCCATACCTGTCACGTTTTAAATCATAAGGCTAGAAATAAGATTATTATTAAGGCCGTGTGTGATCTGCGAAAGATTGCCAAAGACTTTGATAGTATTGCCTGCTGCGGTGTAAGTGGATTGATGGTGGTTCCACAAATCGCAGAGTTACTCAACAAGAATATTGTTGTGGTAAGAAAGGGGGAACAATGCTATTCAGAGTTTCGTACCGAGGGAGTGGCCCCTTTTCAATATATTATATTAGACGATTTAATCTGTTCTGGTGGAACCGTAAAACATATTAAAAAAGTAATCAAGGATGAATACTCGTGTTCTCATTGTGTTGGTGTGTATTGCTATCTGCCTAACGAATGTGCTTATCGTAATGATGAGGATGGTTCTAAACTCTGCAAGCGTGATCTCGGGGTTCCGCTCCTAAACCTAGATCACTAAAGGACTTACGTCCAGTTGGTGGCGGCGGCCGAAGCGTAAGTACTTGCCAATCAATGACTTAGAACAAAAAAATTTTTTCACAAGTTTTGCCGCTTGACTAGACGATACTAGATGGTAGAATCAGTGCATCGGAACGAAGAAGTTAAACACGAAGGAGTTAGTTATGCCTGCTGCTGTTGAAAAGATGATGTTTGTTGGTGAGACGCCTTGGCATGGCCTTGGCAATAGCGTTGACGAGGGTATCAATGTGAATGATGCTATCGTCGCTGCTGGTCTGGATTGGGAAGTAGGTCTGAAGGATTTGCAGACCGTTGACGGTACGCCTGTGAACCATCGTGCGACCTATCGCAAGAGCGATGGCAGCATCCTTGGCGTTGTCGGCCCTCGTTATACTCCGCTCCAGAATAAGGATGCGTTTGATTGGTTCCAGCCTTTCCTCGACGCTAACGAGTGTTCGATCCATACTGCCGGATCGCTGCATCTCGGTCAAAAGGTCTGGGTGCTTGCTCAACTCAACCGAGATAATAGCGAGATTGTTCCGGGTGATGAGGTTAGCAAGTTTATCCTGCTGAGTAATAGTCACGACGGTACAACGGCTATTCGTGTCGGATACACTCCGATTCGCGTGGTCTGCGTGAACACGCTGTCGTATGCTCACAAGCATAATGATAGCAAACTGATCCGTATTCGCCACACTCGCTCCAGCCAGAAGAATCTGGAACAAGTCCGCGATATTATGGATAATATTAACGCTGGTTTTGAGGCTACTGCGGAACAGTATCGGTTCCTTGCTAGCAAGAGTTTCAACCAGAAGGATATTGAGAAGTATGTTAAGGTTGTCCTGAATATTAAGGGTGCTGACGAGGATATTAAGACTCGTACCCGTAATATTATGGATGATATTCTGGCTCGTATCGAAGGCCCGAAACAGACTGCGGCTAATGTTCGCGGTACTTGGTGGGCCGCCTATAACGGGTTCAATGAATATCTGAACTATGGTAAGGGTCGCACCACTGATAATCGCCTTGATAGTTTGTGGTTCGGTCAAAATGCCAATGATAATAATAAGGCGTTGGAATCTGCTCTAGAGTTTGCCAACGCAATCTGATGCTCTTTCGTGGAGATAGTGGAGCCGCCGTAGGGAAAGAGGGAATAACCTACGGCGGTTTCCACCCTCACGCCATTTGTTGTAAGTGCTTGTCAGACAAGGACTTATGACAAACCCGGCGGCGAAATTTTGTCGTAAGTCCAATATCCACAATGGGTTACGAAACTTTGTCGAAGATTCTTAAAAATGGTGATGGACAAGCGACCTAGTAGACGATACAATGAAACGTAAGTGGTTGATGCTAAAGGACTTAGGAATAATAATAGAATAATAGGATTATAATCTGTATTTCTATTTTTCAAATCTAATATAAGTCTTACTCAATCCTGCGGATTTGGCGGTCTTAGTGATAGTCAGCGAAAAACCAAGGTCTTTGTGATTTTGCAGAAAGGAAAAATTCTATGAATAATAGTGAGGCTCTTCTTTATGTGGCCAATAAGATTGGTGATCAAGTGAGATTCTATCAGGATACTAATAATCAGCAGTATCTTGAGAGTCTTAAGGCTTATATTAGAACGGCAAATATTTATCTTGATAGAATTCAAAGGGGAGAAGAATGAAGGTTATTACTATTAATATGGAATTGGTTATTGATGATGATATTAAGGATAGTCATATTCCAGAATATTTAAATGATAAACTATATACTGATCCTGAATTCTTCGGTGACTTTGGTTCTGAAAACATTCTATCAATCAAGGAGTTTGAATAATGCTAAAAACATCCTATGTGACACTTAAGATTACTTATAATAGTGAACATGGTACTGATCCTAAAGAATATTGGGACTCTCTTGTGGATACTGAATTAAGTCAATATTTGGGTCTTGATTATAATGAGACTGTGGAATTGTATTCGGTAAAAGATTTTCCACCCAATAAGGAATTTTAATATGATAGTTAAAACTCAAAGATCAGCAACTATTGGAATCTTTCACAATAATAAAGTATTGTTACTAAAGCGGGGAAGCACAGCACCTTGGCAACCAAATAAATATTGTTTACCGGGTGGTGGAAAAGATGGTGATGAAAGTCTAGAGCAAACTGTGCGGAGAGAAACGCTAGAAGAAACAGGATTACTATTAGACAGTTTGGTATCCTGTACTATTAGTTACAAGAACAACAGTAGCAAGGTTGTTTTTGCTTCTAGAATCTTTAATCCAAATGTTATTCTAAACTATGAGCATAGTGAATACTTTTGGGCTAGTTATGATGAGATCTTGAATCTTTATAGAAACAAGAATCTTGTGCCATATCTTATAACAACTCTGGGTTACTTTAAAGACCAAGGATATCTATCATGAAAAATGTTCATCAAGTACTGAAACAATTAGAAAAACTAGGCTATAATATTGAATATAGTAATGGAGGTAGCCTTGCAAAAATTTATCATCCTGACAAGAGTAAAGAATTTTATTCATTTCATGTTGGTGAAAAAGGTTTGCATCCTCTAAAACGGTTTGCCAAGAAAAACTGGAATTTGGATTTGACTAAAATCTAACCAACTGTGAGTGTGATTTATAGTAATGCAGGGAGGAGAGTTGTCAAGTTGGTGGTGTTAGAGTTGATGTAAGATACATAGATTCTATAATACTCTATATTGTATCTATTGTACTTCTTATCTCTATAGTGTTACTTAACTCTCTGCATAAGAGTATTAGAGAAACCAGTGGTTGTCAAGGACGAAAACCATCTTAATAAAAAATTTTGATTGAGGATCGTGATTGTAAGTCCTTATGAACCAAGGAGTTGCGTCACAACGCCGCGTATGTTACAATACGGGTGAGTGTGGTGGATTCGAAGTAGTAGTAAACCATTTTAAGGAGATCGTTTTGGCCGTAGCATTTTTCATTGCTTTTGGTTTTGGAATCGCGGCTGGTATTCAACAGATTCATTGTTGCTCGCCATCATGATTCTATGATAATCAATAACTATATTTGGCCATTGGTTATAGTAAGTTTGCCCGACGTTAAAACATTGGACATTCATATTAACAAACATCACTATACCATGCCAGTTGTTGATTGTCAACTAAATCAGAATAAAAGCACTATGGAATACAATTACATAACAACCGAAGAATATATACAATCTATAATACTCGAACATCAGGACATTATCCCCTAAACATAAGACTCTACATTGGCTCTGTTAACCGTTATTATAATCCTAACAATAATTGGAACCTCTTGCATACTATATTCCATATTCTTTGAACCAGAATATGTGATTATAGAAAAACCATTTATTGAGAAACAGAGTAATGATGATGTTAAATTTATGGAAGATAATTATTCTGTAATTCTTGAGGAAGATTATAAAGATGACTTATCATAGTCTCGCCCAATCCTACGGATTTTGTTCTGGTGGTTGTAGTCAGCGAATTTTTTAGGGTCTTTGAAATTGTATCACCCTATATACCAAGATTGGTTTTTTTGGTCGTAGTCAGCGAGATAATGAAGTCTTATGAGATATTATGTTTTGAATAAGGGGATTAGCGGCGAAAAGATATTGTCTGATATTAATAGTTTAGTTCAGAAATTTCAACAGAGTAGTCCAGACAAAACTCCTGTTCTTGTAATTGATATCAAAAGCATATCATATGATGATACTAGCATGATTCCGAAACTTGAACACAAAGATACAGAATAATCTCATATTGTTCCAGCCCAACCTTTCGGTTTGGATTTGATGGTCACAGTCAGCGAAATTTTATGACAAAATCAAATAAGAAAAAACACAAAGCCAAATGTAATTATAATAGTAACAAGAACCGAAAGAAAAAAGGAACTTGTGGCACATGCAAATCAGTATTAGAATACTTTGGAATTGACAATAAAGAACATAAACAAAAATAATATTCCTCTCACCCCGAATAGAACACTAACAGGTTAACAAATTATGGGTCACTACAATCTAGGATATATGAAAGATTATGGACACATTATCATTCCTCTCTGCATAATTTGTTATATGATTCTTTATATCTATTTATACCAAGAATATGGAGAAACTGATGATGAACAATGAATTTCACGAACCTTTCATAAAAGGCATGATAATTGTGGGAGTTTTCACAATAATTACTATGTTTACTAGTAAATTTGTGGTAGAATACTATATGAGTCTTGGTCACAAGAACCTTAATACCCCCGTTTATACCTCTCAAGAATCCCAGCCTCTACCGAATCAGTAGGTTTTTTACCTTATAATTCTTGTTTGGTAGAAAAATCGCCATATTTTTACTTATTGAATATGCCGGTGGTGAAAAAACGATTAAAGGCCACTAATGGAAATGGCCGATAAACCCAGTTGACAACCAGTGGTTACTCTGGTATACTGGTTACTGGTAGTACGGGTATTTTTCTTAATAGGTATAGTGAATTATGTATAGAAATGTATTGTTGACCGATAAAGAAATCGCCCTCTTGAAAAGGGTTGTTGGTGATACTCTACATGAAAAAATCATTCCAGAAGCAAGAAATTTGACCGTTATTTTGAATCGTTTGCGACAAATCGACCCCCTAAAAACTAATAATCAATTCTTTAATTATGGTAAATAGGGAAGTAATGGGCAACAAATGGCTAGAATAGATACCAATATGGGAAAAGAACCCACAACTCTGAATAAACAAGATATTGACGATATTAAATTTATTCTCAAAGAACAGTTGGACAGCCTAAATAGGTTGGGTAAATTTCGATTACCTCCTAAGTTAGAAGGCTACGAACAATTGCGAACTATTTATGAAGATATTCTGGAATGTAATAAGGTAATGATGGAGATTATTGAAGGCCCAAGAGGAACAGTAGAAAGAATGATATGAGTTCAGATGAACTAGATATTATCAGAGAAAGATATGAGAGTGCTAAAAAACTAGCAAGAGAATTGTGGTTGGATGGCGACCACGAAGGAAATGATAATGACTTTTATTATTTTCAGTGTGGATTTGTATCTGGAATGAATTATAAGTTATATAAGGATTATGCTGATGAAAACGAAAAAAAATAAATTCAATTGTGATACTAATGGAAGTATTATGGTTACAGCAGCATTAAGGTACGCTTTAGGTAGGCATACTTATGTGCCGGGAGCAGTTCAAGATTGGATTAGTGACAACTGGGATAGTCTTAATAGTAATACTAAAGTTGTTATTGTACGAGATGTTTTTAAGCATATGTATGATGAAAACAAGCCATCAAGTTATAGAAATTCTATGACTGATTATGATTTGTCCACTTGGGAAAAGTTTGCTATTGACAAATACTGGAAACTAGATTACAATGAGCGAAAGAGCGTGGATTTGAATCTAACGTCTGATAAAGATCGTGCAAGATGGTTTGCAGAAAAATTATATGGAACACAACCAATATGAAAATACAAAACAAAACCGAAATAGATTTGACCGTAGAAGATGTAAAAGTCGCTATTGCCAAATATCTTCAAGAGTCGCAAAATCTATCACTAGATAATGAACTAATTATGCACTTTCATGTAATTAATAAACCAACTCAACATCCGATGTATATTACTGATACATTAGATAAGTTTGTTTTTGATGGTGTTACTGTTGTGGTATCAAAATGAGCGAAAAAATATTTGACAGTTACGATGAAGCCCAAAGTTATAGTTTAACTGTACCCTGGAAATTAACCACCTGTAATGTTGGAGAAGAATGTTGGTGCAGAATTATACTGCCGACAGAAAAGATACTCTATAAAAATAAGGTGGGTGAAACTGAAAGAGTTGATGAGTTTGAATATATTATTCCAGATGGTAGCATAGATAAAGAAACAGCAGAATACATTGTTGATTTACATAATAGGTCAGTAGATATTTATAGAAGCCAAAAGAAAAGATTAGCGGCATTACAACGATTGAGTGATTTAGATCAAGAATTAGGATTACAATGATAACTACAGAAAAACTTAAAGAAAGACTAAAAAGAATAGTACAAGAAGAATTTATTGATGCTTGGTTGGACTCTCCTAATCCGGCATTTTACAATAAAACTCCACGACAAATGATTATAGAGCAAAACTACGATCAAATAGAGGCTATGTTATATAGACTAGAGAGCGGAATACCGGATTGACAAAAGAAAAATTTCTGTTAAACTACAACTACCATGAGTACCGATAAACAAACTAATGTTGGTCAGGAGTTGGTCGAGAGACTACAGCATTTGAATAAGATGCTTGATGCTATAAGATCAGCAGAGGTTGATACTTTGGAATTACCAGAAATAAATGAACAAAACAAACCTACTGTAGAATCTAAAAAGTTACCCAAAAGAAAGACATAATATGAGTATAAACCATGATAAGATTCAGTCCGCACTCAGAGCGATAAGTGTGGATCAAGAAAATCTAAAGAAGTATTTTTATGAAATGATTCTAGATTCGTTATCTCTTATGCACAAAAATATGAAAGATAAGACAAACTGGGGAATACGTCATAATAAAGGTTATTCTCTTGATGATCTGGCAAATCTGTATCTAGTTTTTAGTTCACAACAATCAAAAGATTCTAAAAATGAAACCCTCAAACAAACAACTTAAAGTTATAGAATTTCTTGAACAACAATTAAAGTTTTGGAAAAATACTAATGATATTGAATCGCCAACTCATATTGGTGATATTAGTGAGTTTTCTAGAGCAAATCTGTACGATATGTTTTCAGAAGACGAGATTGAGGATGTTGATATATTAACTACCGAATTGTATATAAATATTTTGGAGATAGAGTAATGTCTTGGTCTTATAGAGTAGTAAAAACGGTAACTAAAATTCCTCTTGGAGATACTGATATTAGTTACGGTATTCATGAGATTTATTGTGATGAAAACGGGGATATTGTTAATATTTCTGAAAGTTTGGCTCATCCAATATCTGATGATTTAGAGGGGTTGCAGTGGAACCTAGAAAGAATGATAGAGGCTTGTAAAAAGCCGGTAATTGAGTATAATACTGGAGAAGAACTGAACTAACAGTCACCACCGGGTTGATCGCCGGGAGGTAATGTCCTTGACCTCTGTTTCCCGTATTTTAGGGTTTCAACGTCAGATAATTGGGGCATTTTCAATACAAAAAGGAAGTCTATGAAAAACAAATTTATTTATGTGGTTGTTGATACTAGCACTGGTGATACTTTATATACCAATCATAAACCCAATAAGAGTTTTTTGATGAAAGTTTGTCAAAAAGAATTTTGTTGGGATGATGAACAATTTAATCAAAAATATAAAAACGACGAGATTTTAGTAAGTAAAGAAAAGGTTTATGATAATGGATAATTTTGATTGGGACTCTTGGATAAAAGAAGCAACAAGATATAAGCCTTGTGCATCTTTATGGATAGACAAAGAAAATGATAGAATAGAACTATTGTTAGATACTACTGCTGCTACTTATGGTGAATGGATACCGGGAGAAGGTGCTGATATTAGTTTGGTTAGATGCGGAAAAACCAATAAAGTTATTGGAGTTAATCTTCCATTATATCAAACGGATTTTAGTATATTTCATACTGATGGTATCAGAGTTAAAATAAACGAAGGCTTCTTAAAAGATGAGTAAACAACAAGAATTATATGCCCGGGCGACTAATTTTAAGAATGATTGGGCCTTTTAAGTTTAAGAAAGTGGCTTACTTCGATAGTTATCTTGAGGCTAATAAGGTTTTCTATGAATGGTTGGAGGAAAATAAATGAACAAAGAAGATATTGACGATATTAAAACCGTACTAAATGAACAGTTAGACAGTCTAAAAAAATTGGGCAAACTTCGCTTATCTTCTAGATTTGAAAACTATGAAGAAATGGTAACTATTTATCAAGATATTTTAGAATGTAATAAAGTAATGATGGAGATAGTTAATGGGCCTGTTGGTGGAATTGAAAAATTAGTGGAAAGAAACCAATGACCATTTATAGAGATTATGAAAGTGCGGCTAACGCATTTATTGATGGTTTTAATAAAAGAATTCAATCTTTTGAATCATCCACTACACATTTATCATCTATACGAGATTTACAAGTATTTACTGATGAACTACCAAGTTCAGATAAATATTTTTGTGTTTATGGATTTGGAACTATTAACAAAGAAGATTATGCTTATGAAATCATTTGCGAGTCTCTAAGACCAAAATTACTTTTGAATCTCATATCTTCTAAACTTCTTGATTCAAACTACTATAAATCTATTGATATCGTTGAAACAATTAGCAAAAAACACAATTATGATTATAATCACAATATTCATTTAAAATGTAAGGATTATTGTTAAATGAAATACTCTGAGAAATACGGCCAACCACAAGGGAACGAACTGGTTTATGGGGCTGATATTATTCGTCGTACTGATACTTTTGAATTTACTCTAATTGAACGATTCAAGTCCAGTCATGCCGCTCATACAGCATATAAACAATGGATGGATGAAAATAATTTACCAGACAATAGATGGAAGCATCATTTAGACTATAAGGCATGGAATTATGCTAGGCCCATACTTGGTCTTGATGAAAATGGTCAACCAATTACTTTAGATAGTTGGGGGGTGAAAGAAATGATTCAATGTATTGCTTTTGATTGTTTTGGTACTGTTTTCGATATGAGCAATATATCCAGAACAGAAATACAAGACTATGTAGATCATGTAAATAAAAAAGATTTTTCTCCATACTCTTTCCCTAATAGTTGGTATGCTTTAACGGCCCACGAAGATAGTGCAGCAGGAATAAAACTCTTGCAAGATAATGGATATTATTGTGTAGCATTAAGCAATGGTTCTTATGATTTAATTAAAACCATATCAGAATCTAACAATATTTATTGGAACTATATTATTAACTTAAATAAACACAAAGTGTACAAACCTCATTTTGATGCTTATAAGACCATAGAAAAAGACACAAATTTTAAGCCAACAGAAACATTGATGGTTACTGCTAATCCAACATTTGGGGATATTGAAGGGGCAAAAAATATTAATATGTATAGTGCTGTTATTAGACATGGATATTTAAATACTATTCCAGAATTAGTAGATTATATTCAAAATCTTGAGAATTTCATTACTTCTGTGAATCAACCAGAGAAAAAATGATACTTAAAGTTCCCGAACATTGTTCATATTCTGTTTTTGATGCTCATGGTAATCCATTAAATTGGGTAGTTTGGGCGGATACTGAAACTGGCGAGGCATTTCATCTAATTATAGAAAATGGTAAAACTAAACCAGTAATGAACGAGGACGGAGAATTAGTTGCGGCCACAGAACGAAAACAACATCCTACTCCATTAACTTATAAGAAATTGTCCAAAAATGAATAATAAAGAATTTGAGAATTGGATCGAAAAACACAATATTAATCAAATATTTGTAAGAAACAAAAATCTAACTATTCCTAAAGAATTGTTGGCATTACTCAGAATAGTTATAGAAACAGCATATGATGATGGGTATAAGGAGGGATTTAGCGATGGTAAATATGGGCCTTGATACAAAATGAAATTCTCTAAACAACAGATAGAAGATACTATTATCACTAAAGATATTCTTGAAAGTATGATTAAACAAGAGTTTATAGAATTCTTAACTAGTCAATACGAACAGTGTCAAAAAAATATACAACCAATATGGCTTGGGGAAGGATGGTATAAGAGTGTACCAAATTCTTTTAATTATTTTGCGGCTGGATTTGAATCTGGTATAGAATATCATAAGAAACAAAACAAGGAACAGGAATGAATCAACTAATTAATTATCTAATGGGGCGATTGGGCAAGAAAACCTGTCCTATAGTGGGAGTGTATACTATACATTATACTGGATTTAATAGTCCTTGGAAAACTTGGATTGAAATTAAATTTAAGGATGGAAGTGTTGTTAAATTGGTGGAGAAACCAGAATGAAAAATATGAACTGGACTTTTACAGAATACTTAGCGTTTATTTCTACAATCGCTCTGATTATTGCTATAATTTTATTCCCTGCATATTGGGACAAATACAATCTGTACGATTATCTAAAACAAAAGAGGCTAGAAGCATACTATAATCAAAAATATCAAGATCATCTATTAACTTGCATATACTGTAAAGGAACCGGCGAAAGAGTTGAAGATGTTAATCGAACAATGTTTATGGCTAAAGTTCAACTTTATTTGAATAAACACTTAATGGTTGACAAATGCAAAGAGTGTGTTAAACTAGAACACGGTGATGCTTATTCTTATTGCGACAAAGCCGAAAATCAATACCAAATTTTTCTTCAAGAATATGGTGCTGCTGGGCCGAAAATGGAAAAAACAAGTTGTGGTGAATGTTTGGGAATGGGACAGTTTTCTTCATTTGATATAAAAACTCAAAGATATTTAAGCCAAGAAGAATACGAGATTAAAGAAAAGCGAAAAAACAAATGAAAGTTTATGCTATATTTTCTGAACATGGTGCTGGTAGTATTAGGGAAGAACTAGAAATGATTTGCATTTCGAGAGAAGTAGCAGAATCGTATTTAGAATCTTATGATAACTACTGGCGTAATGCTTATATTGAAGAAATGGATGTTTTTTGTGTTAAGTACGAAAAACCTAAGCCTAAAAAGAAATTGAATGTTGGAAAAGAACTGGTTAAAAGAACTAGGGATTTTAATAGGAATATTGATAATATCATTCCTAAAGCACCTCAGTCAAGAAAAAGCGAAACAAGACTATCACAGAAAAAGGTTAAGAAATGAAACAGTTGTCTACTTTTCGTGGCGACCATTTTGTTTTGCACGTTAGTAAGAACTATGAGCGAAAAAGTGATAAACTCAAAGACTATCCTTATGATTTGATTCTTAGTAGCAAATTTGCTCATGCTCCTTTGAATAGGGAGGAACTTAGGGGTTTAGCCGATTTTATTTATAAAGTTATTGACAAGAATGATACCAACTAAATTAGGCGAAATGGACTACAATGGTTATCTTGTGGAAGTTCATTATAATCAAAGTCTAAAGAAAAATCCGTATCTAATCAGAATTTATAATTGGCATGAGTTTCCTTACGAGTCTAGAGCAGATAAATTGGACTATGACGAACTACTAATATTAATTGAAAGGACAATAAATGAGTATGAAAGATGATTATATGATGAGCATTGATAATCCTCAGTATACTATTGATAAAGATATTAGTGTAGAAATGTTTATGCAAGGTGGGTGTTCTTGTTATGTTTCCGTCTACAATGATCGTAACGATAGTTGTGTGGCTTTTCAAACCACCAGAGATAATCTAAGGGGTTTGGCCGATTTTATTTACAAAACCATTGGAGAAAAATGATGAGTCTTATTAAGTGCTTTAGTAATGTTACTGGCTATAAAGAGGCTAACGAACTGGTTATTGATCTTAATCAGATGAAGTCTGATGAGTCTGAGGGTTTTTATATTAAGTATGATAGAAATCAAGACTATTCTAAGGATGATAATTATTTGGTAGTGGGAAATGTTACTCAGGCAGATTGGGACGAACTATATCTGGATATGGATTTTATGGAGGCGGATATTATCTAAATGACCAAATCAGAATACAAACAACGACACTTGAAAGTAGTAGACTTAGAATCTTATTGTGACTATCTAAAAGGAGAATTTGCTGAATGTTTAAACTTTATCGTACAGTTTGCCATATTTGTGGCCCTAAAAAATGGAACTATGTTTGTCCAAAATGTCAAGCACATATCTTCTGGAGAAAATATGACGTGAATTAAAAGTTGTCGCCACTTTCTTTTTAGTTGCTCTTGACAACTGACGATAACGTAGTATACTAACGGCTTACCCATTGGAGAAATTTGTGAACTACTACATTGAAAAACATGATATGACAATGATTTTGGATGCTCTTGAATGTTTGAGCGAACATTTGAAGCATTACGAAAACGATAGTCCCAATTATCCTTGGACTGTGGACGAAGTTGATGGTCTTTTTCAGAGTTTTGATAACTCTTTCCATGAGGATGCCAAATGATTTATCTTTATATTAACGAAACTCAAAGATTGGCGGAAATTGTATCCGAACTGGTTAAATTGAATATGGGAGTTGTTGCTGAACTTCATGGTAATAAGTGGCATATTGAGGTTACAATATGAACGATCTTATCAAAGCAGACTTTTACAAGGCTGATGTTTTCAGATTTGATCTTGAAAAGAATCAAGATTCTGTTGATCTTGAGATTTGTAATGCTATTTCTTGGGATGTTATGAGATTCAAAATGTCCAGAGAAGAACTCAAGGGCTTGGCCGATTTCATCAACAAATTTTTGGAGACTTGATATGAATTGGGTTTTTGTTGTGGTTCGTAATAATAGTGTGGAAAAAGTTAAAGTCTTTGATGATTTTTGGATTGGTGCTGAATATACTGATAATTTTATTAAGATGATTGATCCTCTTTTTCATGGAAATTTTCCAGCATATAATCGTAATGAAAACTATACCAAAGATGATCTGACAGTTGGATTATATAAGGAGTAAATTATGTCAAATATTTTTGATGAATATACTGCGTATCAAATTCGTCAAATCTTTAAAGAAAAAGATTGGCCTATAGAATTCAAGAACGCTATGCACAGAGAAATTGCCTATGAACTTCTTGATGGTTGGTTGGAAAGCGTTGATGAAGAAACCTATAACGAAAGAATCCGTGGAATTATTGAGAATATGACCTACGGATATGAGGATGAAGATGGTAATGAAATGCTGGACTTTAATATATGAATAAGGAATGGAAATCAATAAAAGAATATCCACTACCACCAGTAGGCAGATTCATCGTCTGTAGAAATATAAATGATAACAAATATGTGGATATGATAGCATATCTAGAAGATGATCCCGCCGGATTACAACCGTATCCAACTCTTAAATTTGTTACTCATTGGATGGTTGCTCCAGAACCTCCAGAGGACAATTAATTGACTGGTTTAAACATTCAGATTCCTTGGTCGCGTCTTTTAATAGATGGCACTAAAAGTGTTGAGACACGATCCTATCCACTACCCATAAAGTATGAGGGGGTGGAATTAGCATTGATTGAAACTCCTGGGAAAAATGGTCAATTTAAATCTCGTATTATTGGCACAATTACTTTTAGTCATAGTTTTCTTTATACAGATAAAAGACTGTGGCTTTCTGACTATAATAGACACAGAGTAAAAGAAGATGATAAATTTTATGGCTGGAATCCAGATAAGTGTAAATATGGATGGGTAGTTAGTAATATAGTAAAATTTGACCATCCCATGCTGGTGAAAAAAAATAAGGGAATAATTTTTACTAATAATGTTACCAAAAACTATAATTTTACATTATAAGCGTTTAAAGTCTAGAAAACAATCTGTAATCCAGCAACTAAACCAATATAATTTTACAGACTATACTTTTTATGAAAACTACGATCAAAATGAGTTGACCGGAGAACTTATTAATAAGTTATATCAACCTAAACAGTCTAATCCAAATAAGTGGAATCAAAAGGTTAGTTTATGGGGCAACAAAGGATTAAGGCATCATAAACCAATACTAACTATTGCTGAAATTTCTGTAACCATTAAATTTGGTATGGTATTTAAAGAATTACTATCTCATAATTTTGACTATTGTATTATTTTTGAAGATGATGTGATACTTTGTGAAGATTTTGAGAATCTTTTCTTTTCTAATTTATCTCAAACTCCAGATCATTGGGATGCTATTTATTTTAATGATTTTCCAAGTTTGACCAAACAAATTCCAAATATAAATAAATACTATCTAAAACCCAATCCATCATCTAGAGGCGGTGCTTCTACTTTACTAAGATATAAAACAGTAGAAGATTTATCTTCCACATGGTTTCCTTTTAATTTAGTCTCAGATTGGGAGTTGTCCGCACAACATTTCTTGCATAATCATAAAGTGTATTGGTGGAATCCTCCATTAACATATCAAGGCTCAATTATTGGTAGATTCAAATCTACATTAAGATAAATGAACATCTACTCACTATACACACCATCTCATAAAATCTTATATGAAAATTATTTTTTAAAAACATTATCAAAAGACTTTACGCCTCATATCCTTGAATATCAACAACAAGACTGTCCAACTGCTAGTTACTATTCTACTGGCTGGGGTAAAATTACTGCTAAAAAAATAGAAATATTTATTCAAGCGTGTTTAGAAAATTTTAACGACTACTTTTTTTACTGTGACGTTGATGTTCAATTTTTTGATATTAACCTTAAAGATATTTTATTAACTGAAATTGGAGATAATGATATCGCTTGTCAAGATGATATTCATAGTTATAATTCAGGAGTTTTTATTTGTAAAGCTAATTCAAAAACATTGAGTATGTTTGAAAAAATGAAAATTAATTTTCAAGGATGTGATCAAAAGACTCTGAATAGATTTCTTCGTATGTGTAAACATAAAAAATTATCTAGAAGATTTTTTACTACTGGTTTTGTTGCTGGGTTATCAACTAATAAAAAAATAACCATACCATCAAATATAGTTTTACATCATGCTAATTGGATTGTAGGAGTAGAAAATAAAATTAAAACATTAGATATGATTAGAAATCTATATGATAACCGATAAATTATCAATATATAGACCGACCTCTTTTCATTTGCCTTATCCTCCATATCATAAAAATGAGTACCTAGAAGAATTTTTCTATAAATATTTAATAAATAATCAAATACTAACAACAAAAGTTTTTATACCAGTTTATTGGACAGAATGTTATTTACAAAAAAAGTTAAATGGATTACAAAAAATATTAGATGAACTTAATGATGATTTACTGTATTTTACAGTATCTCAACATGATGATGCTATTCTAGAAAAACTGCCAAAAAAAACTCAAAAATTTTGTGCTGGTGGTAATTCTGGAGGTATACCTATTCCACTTGTTTGTTCAAAAATACCAGATGATGATAAAAAATGCTATCGTGTATCTAGTAGAGATTTGTTATGTTCTTTTCATGGGTCAATTACTCATCGAATTAGACAGAGAATGGTTGATCATTTAAAAAATAAACCTAATATTAGTATTAATACTAAAAAATGGTCACAATATATTGATAAACAAAATTATTTTCAATATATATATTATGCTATGAGAAGCAAATTCTTATTATGTCCAAGAGGATATGGATTAAATTCTTTTAGATTATATGAGTCTTTTCAATTAGGGTGTGTGCCAGTAATTGTAACAGATAAACTCTTTTTACCTTGGTGCGATGAATTAAACTGGACAGAATTTGCCATAATTATATCTGATACATCTAAAATATATGATACATTAGTTAATATTTCTAATGAACAATATAGAAAAATGTTATACATAGGACAAACACTTTATGAAGATTATTTTACTTTAGAAGGAACTTGTAAACAAATTATTAAAAGAGTAAACAAACTATGAATCATCTTGCCATATGTTTTTTTGGTCAAGTTAAAAATTATAACAATTTACTCTATAAACTTTTTACTAAACATATTACGGATAGTCTGAGTCAAAAATATATAATTGATTATTTTATAGTAACCTATAATAATAGTTATTATTTTAGACCATCAACCAAAGAAAATCATCCTATAGATTATAAATCTATTAATAAATATTTTATCTTTACACAAAAAGTTATTTTAGATACAAATTGCGAGAGCATTAAAAATTTGGACACTTGGGTAGAAAAAACTTTATCAAAATGTGGGTATACAAAAGATTGGGGTAATGAATCTGAACTATTGACAAAACATGGAATAAGACAACTATATGGATTAAAAAAGATATATGAAATATTAAGTTCTCTAAATACCTCCTATGCAAAGTATCTTTTTTGTAGACCAGATTGTTTATTCGAAAAACCTCTAGATAATCAAATATTATCAACAAAATATAATATATGTATTCCAAATTTTAATCATTGGAATGGATACAATGACAGATTTGCTATACTAGATACCCAAGGACTAAAAACTTATTGTAGTAGATACGATCATCTAATAGTAAATCCCCAAACATATCATTCAGAAAAATACTTAAAATATACTATTGATAACTCTTATAATACTTTAAAATTATTTGACAACTTTAAATTTCGATTACTAAGATCTAATAATAAATTATCACCAATAGACTATTAGTAGTATTTAATGAAAATTTTGATGGTGTATAATATGAAGCGAGGACACTATGCAAACAAATAAATATTTAGAAGCAATAAAAGAATACTTATCCGCAAAGGATATGAGTTATTGTAATTGTGGCAAATCAAATCAAGTTCCAGGCTTTAGTTGTCGCCAGCATTGTAAGCACGGTAAAGGCGAAACAGCAGAAGCATTACAATATGGAAAACCTGGGCCAAATGATCCAAGAAAAACTCCAGCTCCTAAAAAGGATCAGAAAAAAGGATCAAAGAAAAACAAGCCAGATAGTGCAAAAGATGACAAGGGAAACATTTCGCTTGATGAATCGGTAATTAAAAGATTACAATCACTTGTTACTGAGCATAATAAAAAAGATAAAGGAAGTAAGGCTACTCTTGGTATGTTAAAAGCGGTATACAGAAGGGGAGCAGGAGCATTTAGCACTAGTCATGCTCCTAAAATGAGTAGGGATGGTTGGGCAATAGCAAGAGTTAATGCGTTTTTATACTTACTGAGAAATGGTCGCCCATCAAATCCTAACTATAAACAGGATAATGATTTGTTGCCCAAGGGTCATCCACGAAGCACTAAATAATCCTAAAGGTGCTGTTGACAACTGCCGATAACAAGGTACAATGGTGTTGTCGCCCTTGGAGAAAAAAATATGGGAATGGGTAGTTTTGCTGTTGGAAGTTTTGTTATCGAATACAAGGATTTGAAGAAAATCTGTCCAGACGAAATCAAGGCTATTGAAAAATCTAAGTATTTTAAAGATGTGGGTTGGGGAATATTTGGTCGCTGGCTAGGTTGGGATGATCCAGATATGGTTAATGATGCTTTGTATGATGCGGTATCCAATGATAAGTCCAATCCTGTTATCCGACTTGGCTTGAGCGAAGATCAGATTGTGGAGGATATTTTTCAAGAGTATGAGGAACTTGTAGTCGCTCTAAAAAATTCCTTTAATAAGAACACTGGTTTGACTCTATATTTCGATAGTTATGATGAAGAAGGTGGGGATAGGTATGATAATCCCGGCGATAAAGATGGTTGTATTTTCTGCGTAGATGGTATGGTTCAACTTACTCCTGCTGGCGAAAAGTTTAAGGACATTATTACCGAAAGGAAATGGACTCAGTATGGCTGAGAATAACTGGATTAAAAATACTTTGGGTAGTATTGGTTGGTTTGTGGAAAGTTTTGGATATTCTGAAACCAAAATCCCGTCTGATCCTTATCTTATTCCAGAGATGAGAATCAATAATATGTATCCATATACTTTTGAACAAACTATTCGTGTTACTCATTATAATAAACCTAAAAGGCGTGATCCAGCAAGAAAGGTTAACAGACGATGAAAAAAGAAATTGCTAAAAAATGGGTTAAGGCTCTTAGGAGTGGTAAATATAAAAGGGGCGAAGGCTACCTCAAGCAGTATAATAAAAAGAATCAAGTTAGGCATTGTTGTTTGGGGGTTCTTTGTGAATTGTATAATTATGAAATGAAAAAGAACCACAAGAAAACTCTCAAAACCCGTACCAAAAAACTAATTAATGGGTCAATTGGCGGTATTGAAAAAATGGTTGAAAAAAACTTTGCCAATAATTATGGATTTGTTATTTTCAATAACCAGTCTGGATCGCTACCTAGCGTTGTTAAAAAATGGGCAGGAATTAAGGACTCTACTGGTGAGTTTATCTATAAAGTAAAAGATAAATATGGTGAATATAAGGATAATAAGAATCTATCTATACTAAATGATACTGGGTGTAAGTTCACGACTATTGCTAATATTATTGAAAAAAATGTGGAGAATATTTAATGAAAACTCAAACCGAACTATTTTATACTGATGCTGCTATGGAATGTGCTAGATATATTTGGGACAGTGATAGTGAGCAACTGAGTTATGAAGAATATATTGTCGATGGAAATGATCCACGCGATCATATTCTATACCATGCTGCTGTAGTTTTAGGTGAAACAGATAAGTTTAAGATTGATATTGACGAATATTTGAGAACTGAAAATGATTAAACACTTCCCTGTTACAAGTATTGAGAAGGTTATCGAACATTATTCTGATAAGGACGGTGTTCCAATCAGTTATGTTTGTACCACAGACTATAACGCTAGTGATCGTCCTGTGGATATTTTCTATAGGAATTCTCCTCATCCAAAGTTTGGTAACAGATATTTTGGTATAGCGCCAAACTATGAAGATGGATCATACGTTATTTTTAGTGCTGACGCAGTAGAGAGATTTACATTTGGTATGATAGAAGATGATAACGGCGATCTTCAATATAGTAAATCTCACCATGATTTTAAGAGTTTCAATAATGGTAATATGATTGATGGTGGACGAAGTTATATTAGATATAGTGGTAATGCAAAGATTTATGTTGTGCGTGATGGAAAAATGGTACAGTCTGATTTGACAAATGCCGATAGTCTGGTATAATACGTTTGTGGTTTCTTACTTTTAACTCAGAGGATAATTATGAGTCTTGGTGTTATTGAAAAGAATGGTAAGTTTGTTGTTACTCAGAATGGTCAGCCTATTAATCTGCCAAAGAGCGATGGTCAGTCTATTGTGACTGAATTTAATACTAAAAGTGATGCTGAAAAATATATGAGTATTCTTTCTACACTTCAAAAACAGAAAAAGTATAAGACTAAGTAAAATGGACGCCGAACTCCAAGATAAACTTTATGAAAAGTATCCCGACTTATTCTCCAATAGGAATAAAAGTTGCATGGAATCGTGTATGTGTTGGGGATGCGAAGTAGGAAACGGATGGTATGAATTATTGTCATCTGTTTGTTGGCGTATATTTCAACACGAAGAAAACATAGAGGATAGGAAAAGAATTCTAGCAGATCAACCAGAAAAGATTAAAGAAGAACTTGCTTACTCTCATGTAAAATTTGATCAAGTAAAAGAGAAGTATGGTGGATTAAGAATCTATTATAGTGGTGGTGATGATTATGTAGATGGTGTTGTTGGTATGGCAGAAGAATATAGTTATAAAGTTTGTGAAGTTTGTGGTAATGCTGGCAAACCAAATAAAGGAGGATGGATAACTACTCTTTGTGATAGTTGTAGGAATAAAACTAATGGATGATTTTTCTTTGATAACTGCAAGTATGATTTTTTTTACATATGTTATTATAGATATGTTATATGCTTGGTATATCATATCAGTCAATAATAGACACGCTGTTACCGCTGCTTTTCTTACATCAGTAATTTATAGTTTATTGGCATTTGGTGTTGTATCATATAGTAAAAACATATATTATCTAATTCCATTAGCATCTGGTGCTTTTATTGGAACATTTGTAATGGTAAAACTTAAACAGTAAAATGAATAGGAAACTACTCATACTAGCCAGAGCGATAGATCATAGAGTTGGTCAGGACGATTATGATGCCCCAGATATTCCTATACTTACTCAATATGAAGCATGGACGGCATTTACTATCAAACTAAGTATTATATTAGTTAATTTTATAACTTGTGGATTTATTATAGCCAATGTTATAAGGCATTGGTAGATGAATATACCACTCGTTGTTTTTCATATTGGTAATCAAGAATATTTCCAAAAATGTATTCGTTTAAATTCAATAAAGAATGAAATTATTCTCATTGGAGATAATACAAATAACTCTATTTTTATAGACAACGTGAAAGTAAAACACTATCATATAGATAATCTAACTAATAATAGTATTAAAGAATTTACTCGTAGTTTTGTTAATTACTCAACAAATAATTCTAGATATGAACTAAAATGTTTTTTGAGAATTTTTTATATCAAGGAATTATTATTACAAACTAACATATCTACAGTATTCCATATAGATAGTGATTGTCTTATTCTTGAGGATATTTCAAAAATAAACTTTCCAAAGAACGTATGCTATTCTTTACAAAAACACTGTCAATATAATAATCAATTCAATATGGTTGGATCAATTCATAATGCTTTATTAGATCTAGATTTTTGTAATAAATTTATTGATTTATGTTTTGATATTTATAAGTATAAGACTAAATTTAATTTAATCCAAGATAAAATACTATGGCATAGAAACAATAAAATTGCTGGTGGAATATGCGATATGACCCTGTATTATTTATTACACTCCGAAAAAATAGTTGATGTGCATGATTTAAATATACCATTACTAATAAATAACGAAGATTGTGTATTTGACCATCAATTATCTCGTTCCTATGGTTATCTAGGAGAACAAACATACAAACTAAAAAATAGAATTAAAAATATCAATAAACTCCACAACAAATATTATATTGAAGATATAAATAATAAACAAGTTAGACTACTAAGTGTTCATTATCAAGGAAACCATAATAAAAAACTACTAATGCAGTTAGGTGATACTATATGAAAGGCCCACTAATTTACTATGATATCAAAGATATGTATGGAACAAATTTAAGCAGTACCAAAGTAGCATCTGAATTAAGACAATCCATTCTAGAAGAAATTGATCTTGGTTTTAATGTTGAGATTGACTTTAAAGATGTTCATTCATTAAGTAAGGCATGGACACAAAATGCTTTTGGGATTATAGTAAAGGAGAAAGGTGAAATCTTTTTCAAAAACCATATTCTATTAAGTAATATGAGTAAAGGTGTACGAAAAGATATTCTAGAAGGAATAGGAAAAATATTAGTATGAAAAAGAAAAAGAAAGTTAAGACTAAAAAGAAAGCACCAAAGCAACAAAAGATTGATGTTGTTTTACGATCACTACTTAATCTGGAACTTCAAGTTAAAGAACTAATTACAAAAGTTGAACAACTACAATATTCTCAACCATACTATCCACCAGACAATACTGACAAAAGGTATTGGCCGGTCGATTATCCAAAATATAAAGATGTAACTTGGTATAATAAATGAAAACTTTTAAAGATAAAATCGTTCAAGAGATTGATGATGTTAATTGTGATGTTTGCGGAAAATCAGCAACCACAATGAATATGGGGCCATCATGGGCTGAACTTAGTGCTTGTTGGGGATATGGTAGTATACATGATGGTTATAAATATGACATTGATATTTGTGAAAATTGTTTCGTTGATGTGATAAACTTTATCAAAGAGAAAAGATGTAAGGCTTTGGGACCATTTAAATATCCCTATGACAATGATCCTTTGGATGGCATAGAATATTTATGACTAAAAAAGCATTAATAACCGGTATAAATGGTCAAGATGGTTCTTATCTATCTGAATTTTTACTTGAGCAAGGATATTCTGTTTATGGTATTCTAAAACGTAATTCTGTTGCTGAAAATCAAACATATAGAATTGATCATATCAGAGATCAAATTAACTTATATTATGGAGACTTATTAGATTCTTCATCTCTCTTATCAATAATAAAGAATGTGTCACCAGATGAGATTTATAATTTAGCAGCACAGTCTCATGTACGAATATCTTTTGATCAACCAATTTATACTACTCAAGTTAATGCTATAGGCACATTGAACTTATTAGAAGCGGTTAGGTTAATCAAACCCGACACTAGAGTTTATCAAGCATCATCATCTGAAATGTTTGGCAACTCTATTGATTCTGATGATTACCAAAGAGAAACAACTCCAATGAATCCTGTTTCTCCTTATGGTTGTTCTAAATTATTCTCATACAATCTTTGCAAAAACTATCGTTATTCATATGATATGTTTATCTCTAATGGCATTTTATTTAATCATGAATCTCCACGACGAGGTACAAATTTTGTCACTAATAAAGTTTGTAAAGAGGCGGTAAAAATTAAACTTGGTTTATCTTCTAGTTTAATTCTTGGCAACTTAGATTCATCTAGAGATTGGGGACACGCTAAAGACTATGTAAAAGCGATGTGGTTAATCCTTAATCAAGAATCACCAAACGATTTTGTATGCTCAACCGGACAGTCTTATACCATACAATATCTGGTAGACTATGTTTTTAATAAACTCTCACTTAACTATAAAGATTTTGTAAAAACTGATACTAGACTATTAAGACCACAAGAATTATTATATTTGAGGGGAGATTCTTCTAAATTAAAACAAGCGACAGGTTGGCAACCTGATTATACTTTACAATCTATTCTTGATGAAATGATAGACTATTGGTTTAAGATATTATCATGACAAATAAAGAAAAACTTCTAAAAATTCGTAGACTCTTAAAAGAAGCATATGATCACTATTTTGAACACTCAGACGGTCATTGTAAAAGTAGCGAAGGCTATATTGGTTTAGACTTTGGAGATTACTGGAGTGATAAAAATTGTGAGTGCAAAATCACAGGGGTTCAAATCTACTCTTATGTTCTTGGGCCTTCCAGACTACATTATTTTAAAGACCTTGACACGGCACTAGAGACTGTGATACAATGGCACAAGGAACAGATGGAAACAGATTATAATGAATATGGAGAACCAGAAATAGGCGGATATTTGGAGAATCCAAATGACATTCGGTGAATTTGCAAAAAATGTTGCTAATTATATTGGATATGAATATCTTGATTTAGGAAAAGGAAAATTATCACCAGAACAAAAAGACACTATTTTTAGTATTATAAGATTTCAGTACGATCATGGTGGTTGTAATGTTAATCAGGCTAGTGGAATGATTGTAGAATATCTAAAGGAAAATTATGAAACAAAAAAATCAAACTAGAGTAGAGATGAGTGCTGATGATATTAAAAACTCCATTATATATTTCTTATATCGTGAGCAAAAAATTAGCGGTATTTTCGATGTAAAATTTAATATTAAACGCAAGCAATTGCCAGGAAGTGATCCTCATGATACTTGGGATATTTGGGTGTTAGACGGTGCTGAAATAGTAGTAGATTTAAACGAAACTCAAGTCTAGACTTGACAATGCCGATAACTGTGGTATAGTTAAGAGCCACTACTTGAGAACAATTTAAGGACTAATTATGCCAGCATACGATAACTCTTTTACAGGACAGATGATTCCTTACACAAACTACATTTTTACTTTTTATGGTATGTCTTTTGTATACTTGGAATATTGTGCGTAACGATATTGGCTGCTTTACCATTTATCATGGATTTTTATGGATACAAATCTATTAGTCTCAAAATCAAAAATAAAAAGTTAAATAAGATGAAAAACTCTTGAAAGTAAAGGAAGGATTTGAAGAACAAATTTATTTCAAACAAATGCACAAATCCCCCAAAAAGAAAAAACATTCATGATAACTTTTGAACAGTTTTTAAATTGTGCTGATAAAATTTATAACGAAAATGAGAATGAACTTCGCTACGGTCAGACGATAATGAATGTTCTGTATCAAGTTTGGCCCGAAAAGTATAAAGAAATATCTGGTGGCGATTATGATTGTTTTTATGATGACGATACAGTAAAGTTCGCCCTAGACTATTTAGAGAAAGTTTGGAATGACCCAACCATTAAGTAGAGAATTTCTTATTAGTAGAAAAGTTTGCTGTGGTAGAAAATGTGTTCACTGTCCTTATTTTCCAAGATACATTAAAGGTAGCACAAAAGTAAAATGATACAAAATATAATCTTCTATTTCGTATGCTGCGAAATGTTAATTACTTGTATTGAATGGCTAATTAAAAAATCACGATGAATGAAATTGTTATAATTAGTGACGTTCATTTGGGTAGTGATGTTTGTCAGGTTGAGCAACTATCTAAATTTCTTGATAAAGTATCTACTCAAACTCTAATTATTAATGGGGACTTATTTGACAGTTGGGATTTTAGACGATTACGCAAAGATCACTGGAAAATATTAAAGAAACTACGCCAACTGTCCGATAATATAAAGGTAGTTTGGATTAGTGGTAATCACGACGGGCCAGCAGAATTAGTTAGCCATCTTATTGGTGTGGATTTTGTTGATGAATATTTTACTAATAGCGGAGATAAAAAGATAGTTATTTTGCATGGAGATATTTTTGATAACTTTATTTCCAAATATCCAATATTCACAAAGTTTGCTGATAAAATTTATAGACTAATTCAAAGATACGATAGGTTTCATAATAACGAATACTACTATTCTAATTTAACAAAAAGAAATAGTAAAACATTTTTACGATGTTCAGAACAGATAGCGGATCTTGCAATAGAATATTGTAAAGACAAAGATTGTGATATTGTTATCTGTGGGCATACGCACTCAGTATTGACAAAACTATCCGATATGGTACAATACCATAACTGTGGCTGTTGGACAGAAAATTCCTGTTCTTTTATTACTATTAACTCTGGAATTGTGGAGATAAAATATGAAAGACCGATTTGATCTTGAGGATGAAATTTCCTCACTATATTCTCTGTCAGCAAATCTTGAAACATTGAGCGAGGGAATTCTTGAGCATGATTTGGAGAAAGACGAGATTGTAAATACCATACAGGGCATCAAGGTGTTGCTTACTCTCCAAGCAAATAAGTTGATGGACACAATGACCCAATGTTTTAAACTGAACGAATATAAAGAATTCAACCATTACGAGCCAATCTAATGAACACAGAAATTTTTAGACGAATCTCAAGTTTTTTGGATAGTGTTGGATCATACATTTACATGGAGTATGATTCAAAATACTATAACGAGTTCACCAAGGAAAGTAACCAAAAACGAATATACGATTTTGTTGGTAGTTATTATCTTGGTGGAAATAATATTCCAGATACCGCAAGATATGTTGTGGAACTTTTGAAATGATGCGTAATGGACGAGTATAGCCAAGAAGATAGTCCTATTTATGGTTTAGAAATTAATGATGGAGACAATGCTCTGTTTGCTGATTTATATCTTGATCTTTTTCCAGAATTATATGATGTAGAATGACTAGTATAGAACAATTAATTCAAATGTTGCATAGTGTAACAGAATACGATATAATAGATTGTGGTCACGATTCAGATGGTCACAAATGCTATGCGATTCGTAACTTGTCAACCAAACCATCCACTCTTTTACTTGGAAATTTAGAAACTACTGATTTTCCAGAATGGTGTGGGAAAAGTAAAAATTAAGGAGATAATATGAAAAACTTAGCAAGATGCTTTGTAATGCTAATGCTGATTAGTATCGGATCAAATGGATACGCTCAAGAGTGGGTAGCATATCAAGAACGTATTCAACCCGCTATACCAACTCAGATTGTTTATGTTCAACAACCTCAACCAATAGTAGTTTATCAGTGGGTTCCTTATACCATTCAGCAAAATGTGGTAGTTGAACAACAAAGACTATTTTGTAAAACACAAACAGTAATAAATAGACCTTTTACTCAATGGATTCTTCAACCTGTTGTAATTTACCGATGAAACCAAATTTAGAACTTGATCTTTGTAAGAGTGATTGGATAGCAGACAAATGTAAATATAGCATAATATATAGTCAAAATCTATATGCTGCACTATGCAATAATAGATTTTTTTACGATAAGGAAGAATGGACTTGTTCGTGGCGTTTTGCTGGAGGATTAGTTGCAGATTTAAGAGATAATGGAGAAGTCTATCTTGATTGGTATTGTTCTGGCATGGTAAATAAAGAGGGTTATGTAGAAGAAAGTGTTGCTACGGATGAAATAAGATCCGACCTAATGAAACTCGGTTGGACAATAAAACCATACGAACCAAAATTAAAAGAAGGCACATATACAAATGTTTGGTAAAATGATAAAATCAAGAATTCATTATTGGAATTGTAGTAAATTTGCTAATTGGATTAGAGGTTCAAATAAGCCATACGCTCTTGAATGGAAAGAATGGGATGAGTGGCACGATAATCAGAAAAAAAATAAACCTTTCAGATATTGGTTAAGCGAAACCTTTCTTAATAGACTACAAGACATAGTTTATTTTCCATTTGATCTTTATCATACTATCAGAATTTATATTCGTAATAGATTCATTGATAAACTCCAATATCTAAATACAGGACTAAAATTAGGAGAATATTATGATCTTGATTATCGTATACTTCATGGTTTATTTAATGAGTTAGTAGATTTTGTAGAATTAGAACTACCTCTTTCCATGAGGTATGATAGTAGTAAAAAATATAATTTCGTAAAAGGCCGCTGTCAAGAAGCACAAGACGATTATTTTAGATGGGCGGTTCACCTAAAGTATCAAGGTCGATTAACAGAGCAGGCTAAAGCAAGTCGTAAAATCAAAGAATTATATGAATGGTGGAAATTTATTAGACCAAAACGACAAGACCCTCTTAGCGATCCTATTCTTTGTGATATTGATGGAATACTAGATAAAAAAAAGTTTAATAAACAACAAAAATTGTATAAGAAAGCATATGATTTAGAACAACAATATGATGAAGAAGATACAGATATGTTGATTGAACTTATTAAAATCAGACATTATCTATGGAACTAAATTAGTTTATGAATAGAATTTCAATTATCAATCAACTAATTAAAGATAATGAATATAAATCATATCTAGAAATCGGTGTTGCTAGAAAACATATATGTTTTGATAAAATAGATTGTAAGACAAAAATCAGCGTAGACCCCTCTAAAATTGATCACTATGATTTTAATATGACTAGTGATGAATTTTTTCAAATAAATACTAATACTTTTGATATTATTTTTATAGACGGACTACACACAGCAGAACAAGTGGAGAAAGATATAAATAATAGCCTATTAATATTAAACAATAATGGCACTATAGTTGTACATGATACAAATCCTTCTTCTGAATTTAGCCAAATGGAAAGCCAAGCAAATGCTTTGTTGACTCCTACAAAAGTTATATGGCATGGAACAGTTTGGAAAGCCATTTTTAAATTACGAAAAACAAGAAACGATATTATAATTGAAACATACGATTGTGATGAAGGTGTTACAACTATAAAAAGAGGTTATTCGGATTTGTTGCTGGCTGAAAATCCATACTATAGTTATTATATATTTGATAAAGACAGATCAGAGATCTTAAATTTGAAAACAAAATATGCTTAAACTAAAAAAACAACCATATAACAGCGTGTGGATTAGTGCTGACTCACAAAGAGAATTAGGAGAAACTTTTATTCGTTTTCAAGAATATTATGAGAGTGCTAATCTAGATTTTCAAGGCAAAATTTTCACACTAGGAGCGGTCAAACATTGGTACAGTGTTGAGTACGGAGGCGATTTATACAGCGATACATGGGTTGGATTTAACTTTCCTAGCACTGTTCTAATTCCTTTTAAACACGGGCTGTTCGATCCATTAACTGAACAAGAAATAGAATTATTACATCTTTTACGTTATAGAAATGATAGTTTCTATATTATAGGCGCTCAAAATAAAAGCACATTGAGACACGAATTGTGCCATGCTATGTATGGCTATTCGCCTAAATATAAGCAAGAAATTGATAAATTTATTCAAAAGAATGAGTCTCGTTTTAGAAAAATCCGTAAATATATTCTTGATAAAGGATATACCAAGGAGGTTGTAAATGATGAAATGCAGGCATACATTACAGATAACGATGATTCTTATATCTTAAATAATTTAGATGCAGAATTAATTAGTGGCATAAATAAGATTTATCAAAGGTACAAAAAACATGATCTCAATTAAAGAAGCATTAAATATTCGTGATAGTACATATGTTTATGATTATTATGGTCGAAATCTTAAAGTATATGGTTATACTGTTACCTATGAAAAAGGTAAACCTACTAATGTTGAATTTAGTTGTATAGATATTAATACCAATGAAAAATTTATTTATTCTTATGATGAAATATATCAAAATTTTGATTATCTATCAGATGAACAAAAACTTTTTCTAGTATGGCTAAGAAAAAGAGAAGATTACTATCGTGATATTGATGATATTAAAAAATTTGAAGAAGCGTTTATGAACGGATTTTCTGCTGGCTATTCATATAAACGACAAAAACTAGCAGACGAACAATTACAAAAATGAAAGAGAGATTACCCCATAAGTATGATTGTATGGACAATGTAAAAGAAATATTAAAATCATGCTCAGACAATGATGCAAAAAATCTTATCAAAGATCTTTGCGATCTGATTATCTATCAAAGCGATACCATAAAACAACAACGAGTAGAAATTATTGCTTTAAAACATCGTCAGGTGTGGGACACTAATAATCCTAAAACTTGACCAGTTTACTGCTTTTCATATAACTCTAATAGGAGTTTATATGATAGCAGAAGCCACCAGAATAATACAAGAATGTTCTGCTATATTTATAGGTGCTGGTGCGGGCATAGGTGTTGATTCTGGATTACCAGATTTCAGAAGCAATAATGGATTCTGGAAACACTATCCACTTTATGAAAGACTAGGGCTTAATTTTTATAAGTTAGCAAACCCTCAATTATTTATTGATGACCCAAGATTAGCATGGGGATTTTATTATCACAGATCAATTTTATATAAAAAAACTAATCCTCATTATGGATTCGATATACTAAAAAAATGGACAGAAAAAACTAATCATGATTATTTTATTTACACATCAAATGTTGATCAACAATTTCAAAAAGCGGGATTTGATCAAGATAAACTTATAGAGATTCATGGAAATATTTATAGGCTACAGTGTTCTAAAAACTGTAATGAAAACAACTTTCGTTTTACCACTAATGTGGATCTAGATTATAGTACAATGAGACTGATGGGAGACTTGCCTTTTTGTTCAAGGTGTGGTACAATAGTAAGACCTAATGTTCTTATGTTTGGTGATAAGTATTTTAACCGCGACCATGTTATATCTCAATATAGCAGATATAATAAGTGGTTGAAATCATTAAAAGATAAAAAAATTGCCATACTAGAAATAGGGGCTGGTTCTCAAATACCATCTGTTAGAATTGAATGTGAAACATTGTCAAAATCAATAGATATCCCTAATATTCGTATTAATCTCAATGAATGTGGAACAGATTCACATACCATTTGTTTAAAAATGAAATCCATTGAAGCACTAACAGAACTCGATAAACTAATAGGTGAATAATGCTATGGAGTGAAATCAAAAAATGGGCCAAAGAAAAGGGCTATGAAACCGTAAAAGAAAAAGACGGAGATAATACTATTTATTATTGGGCTAAACTGGATACTCCAGAGGCTAGTGGTATTAGTAAGAGTGTTAGTAAATTAGCATTTGACATATATAATCATATGACAGATAATAAGTGGTTAGAGCATCAGAAAATACATCGGGAAAGTTTAGATATTAAAAAAGCAGAAATAAGTGACTACTAAAAAGAAAAATATTGTTTATACCTGTTTTGTTGTACCAGTGGCAGTAGCAAACGGTATTGTTGGTGGTATTTCTAGTGTTATCACAGCATATTTTTTTAAACCGATATGGATAAAAATGGTCACTCTCTTTTCTAAGAATTCAAAATGATATCATTACCAGATGTTACTTTAGTTTGTGTTGATGGAAGACAAAATTCCAATCCATCATTCTATCATTATGCGCCGATAGGTAATTTATTTTGGCCTATTAAGTATGCGGAATATATTCATCAATATATACAATTTGGTAAATATGTAATTATTACTCCAGAAGTTGATCGACACAAACATGATCTAATAGAGTTTAAACGAACCTGTTGTTTTGGATACAAAGGATATAGCCAGTTTATGGTATTGACTTTAAAAGACTATATCACGACAGAATTTTGTTTGGTTTATCAAGAAGATGGTTTTATTTGTAATCCTCATCTGTGGGATGATGTCTTTTTACAATACGATTATATTGGAGCGCCTTGGAGGCCAGACGCTCCCTTACCCAATAAGTGTCGTTCATCAGTATGCAGAGTTGGAAACGGCGGTTTTAGTTTAAGAAGTAAAAAATTCATAGAAACATCCGCTAAAATTGGATTTTGTAATTCACCAGAAGATAGTTTTATTCTGTGTAAGGCTTTGCCTTTTATGTTAGAAAATGGAATAGAATTACCATCATGTGAGATTGCTAGAAAATTTTCTGTAGAATATCCACTAGATGAAAATCATAACACATCAAATACTTTTGGTTTTCATAAAGGCCGTTATCAAACAAATGATTTTGTTATGTCATTTAAAAATAAAATTATGGAAGGACTTAGAGATGACGATAAAAAAGATGAAATACGTTAAATTTATATCTAAATCAAATGAATGGTTTGATAATGGCACAGAAGTTTTTGATGCCACAATATGTGATTGGGGTAGGATTATAAAAAGAATGTCTATAGAGGATTATAAAAACATATGGATTAAAGCTGGTCATATACTTGGCAGAGGAATAAAAAATGGTTTTTGGGATGAAGAACTTTGTCCGCTAGAAGAATTTGAAATATCCTATACGGAAGATCAAATATAATTAGATGTTTGGCATATATTGGTGTATATAATTAGTATCTAACCGATAGGAGCCAAACAATGGAAATTATTAAGACATACTATGAATACCAAAAAACACAAAATAGAAACAGAAAAATGGCTATGGGTATCTGTCCCATTTGTTCAAAAAAACACCGTGGAACATATGAGAACATAAAAAGATTAAAAACTTGTGGATGTTTAAGAGCCGAACAGGCTAGAAAAAACGGAAGAACAAGAACGACAGAAAAAGCTTTTACTAATGGTAGACATAATTCATATAAGCAGAGTGCATTAAAAAGAGATATTCATTTTAATTTAAAACCAGAAGATGTTTATGAAATAATAACAAAAGATTGTATTTATTGTGGCAAAAAACCAGAATTACGAGATATTAAATACATTAAGGGTATACAATATCCACACAATACTATTGATAGAATAGATAGCAATAAGGGATATATTAAAACAAATATTCAACCATGCTGCAAAATCTGTAATATAATGAAGAATTCACTTACATCAAAAGAATTTTTAGAACATATTAGAAAGGTATACTTATTTAATGAGTGTTAAACTAATCAGTGTAACTCCAGATGCAGAAAAATTGATGAGTTATTGTGCAAGGGTATCTAATCCTAGTGGACAAAATCGGGATGATTACGCCAAGCTGTTAGCATATTGCATTAATCATCAACATTGGAGTATTTTTGAAATGGCTTTTATGACATTAGAAATCAATACCACCAGAGGATTGGCTGCTCAAATTTTACGTCATAGAAGTTTTACATTTCAAGAATTTAGTCAAAGATATGCTGATACAACACTATTAGCAGATGAAATTCCAATGTTTGAACTTCGTCGCCAAGATAATAAGAATCGTCAAAACAGTATAGACAATATTGATGACGAAGTACGATTTCGCTGGAATAGTAAGATCAGAGAACATTTTGCAAAAAGTAAAGCCATTTATAATGGAATGATTAAAGATGGTATAGCAAAAGAGTGTGCTAGATTTGTTCTGCCGTTAGCAACACCAACAAGGCTTTATATGAGTGGTAGTATAAGAAATTGGATACATTATATTAATCTACGTTCTGGTCATGGCACTCAAAAAGAACACATGATAATCGCTAATCAATGTAAAGATATTTTTAAACAACAACTACCTATTATTAGTGAGGCTCTTGGGTGGAACAATGAAACTATTTAATATTACAGCACAGGTATTTAAGAACGGTGATTTATCAAAACAAAATTTATTGATTAATGAAGTACATGATGGATCTTCATCCGAAGAAGCACTCTATAGTTTTAAACTACATTTCCCTTCTATAGAATTTGCTCTGGTCAAAGTTCTATCTGTTGAAGAAATTCCTCAAGGTGCGGCTTGACTTTGACCGATACTGTGATATACTTGCAACCAAGGAGATTCTATGAACAGATACGGTCTTTGCTGCATTAGTTTGAAACTCAAAGAGCAAGGTTTTAGTCATCAGACTATGACCTATAAGCGTTTTAGTTCGTTGCCTAGAGAAGAAGCACTGGAAATTCTTGGTTCTAGAATTCAAAACAATCTTATGGTTACAGATAAGACGATTGAATTTTGTGCCGAAAATAATTATGTTTATCGTGTTAGTAGCGATATTTTTCCATTAATTACTTATGATGAAGCAAATGTTAAATTGGAGGATTTACCAAATTATGAGGATATTGAGAATCAGTTTACGAATATTTCACAGACTATTTCCCGCACTGGCGTCCGCGTTTCTAGTCATCCTAGCGAATTTAATGTATTGGCTTCGATGAACGATAAGGCTATAGATAAAACTATTGTCGAATTGAATTTTTATAGCAGTTTCTTTGATCGTATTGGACTCCCGGCAAATTATTCTTCACCAATGAATATGCACGTTCATAATAAGAATGGTACTCATATCGAAATTATCGAAAGATTTAAGCGTAATTTTGATAGACTTGACGATAATTGCAAAGCAAGACTTGTAATCGAAAATGATGATAAACTTAATTGTTGGAGTGTTCTAGAACTTATCACTCACTTTCATGCACGAACCAATATTCCAATCACATTTGATTATCTTCATCATAAGTGTCATCCAGATAAACTAGACGAAGAAACTGCAATTAAGGCTTGCCATGATACTTGGCATGGACATAAGCCACTATTTCATTACAGTGAAAGTAAACCGGGTAATAATCCACGCGCCCATGCTGATTATGCAGAAACTCCTTTTAATACTTATGGATTAGATTTTGATGTTGACATGGAACTCAAAGCCAAAGATTATGCTATAGAGAGATTTGAAGAAATCTGCAAAGGAGTAGCAGCATGAGCAAACCACTGATCGTATTAACTGGTTTAATTTATACTTATGTAGCATTTGAACAGTTAAGAAATGGTAATTATGGTATGTTTTATGCCTACTGTGGTTACGCATTTTCTAATATAGGTTTATATCTATTAGCACACTAAAGGATCATTATGAATACAAAAACAAAACCTTTCGGTTACAGTTATTTTCTGGATATGTATAATACTAAGCCAGGAACAGCGGACGATCTTGAATTAGTCTATAGATTTTTAGAGCGTCTTGTAGATGAGATTGGTATGACAAGAATGACTCCACCAATCGTTATTCATGGGCCGACAGATCATGGTCGTGAGATTTATGCTGATAAATATGGTGTTAGTGGATGGGTTGGTTTGATTGAAAGCGGAATACAAATTCATGCTATTGAAGCAGTTAATTTTATTAGTTTAGATGTTTATTCTTGTTCTTGTTTTAAGCCAGAAACTGTTCTAGAATTTGCTCGTAAATATTTTGGATTTACCAAACATGAAGAACATTTCCTGAAACGAGGTCTTGAATATCATAACCAAGAGAGAAAAACATGATGAAAGAACCACAGAGAATTAGACTAACTGACTTTGTATCTTCTCAAAAAGAACCAAATAAGTTACCATTAAAATCTTTACAAGATGAGCATGATATGATTACAACTATTGAGGGTGCTAGAATTTTGGTTAAAAAAGATGAAAATACTAAACAAAACGATTCGTAAAGCCTATGCAAATTGGAACCCTAATCCTCTTATTCGTTGTTATCATTATGCTGCTGCCTTTGATGGCAACAAAATGATTTGTTTTACCCAAAATAACCCGATTAAAACTCATGCACGGGCTTACAGAATAGGCGAAGATTTTAATCTTCCCAAATATAAGGAGTATCCTTTTTATCATGCTGAATCTCATCTTGTTTCTAAATTGCTTGATATGTACAATACCATTGACCCTAATTGGAGTATATGTATCCTGCGTATTAATAGAAAAGGAATTATTTTAGGTAGTAAACCCTGTGAGAATTGTAATAAATTATTGGGTGCTGTAGGATTAAAAAACATCTATTATAGTATGGATGATGGTAATTTTTGCGATAATAATGGATATGTTGTGTCGTATGACTCAAGTTTGGAGTTGACAAGGTCGATAACTGTGATATAATACCCTCACAGGAGGTCGATATGAACTGCACTTATTGTAATGACAGTATAGATTTTGATCGTTATGAATTTCTGGTTGAAACTGGTAGACAAATTGTTTGTAAAAATTGTAGTGTAGAAAATCATGCTGTGGGCTTTATGGATTGGGGACATAAAACTGCCCCTAGTCTGGTAATGGTTCCAGCAAATGCCACTGAGACTATTCGTAAACTTAACAGAGCAAATAGGAGATCACGATGATGAAGGTAAAAATTTTTGATATAAAGATTAAAACAGATAGTTCAGAAATTAATAATTGGCTAGAAGTAAATGATGGTATAGAAATTATTTCTATCAATACTTTTGCCAACGAACATGGTTGGGGTTACATCATTCTTTACAGAGAAAAACGTAGATGATATGAATAAACTAACTTGGCTGGAACTATACGATTTTTTGCATAAACAGGCTAACGAACTCAAAAATATTGGTAATTTTAATTGGCAAAGCCCAGTAATTATTCACGATGGAAATACTGGAGATGAATTTGAGTGTGACACAATGTATATTAGTGATAACCGTGGAACAGACCGTTTTGTTCTTATGACTAATATTGATTCAATTTTTAAGGAGAACTTTAGTGGATCTAGAAATTGAGAGCCTGCTATTTAAACAAGTTGAAAAACCCAAACATCATTTAATAACTAAGATTATTAATGTTTGGGATAATAGATATCGTATTAATGTTTATGTAGAAATTGAAGAAGATATGTTAACCAAGAAGAGAATTCATAGTAGTTATTTTTGTCATTATGTTCCGGGCAAATTAACTATTATCCCCGACTCTGATAAAAACGGACAGAACTTCTAAAGAAACCCGCTTGACAACACCGATAACTGTGGTATACTAGGATTATACTTCACAGGAGAATCAAAAAATGCCAAAAGGTAAAAAGACTTGTCCGAACTGTAATGAACTTAGTGGGCCTAGAGCCTACGTTTGCAAGAGTTGCAATCATATCTTTTCTTTCAAGATTACAAATACTGAAAAGAGAACTATGAAGGTTGAATCTAATTTCCATTGGAGTCAACTACAAAAAGGAGATAAGATCAAGGTTGGTGGAGGCCCATATTTTATTCATGAGGGCGAACTTATTCCTATGGGTTATAGAGGTAAGTTTTTGGTAGAAAAAGTTGATGATAAAGGTATTCAAGCATGGGGACTTGATAAGAACGCTGGATTTGCCCATATTTATATGGGACATGATTATCAGAACCCTGATACTGGTATTTACAAAACAAAGCATAAAATCCTTAAACTAAAAAGGAAAGACGCTCCCCGTGAAACAGCAAGATCAACATCAACTTGAAATTATATCTGATCTGAGAGAAGATATAAAAAAATCTTTATCAACAATAGAAACTATTCTTAAAGAATACTTTCCAGATAAATATGAAATTGCTTATCAACACTGGCTTCCACAGGTATTGACAGCGTTGTATAATGATTTAAAATGGCTACCAAGAGGGCAGACCACTCTACAAGATACGATTGACCAAATTAAAGATCAGTCTGAATCTGTCGGCGGTGTATCTAAATATATCAAATAATTGGAGAATAAAAATGGACGAAGAACTTTATACCATTACCAATTTGGAAGCCTACGCTGCTGAAATGAGAGTTGCAGCAGCAAATAGTCTGTCTGACGATGAAAATACAGAAAATCTTGACGAGTATATCACTCTTCAACAAATGATTAATTTGATCAAATCAGAGTGTGTTGGTTTTGATGATAAAAATAGACCCATTCTTAATGAGGATGCTAACGAAGATATTTACGAAAAGACTGCGATTTGGATTCACAATGTTGGTTTGGCTAAACTTGCTGGTCAAGATTTAATTGATTGTGTTTGGGATGATAGTTCCAATGACTTTGTTTTTTCAGCCAAAAAGAAAGCGAAAAAAACCAATGCCAAACGTACCAGATCTAGACGTAAAAATATGGGAGATCAAAAATAAGATCGCTGATATTAGAGAATATATCAGTTCCGATTTCTGCAACAATTGTGTAGAAATGTATAAGCAAAGAGAAATTTTGGAAAAAGAATTAAAAGAACTTGAAGATGAACGTAATAGACAGTCTTAAAGATTTAGCAGTCGAGAATATTGCGAACTATTGTCAGGACAAAAGTATTCCTGCTAGTGTTGCTATGGTAAATATTGGTGGAGATTTTAATCTTAGCACTATGGTTCGTAATGCTAATTTTTTTGGATTTCGTAGCGTTCATTATGTTGGTAAAAAGAAATGGGATAAAAGAGGAAGCGTAGGAACTCACCACTATACTCCTATGTATTATCATAAAACTGAAGAAGATTTTATTAGATCACATTCATTAAGTGGCCGAACATTAATTGCTATTGAAAATAATATTCCAGAATACAAAGACATGACATTTGATCCTTTTAGTTTTGATTTTTCTAATATTGATGAGCCAATTTTTATTTTTGGAGAAGAAAATTCTGGATTGTCAGAGAAAATTCTTATGGCTTGTGCTTGTGTTTTGACTATTCCTACTTATGGAAGTGTTAGGTCTTTAAATGTTGGAACAACTAGTGGTATCATTATGAGTATTTATCGCCACTATTACGAAAAATTTCTCAAGGGTTGACAGGGATTGGTCGATAAGGTATAATACGAGTGTTGGTGGTTGATCTTTCACAATATGGGGCGTTGCAGCCGGTAGTTGCACATACTCTTAAAATTATGAGTGCCTACTGGGAAACCAGTAGAGTAGAACTGCTTAAATTCGGTGAAGGCTTTAAAATGCTAATACCGAGCCAAGACTATTAAAATAGTAAGGTGTAGAGACTTGACAGGCAGTACCTAAAACGAAAGTTATGGTAAAGATAAAGTCCAGACCACAAACCATTGGGTAACGAAAGTTATAGTGGTAAGATAAGGTATTCAAAAGGTAGGTTCGACTCCTACACGCCCTACTTAGAAAGAAAATAATGTCTAACAGATCCAAACATATGCCATATTATGTAACAATAATTGGTCTTTTATCTATGTCTTTTGGTTTTAATCTTATTCAGTATGAGGAGATTAAACTATTGAGGAAAGAAAAGATTATGTATAAAGTCTTTTTTGAATATCTCTATCTCAAACTAGAGACTTTACAAAACAGGGATTTTGTGTATAATAATAAGGGTGCGTAAAGGTTTCGACTACATAAAGAAGATTATATTAGCAAGTAGTGGTTAATCGACCGGCCACTTTAAAAGTCGATTAAATGCTTTAACTGGCAATACTCAGTTAGCCCTTGCTGCTTAATTAAATAACAGCAACAATCTTAGAAAGCGATGAAGGTAGCGTTCAAAAGATTGATGTAAAATCCTTCGGCTGCTAGAATAGCCAACGGGTTCTAGCATGAGATTAGTTGGTACGGAAAGATGAATGTTGTTTGTTCTTTAATCTTTCATAAAACTTATGAACATAATAAACTTGTAGAAGATATAATTTGAAGTATGCTAGGACGCGGGTTCGATTCCCGCCGCATCCATTATGAAGTTCTGGAAAAAAGTACTAAAGAAATTTAAGAAGCAACAAGACCATGACCCAAAAAAATTGGCAGAAGATAAATATTTCAATAAATTACAAAAAAAATTAGATAAACTAGAAAATCCATCAAAAAAGAAAAAGAAATGAATAGACGACATTTTTTAAGTCATTTAGCAGCGGCTTCATCTTTAGCAATTCCAGCAACTAATTTTACCAATACTTTACTAGCAAATTCTTCTGACTTAAAAAAACGACATAAGAGTGCTATTCTTTTATGGATGAGTGGTGGCCCAAGCACTATTGATTTGTGGGACTTAAAACCTGGATCAGTAACAGGAGGGCCATTTAAACCTATCAATACTAATATTGATGGAATTCAAATCTGTGAGCATCTTCCTTTGCTTGCTAAAAATATGGATAAGTTAAGTATTGTACGAAGTATGAGTACCAGAGAAGCAGATCATGGTCGTGGTCGATATTATATGCACACAGGATATGTTCCTTCTCCTACTATTGATTATCCTAGTTATGGAAGCGTTATATCTCATGAATTAATGGATCAGATTCCATCGTTAGAGATTCCTCCGTTTGTTAGTGTTGGTGGAGGTAGTGTTGGGCCAGGATTTTTAGGAATGAGTTATGCTCCATTTGTTGTTGATAGCAATGGAAATATTCGTGATCTAAATATGGGTATAGATCAGCAAAGACTCAATCAAAGATTAACAATGTTGAAATCTATAGAAGATCAATTCATATCTCAAAAACGAGGAGATTTTGCTAGTGATCATCTAAAGGTTCTAAGTAAAACAGTTAAATTAATGACTAGTAAACAGATGGAAGCATTTAAAGTATCAAAAGAACCAGCAGAAGTTAGGGAACGATATGGTAATACTGGTTTTGGTCGAGGTTGTTTAATGGCACGAAGATTAGTAGAGGCTGGTGTTCCTTTTATAGAAGTAGATTTGGGCGGTTGGGATAATCATGCCAACATCTTTGAAACACTAGAAAACAATAAACTTCCAGAATTAGATAAGGCTATGAGTGCTTTAGTAGAAGATCTAGATGACCGTGGACTTCTACAAGATACTGCTATTATATGGATGGGAGAGTTTGGTCGCACACCAAATATAAATGGTAATGGTGGTCGTGATCATTGGGCTAGAAGTTGGAGTGTTGTGGTTGGTGGGGCTGGATTTAAGGGCGGTGTGGTTGTTGGAAAAACAAATGAGGATGGTAAAGAAGTTATCACAGAACCATATAGTTCTCAAGATTTAATGGCTAGCGTCTTAAGTAGTTTAGGAATATCTCTTGAAACAACCTTCACATCTAAAAATGGCCGACCAATGAAGATAGCAAACAGCGGTAAAGTAATTAAGGAGCTTTTTTAAGGAATTATTATGTCATATTTAAATACTCCTATACCAGTAATTGGTGGATATGTTCGTGGCAACTTTTTGAGAAACCAAGAAGATTCTTTTGATAAAAAGTTTCCATGTTATATTTTTGGCATGACTTCAATACCAGCACAAGCACCACTTTTCCATTTTATTATGGAGGATGGTGGTTTATGGTGGAGGATGCCGATCCATGCTTTTTGTTGGAAAGAAGATAGTCCACAACAGGAATTAGATGAATTGGTTTTGTGGGATTCATTTAGTTATCATGTTTCAGTTACTTCTTATCCGGTATTAAGAAATCATACTTGTAAGTTTATTTCACGCCGACGAGTAGAATATACTGGTCGCTATTTGTTTACTCTTGATTGGGCAGGATCAACAGATAGTGGGGACACAGATTTTACTCTTAGTGAATTTCCATCGCAACATAAATGTGGACATTTTATTAAAATGGATAATGGTAACTTTGCTATTCAGCCTAACAATAGATTAGTTATGCACGATCCCTCTTTTACAATTAAAAAAGATTTGGTGATCCACAGAAAATATAATGAAACTCTATGGACAGCAGAAAGAAACATGAGATGGGTAACTCCTGACACAGACATTATGGATTATGATCATACCGATTTAGATAAAGGAGAATCTAATCAGGAAAGATCAAAAATGTATAATGAGATTGATCAAAAAGATCAAAAATAATTATGCCGCGTAAAGTATGTTTATATTGTAAGAAAAGAAAGAATCTGAAATCTTTTCCTAAACACATATCTCATAAAGACAATCTAGATAGCAGATGCCGATCCTGTATCAAAAAACATACTAAAATAAGAAATAAACTTCATAAAAAAGCCCCACCAAAACCTAATGATTGTGAATGTTGTCATATAATACCAAAAAAATGGGTACTAGACCATAATCATACTAATGATAGTTTTAGAGGATGGTTATGTGATAGATGTAATACTGGTCTTGGTAAATTTAATGATAATATTGATGGTATTATTAATGCTTTAGAATATCTGTGTCAAAAAGAAGGATTAAATGAAAATCAAAAATATCGCTTGATCAAAATTATTTCTGCTCATATAGTTAGCGAACATTTAAATAAATTACAGTTGAACGACTTGACAAGCCGATAAGTGTGTGGTATACTGGATTATTCACACAAGGAGACTTTAGATGACTCACGATTTTGATTATGTTTGGGGAATGGTTCGTGATTTGAGGGCTACTAGCAGCACAAAGGACAAGGAAGGAATTATTCAAGATTATTGTCATATCAATAATACTGGTGCTGTGTTTACCAAGAAAATTCTTCTCTATACCTACCATCCATTGTGGCAGTATAATATTACTAGCGACAATCTAAAGAAAAAGAATCATCTGGTTGCACGAAAGAATGAATATAAAAATTTCTTTACTTTGCTGGATGATCTCAAGAGTCGTAAAATTACTGGGCATGATGCTATTGCTGCTGTGAATAGTTTCGTTGAACAGTATTCTGAATACGAGGAACTTATCCACTGTGTAATTGATAAGGATTTGAAAACCCGTGCTGGTGACAAGATTATAAACAAGGCAATTCGTGACCTTATTCCAGAGTTTAGTGTTGCTCTGGCAGATAAGTATGAGCCTAAACTTGTAGACTGGAAGGATGGATGGTATGTTAGTCGCAAGATCGACGGTGCTAGATGTATTGCTGTTGTTGATTCTGATGGGAACGCTACTTTGTATTCCCGCACGGGAAAAGAATTTGATACTCTTGGCGTTGTTGCTAATGGTATTAAGGCTCTTGGCATTACAAATATAGTATTTGATGGTGAACTTTGTCTAGTAGACGAAGATGGTAATGAAGATTTTCAAGGGGTTATGAAACAACTCAAGAAGAAAGATCATACTATTCCGAATCCGTCTTTTAAGATTTTTGATATGATCTCTCACGATGAGTTTTATAGCAAAACAGGAGAAAAGAATCGTCCTTATTCTATCCGCTATAATAACCTTTCTGAAGTTATGAAAAACAACGAATGTCCATGTCTTACTGTTCTTTATCAAGAATTGATTGAAGATGATGAGCATTTTGCTGAGTGGACTGTTACGGCAAAGAATGATGGTTGGGAAGGCGTGATGCTTCGTGCTGATGAACCATATAAAGGCAAGCGAAGTAAAGACCTACTCAAAGTTAAAAAGTTTTTTGATGATGAGTATGAAGTAGTAGATGTTGAAATGGGGCCATTTAGATATGTCTTGAATGGAAGAGAACATGAAGAAACCATGCTTAGTTGCGTGATGATTAAGCACAAGGATAATATTGTTAGGGTTGGTAGTGGATTTGCTATTGACCAAAGACAAGAGTTTTATCAAAACCCTAAAAAGATTCTTGGACAAATTATCACAGTCCAATATTTTGAGGAAACTAAAAATCAAGAAGGTGGTATTAGTTTGCGTTTTCCAACATTTAAAATTCTACATGGTGCTGCGAGAACCGTTTAAAGAAACGAGTCTTGACAAACCGATACCAGTAGTGTAGAATCACAGCATACCCATTGGAGAAAACCATGATTGTTGAAAACACTGTTATTCAGATTCAAAATACAACTCTTGACAAGACGAAAGCCGATACTTTCTTTGCTACTTTTGCTAAAGATAAGGTGGTATCTTATAAAGAATATTGGGAGAGTGTGCGTCCACAAAACATGGAGGATATTTTCCGTCGTTATCTTTTTGCATATTGCAGCGTTCACACTACATGGAAAGGCAATTGTGCCGGATATAATGCTATCAAGAATTTTGATGAATGGCTTGGTGATGAGAATATTCTGAGAGAAAAACTCCACAAAAGTGGTGTGGGTCTACACAATAATCGTACAAAATATATTTGGGATTTTGCCACAAAGTTTTGGGATAATCCTAAAGATTTTTATTTTACTACCAAAAAGGGTCATGTCAAGAAGCGTGATGAAATCGTAAACAAGATTAATGGCATTGGTCTGGCTAAGGTTAGTTTTGCTCTTGAAATGATTCATCCTAATGAGGCAAGAGTTTTGTGCGGAGATGTTCATCAGTTGCGTCTTTACGATATGGAACATTTAAAGTACAATAAGAGCAAGAGTGGTACTGATTCTTATAAGAAGATGGAGCGTCATTGGGTTGTAAACTGTGGCAAGCATAAGGTTCCATCATATATTGCTCGTTCAATCTACTGGGATGCTTTGCAAAATAAAGAAGATAGTCGATACTGGAGTTTTGTACTTGAAAGTTAAAATTATCTAGTTTTACAACTGACCATCCAGATGATACTATAAAGTAGTCTAAACCAAAAACGAGGCTACTCATGTTAAACAAAGATTTACAATTTTTACAATGGATTAGTCAAAGACTAGTAAATAAATACAATGAAGATCCAAAAATTGTTCTTCATATCAATGATCTAATTAGTAGACTTAATACCGAGATATCAACATATAAAGAATTAAGAACTGTAATAAATGAATCAGTGACTTGTTCTATTAGAAATCTACAAGAAATTCTAAACCATAATAACTCAGCCACGCTATTAATTAGAGAAAAAATATCTGAAGATAGAATCAAGCAAAATGCAGAGACTTTTGAATCTTTAGAAATAGATAAAATACTTAGGTAATAATTGTATGAGCCAAAACGGCAAGGGATCTAAAAGAAGGCCAAGACGGGTTGACCAAAAAACCTGGGATAAAAACTGGAAAAGAATTTTTGGTAATAAAAACAAAAAGTGTAATTAATAGTATCTCCAAACTATGGATACTTTTTATGATAATGAAAAATTTTGTAACAGATGAACTAGTCAATAAGGTTTATCATCTAACAAAAGCACTAAATCAGGCTAACGAGATAATTGCCAATCTAAAAGTTCATAATAAAGTTTTAACAGACGCTCTTGCTATTATGAGTAAAGACGAATTGAATTATAAAAATCAAATCGCTGAGTCTGGACTAAATAATATTTAATAAGGAATCTTGTCACAAACGAAAATAAATTCAAGGTCGAGGGTTGACAAGCCGATAACCTATGATAGAATGATAGTACAACACGGGTGGATGAGGTCGCGTGACCGAAACCGTGAAGTAAGTTTGGATTTTAATTTGGAGGTTGATTATGGCTGAAGTTACTAATGTTGAGAAGCAGAAGCGTGTTCGTTGCAGTGATGAGCAGTTTCTTGAGGCGGTTTATTCGTCCAAGACTTATGCTGAAATCGCTACAAAGACTGGTCAGAAGGTCGCTAGTACGATGGCTCGTTATGCTCGTACAAAGGCTGCTCTGGCTAAGAAGGGTGAGGAACTTCCTGCTATGGAACGTGCGAAGCCTACTAAGACAGTCGATAATATCGAGGCTATGGCTGAGATTGTTCGCCGTCTAAAGAAGGCTCACAACAACGGTTGAATCTAATTTGTAGTCGGCTATAATATGTCAGAGATAGAGGCACAACATAATCAACCTCAATCCAAGACTATTATAGTCGATTACTTTTTGGGAGTGTAGTCCAATGGCAGAGACAACGGACTTAAAATCCGTACAGTGTGGGTTCGACTCCCACCACTCCTACTTAATTAAGGAATAATTATGAATGAACATTCTGATCCTATTGAGTTTCTTATAGAATTTGCTTGGGCAAATGGTGCTGATCGTTTTGTGGTTAATAATGCCAAAGACGAGTTGAACAAACTCAAAGAAGATAATCAGCGTTGGCTAAGTTGTGAAAGCGAAGTTGCCAAGTTAAAAACAGAAAATCAAAAACTACAATCTATTTTTAATTATCCTGTTGCTTATGGTCTACTAAATGATAGAAATGATCTGTATGCTTTAAAACTAATGGATAATCCTTATAATAGTGATGACAAGGTTGTTGCCCTCTATTCTAATAGAGAAGAATTTTTATCTGGAGATTGGAAAGGATACGCTAGTTATGGTAAATATACCAAATAGGTTTTATCGGGGTATTGTTCATAGTGATCCAGATTTTAAACATCCAAACTTTCGTTTTGTATTAGTTGATACGGTAAAAGAAGTTCAGGATGAGGATGGCGAATGGTATTTGGATATCTTCCATGATGCCACAGAATTTCTAATGCACGATCATTCTCTAGAAAATGTTTTTTATGGAGTATATGGATCATATTGGATTGATATTCCAAAAGGCCCAATTAAATTGTGTGAAACAACGGATCTAAACGAAGCAATTCATGTTGCTCAAGAAATTATGGGTTCTACTATTATAGATAAAATTTATGATTAATACTGACTATCTTATAGACTATAGTGACTGGTTTGATGAGGGTGGATATTGTCAAGTTTACCCTATTAAAGATAAGAAGGGTTTATTATTCAAAGAGTTTCGAAATAAAAAAAAGGCACAACAGGCTTATACTATACAAAAAAAATTAAGCAAATTTGATCTGGCCCCGAAAATCTATAGTAAAGTATGTAAACTCAGTTTTGCGGAAGAAGATGGCGTAATTTTTTATGAAGATAGTGACTGGGGCTATGTTACTGAGTATGCAAAAACATACAAAGCAAATACTAAAATCTCAATGAGAGATATACAAAAACTTGTAGATGAAATTATAGAAAAAACAGGACTAAAATTTTGGGATTGCCATTGGTATAATATTGGTCTAATCAAAAGAAAAGGAAAATCAAAACTTGTGTGCATAGATACTGGTAAAGAAAGTTTTGATGGTGAAAGCAACGCTTGGGGTAATCCTGACCCTGGCCCAAAATGTGGTTATTGTTTAAAATATAATTGTTCTTGTGAGGATTAACTATTATGCCTTATATTAATGAAAATGAAAGACCAGATTTAGATACTGCTATAGATATTTTAATTACATCTATTAAGGATACTAAAAGTAGCCTAAATAATCCCAATGATATGGCGAGTCATCTTGGTCGAATTAATTATAGTTTTAGTAGAGTTTTAGGAGGACTAATGGGATCTCCTTCTTATAATAAGATAGCGATGATAACTGGTGTATTAGAGAATATAAAACAAGAGTTTTACAGAAGAGTCGCCTCACCTTACGAGGATCAAAAAATAAACCAAAATGGCGATATTCGTGAATATCGACTCTTAAAATAGGAGAAAACAATGTCTAGAGACTTTGATGATATCTACAAGAAGATTGATCAATCACATAAAGACTTATATAAGCAAGATGAGGATATTATCAAGGATCAAAAAAAACTCACTAAAGATATTAATGAGATTAAAAAACAAATAAATGATATTAGTTTTAAAGTTGATCTAATGTTAGAAATATTAAATAATTTTACTATTATGATCTCAGAAGAAGAAGACCTGGAAGATGAAGAAGATTATGATGCTGATCAAACATGGGTTCCAGATGAGGACGAATGGCAAGATGATGAGGAAAACTAATGGCTAGTTTAGCATTGATGGCTGGATTAATATTTATTCTTGTTTTACTTGCTGGCCCAATTTGTTTTGTCATATCTAAAATTCCTTTTATACCAAATTGGATAAATATGATTTTGGGATTTTTAACTATGTTTATTGGTGCTTGGTGGTTTTTATTACCAATTGGACCAATTAGATTTTTAGGAGTAATTACAGTATTGTTGGGTTTCTACAGCATAAGGTCTAAAGTTGATGGGGCTTGACAACCGATGCTAGTGTGGTAGAATCACCGTATCACAGGAACGATTAAACACTTTTTTGGAGAACAGGAAATGAAGTTGGCAGACCGAACCGTTGAGGTTCACAGTGCTGGTATTAGTGCGTCGAATCAGTTTACGATTGCTCAAACCAGTAAAATGTTTAAGATTTTGTCGGACTCTCTTTATTCCGACAAGGTAATGGCAGTTATTCGTGAACTTGCCACAAATGCTTATGACTCTCATGTTAGTGCGGGCAACAAGAATCCTTTTCTTGTAAAGTTGCCTACTGCTGCTGATCCTAATTTCAGTGTGCGTGATTATGGCACTGGTCTTAGTCAGAAGGATATGGAGAGTCTGTATACCACTTATGGTGCTTCTAACAAGAATGATAGCAATGATTTTGTGGGTTGTCTTGGTCTAGGCTCTAAGAGTCCGTTTGCTTATACCAAGAGTTTTACCACAACTTCTTATTTCAATGGTAAGCAGTATACTTATATTGCGGCTATTGATGATGCTGGTGTTCCCACACTGAATCTTATTCATTCTACGGATACTTCTGAGCCTAATGGTTTGGAGATTAGTTTTGCTGTTAAGCAATATGATTTCCAAGAATTTAGTCAGAAGGCTATTAGAGTTTTTCATTATTTCCGAATGAAGCCCATTATTAATGGTGGCGTTCATTGGGATTTTACCAAGGAATATAGTCAGCGAAATGTTGTGATTGATGGTGATGGGTGGCGTGTTTGCCGACTCAATAATGACAACATGAAGTTTCCAAGTCATCATCATCGTATTCAGAGCGGCGTTATTGCTCTGATGGGTAATATTGCTTATCCTGTTGAGGTTTCTCATCTTGTTGGTGAGGAAAAGGCCGAAACACCAGATCATATTGCTAAGTGGAATCGTGCTTTCAATAAGGCCGATATTGCTTCGTGGAAGGCTTTCGTTGGCGAAATCATTGGTCAGGGTCTTTATCTTGAACTTGATTTCAATATTGGTGAACTTGAAATGGATGTTAGTCGAGAAGGTTTGCAGTATACTAAGAGTGTTGTAAAGGCTCTTAGAGAAAAGACACAAGATATTTTCTTGGAACTCAAGAAGAATTTTAGTGATAAGATTGCTGCTGCTACAACCAAGGTAGAAGCGATTACCACTTATTATCAGATGAATGATCTTGCTGGTGGTTGGGGCGTTGGTGCTAGTTGGACTGACGCATCTGGAAAGATTCATCCTATTAATAGTGGCGAAGATATTGAGTATAAACTCAAGAAAGACGAGAATCTGTATGTGTTCAACTATAGAACAGCGGGCTATCGTTCTCGTCGCATGGTTTATATGACAGATCGAATTCATCACGATACTCTTACTGGTAAGGGATATTCCTATTGGAATAGCAACAAAAAGTCTGGAAACATTAGATTTTTCTGGTGCGATATTAGTGCAGCAGAAACCGCTAAAAAGATTGTGACTAGGTATTGCAATCAGTACGATTGTTTTGCTTATCTGCTTGTTAATACTAAAGATCATACTGATGTGAAGAATAACTTTGCTGATCTTGTTGCTGATGTTGGCGAAAAGAATATTCTTGATGTGTCCGAATATCGTGATCTTATTAAGTCAACACCTAAAGCCAAGGGTAGTAAGGGCAGTAAGGGCAGTGTTAGTGACCAAGATATTTTCTTGATCTTTGGTGATCAGAAGAATACTAGTCCACTCAATTATGACTATAATGATGCTTCCTATATGCGTAGTCTTAGTACAGATCGTCTTAATGATCTAGAGGACGAAGATGAGATTGTGTACATTCCTATCCTAAGATATGGTACTGCTACTACTGATTATCCTTCCATCAATGGTTTGTATAGTCACAAAGACTTCTTTGAAAAATACAAGATATTTGATGACACAAATATTTATGCTATCAAGCATGGTGTGGTGGATCGTTTAATAAAGGAAGGGTACAACCTTGTGGACTTTAACACTTGGTTCAAGACTCGCTTGAAGAAACTTAACGATAGCAAGTTCAAGGATATTTATCAGTTTAATAGTCTTGTTGAACAGTGCAGGAATGAGTATAACTCAGACGATAAGATGAACCATAGTTATGGTAATGGTTATATTGATCGTCAGTTCCTATTCCATATGCTCAATATGTTCGGGCTTGAATATGCCGAGTTCATCAATAACAAGAATATTGTGCAAACTCTGGATAGTCTGATGATTCTGGAGTTCTTTGCGGATACTATTCATCGTAATGAGTTTGATATCGCTAAATTTAAGAAGGATGATTACTATGGTCACATGACCAAACTGTTGAGCGATTTTGGAATCAATGGTCTGGATAGTGCCAAGATTAAAGATACTAATGTTATCTATAATCAGATCAATCGTATCGTTGAGAGCATCTATGATAAAGACAAGGTTTCACAATACCAGAAAATTTTTAAGAAGGCAGATTCTGATAACGAGTATGTTGCTCCGAAGATCGCTGATCTTAGAAAAATGATTAAAGTGGAACTTGACAGTAATCCGATGTTCAAGTATATTATGTGTGTTACGCAAGTCAGTGGCAACCTGAGAGAATTGAAGAATATTAATCCTCTCAAGCAAAATGATTCTAACAGAGGCTACTACTATCGTGATAACAACGGTTGGTTTACTACGATTAGCGATGTTAATATGTTGAAGGTTCAATTCGGTCAAATTATTGGTTAATTTCACAGGAAAACAGGAGAAATAAAATGAGTGTTCCTTTTATGTGGGTTGATGGTAATCTTACGCTTGTTCTTAATAACAGGACGTATCAGGTTTTGCCGGATCATATTAATTACAAGATGATTCTTGAGGCGTTGCCAACAGCAAACGCTGATGAACTCTTGGAGATTGTGGATGTGGAAAAGGCTGTTGCTACTTTTAGTGATGGTCTTGTGGAGATCAAGAATGGTAAGGTTTTGTATGAGGGTGAAGAAGTTCACGGAAGTATTAGCAAGCGTATTCTTGAGTTTATGAGCAAGGGTCTGCCTTTCTATCCTCTCGTTAATTTCCTTCATAATCTCATGGAGAATCCTAGTATGCAAAGTCAAAAAGAACTTTATGATTTCCTTGAGCATGAGCATCTGCCCATTACCGAGGATGGTTGTTTCCTTGCTTATAAGGCAGTCAGGAGTGACTACAAGGATAAGTATCGTGGAGTATTTGATAACAGTGTTGGTAATGTTTGCAAGATGACACGAGCAAAGGTTGACGATGATCGTAGTCGAGGTTGTTCTGATGGACTTCATGCTGGTGCATTGAACTATGTGGCTAGTTATGGTAGTCTTGAGAATGGCGATAAGATTGTGATCGTCAAGATTAATCCCAAGGACGTTGTGAGTGTTCCTACTGATTGTAACTGTGAGAAACTTCGCACATGCGAATATCTTGTGGTTGGCGAATATCAAGGAGAACTTCTCAAGCCACTGTATTCGGCAACATTCTCAGAGGATGAGTATGCTGGCTATGATGACGAGGATGAGGACTATGATATCCGTGACGATTACTGGGATCAGTTTGATGATGAAGAGGAAGAAGAAGATTATGATGATGAGGACGATTACAATAACAAGTATGGTTATTGATTAAAAGAATTAGTGGAGTCTGGAGACTAAGATAATAGCCTCTGGTATCGAATGATACACACGCTATTTGAGAGGGTTCGATTCCCTCCCGCTATTTTATATTGCTAATGGTGGTAGAGGTTGCCACCCCAGTATATGTTAACAGAGGAAATAGGTAGAGCAATGTTTAGTGATAATCTTGGCTTTAATCCGTTTGATCAGAAAACACTAGTTCCATATAAGGCTGGTAGTAAAAAGTTTTTGGATTCTTTTAAGCAAAAGCATATTTTTGTTTATAACGGCAATCCTCGTAAAAAGATTAGTAGCATGAGTCATACTAATAATCTTGACGAGGCTATAGATGCTAATAAAAATAAAGGTTCTGATGTTTACTTTTATGTTAATGGTGGTCGTAAACTTTTCCATATTGATCAGTTTACTTGTTGCTTTTGTGATATGGATGCTGGTAGAGACAGCGAGGGTAAATATTTTAAGCCTAGTGTTGTGATGCAGCACAAGAAACGATTTCTTAACAAGATTAACAACTTTCCGGTTAAGCCTAGTTGGGTAGTTGATACTCGTAATGGTTATCAGTGCTACTGGATTTTTGATGACCAATCTCGAAAACTTGTTGGCAAGAATAAGACGTACTGGAATGGTCTACAGAAAAAACTGGTAAATTATTTCGGTGGTGATCCAAGAGCGATCAAAGCTAATCAGATTTATCGTGTTCCTTATACTTGGTGGCGTAAGGGTTGGGAAAAGAAGGCTCCGTACTTTACCAGTATTCTGCCAGGATCAACTGGTCAACCAATTAATGTGACCGATTTGCAATCTGCTCTTACTGGTCAAACAACTAACATTGTTATTGATCCCGCTAAGTGCAGCGACGAATGGTACAAAGGCTATGCTAAGGCTTATAAGAAGGCTGATGAAAATGGTCTGCCAGTACCAATAGATGTTGCGAAGCAGATTCTTAGCACACTAGTAAATGATCCTCATAATAAGTCTTACAATAATGATGATCAGTATGATGATGACGATGGCTTGCCGGAAAAGGCTTATGGCGATCCTCAAATGGTTCAACCAGCGTGTCGCGGAGGCGATTGTTTAAATCTGAGCGGTCAGCAGACCAAACTTTTAAAAACGGTCGTGGAGTACCTTAATCAAGCGTCCACAGCGTTGTATTTCAGCAACAATCGCTTTCTGAGTAGTGCGGCCAAAGACCTTGCTGCTCAACTGGGCGACCAATTTTGTGTAGGATAAAAAATGCACGATCCATATGATGACGAAGATGACGGATATGATGACGATTACTATAATAACGATTATGATGATAAACATGATCCTTATAAATTTTATTTCAAATTTGATGTAAATCAAGATTCTCCGTTGTCTGAATGGATCAGCAAAATGATAAACGATATTTTCAAAAAAAAATATGACTTCGATAAGATGATAGTGTTTCCTGTGAATAGTTGGAATCCCAGTACTGGAGATAAAGATAAACTCCAGTACTTGGGATCCAATTATGCTAACGAACCAATTTGGAAAACAAAATATTGGGTTGCTGATCCTATAAACTCAGCATATAAAGCGCATTTACAATCTCATGCTGTTCATTTTATTAACCAACCCAAATACTATAAAGGACTATTTGATATTCTCAATTAGAAATAATAATGAGTGATACATGGTATGTTATTCCAGATTTAGACAATTTCACAGACAAGGCTAGAGCAATAGTCTATAATAACTTCGGAGTCTGGAATAATCCAGATAATTTGGATGTACTGATAGATGACGTAGTAGAAAATGAACAAGAAGAATTTGAAAAAGTTTTATCTCATCAGGAATCTTTGGTTATAGTTAAAGAACTAATAAAAAAACAAAAACATAAAAAGACTAAAAAAATTAGATATATGTTAAATGATAAAATTTTTACAGATATTGTGAGCCGTCTTAATGATAGAATGGTTAGTAATATCATTGTTGGTTTAGTTCAAAAGGGATTAGTTGAAACAGCATTTGATGACGAGTCTAATGACTTTGTATTTTGGGTAAAAGAAAACGAAAATAATGATACAGAAGAAGCGCCAGAAACCGATTGAGATAGATGCTCATATTAAATACAGGTGTCCTAATACTAATTGTTCTACGACACACTGGCTTTCATTGAGAGAAACACAAACGAAAAACTTTAAAGTTGTTTGTGACTGTGGTACTGTTTTTTCACCTAAAAGAATACAGTCATTAAAAATTCTCTATGAACCAAAAACCCAAAATAATAAACAACCATCACATCAGCCAATAATAGTAGAACAAAAACCCGTTATAGAGCCAGAAGTTATAGCAGAGTCTCTAAAAGAAAAAATAGAAATCCCCGTTGATCTTCTTAGCAGTTGTGTTAAACTACTCACAGGATATGGCTTTACAGAAGAAGAGTCAAAATGTATCACAACTAAGGGATACGAAAAAAATCCAGATAGTAACATTGGTTCTTTCAAAAAATTTATTTTGCAAAATTTAGGAGAGTTGAATGAGCAACATTAAACGACCATCATCTTTTGATCAAATCATTGGACAAAACGATGTTGTTTCAAGACTAAAAATTTCTACAGAAGGTTGTAAAAAAACAGACAGCGTTCTACCTCACGTTTTAATAGATGGGCCTCCTGGCCTTGGTAAAACTACAATAGCGGGTGCTATAGCATCAGAAATGGGTGTTAATCTTTATACAGTTAATGCTGCTAATCTGAGAAGCGTTAAGAATGTTATTCCATACCTATTGAGAATGACTAAAAAATCTGTATTTTTTATTGATGAGATCCATCGACTACCAAAACTTGTAGAAGAATTTCTTTATCCTGTAATGGAAGATTTTAAAATCAATATTGTTCTAGAAAAAGAACCAGAAGAAATTGAGATTCCATATTTTACTTTGATAGGAGCAACAACCAGTGGTGGCAGTTTAAGTCAACCATTTTATGATCGTTTTGCAATCAAGGAACATCTATCTTTCTATAGTGAAAATGAACTAGCTAAACTAGCAGGATTGAATTCTGCGAAACTAGGATTAGTCTTGAGTGATACAGACCTTTTGGAAATTGCAAAAAGAAGTAAGGGTACTCCTCGTATATTAAATGCTAGACTACAATGGTATAAAAATTATAAAACTTGTCACAATGAGCAAGTGTCTGTTGATGAGGTTTTTAGTATGCAGGGTATAGATAGTTATGGTCTAGATAATTATGATAGAATCTATTTGGATATTCTAAAAAATAATAAAGGTAATCCTCTTGGATTAAGATCAATATCATCTTTAACTGGTATTGCTATTGAAACTATAGAAAATAGTATCGAGCCATACCTTGTTAGAAAAGGTTTTGTTAGACGTACTCAAAAGGGTAGAATAATAGGAGATATTCCGTGATCTATGGATATCACTTTTTTAATTCCTGTCAGAATAGATTCGTCAGACAGATACATTAATGCTGTTAAAAGCCTAAGATACCTTTGTCACCACTGTCCACACAATATCATTATTTTAGAAAATGATAGTAGTCAGAATATACCCGGTGTTCTTGAGTCTATAGATACCAACGGAGCAAACATAGACTATATATTTGTGGATAGTTCCGAACAACTATTTCACAAAACTAAATTCCTTAACAGGATGCTACACAAAGCAACAACAAAAGTTGTTGTAAATTATGATATTGATATATTACTGCATCCAAAAGCATATGAATTTTGTTATAGTCTAGTCAACGATAAGTCTTTTGACTTGATTTATCCTTACGCCAAAGGAGACTATCTGATAAATGTTTTTCCAGATAAAGTTTCTAAAATCGAATTGGATTGGGGCATTATAGAAGGTTCTGATTGTCAACTCAAGGCTTGCAATCATGGATTATGTCAGTTTCTTAATAGAGAACAATACATTAAATACGGAGGTATGAACGAAAACTTTGTTTCATATGGCCCAGAAGATTGGGAACTAGGTTATAGATTAAATAAATTTGGCCTAAAAGTACAATGGATTAATACTTATATCGTGCATTTGGATCATAGTAGGGGTATCAATAGTGTACCAAGTCATAACATGGCTAAGAATAACTATGATCTTTATGAATACATAAAAACTTTAGATCTTGAACAATTGAAGGAGTATTACAATGTTTAAATGGTTTTTAGCAATAGTCTTAGTTGGTATTGGATCAAATTATTGTTGGGCAGATTATCCTATGGTCGATAATATATTAGATGGTATAGCACTATCAGAATCCAGTGATCAACCACTACTAATAATTTTTGGTGCAAAATGGTGTCCTCATTGTGTGAACCTTAAAGCAGATATTAATAATGGGGTTTTTACCAAAGAACTAGACGGTAAAATAGTTTGTTATGTGGATGTTGATCAACACAAAGATATGAAAAAACAGTATAGAGTTACTACTTTACCAGACTCTAGATTTTTAAAAGACAAAAAGGAAGTGTCGATTTTTAGTGGTTATAATAAAACAAAATATAAAGAATGGTTAAAAAATGTCAATAAATAATGAAATACTGATTATTACAATTTTAGTCATACTGAATATAGTCAGCGGATTTATTGGCTATATTATAGGTAGACTAAATATAGCTAATGGTGTATATGAAAATAGGCCGCAGTCCTTTTTTACCAAAAACCAAACTGTGGCTCCAGCCAAAAGCGCCTTATCTATTGATGATAAAAAATTTGTTGTAGACATTAAGACAGATGGATTAGAAAGAAAGTATGATACTCTTGGAGATATTAAAAAGACAGAAGAAAACATCAATAATTCAGTTAATAAACTTAAAAATCTAAAGGGGTAAATTATGTCAAAAGGTTTAGACGTAGGCACTAGTTATATTGTATTGTCTCAAGAAAACAACGGAAATATTGAATACAAAGACTTTAGAGATGCCTTTTACATAATCAAACCAACAACCCCTGTTGCAACAAAAATGATTGAAAAAGGATTGGCTGGAAAAGTTTTTATCAAAGATAACGACGGCTCTTTTATTATTCTTGGTAAAGATGCTCTAGAAAAAGCTGTGGAAAGAAACGACGCTGCAAAAAGACCCATGTATCGTGGTGTAGTGTCAGCGAAAGAAAAAGACGCCAAAAGGATACTAGCTTTTATTCTAAAAGAAGTAGTAGGAACAGCATCAGAGCCCGGTGAAAAATTAGTATTTTGTGTACCAGCACAACCTGTAGATCAAGAAGATGAAGATTTTGATGTTGGTTATCATGAAGATGTAGTCAAGACCGTTTTGGCAGAATGTGGTTATGATGCTCGTTCTATTAACGAGGCAGAAGCACTATGTTATGCTGAACTAGAAAACGATGATTATACTGGCATCGGTATTAGTTGCGGTGCTGGTATGACGAATGTTTGTGTTATGCTTAGTGGTGAACCAACAGTAGTCTTTAGCACCACAAAGTCTGGCGATTGGATTGATCGTATGAGTGCTGTAGCCACTGGTGAACCAGATAGTGTTGTTCAAGCGGAGAAAGAGGGTGGCGATTTTAAAATTGGTGAACCAAATGATAATCCTGTGCTTTCTGCCGTTTCAGCATATTATGAAAGATTAATTGATTATACAACAAAACAACTAGCTTTTGCACTAAGCAACCATAAGGCTCTTCCAAAATTTAAGAATCCCATTAAAATTGTGGTGGCCGGTGGAACATCGCAGGCTAAAGGCTATATTGAGAATTTTACTAAAAAATTAACAGAGAATGAGTTCCCATTACCTGTTAAAGAAGTTGTTCATGCGGCTGATCCTTTACATTCTGTATCTAAGGGGTGTTTAATAGCATCTAAAGTTTTATAGGACACCAAAGAATGGATTATATTGGAGATATATCAACAAATGATTTTTTGATACTAAAAGAATTAGCAATTAAATCTACAAATATATTGGAATTTGGGGTTGGAGCAAGCACTCAAATTATTTTGAATTATACTCACGGCATAGTTACTTCAATAGATACTTCTGACGAATGGATAGAATTAACTAAAAAAAATTTGCAATACTTAAATATAAATAAATCTATTGACTTTCAAAGGTATGAAAATTTTCAACCATCAACTGATATCAAATACGATATAGACTAAATAAAATGAAAACAGCTTTAGTTTGTATAGCACATGGTGAGGAAAATTATATTCATGAGTGGATGTCCTATAATAAAAAAATAGGTTTCGATCATATCTTTATATTTGAAAATGACTGGATATCAAATATTAATGATGAGAATGTTACGACTATTCCCTGGAATGGTAGGGGTATGCAAATGCTAGCCTACAATCATTTTATCAGAAACCTGAGCCAAGGATATGATTGGGCGGCAATTTTTGATGTGGATGAATTTTTAGTTTTAAATAAGCATCATAATCTAAAAGATTTTTTGATGGAATATGAAGAATGTAATGCTATTGGTATTAATTGGGCGATATTTGGCTGTAATGGACATATTCAACCAATAGATAATAATTATAAGGTTTTAGAAAGATTCACAAAGAGAGCGCCAGAATCTTTTGAAGCCAATAAACATATTAAAACTATTGTAAAACTACCAAGCAATAGATATCAACACGGCCATTGTGTTGATGGCGAATGGTATAATTTAAATAAAGAAAAAAGAACTGGATCATTCAATTCGCCTGTCGATTACTCTATTGCTCAACTCAATCATTATTTTACCAAAAGTCATCATGAATTTCGTGGCAAATGTTTAAGGCGTAATGCCGATCACAGCAGAAGAAGAAAGTTCAAACACTATTGGCCATATATAAACGCGAATGATATAGAAGATACTAAAGCTTTAGACTTTTTTCTAGGATAACTATTTATGTTCGGCATTAGAAAATTTTTACGTTTTGCCTATAGATCTCCTAAATGGAGCAAAGTAAGAAAGGAACATCTTAGTAGTCAACCAACTTGTGCGGCTTGTGGGAGAAATAAAAAAGTAGAAGTTCATCATATTGAACCTGTTCACCGTAATCCCGACAGAGAATTAGACCCAAGTAATCTTATTACCTTGTGCGATGATCCGTGTCACTTACTATTTGGCCACTTATTGGATTATAAAAGTTGGAATAAAGATGTAAAAGAAGATTGTGAAGTGTATTTAGATAAGGTAAAAAATAAACCTCACTGACGGGGTGGTATGATGCTATTAAAAATATTGACTACTTTATGTATTATGTTATTTTCTGTACAAAGCATTTCTGGAACAATAGATCCACAGGTTGCTGATCATAAATATATCTCTTATGGTAAAGATTTTGCCTACGTTGTTGAATTATCTGGTCGTTATGAAGATGGGAAAATTTTTGGGGCATCAGCAGTATTAATTGATGATCATCATGTTTTAACGGCGGCTCATGTTGTTGAAGATAGCACATCTTGTATAGTAAAATTAAACGATAATGAATTTTGTATTTCAAGTTTTATTATTCATGAAAATTTCAATAAAGAAAGATTTGGGATAGCCGATATTGCGATAGGGTATAGTAAAGAACCATTCAACTTAAAATTTTATCCAGCCTTATATACAGAAGATAATGAAACTGGTAAATTATGTAGTATAGCTGGTTATGGTTTTCATGGTACATTTAATATTGGGGCAGTATCGCACGATGGTAAAAAACGAGCAGGATCTAATATTATTGATGGTTTAGAACAAGATTTACTTATATGTAGTCCATCAAGAATTGGAGACAAAACTAGAACATCGTTAGAATTTATTATATGTAGTGGAGACAGCGGAGGAGGATTATTTATTGATAATCGATTAGCTGGTATAAATTCTTGTATTATGGCTGTTGACAAGTCTCCGTCAGGCAAGTACAATGAAGAGTCAGGTCATACCAGAGTTAGCAAATTTGTGGAATGGATCAATAAAAACAAAAGAAAATGAAAACCTCAGATAATTTTGACAGGGATGATCGTAAGTCTCAGAATAATAAAATTAGCAAAAAACAAAAAAAGATTATATCTGAAGAACAAAAGTTTGTAAATAAAGCAAACAAGGCTTTTAAAAATAAGATTAGAGAAATAATCGAAGACGAACTTTTGGATGATATTGACGAATACAACTATAAGGACTATTATTAGAATTCATTATGAAATATTTAGAGGAATTAGAGCACGGGGATTGTTTCAAGATAGATAATAAAATTTTTGTATTAACTTCTGATTTTAAGAATAATAATACTAAACTTTGTTACGATCTTCAAACTGGAAATCCAAAGTGGATGAAAGACGATACTATGGTTGATATTTGCCCCTTGTTGATGCTAAATGAAGACAACAATATAATTCCAGTTAAAAATGTCAAAGCTAAACCTACTAATAGTATCAGTCAACTATAATGATTATTTATCTTACACGTTGAAATATAATCAACCTGTATTTGATAATATTTATGTGGTATCATCTGCTAGAGATCAGGCTATATCAAAAACTATTCATAGTTTGGATGATCACTCTAATATTCATCTATTATTGACAGAAGCCTTTTATCAAGGTGGAAAATGGGGAAGTAGTATTTTTAATAAAGGCGGCGGAATCAATTATGGTTTATCGCAAATTCCTAACAAAGACTGGATTTTAATTGGTGATGCCGATTGTGTATATCCGCGAAGGCTGAGAGGCATTTTTAACGACCTAAAAAAAACTAATTTACATTGCATGTATAGAAAAATGGTTTCTTCACCAGCAATATTGCCAGAAATGGTTCATGTAATGAATAATGAAAAATCATCAGATGTATCGCCAGAACAGTTTAAGAATCAAGAAAATAGATCGGTCCATTATTTCCCTGGATATTGTCAATTATTTAATTTTGATGCTGATGTTTTTAAAGATAAAAAAGTTGTATATCCAGAAGGAAGAAGTTGTAGGTATATTGATACTATTTTTTCAAGAGGTACTTTCACAAGACCATTCAGAACTTTGCTTCATGAATTTTATTGCTTACATCTAGGAAAAACCTGTGTAAATTGGTACGGTAGAAAAAGTGAGAAATTTGTATGATTAATTTTCTTTGTGTTAGCGTAAATTTTGGCGATTACCTAAACGAAACATTAAAACAAAACGCCTCTATATTTGACCAAATCACAGTAGTAACATCAACAACCGATCATCATACTCAAAATGTTTGTAGACAATACTCAAACATAAAAACTATAGAAACAGATATCTTTTTTGACAATAAATGCGATTTTAATAAAGGAGCAGGATTAAATGAGGGATTAAAACATATACAAGATAAAGATTGGCTGCTTATAGGAGATGCCGATTGTATTTATCCGTTAAATTTAAAGTCTACAATTCAAGAGCTTAATTTAGATAAAAATAATATTTATGGAATGAGAAGACATATTGTTCATTCCTCAAACGAGTTGAAAGATATTATTGAAGGTAGAGTTAAACCAAATCCTCGATTAGAAAGAGCGATGCATTATACTCCTGGATATTTTCAATTAATTAATTTATCTGCTGACCATATTATTAATAGACAACTAGAGTATCCTCAGTTTCCTAATGCTGCTAGAGTGGACAGATGGTTTGCTAAATTTAACTTCGGACCTAATAATAGAAAAATTATAGATGGCAGCTTTGTTATTCACCTTGGGCCGACTATGATTAATTGGTCGGGTCGTAAATCTAAAACTTGGGAGTAAAATAATGATTACAAGATTGTTTACTTTTATTAAATCATTTATTTGGCATGTTCATTGTGGAATGCCTAAAAGTAGTCAAGCGTTAATTAATCAAAGATTCTCGATATGTGATAATTGTGACCATTTTGACAAGACCAAAAGCATATGCTTAGATTGCGGTTGTAATATTAATAAACAAAGAATCTTTATGAATAAACTTGCATGGGCAGACCAAAAATGTCCTTTAGGCAAATGGTGAAAAATGCTAAAGCATAAACTATCATCACCGTCGAAGTCTTTTGTTTATTTATCAGAAGATATAATAGAATCCTCAAAACAAAGAATCAATTCTGACCATCTTGGTTCAAGTGTTATCATCCCCCATGTATGCAACAATATTAATTTATTTGGCGCTGGATTTGCTGCTTATATAGCAAATAGATTTCCGATAGTAAAAGAGAATTTTCACTTACTAGGTAACAAGGCTAAATTAGGCCATGTTCAATATATTACAGTATTAAAAAACCCATCATATAGGCACGAGTTAATAGTTGCTAACATGATTGCCCAAAACAAAACTATTGCTAAAAATAATCCTAGACCACTAAATTATGAATATTTAATGAAGTCCATGATAGATATTAGAAACACAGTCGCGGGTTTACAAAACTCATCAGAAAAAAATATAGAGATTCATTGTCCAAAATTCGGTAGTGGTCTTGCTGGTGGTAATTGGCAATTTATAGAAAATCTTATTAGTGATATTTGGTACAATATCCCTGTTTATGTTTATAACCCAAAGCAGTGAAATGAAAAAACCCAAGGTTGTTTATATCACTGGATGTTTGGGATTTATAGGATCCTACATAACCAACGACTGTTTAAAGAAAGGTTGGTTTGTCAAAGGAATTGACAAAATTACTTATGCGGCAAACGCCGAATTACTTCAAACATTTAGCAAATATAAAAACTTTTCATTTAACCAATTAGATATTAATGATCTAGAATTTTTATATGACTGCGATTATATAATCAACGTTGCTGCTGAAACTCATGTTGGTAATAGTATTATTAGTAGTAAAGATTTTATTCAATCAAATATAAATGGTGTTCAAAGAATACTAGAATTATTACGCGAATACCGTACAGAAAATGGACAGTTGCCAAAACTTGTACATTTTAGTACTGACGAAGTATATGGGGATATCATAGAAGGATCTCATACAGAGCAGGATTTGCTCAAACCATCCAATCCTTATTCGGCAACAAAAGCCGCTGCGGATATGTTAATACAAGCGTGGAGCAGAACGTATAGTATTCCTTATATTATTGTTAGACCAACTAATAATTATGGTATGGGACAATATGTAGAAAAACTTATACCCAAGACAATTAAATATCTCAACCTTGGTAGAAAAATCCCACTACATAATCATGGCGAACCCATTAGAAATTGGTTACACGCAAAAGATACGTCTAGTGCTGTGTCAAGTATTATAGAATCTAATTGTTATAATGAAATCTTTAATATTTCTGGTAATCTAGAACAAAAAAATATAGATACGGTCAAAAAAATTATCTCAGTATATTTAAATAAAAAAATAGAATCAATAGATATTAATAAGTATATCGATTATGATGTTAAAAGGAGTGGTCAGGACGTAAGATACTCCTTAGATGATTCTAAATTAAAATCATTAGGGTGGAAGCCTAATGCTAGTTTTGATCAAGAACTCAAGCAAATAGTGCGCTATTATAAACACAAATTTATATGGTAAAGAAAATATTAATTACCGGATCCAATGGGTTTGTTGGTAAAAATTTAATTGAGTATTATACCAATAAATATTCTATCATTACGCTATCTAGAAACGATCATATAGATGATAAGTTAGCGGAAAATCCAGATTTTATTATTAATACAGCAGCAAGCATATATGATTTTGAAACTATGTTTGATACTAATGTTGGATTAGTTCATAAGCTAATAGAATATGTCAAACAAACAAAAACTAAACTCGTTCAGATAGGATCATCGGCAGAGTATGGTAAAAAAGATTTTCCTAGCAAAGAAACCGACTTATTAGAGCCTGTATCTTATTATGCTGGTACAAAAGCGGCAGCAACATTAATGTGTCAATCAGCAGCAATAGAATATGATTTACCAATTATAGTTGCAAGACCATATAGTTTATATGGTAAATACGAAAAATCATATCGACTCTTTTCAAAACTTTACGAGGCTTTTGTAAATAACACAGAAATGGTACTATCAGAAGGATATCATGACTTTATTTATATCAACGATTTTATTTTTGGCCTAGATTTACTATTGCATAATGGTTATAATGGTGATATAGTAAATTTTGGCACGGGTAGACAAACATCTAATTTTGAAGTACTTAATATCTTTATTAATATTTTTGGAAATCAACCAGATTGTATTAAGATTAGTCAGGGGTTGGCCAAGCCTTTTGAAAACAATACATGGTTATGCGATATAAAATATGCTAAAGAAAAGTATGGATTTGTTCCAAGATTTTCACTTAAACAAGGCGTACAAGACTTAATAACACAAAGGAAAACACTATGATTCTTGATATGATTGCTAGTAATCAAATACCCGTACAAATTAAAATATCAGAGCCTCAAGCAGTAGCACATTTTTTCTCACCACAATCATATATCAATACTATTCTTAATGAACAAATTAATAGGGATAGAATTTATGACTTCTTTTTTGATGGTAAAAAAGATCTTGTTGTGGTAGACGCTGGTGCTAATGTTGGTTTATTTTCCGTTTTTTGTTCACCATCAAGCAAAGCTATTTATGCTATAGAACCTACTCCATCACATTTTAGTATTCTAAATCATGTGGTGTCTTCTTCTAAACTCGATAATATTAAACCAATAAATTATGCTTTATGGAATGAGGATGAAGAAATTAGGTTTTATATTGTAAACCATAATACAACATCAAATAGTGCTGTTAGTCCAACAAATAATTTTGTGACTGTAAACGGCAGAAGACTACAAACCATTATTAGTGAAAATAACATAGAGCATATAGATCTATTAAAGATGGATATTGAAGGCTCAGAATTTAAAGTTATAACAGATGAATTTTTAGACTATATCTATCCAATTGTGGATAATCTTTTTGTAGAAGTTCATACATATCCACAGTATTGTTCTCACTTTGATCAATGTAGAAGCATGATGAAAAACAAGTTTATTAATCATGGATATAAGACCGAAGACAAAAGTAACGACGGATTGTTTGTGTATAAATGAAAATCGCATTCTATACCTGGATAACTGATAATTACAGGAATACTAATATAGATTTTGATAGCTTTTATAAGAGCTTTAAATATTTTCATCCTGATATTGATATGATAGTATTTGATAGTCAGACTATAAATACTCTATTTAGTCAAAAGCCGTGGTTAAATAATACTAATTGTAAAGCAAGTTTTGCTAAATTATTATACAATGATTATGATTTATTAGTTAATATTGATTCTGATTTTTATTTTTTCGATAGATGCTATGAGATTTTAGAAGCAGATTACGACATTGCTGCTTGTGCAAATTTCAACATTGTGCAAAACGTTAAACTAAAAAGACAAAATCTCTTTACTTATCAGATACCAGAGGTAAACGAACAGCATTATGTTCAAGGAGGATTAATAGCTAGTACAAATAAAGGTTTTTGGGATGAATACGAAAACCTATCAATGAAATTGTCTAATCTATTACCAGTTTATGAAAATGATGTATTTAATATATTATGGCATAATCAACAATATAAAACTAAAATATTAGATGGTGACTATGATTTTCATTCAGATAAATTTCAATGCTATTATAATTGCTCTAGTTTAGGCAGAGTTAATCAAACAGTTGTTAAAAACGATAAGGTCTTTTTAGACGATAAGCCGCTGAGAAGTTATCATGTGGCTCATGGATGGAATAGAAGAAAAGAACGAGTTAATGAATTGTTTCCTAAAGAGGTGAGTGATTGGTTTTACTCAAAAATTTCATGAATATCAGACAAAGACTTATAGATATTACATACCAAGAAAAACTTAGTCATCTTAGTAGTTGTCTAAGTTCATTACCAATAATAGAAGAAATTTACGATTTAAAAAATGAAGACGATGTTTTTATATTAAGCAACGGTCATTCTGGTTTGGCTCTTTATTGTATACTGGAAGCCAAATACGGTATTAATCCTGTAGAACTTTTGCACAAGCACGGAATACATCCTGGTAAAGATATTGCTAATAAACTATATTGTTCAACTGGAAGTTTAGGCTCTGGATTGCCAATTGCTGTTGGTCATGCTTTGGCTAACAGATCAAAAAATGTCTGGTGTTTAATTTCTGACGGTGAATGTGCAGAGGGATCAATATGGGAGTCTCTTGCTTTTATTCATAAACATCGTTTAGATAATCTCCACGTTTATGTTAATATCAATGGTATGGGTGCATATGACTATATCGATACAGAAAACTTGAAAAACAGACTAAGAGCGTTTTTGCCCAATATCAACATTAGAGAATCGTCTATACCAGACTACGGATTTGCCAAAGGACTCTTAAGCCACTATTATGTATTGAAACCAGAGGATTATGGTAAAATATGAGAAAATTGTTTGGGTCGATGATTTTTGAGGAAATGCAAAAAAATCAAGATATTTTCTTAGTAACTGCTGATCTTGGTTTTGGGGTTCTAGACAAATGCAAAGAAACATTTTCTGATAGATTTTTTAATACTGGTGCGGCAGAACAATTAATGATCGGCATTGGTATAGGATTAGCAGAAAGTAAAAAAATACCAATATGCTATTCTATCACCCCTTTTCTATTATATAGGCCATTTGAATTTATACGCAATTATATTGACTACGAAGCCGTTCCTGTCAAATTAGTTGGTAGTGGTAGAGATAAGGATTATAGTCACGATGGTATTAGTCATTGGGCAGAAGATGATGAAAAGATACTAAAGTGCTTACCAAATATACAAATATATAAGCCTGCCACAGAAGATCAACTAAAAGAACAATTTCTAGATTTTATATATTCTGATAAACCAAGCTATCTAAACCTAAAGAGATAATATGAGAATAGCTATATTTACTAATGTGTCCAAAGAGATACATGATATGTCTTCTATCACAATGCCAAATAAATTAGAGTATTGTTTAAGACATAATTATTCACTTATAATGAACGATCAGCCATACGAAGATATTATGATACATATGAACAGTTTAATACCATTATTAAATAATTATGATATATTATGGTATATGGATGCTGATACTATAATAACAGATATGACACAAAAATTAGAAGACTTAAAATGTTTGGGTCCGCATATCACTGTTTGCGAAGAGGGTATTGTGCCTTGGAATCATATTAATTGTGGTTCTATTGTTATGAAAAATACTTTCAAAAGCAAATCTTTATTGCAATCTATTACAGATAATGAAAAAGATTGGAAGCCCTTGGTTTGTCAGTGGCAAACTTGGTTATATGCGATACGTCATGTGATAGGAGATACGCTAACTGTGGCGCCCTTAAGATCTTTTAATTCATGTGTGTGGAATAAGCCGGGTAATGGACCCGGATTACCCGGATCTCATTGGCAAGAAGGTGACTTTGTTTGTCATCCATGCGGAATGTTTCCGTATAACCCGTTAAGAGTAAACTACATAAAAGAAACACTACAGAAAGTAAAAAGATGATAGACAACTTACTCGCCGTTCCTAATCTTTACAAAGACGCTTATAAAAAAACCATAGATGATGGTATAGAACATCTTAAGTCTAAAAAAATAGTAGTCTTAGGATTATGTAGAAATCTTGAAAATGTGATAGAAAAAAATGTTCAAAAAATTATTAATTTTGTTGAAAAACATTGTTTAGAATACAAATTGGTTATTTTTGAAAACGACTCGTCAGATAATACTAAACAAAAATTATTAGACCTATCTAAGCAGAACAATAATATAACTATTCTATCTCAAAACTTCAACCGACCACAATTCGGTACTGTAAAAGATAGAGCAAGAACAGAAGCGCTAGCCGAATATCGTAATATACTCAAAGATTATGTGAAAACTAATCTTAGTCATTACGATTATTCTATTGTTATCGATACGGATTTCCAAGACTTTAGTACTGATGGAGTATTAAACAGTTTTGGATGGTTACATAATCAAAATCATATTGCAGCAATTTGTGGTAATAGTTTTGAGATTAAGCCGTTTATGTATCCTCACAAACCAAGTTTATGGAATTATGATTGCTGGGCATTTAGATCTTCATGGTGGGAAGATTTACAATTTAATGAATTAACAGAAGTTTACAACTATAACCAAATGTTATGGTTTGGAATGTGGATTTTGCCACCAGGGTCACTTCCGATTAGAATAAATAGTGGATTTGGTGGTTTGTGCATATACAAAACCTCATACTTCGTAGGTGGTCAATATTTTGGCTACGATTGTGAACACGTTACTTTTCATTATAATATATCTACGAACATGGATGGATTTCATATGTATTTGAATCCTTCACAGATTATGTTATTGGGCTAAAATGAAAAATCATACAGAAATTAAAGGATGGTTTGGGTTCACACAAACATATGACTTTCTAGTATCACAAATTCCTGATGATGGTACATTTGTGGAATGTGGGGCTTGGCTAGGTAAAAGTTCTTCATATCTTTGTGATATTGCTGGGGATAGAGTGAAAGTTTTTATTGTTGATAGTTGGCTTGGTTCAAAGAATGAATTAAACACAAATCATAAAAGCATAATAACTACTGATATATACAGTCTTTTTTTAGAAAATATGGGCGATAGAAAATTTAATCCAATCAAAAAATTATCGGATGAAGCAGTATTGGATTTCGAGAATAATTCTTGTGACGTTGTGTTTCTGGATATGGAACACACTTTTGAAGCAGTATCAAAAGATATAGAGTTATGGTTCGATAAAGTTAAACCTGGAGGCTATATAAGTGGACACGATTATAATAAATGGTGGCCAGGAGTAGTTAAGGCGGTAGATGAAAAATTTGGGCGAGACAATTTAACATTTATTGATCGTAGTTGTTGGATGTTTAAAAAATCTTAGGAGCAAAGATGAATAGGTTAAATAATCAAAGGGTTTATCTTGCTGGTGCAATGGACAGAGTTGCCGACAGAGGCACAGGATGGAGAGATGCGATAACTCCATTTCTAGAAGAATTAGGAGTAGTTGTTTTTAATCCTATTAGCAAGCCAACAGATATTGGTTTAGAAGATCACGATACCCATCAGATAAAAACCAAACTTAAACAAATGAGCAGATATGATGAGTTATCCAATATGATGAAAACCATACGAGCAGTTGATTTAAGGCTCGTTGACATAAGCGACTTTTTAATAGTAAATCTTGACTTAGATATTCATCCTTGTGGCACATATGAAGAAATTTTTTGGGCTAACCGTCAGAAAAAACCTATTATAGTACATATGGTCCAAGGAAAAAATAAAACACCAGACTGGTTATTCGGCACAGTTCCTCATCAGATGATTTTTTCAAATTGGGAAGAAATCAAACACTATTTGGAACATATTAATAATTCTGAAAACATAGAAACTCATAGAAGGTGGTACTTCTTCAATGCAAAAAATAATTAATGAAACTAAGTTAGATTTTGATGATGTTTTGATTAGGCCAAAAAGATCCACTCTAAATAGTAGATCAGAGGTTTGTATATCTAGAATTTTTAATTTTAAATATTCTCCTAGAGAATTGATATCGGTACCAATAATGGTTGCTAATATGGATACTGTTGGTACTTTAGAAATGGGCAAGATATTAGCAAAAAATCAAGCGATCACCTGTCTACATAAACATTATAGTCCTGCTCATTATGTCAGTTTATATACTGATCCGAATATAGTTAATAAAAATTTAATATTTTATTCTGTTGGTACTTCTCATAAAGATATAGAAAAATTAACAGAAATTTTTATTGCCCTCACAAACCACGGAGTCTCTCTTCCAAATATTTGTGTGGATATTGCCAATGGATATACGGAAAAATTTGTTAAAACAGTTTCTCATATTAGAAAATTATATCCAGAAATTATTATTATGGCCGGTAATGTTGTTACTCCAGAAATGGTTGAAGAATTAATTATTCATGGCAAGGTAGATATAGTCAAGGTTGGTATTGGTTCTGGTAGTGTGTGTACCACTCGTTTAAAAACCGGCGTTGGATACCCACAGTTGAGTGCTGTAATGGAATGTGCTGATGCTGCTCATGGTCTTGGTGGCCATATTTGTTCCGATGGTGGATGCAAAGTTGTTGGAGATATTTGTAAGGCGTTTGGTGGTAACAGCGACTTTGTAATGCTTGGTAGTATGTTTGCTGGATGTGATGAATGTGAAGGTGAATGGGTATATGAATATAGGGCAGGATTACCAGAAAGTCATTTTTGGCAACCAGTAGACCCCGGATATACTACTGAAAAAAGAAAAGTATCATTAAAATACTATGGAATGAGTAGCAAAAATGCTATGGATAAACACCATAACGGAGTAGCAAATTACAGAACAGCAGAAGGTAAATGCGTAACAGTACTTTACAAAGGAAAAGCCTTGGATACTATTCAAGATATATATGGTGGCTTGCGTAGTGCTTGTACCTACATTGGTGCTACAAAAATTAAAGATTTCGGTAAAAAAACAACATTTATACAAGTAAACAATACTCACAATAGGATTTATGAAAATGCAAAAGCTTAATTTAATGTGTCCACTAGGATTCACAGGATATGGTATTACTTCGTATAATATCTACAAAGGCTTAAGAGAAAAAACAGATATTTGCCTATTTCCTATTGGTAATATCCAGTTAGATAGTAATGAGTACGAAAAACAAATCATTGAAGATATGAATAAGCAAGAAAATTTTTCTAATGATAATGTTTGCTTTAAAATATGGCATCAATTTGATTTAGCTACTAGAATTGGTAAAAATAAATACGCAGCATTAACATTTTTTGAAGTTGACAAATTAAAACCCAAAGAAATAGGAATGATCAATAATCTTGATCTTATTTTTGTCGCCTCTAAATGGGCAAAAGAAGTGTTAATTAATAATGGTATTAAAATACCAATATATATTAGCCCTCTTGGAATAGACCCATCAAAGTTTAATAACGAAGTCAATAATACTGTGCAAAAAGATAGTAATAAATATGTATTTTTAAATATTGGTAAATGGGAAATTAGAAAAGGACACGATATATTATTAGAAGCATTTAATAATGCATTTAATGAGGATGATAATGTTGAGCTGTGGATGTTAAACCACAATCCGTTTTTAAGTCAAGAAGAAAATGGTATGTGGATTAATATGTATAAAAATAGTAGGCTTGGATCCAAGATTAGAATTCTACCTAGAATCAATTCCCATGCGGATGTTGCAAAGTTGATAGCATTATCGGACTGTGGAATTTTTCCAGCCAGAGCAGAAGGATGGAATAATGAGGTTCCCGAATTGTTTGCTTTAAATAAGCCCGTTATTTTGACAAATTATTCGGCTCATACAGAATATGCTAATAATGAGAATAGTTATCTCGTTAATATTGATTCTCTTTCTCCCGCTATTGATAATAAATTTTTCGATGGTTATGGTAATTGGGCTGAAATTGGCGATAATCAATTACAACAAATGGTTGAACACATGAGATTTGTGTATAAGAATAATATAAGAACTAATCCCGCTGGATTAGAGACCGCTAAAAATCTAACTTGGACCAATACTTCTAATATTATTTATAACAATCTTTTCGGATAAAATAATGCCAATACCATCAAGAAAAAAGGGCGAAGACAATAATACTTTCGTATCTCGCTGCATGGGCGACGAGGTTATGAAGAAAGATTTTCCAGATAATAAACAAAGAATTGCTGTTTGTTTGGGCCAAACCCGCAAAACCAAAGGAACACTATTGGAAAGTGTTATTGGGGTTTTGTCCTATACTTTTGGATACGGCAATTGTGTTGATTGTCTTGGCTATGAAGAAACATTATCTCCTGATAATCTAGTTATCCCAAAACCAGAAGATTATATTGATTTTGGGGAAGCCACGGAAGAATATGATGTGTCTGATTTTGTATTGGCCAGTTATATGTATAAAGATCCAAGAACTGGCGAAATATTTTATTATGATATGAAAAATATTTATACCAATAAAGATGGTAAACCACTAGTTTTTATGGGTAAAGCAGAAGAGTATCAAGGTAGAAAAGTTACCTTAAATAAACCATTCAGAACATCAAATGGACCAAAAAAATTTGCGGTCTATACAAAAAATGAGAGTGGTAATGTTGTGATTGTTCGTTTTGGTGATCCAAATATGAAAATCAAAAAAAATATTCCTGAGCGTCGTAAAAGTTTTAGAGCCAGACATCATTGTGATACTGATCCGGGTCCAAGATGGAAGGCTCGTTACTGGTCATGCAAAGCATGGTAAGGAGAAAATATAATGCCAGATATTAATGAACTACTAAAAAAACAAGAGGATAAAATGCAAAGCAAAGCACAAAATGTAGAAGGTTATTCAAGTAATACAGTAATTGAATTACTAAAACAATCCCTTAACATACACTGGCAACAAACAACATCCTTAACTGCCCAAGCTGAACATCTTCAAAGATGGGGTTATAAAAAATTAGCAGCAATTATTAAGGAAGATTCTATCCAAGAACAAACACACGCTGCAATTAATATTAAAAGATTAGAATTTTTTGATGCTGACTACCAACCATTAATAGTAAGTCCTCCTGTCTGGAAAAGACATGATATGGTTGCTATGATTCAGTATAATCTTGATAGTGTTCGTCAAGCATCTGCTGTTGAAAGAGCCACCATTGTTGCTGCCAGAGCAGTTGGAGATGAAATTACTGCAAATATGCTTATTGAATTATTACAAGGTAGTGAAGACGGTATTGAACTTTATGAAGGATTTTTAAAGTTAATCGAAGAAATGGGTATTGATAACTTCCTAACATTACAGGTTTGATAATGTTTAAATCACGAGCAGATGAATTATTAGAACAAGTACAGACCAATGTAGAGTGTCCTCCAGCGACACAAGATATAGGTTTAAATTTAGCTAATAGAAAAATTTGTGTAGATAAGGCCAACTATGGTCCTGCTAATCCAGATTTAGATAACGAAAAATTTTGGCAACAAAAAGCTGATCTATTTAAAACATCTATAGAAAAAGCTAAAACTATGAGATGTGGTAATTGTGCAGCTTTTGTTATTAAAGAAAAAATGAGACAATGTATTGAAAAGGGCATAGCTTCAACATCTATTAAAGAAGAAGATCTCGCTAAAGAAATTGTTGCAAAAGCTAATCTTGGCTATTGTGAATTATTTGATTTTAAGTGTGCTGGGGAAAGAACGTGTGATGCTTGGATTGTTGACGGCCCATTGATGGACTAGACTAAAACAATGAATTTAAACCAATTGCTATTAGATAAAAAGATAAATAATCTAGGATACGATACCCTTTTCTTAGAGAAACCTGTCTCCACCCTAATAGATTTTGACTATAAACAAATTTTATCTGCGCCACCCAAAAATGACGATACTGCAACAATAAAAGAACTGAAATTAGTGGCTCAGGCTACAAAAAATAGATCCAAAAAAGATATTGAATTAATATATAATATTGATAAAGATTTAGATACGCCATTTATACTTTTATTACAAAAATATAAAATAAGATATCCACAAAATTATATAGATCTTTTTTATGATGTAGTGCGTCCATTAATATTGAACACCAAAGGCTTTTGGAATAGACCAAGACCAATACAGTTGGCCAAATTCTATAATATAAAAATTGATCTAATAATTACTGATACTATTCACACACCATCCTATCCTTCTGGACATACGGTGTATAGTAGTTTAGTGGCTAGTATATTAAAAAATCTATATCCAGAAATTGATCAAAAAGAATTGGATAATATTGTGTTAGAAACAGCAAGAGCCAGGGTAATGCAGGGTGCTCATTATCCTTCTGATAACAAAGCTTCACTACAATTTACCAAATTGGTATTTAATAAGCTCAACCAAAAACTAAAGGAATATTATAATGACAAGATTTAACGATATTTTAAATGGTATTAAAGAATCGGTTGATGCTGCCCAAAAGACATACAAAGGCATTAAGCGCAGCGATCTCAAAGATAGCGATTTCTTATTTCCAGAAACTCGCTCATTCCCTATCGTTAGTCCAGTTGATATTCCAGATGCTATAAGTAATTTTGGACGCATGAAAGGCCAAATGAGTTATGATACTTTTCTAAAGAAACTATACAATATGGCTAAAAGAAAAGGACCAGAATTCGTTGCAGCACTACCTAAAGCCACCAAAGAAAAACTTGGAATTAAAACGGCCAAAGCTTACAATTATGAAGAAGATGATGCGTATGATATGGAAATGGAAGATGAACAAGAAGATGCACTAGAAATGGAAATAGAAAAACTAGAAAAAGAAATTGAATTAGAATTACTTAAACAAAAACTAATGCAAATCAAAAAATCTAAAGGGCAAGATTTTACACAAGTAGATAAAATGGAAAAAGAATCCATCGAACAAGAAATGATGGAATATAAAAACGACTTTTATGAGATGAGCGTTGGATCGATTAAATCTATTATGATACACGCACAAAATATATTGAATGCGTTAGATCAAGAATCAGTAAAAGAAAATTTGACAGAAAGTTGGTTACAGGGTAAAATCGCCGTAACAGAGGATTATATGATCACCGTTCACAATTTTGTAATGTTTGTACCATCAGAAGACGATGATATGTCTAGCGAAGCCAAAGACAAGAAAAAAAAGAAGATGCCACCGTTTGCTCCTCCAATGACAACTCAAGAACCATCACCACCACCTGCGGGACCAACAGCCCCAGCGGTTCCAGCAAAATCTGGAGACAAACCTGGGCTTTGGGATAACATTCGTAAGAAAAAAGAAAGAATGGGTAAAACATATAAGCCAGCAAAGCCTGGAGATAAAGATAGACCAGATCCGGGTCAGTGGAACAATCTTACAAAATAATTGATTAGATAATTAGACGAATTGGATTTTAGGACTTTAAACAAAGGAAAATAATGATACCATCAATAGGTAAACCAAAGATATCTTATAAAGACCATAAGACTGTTAATTTTGAGTCGCTAGATTTTTATCTAACACTTGCACAAAAGATTATAGCAAAGATGGGTTCTAAATTTGCAGGAAACTTCTCTAAAACCATGCTCCATAATGAGGACGCTATAGCCTTTGTAGCAAACGCTATTATGATGGGGGATTGGAGATGGAGAGATAATTCCTCTGATGATATTAGAAATAAATCTCTTTACTCTTACCGAAACCAATGCGGAATTTGGGCAATCAAAACTTATGTAACTAAGAACTACAAAACCAAACATAGTAAGAAAAAGAAAGACTGTCAATATTCACTAAATCATCTTAACATGGATGAGGGTCTGGAAATTGGAGACATATTAGCGGATACAAGACAAAAAGATCCTGCGGATATTTTAGCTGATAATGAGGACAACAATAATATTAAAGAGTTAATTAAAAATATTCTGTCCTCTGATTTATTGTCTGATAAGCAAAAAGAATATATACGTTTATACTTCTTTGAGAATTTAACTCTGGAAAAAATTGGTAATTTGCACGGAGTTACCAGAGAGGCTATAAGACAAAGCATCAAGAATTCTCTGCAAAAAATTAGAGAGCTATTATGAGCAATATCGTTTGCTGCTACGCTATATTGTCTGCGGATAATCAAAACAATAAAGTTTATATAGCGTCATCAGAAAAAAATAAAATTAAATTGCCCTTTTCTAAGATAGAAACCCCAAAGTTTTTATATAATGAGATTAGGTTGTATATCAAAAACTTATTTGCCAATGATGCTATTAAATTTTATGAAGAGATTATCATATCTTTTATGGATATTCAAAACTATCTCTTGATGAATATTGTTACCAATGAAAAAGAACTATATAACTTTGATACAGATAGCGACATAGTTCTATTATGCGGCATTATACTTCACCAAAAATTACCATCAAATCAATTTTACTGGGTTGAACTAGACAAACCTTCCGCACCAGATTTCTTACAAACTATGACGGATCACTCAAGATTGGTTCAGTATATTCTAGACAAGATGATTATATGAAGATCATAAATTTTTTAAAAGGTCTTTTATTTTCAAAAAATAATCCTACCAAACCCTATAATAAACAGACCGTTTTAAATAAAGATCTAGCTTCTAATAAAGATTCTTTTGCAGACGTGTTGATATCGTTGAATAAAAATTATGAGATCGAAATTCAAGTATTTTTTGATGATATTTTAAAAAATAAGAATATAACAGAAATAGAATATGCTCTTGTTGTGTCTGAGTTTTTCTATATAATAACAAGTGGTAAACTTGAAGATCAAATCCTTGATATTCTTGTTAATCAGATAAAACAACCCCATAATGAAAGTTTACTAAATAGAATTTTTAATCTTCATTTTCTAATGAAAACATCCAAAGATAAAGATAAGCCCAATACGATTTCAAATTCTGCGGCAGTTATTAAACCATCTCAGGTATTTGCCAAATATAAAAATGGATAAATCACAAATAATAGTATGGGAGAAATGGCGAGATCCTTTGGGTTATGATGATATTGAAGAAAAATTCTCAGAAGAAAATTTAAACCATACAGATAATATTGAGGACGAAGATATTCAGGAAGATGAAGAACCAAGCGTATTTGTTAAAAAGATTAAGGATCAGTTTGCTTTAACACCACTAGGTTTAATACCATTAACAGAAAATACTGTTTCAAGCAAAATTTTTAATTTTTGGACAGGACATACTACATTTACAATATCAGCGCCCATAGCTAATATTATAGAGAATGTTGATGGAGTAGAGACCCTGGATATTTTTACTAGATATCGATTCAGAGTTTCTGTTGGAAAAGCATTTAAAGATTCTGTGGTGTTAAGAGATGTGAATGATTCTATCTATAACTTTTTAATTAAAGAAAGCATAATCTAATTATATGACTCAAAAAATATCAGTCGATACTGATTTATTTAATATTCATCAATATAATATTGATATCAAAAATAGAGAAATATTTTTACATTCTTATTTTGATGCCGAAGACGAACAGGGCGTAGAGTATCGATCAGCAATTATGTTTGAAAAAAATATCAGATATTTAAATTCTATTTCTATAGAACCTATTCTTGTGCATATGCACCTTCCCGGTGGTGTGTGGAGCGACGGAATGGGTATTTATGATACTATAAGATTATCAAAATCAAAAATTATTATTCTAGCATATGGTAGCGTCGAGTCTGCTAGTAGTGTTATTTTACAGGCTGCTGATGTTAGAGTCTTAATGCCGAATACCCATGTTCTAATTCATTATGGCTCTATTAGTGTGGATAATGATCATAAAGCAGCATTGAGTTGGGTTCAATGGAGTGAAAAAGAGAGCGAGAAAATGATTGATATTTTTACAGATAAATATATCTCAAGCGATCTGGCAAAATCAAAAAATTTGAAGAGAATGATAGCCAAAAAACATATTATATCTCAATTGGCAAATAAATGCGATTGGATATTAACTGCACAAGAAGCAGTCAACTATAATTTTGCTGACGGTGTACTTGGTAGTAAGAGATTTCCAAGTATAGAATCATTACAAAATCTTAGTAAAAAATTATGAAATATTTTGAATATGCAATTTATGATTTAGATCTTTCGGAATTAGATATAAAGACTAATCTCGAAAAGGTTGCTAATAATATAGATGCGGTGTCTGTACCATTTTATTATACAAAAATGTGTAAGCCACTAATTGGTAATAAAATTATAGCTAATGCTATTGATTATCCTTTTGGTTTGTCTGATATTAAAACTAGAAATGACGCCATTAATAATGCTATTGAAAATGGTGCTGAAAAAATAGATATTGTTTTTCAAAATAATTATCTTAGCAATAAAAAATATGATAAACTTAGACTAGATATCTCTAATAACCTTGCTATTTGTCAAAAACATAATGTACAATTAAATTATTATTTAGAATATAGAATATTCACACATCAGTCTTTAATCAAGGCTTGTAATCTGCTTTTAGAAGCGTCCATTTGTACAATTTATGTTTCTACTGGTCATATGCTTGATGATATTCATGATAATATCATAGCATACAATTTACTAAAACAAAAAACAAATATTCAACCAATTTTTACTGCCAACATTTGGACCAAAGAACACGTTTCTCTGCTTAAAAAAAATAAAATAGAATCAATCAGATTTACTAATACTAATGCTATTACAACATACTTTCAGCATAAATAAAATTACGGCCAATTAATTTGGTAATTTCTGTAAAAAATCTAATTACTGTGTATAGTATTAATGTATATTGATCAATTTACACAGGAGAAGAATTTATGGCCATTCAACAAGTAAGCGGGTCAGCAGTCACTTCGACTTCTACCAATAATAATGGTGGATCTGTCGTTAATGGTGGCTCATCAACAGTACTAGAAAGTATTCATCTCGGTAATACCAATGGGGGTCCAATTGGAACTTTTCCAATCAATGGTACAGATACAGACAAAGCTCTTAGTGCTGGTACTTTTGCCTATAATAATCCTGGTCCAATTGCTCTAAGAGTAACAACAACACTTTCGGGTGTAAGTAACACAGTATTAAGAAGCGGCGCCGATGTACCCGGTCAAATTAGAAGTATTCATAAGCTTGAAGTTTTAAGAACTCGTAGATTAACCACAGCTATTAGAGCGAACAAGTACAACAGATATACTGGCGCATTTGACAGTGGTTTTCCAGTTGTTGCTGTTGATAGTCTTGCTAGTGACTATGCAGCCACACCAAGCAGAAGTGCTCCTGGCCAATTAACATATAAGCTTGGTCAACCAGTTCCAGTATCAGTAGATTATGCTGCTAAGACAGGTGGCTGATAATATAAGCTACTATAATGCTATCTAAAGATAGGCCATAGAGAGATCTATGGCTTATTTTTTTAAATAGTGTATAAATACATTGATTATATCTTTATTTACTTGTGGAGCTAACTCTATGAATGAATCTATTGTCAATTTTTGGCAATCTGTTGCTTCTGTTAGCATAGGCGTAGTAATTACCCTAATAGGGTTTTGGGTAGGTATTGGACGCAAAGTAGTTACTAAAGAAGAGATTAGTAAAATGATTCATAATGATTCTCCATATTGTCAAGACCGTCAATTTATTATGGAGAGATTAGCAACTAATAAAGAAACACAAATAGCACTATCTGTTACTCTACAAAAAGTAATAGAAGTTATGAATGAGTTAAAAGTGCAAATAGCAACTCTCGGTAAAACATTAGAAGCATTAGAAGAAAGAATAGAAAGAAACACATAAGGAGTAAATCATGGCAAATGATATCCAAGCCGCTGTTAGTGGGGTGGTAGTAAAGAATGGCACAGTATTAGTATCCTGTACAAAAACTGGCCAGTATTCTACTATAAATACTTATGTAAGTAATGTTCCAACAATTAGTAACATACAATCTAAATTTGATAACAGGTTCGATGATCCATCATACTATTATGGTAAATAATTAAAATTTAAACATAATTATTAAAAAAATACTATGAAAATGAAAGCCGGATATAAAACTAGTGAGTTCTGGTTTACTCTAGTTAGTTTTATTTTTAGTGGACTATATTTAACTGGATTAATTAAAGAGAGTGAAAATAAAGATCAACTTATAGAGATAGTCTCCCACGCGGTAGAATCGTGTATACTAATAAGTGGACAGATCTTCATTCTATACAAATATATCAAAGGCAGATCATCTGTTAAGCAATCATGGTGGAATAGTCAAGTTAATAGTCCTCAAGAACCAAAGGAAGAAGTTAAAAATGACAACAAGCCAAGAACTAATAAAACTAGAAGTAGAAAAACTAATACTAAAAACAAAAGAAAAACTTCAGGAAGTTAAAAGATTCGCTATATCAGAAGCTTGGAAGATTTTACAATTAGCAACAGCATCTGTTATTCAAATAATAGAAATTATTGGTAAAGACTTAGAAGGTCCAGATAAAAAAGCTCTAGCTTTAGATCTTCTTAATAAGTTTTATGATAGTGTTTTCTTAGTGGTCGATATCCCTGTTGTGCCAAATATTTTAGAGCCTATGATACATAAGTATGTTAAATCGTTTCTTATGGTGTTGGTAGGAGCATCGATTGATGCGCTAGTTACAACATTTAGAGAAACAGGAGTATTTTTAAAGAAAAAGGTAGCTGTTAACTAAGAAAGGTTTATATGGACTACACTCAAACTTTTGAAGAATTTAGTAGGGGCTTGGGCAAAACGGATTTGGCTCTATATGCAGGAGTAGGAATCGTTTTATGGGTTCTATTTAAAGATAAACTAAGTCCAGTAGCAAAGGTGGTTCAAGACTTAGTTAATTCTTTTAAGAGCAAGGTTGTCGTAACACCTGTTCCTAAAAACCCTGTACCAAGTTTATCTGACTTAACATTGATAGTATCTGATGGTGTGAAACCAGTTGTGTCAACATCAACATCAACACCACCAACTAATACTAATGATTTATTCTTTAGTCTTGTTACATCTTGGAAACAGACCAGAGACTTGGCTGTTAAAAGCGGTTGTGTTCAAGCTATTAAAGTAGCTGATCAAATGTTTCCATATTTAAGTCCAACAGTATGCAAGGAAAAGGAAAATACAGATGAATAAAAAATTACTACTTGTTGTAGCAGGACTATTAATAGTCTTTGGTTTAGTGAAACCAGATTTGTCATCAGTATGGAATAGAAAGCCTGTTGACAATATTGTTGTGGTCACGCCTCCGGCTGATGCAAAATTAAAAGAGGCTTGCGGTTCTGTGATAGAGGCCCTAAAGAGCGGGGGATCATCAAGGGTAAAGGATGGTCTTAGACTATCTGATCTTGCTTTTGATCTTTCCACATTGGTTGAACTAGACGGAGAAGAGATGGTCATTAAAACTACCGATGATTTAAGATTTGCTAATGCTCTTAGTGGTCCAATGTTAAGAATGGATATTAAAGGTAAATATCCAGATTTAGCCAAGGCAGCAAACGGCGTTATAGTAGCGGCCATTGGAGAGGACAGCATACCACTAGACCCTGAATTAAGAGCAAAGGCCGTTGAAGGTTTTAGAGCTTTATCTTGGGCTTTTGTAGAAGGAACAAAATAATGCCACGTTTTTCTCCTATTGATTTATATAATAATTATCGTAAAGGCTTTCAAGGATGCTTATGGGAAGAGCATGTTTATGAACAATTATTAGAAAATAGTAAATATGCTTATTTTGGCGACGGAGCGAAAAGAATAAAAAACAGCGGAAAGGGTAAACTTAGTACTCCTTACAAAAGCGTGTTGAAATTTGATAAGAATCCTTATAATGAAAGACAAACTACTGGAGATTGTGTCTCACACGGAACACGAAATGCTTGTGATGTTAGTCGAGCAGTAGAAATAGATGTTAATAAAGAAAGAGAAGGATGGATAGCAAGAGGAGCAACAGAAGCTATTTATGGTGCTCGCGGTCATGGTGGTCAAGGAATGAGTTGTGCTAGAGCAGCCACATTCGTTAGTGAAAACGGGGGCATATTAGTTAGAAAAGATTATAAGGGTATTATTGATCTAAGTAAATATAATGGCAATATAGGAGCCAACTGGGGCGGAAGAGGACTACCAGATCCTATTATTGATCTGGCTAACGATCATCAAATTAAAACAGTTAGCTTAGTTAAAACTATTGAGGAGGCCAGAGACGCTCTTGCTAATGGTTACGGTTTAGCGGTATGCTCTAGTTATGGCTTTAGCAATAAACGCGATAAGAATGGAATAGCTAACACCAGTGGAAGCTGGGCTCATTGCATGGCTTGGATAGCATGTGATGATACTGGTAGCGAACCATTATTTTTAGTGCAAAATAGTTGGGGTAAGTGGAACGATGGTGGTCATCCACAGTGGGGTCCAATTCCAGATGGATCTTTTCTAATTCGTGCAGAAGTTGCAGCAGGGATGCTGGCTCAAAGTGGCTCATATGCGTTTAGTCAATTTGACGGTTTTCCTGTTCAAAAACTTCCTTCTTACGGTTTTGAGGAATACTTATGAATCTAAGAGATAAAATAGTATTAAATCATTTGTTGAAATTAATTACCAATTTCATATTAAGTGTATTAAAAATTGTAATGCCACAAAATACAGAAAAGGTTGATCCAAAAAAACCTAAGCGTAAAATTTTTCCATGGAGAAATAAAAGTGAATAAAGTCTTGGGTTTATGTTTAATAGCATCAATAATGGTAGCTTCCGATTATGGATACAATGGATCCACTACAGCCCCAGTTGTGTTAACTGGTAGTATAATTAAAGCTAAAAACGTAGAGAATGTAAAAAAATATAAGCGTAAAGATTGTCCGGTATGCAAGGGTCAAGGATGGTATTGGAGTGGAGATGGTATTAAGAAAGTTGATTGCGGATATTGTGAGCCAGATAAGCAAAGCGATTCAGAAATCACTCACCCACCAGTAGTCCTAAAACCTGATTGTAAAACCAGAGTAATCAAAAAATGAATACAAAAGTAAAAAGAGTCAGTGAAAGAGTACTTAAGCAAGCGGGTATACCAGAAGATGAAAATTTTGGTAGTATCATAGCGATATTAATGGTTATAAGCATTATATTAACTGTTATTAGAATCATTCAAGAATGCAACAAAAATAAACTATCAGCAGACTGCACCGCACAAGACAGATGTAGTCTTTATGTACAAGAACTAAAATCATATTCCATGAAAAGAGGATGGTTTACTAAACTTCGTCTCAAAAAATTAATAAGACAAAAAATGAGTAAAGAACAATATGCTAAATATAGTATGCCTTTACTGAACGCTTTGTTAGATAATGGAGAAAATCTCAAGGATGATGAAGTCACAGCCTTAGTGGAGATGTCAAATGTTTAATATTTTAGTGTGGTGTGTATATGGTTTATTCGTTGGCAGCATAGCAAAGTCTATAGTTCCTGGCGAAGAAAAGATGGGATTTTTTCAAACAGTAGCCATCGGAGTGGCCGGATCATATATGGGTGGAGCAGTTTTATATATGGTTGGCACCTATGATAGTTTAAGTCCATCTGGCGTAATAATGGGAATTGCTGGTGGTGTTTTGAGTTTGATTCTATACAACAAACTTACAAAATCATCTTGACTCCAACAACGCTTATGTTATAATAAGCGTATGACAAGACCCAACTGGACAGATTATTTTTTAGGATTGGCTAAAGTTGTTTCTCAACGAAGCCACGACACTCAAACGCAACACGGTTGCGTTATCACAGATAATCATAATAGGATTTTAGGATTAGGATATAATGGATTTCCAAGAGGATTGAATGATGAGTTGTTGCCAAACACTAGACCAGAAAAATATCCTTGGATGATCCATGCTGAAAGAAATGCTTTATCGAACTGTGTTATAAGACCAGAAAATGGAATAGCATATGTGACAGGCCAATGCTGCAATGATTGTATTATGGCTTTGTGGCAAGAAGGAATAACAAAAGTGGTAATGTCAAAAAATCACGGCACACATTTATTTGATGATAATGCACAAAAACATTTTGATACTTTTGTACAAATGAGCAGCATTGAAATTATTTATGTGGAACCTAATCTTTCATGGCTGAAACATTTGTGTGGTGTAATATGATATGTAATAATATTTTTTTATATTTTATTTCTATAACAGTATTGCCGGAAATGAAAAGATGAAAACAGACTATTGTGTGGATAATGGCAATATTTGGTCTATCAGTGATCATTAATAAACTTCATAGGAGATAATATGTCCGCTCTTCAAGAACTGCAAAATTATACATTTGTTAGCAAGTATGCTCGTTGGTTAGAGGATAAAAATCGCAGAGAAACTTGGAAGGAGGCGGTTGAACGTGTGAAAAATATGATGCATACTATGTATGCAGATAAGAATATCTCCGAAGATATTAATTGGGCATACGATATGATGTACAAGAAAAAGGTTCTTGGAAGTCAAAGAGGCTTACAGTTCGGTGGAGATCCGATTCTAAAAAGACACGCCAAGATATATAACTGCACAAGTTCTTATTGTGACAGACTACGATTTTTTCAAGAGTGTTTTTGGCTATTGCTATGTGGTAGTGGCACAGGATTTAGTGTACAAAAACATCATGTGGCTAAATTACCAACACTAGAACACAATCCACCAGAAGGAGAAGGAACAAAATATATCATAGAAGATAGTATCGAGGGCTGGGCCGATGCTCTTGGTGTTCTACTAAGCTCATATTTTAGTAAGCCAATTGATGAATTTAAAGAATATAAGAATACCTATGTTGTTTTTGATTATAGCAATATTCGTCCACAAGGATCTAATCTAAGTTCTGGTATTGGCAAGGCTCCCGGATTTGAACCTCTTGCAAAAGGACTAGAAAAAATTAGAATCTTACTAGATCGTTGTATTGCTAATGGTCAAAAGAAATTACGTCCTATTGATGCTTATGATATTATTATGCATAGTAGTGATGCTGTATTAAGCGGTGGTGTTCGCCGTTCTGCTAGTTTAGCATTATTTAGTGCTGATGATGAGGAAATGGCAAAAGCTAAAACTGGTAATTGGTATATGGAAAATCCACAAAGAGCAAGAAGCAACAACTCAGCACTTCTATTAAAAGACGATACAACTTTTGAAGAATTCCAAACATTAATGGAAAGCGTTAAAGAATTCGGTGAACCAGGATTTATTTGGAGTGATTCAACAGAAATGACCTTTAATCCGTGCGTCGAAGTTGGAATGTGGCCAATTGATGAAATCACAGGCAAAAGCGGGTGGCAAGGATGTAATCTTTCAACAATTAATTGCTCGTCAATAGAAGATGAGGAAGATTTTTATGAAAGATGCAAGGCTGCTGCTATTATAGGTACTCTACAAGCTGGATTTACTAAGCTAGATTATCTAGGAGACATTAGTTGCAAAATTTTTGCACGAGAAGCGCTATTAGGTGTTTCGCTAACTGGTATCATGGAAAAGCACGATATTGTATTATCAGAAAAGGTATTAAGGGCTGGTGCTAAAATAGCGGTGGAAACAAATAAAGAAATGGCCAAAAAAATTGGTATCAATCAGGCGGCAAGAGTCACATGCTTAAAACCAGAAGGCACTAGTAGTAGTATGCTTGGTACTAGTTCTGGCATCCACCCTCACCATGCTAAACGCTATATTAGGCATGTGCAGGCCAATGTTTTAGAAGCACCATACCAACACTTTAAAACATATAACCCACAAGCCTGTGAAAAGTCTTCGTGGTCAGCAAATAATACTGATGAAGTTATTAAGTTTCCGATTGAAGTACCAGATGGTGCAAAAACCAAGAATCAATTACCCGCTACTGATATGTTAGCAATTGTTAAAGATACACAAAAGAATTGGGTTCATTCTGGTAAGAATAAGGGATTATGTACACAGGATTATTTAAGTCATAATGTTAGCAATACTGTAACAGTAAAACCAGATGAATGGGAAGAGGTTACAAAATATATCTACGATAATCGTAAGTATTTTGCTGGTATTAGTCTTATTCCACAGAGCGGTGATAAAGATTATCCACAAGCCCCGTTTACTACTGTGTATACTAGCAGAGAAATCGTAAAAGAATACGGAGATGCTGCGTTATGGTGCTCTGGTTTAATAGAACTTGGCCTCAATGCTTTTGAAAATAATCTATGGGCAGCCTGTGATTATGTAACATTAAATCAAGCCCACAAAGATCATCATGAATCTAAATTAAAATTCGTAACGAAAATGAAAAACTTTGCTGGAAAATATTTTGCTGGAGATGTTAAGAGATTAACATACTGTATGAAGGATGTTTACAATTGGAAAATTTATTGTGATCTGTTTGATAGCTATAAGAAAGTAGATTATACACAACTATTGGAAACAGAGGACAATACTGCTGGAATAGAGGAAGTTAGTTGTGCTGGTGGCGCCTGTCTAATTTAATCCCTATTTCAGTGAGGTAATTGCATTGAGAAAAAATAATAAAGATAAGAAGAAGTCTAGGGTAATAGATGCTACTAATAATATCGAAGTAAGTGGTCCTATCTATAGAAATAGACTTAGACCAAGAACGGATAATCAAAAAGAATATATTCGTACAGTAGCAGAAAATACCATAACTTTTTGCCAAGGCGTTGCTGGTAGCGGTAAAACGCATATTGCGGTTGGCATGGGATTAGAATATCTTCTTGATGAGAAGGTTAAAAAAATCATCATCACTAGACCAGTAGTGGAAAGTGGTGAAAAAATTGGTTATTTGCCTGGAACAGCAGAAGAAAAACTTCATCCTTATTTATTACCAATATTGGATGAAATACTACATTTCATTCCGATGAGTCAATATGCAACACTAAAACTAAATAATAAAATTGAGATAGTACCATTGGGATTAATGAGAGGTCGTAATTTTCATCATAGTTTTATTATTGCTGATGAATGTCAAAATGCCTCATACGATCAATTAAAAATGTTACTAACACGCATAGGTATGGATAGTAAAATGGTACTAACTGGAGATATAAGTCAATCCGATCTTCATAGAACTATGAGAGGAGGATTCTTAGGAATGATTAAAGCGTTATATGATACGGAAGGTATTGGCTTGTCTGAACTAAAAAATTCAGATATTATAAGAAATCCTATCATTGGCAAAATAATGACAAAACTAGATCAATATGAAAGCGATGATATCAACAGAAGTACAACATAAAAAATGCTTATTGCTTAATGCTGATTATAGTCCGTTTGGATTGATAGATTGGATAAAGGCAATTTCATGGAGTTTTAGAAGCATTGAAAGTGATACGGAATTTCCTATAGAGATCATTGATTTCTATAAGAATGATTTTATTCAAGGTATTGGTAAAAAATTTCCAGTTCCCGCCGTTGCTAAAACAAGAAGATTTTTTCATATTAATAATCATCATGTTAATTTTAGTCGTAAAAATATCCTAATAAGAGATAATTACACTTGTCAGTATTGTAATAATAAGTTTCCTATTATAGATTTAACCTACGACCACGTTGTACCAAAGTCAATATGGAGATCCAATACTAGTCCCACTAGTTGGACCAATATAGTTACCTGTTGTATAAAATGCAATCGGAAAAAGGGTAATAAAACGCCTAAAGATGCTGGTATGAAATTACAAAACTTGCCAATAAAACCACAAAAAACTTACAAGTACTTGCCAGTGGTACAGTCTCTTCTTAGTATAAAGGATGATACTCCAGAGGAATGGAGAATGTATCTACCAGATTCATATATTCAATAATGCCAACTTATACCTACTATTGTGAAAAATGCAAAAAAAGTTTTGAACTATTCTCCTCTATTGCAGAATACGATCCAGAACCAACTTGCTTATTATGTAAAAAAACTAAAGCTCATAGAGACTATATTGTTGATGTGGCAACTCAATCAGCATCGGTCAAAAAGTCTGATAATGAACTAAAGACTATAGGCGATTTGGCAATGCGTAATAGTGAAAGAATGAGTAATGATCAAAAGACTGATCTTTATATGAAGCATAATTCTTATAAAGAAGAAAAAACAGAAACAAAGCCACTACCAAAAGGTATGAGCAGAATCAAAAAACCACCTAAGCCCAAATGGAGATAGTTATGAGAGAGCTAAATAGTCAAGAGTTTATTTTTGAACAAAAAGAATCAGAGAATATTGATCAATTAGATGAATTTTATACCTTGACCGGAGATCATGATTATTACGATGAGGATAATAATCCAAGACTAGTTAAGGACGGACCAAAGACTTTAGCGAAAAAACTATTTACAGATAAAAGAAGTCCAAGATTTTTGATTAAGATGAACACTGATGGCAAACTACATAACCCAACCAATATAACATCTAAGCAAAAAATGACAAGCAATTTCTTAGATAGAAAATGTAGAGAGCCTAAGTTTAAGTCTGTTTCAGTAAGTGTGTTCAATATGTATTTGAACTTTCTCAAGAGTAAAAATTTATCATGGTTATACAACGCAGATAGGGAGGCAGAATAATGGCCAGACTCAACAAAAAAGATAAGTATGCAATTTTATGGTTATCTAGTCAAGGATTAGATACAACGGCAATTGTTAATGAACTGAATATTCCAGAAGAAACAGTAAAAAACTGTTTAGAGAAATTTAAGTCTATTAATGAAGATAATAATGTCAAAACAACTTCTAGCGTAGTTGGTGAAGTTAAAAATAAAAATCTTATTGTTCATCAAACTGCTGGTAAGAAAAATAAGGGCGTATCTATCATGACACCAGAAGCATCGATGGTAAATGACGCTGCTAAAAAAACTTTTCAGCCTAAAACACACAGAGACAAGTCGGCTATTTATAATCCAATTAAAAAATAATATGATCAAATATCCGTCTAGGTATTCCAATGGTAAATTGGTTTCTGCTGCTCAATATATTACTGAACTAATATGCGAGAACAAGGCAAAGGTAGATAAAAAAGATTTAGGATTCAAGTTTTGGACCAACAAGGACTGGTCAAAATATTATAGAGATCAAATAGCAACAGCAAATAAATTATTAGCTAAATACGATGAAAAAGCTATTATTAAAGCTTTAAAACATCCTAGGGCTTCTAATATTTATTCGTTGAGGGCTCCTCATCTTAAGGCTATCATAGAACAAGAACAAAAGATTGTTGATTCTCAAAATAAAGAGATCACTAATACTTATGATAGATCCAATAACAAACAGTTTAGAAAAACAGACAACAAGAAATCAACCATATCCAAACTAAAGGAATTAGAATGAGTAAAATTAAAGAAGACGTTAGGAAACAGTTTGGTGCTGATATAATTCTAAATGGCAATTCTATTGTTGATAAAGAATCTGTTATCATACCAGTAAGCCCATCATTAGATATTATTTTGAATGGTGGAGTACCAGAGGGTAGTTTTGTTGTATTAACGGGACAACCCAAGTGTGGTAAAACAACAACAAGTCTCGACTTTGCAGCAACAGCACAACGACCAGAGTACCAAGGAACTTCCAAAACACCTAGAGAAGTGTATTACCTAAACATTGAAGGTCGATTGAAAAAAAGAGACCTAGAAGGAATACCGGGTTTAGATTTATCAAGATTTCATGTTATAGGAAGTCAACAAGGCAAAATTTTACACGCGGAAGAATATTTACAAATAGCAGAAAGATTAATAAATGAACTTCCCGGTAGTGTTATTATCATAGACTCATACTCAGCACTATGTACAGAAGCAGAAATAACAAGCGATATGGATAAGATGCAACGAGCAGATGGCGCCAAATTACTTGCTAAGTTTTGTCGTAAAGTAGCAAACGTTATTCCAGTAAATAAAAATATTGTTATAGGTATTACTCACTTAATGGGTAATCCAACGGGTTATGGTGCGGAATTCAAGGAGAAAAGTGGACAAGCAATAGCCTATCAAACCGATATCAAAATTAGGGCCAAATCTTTTAAACCTTGGACCCTTAGTGCTGATAGTACACAGATAGGTCAAGAGATCGAATGGCAAGTCATATGCTCCGCTCTAGGGCCACCAGGAGGCTCTATAACCTCGTATTTAAGATATGGGCAGGGAATTGACAAGCACACTGAACTTATAAATTTCGCCGTCGATATCGGCCTCATAAACAAGGGTGGTGCTTGGTACACATACAAAGAAGAGAAATTCCAGGGTATGGAAAAAATGCGTCAATATTTTGTGGATAACCCTAAAGAATATGGCGAATTAGAAAAGTCTGTTAAAGATGCTATGGGCGTTAAATGCAAATAAAAACTTTAGATGGACAACTTTTAAATTGGCAGTTGACAGGACACTATGCTCATGCTACATTGGAAAACAAATCGTCATTTCACACTAGAGCAAGACAGATATTAAAAGATTGTTATCCTACTTTGCAAATTTTAGAAGAAGTACCTATACAAGCTAGAAAAAAAGAAACTTATTATCTAGACTTTTATATACCAATGCTTAAAACCGCCGTGGAAGTTCATGGTGAACAGCACTATAAATTTGTACAATTTTATCATCATAACCAATTTGGATTTATCAAATCTCAAAAACGAGACAGAGAAAAAAGAGAATGGTGTGAAATTAACGGCATAAAGTATATAGAATTCCCATATACAGAAACGGATGAAGAATGGAAGACAAAGATACAGTAGTTAATCAGCCAAAAGGATCATCAAATGATCAGGTTGGATATTGGGACAAAGTTCTAGATGAATACGAAAACAGTATTGGTCTACCATTATATTCTGCTCAACTATTACCAGAAAGTGAGCTTAACAATTATTTAACAATGAATAGAGACTCTCTAGAAAAATTGGGTCCAGAAGATTGTGCTCAAATATCATATAGATTAGCCCAGTTTTCTTTTCATTTACAAAGAACAATTAATAGAGAAAACGCAAGATATAATTGGGCAGATGAGACTATCAAAGAGGTTATTGCTGACGATATAAATAACTATAAGGGGTATGGCTACTTGGAGAAGTCGGCACAAGCGATTAAACATAATGATAAGGCTGTGTCTCTCAACAAGATTAAAAAATATGCTAAACAAAGATCTGATAGACTTACATATTTATCATCAGCGGTAAAAAATTTATCAGATATTATTCTATCTATTCAGAAAACGAAAGGTAAATATGGATCTTAATATGGGTGATACCGAACAAATCAAACAGCTTATTTCTCTTTTACAACAAATGTTGCCAAAAGACAATACCGACGATTCCGATGATGACAATTCGGAGTCTCCTATTAAAACTAAAACAACAAAATCTAACAAGTCTGGCCATAAAAATAAATTTTTAGAAATGGCAGAAAAAGATATGCATAAAGGAGATAGGGCTATTGATAAAAAACTAGCTATTAATCCTCCAACGCCAAGAAGTAGAAAATTTAAAGCAGTAGATGTGGTTTGTAGAGATTGTGGTAAGAGAGAGAAAGTAAATCCGGCCATCTTGCCAGACTCGGCCGAAAGATATAAATGTAATAGGTGTTCTTCGTCACCCGGTAAGTAAAAATGATTCTAGCGGACCCATCAGCAGAAAGAGCTGTACTATCTGGTATTTGTAAATATGGTCAAGGATCATATTTAGATATTGCCGATATACTCAATGACTCTTCTTTTACCATCGATAGTAATAAGATTATATTCTCGTGTATCAAGAATATATGCGAGCATAATGAAATCTCTTCTATAGATATAGCATCAATCTATTCTTCCGCACAAGAACTTGGATTATCCCATATTCTATCTAAGAAGGAAGAAACTCAGCATCTTAAAGCTATTTTAGATTTTCCCGTTAATCAAGATAATATTGGTAAATTTGCTGCGAAAATACGCAAACTACAAATAGCAAGACTTTTGTATGAACAATTGGATCAGGCAAAAGAAAAGATTCTTGATATTAACGGTAATGAAACCATAACATCAATCTTGTCTATAGCAGAAGATGCGATATTTGATTTTACCACATTAATCAATGATACTGATAATAATCCTATTAAAATTACAGAAGGCATAGATAGCTATCTTCAAAATCTTGTAGATAATCCGGTTGATCAAATTGGTATTCCTACTGGTTTTCCAGTGTACGATAGTGCTATTGGTGGAGGATTAAGACGCAGTACAGTTAATGTGATTGCTGCAAGACCAAAAACTGGTAAAACATTACTAGTTGATAATATGGGTTGGCACGTATCTAAACAAGGTATTCCAGTATTGAATCTGGATACAGAAATGACCAAAGAAGATCATATCAACAGATTGTTGGCTATGATGACAGAAACAGAAATTAATGCTATCGAAACAGGCAAATTTGCTGATTCTCCTAACCAAAAAGAAAAAATACTTAACGCCGCTAAAACATTACAAAACACCAATATTTTTTATAAGTCTATTGCTGGTAAACCATTTGAAGAACAGTTAGCACTTATGAGAAGATGGATTGTTAAAGATGTTGGTTTAGAGGACGACGGTACAGCAAAACCATGTGTAATATTTTATGACTATTTAAAACTAATGGATAGTCAAGGCATGAGTCAAGACCTAAAAGAGTATCAGGTACTTGGTTTTATGATGACCAGTTTACATAATTTTGCCACACGATATAAAGTACCGATTGTTGCATTTGTACAATTAAATCGTGATGGTATCACAAAAGAAAGTACAGATACGGCGAGTGGATCAGATAGAATCATATGGTTATGTAGTAATTTTACAATATTTAAACGTAAAAGCGACGAAGAAGTCGCGGAAGATGGACCAAATGAGGGCAATAGAAAACTCGTACCAATTATTAGCCGTCATGGTGGTGGTCTAGATGATAATGATTATATAAACTGTCATATGAAGGGTTGGTGCGCCAAAATTACAGAAGGTCGTACCAAACTAGAAATCGCAAATAATGTATCAACAAAATCTCAAGACGGATTCGTAATAACAAATGACAACACTAATGACCAAAACATCCCGTTCATATAATCAAGCGCAGTTAAAACTGTTGTGTGATAAAGTATGTGATAATATAGACCATCTATTAGAGGTTCTTGATTTACATGAAATCAGAAACCATAGTAAGATGCTTGTGGGTCCATGTCCAATTCATAACGGAGATAATAAAACAGCTTTCAATCTGTATCCAGAGGGAGAGTCATATAGAGGAAATTGGAAGTGTAGAACACATAATTGTGACAAGTTTTTTAAATCGTCTATTATAGGTTTTGTTAGAGGGGTGTTATCTAGCAAGAAGTATAATTGGCAAAATAGTGGCGATAAAACAGTAACATTTAATGAAACTATTAAATTCATAGAGAGCTTTCTGGGGCAAGATTTAAATAATTTTACCATATCAAATAGTGAACTAGAAAAAAGATCGTTCTCATCTATTGTTAAAAATATAGTCAATACCGAAGCAGAACTCCTTAATAAGATAACAAGGGTTAGTGTTAGAAATTCTCTTACTATACCATCTAAATATTTTATTGATAGAGGATTTAGTAAAGAGATTTTGGACCGATATGATGTTGGGTTGTGTGATAAACCAGAGAAAGAAATGTATAACCGTGCAGTAGCACCAATATATGATACTGACCATAAGTATGTGGTTGGATGTACTGGTCGAAGCGTATTCGGTAAGTGTGTGGCTTGTGGCGCTTTTCATAATCCCTCTAATAATTGTCCATCAGAAGAAGATAGATGGAAATTTGCTAAATGGAAACATAACTATCAATTCAAGAGCCAAAATCATCTTTATAATCTATGGTATGCAAAGAAACATATTTTAGAATCATCGTCTGTAATTTTAGTTGAGAGTCCTGGTAATGTTTGGAGATTAGAGGAAAACAACATCCGTAATTCTGTAGCATTATTTGGTTCTAATCTCAGTGATAAACAGAAAATATTGTTGGATGGATCTGGCGCTATGACTATATATTGTATAATGGATAGTGATGATGCTGGTCAAAAAGCATTTGAAACAATATATTCTAAGTGTAAAAACACATACAATATAGTCAATATCACAATATCAAAACCAGATGTGGCAGATATGGCAAACGAAGAAATAGAAAGAGAAATAAAGGCCAATTTATGAAAATTATAGCTTTTGCTGGTCGTAAACAATCTGGAAAAACAACCTGTTCACAATCTATTATGGATTTTTGGAATACTGTTGTACAACCACAAACTCAAATGGTTGCTAAAATTTACAATTTTGCTGATCCATTAAAACAAGATATTTGTATGAATATTTTGGGAATGACATATGATCAGTGTTATGGTTCTGATGATGATAAAAACACTTTAACAGATTTGGAGTGGGAAGGTAATAGGTTAACCGCTAGAGAAGTTATGCAAATGGTCGGAACAGATATTTTCAGAAAAATGAAAACTAATGTTTGGGCAGATGCTACAATAAATAAAATAAATCAAGAGAAACCAAATTTAGCTATTATAGCGGATTGTAGGTTTCCTAACGAGGTCGAGGCGGTTAAAAACGCTGGTGGGCTTGTTATAAAACTTACTAGGAATCCATTTAACTCAGATCATCCAAGTGAGACCGCATTAGATTTTAATAATTATGACCATAGTCATTTCGATTTAATTCTAACCAACTCTAGGATGACTATAGACGAACAAAATGTTGCCGTTGCCAAGTTTCTATTTAAAAAAGGAATATTCCCATTATAATTACATATTTTAGAAGCAGTTCTTTCAATGCACACAATATGTGCGAACAACAATATTTTTTGGAATATGTTTTGGGTTGGCGAGGACCATCAAATCAAAAGGCCGACAAAGGGACTATAACACACAAAGTGTTAGAAATACTAGCAGTTATTAAAAAGTGTCAACAAGATAATGTGTTACAATTTGACGATGATTGTATTGGCACTATTAAAACAAATAGTTATTCATTAGATAAAATTATAGAACAGGTATATGATTACTATACCAAACAGTTTGCTCATCACGCATGGGCTAAAAAAGATTTTGAGGACTGCAAGAAATGGTGTTATAAGGCTATAGAATTTAATAATGGAATGTTTGATCCAAGAAATCGTAAAATATTAAGTCCAGAGCAACACTTTGATATTCTTATAGATAAGCCTTGGGCCGAATATTCATATAATACAGACGAAGGAGAACTAAAAGGAAAATTAGGTCTAAAAGGCACTATTGACTTGATCACCGAGGTCGATGATAATACCATAGAGGTCATCGACTGGAAGACCGGCAGGAGACTTGATTGGGGAACCGGTCAAGAAAAAACACATGCTAAACTTCAAGATGATCCTCAGCTAATGATTTATCATTATGCCGTAAGTAAATTATTTCCATCTTATGACTATGTTATCCTTACTATTTATTTTATTAACGACGGTGGACCATTCTCAATAGTTTTTGATCAAAGCGATTTATCAAGAACAGAAAGTATGTTAAGATCAAAGTTTGATATTATCAAAAAAACTAAGAGACCTAGATTGCATAGAACCTGGATGTGTAATAAATTATGTCATTTTGGAAAAACAACTTTCGAAAACGACAACAAGATTTTACCAGTAATAGAATATCGAGATGGACAAGTTTGTTCTCCAAATACTTTTATGACTAAGTGTGAACAAATTAAACACGATATTGAACTTCATGGTATTGATGATGTTGTTAAACAATATAAAAACCCGCACCATTCCTTTGGAAAATATAAGGCACCCGGATCTGTAGAATGAAAAAATACAACCCGTTACATTGTCATTCAATGTATTCTTTGTTGGATGGTCTTTCTAAGCCGGTTCAAATGGCCGAAAGATGTTTGGAGATAGATGCAAAAGCATGTGCTTTAACTGATCATGGTACTATTTCAGGAGCTATTAAATTTCATCAACAGATGAAAAAGGCTGGAGTAAAGCCAATACTTGGTTGCGAAATTTATCTGTGTGATCAAGATCCTACCACAAAAAGCAAAGAAAATAAATCCTTAAGTCATTTCATCGTCCTTGCAAAAAACTTGGCAGGATGGAAAAAGCTCATAGGATTAGTTTCAGAATCTAATAGGCCCGATTTTTTCTATCACAAACCAAGATTAGATTTGAATAATCTTTCCAGATTCCTTGATGGTAATATTATCGGATTCTGTGGTCATCTTGGTTCATTATTAGCAGATAAAATCATAGAGGACGATAAGATAATTCCAGATTGGAAAAATGTTGGAACCGATACTGTCAACCAACTTAAAACTATCTTTGGTAAGGATAATTTTTTTCTAGAAGCACAATTGATGGATATGAATAATACTCCTCTCCAAAAAGAGCTTACAGATGTTATTAGAGAATTAGCAAAGATCACTAATACAAAAGTAATATGTACTCCAGATGCTCATTATACTAGAAAAGAAGACGCTTCGGACCAAAGAATTCTTCTATGTAATAATCTAAAAACTACATTTCCAGAAATTAGTAGAAAAATACAAAACAATCAAGATATACCATTGAGTTGTTTTTTTGAATCCGACAATTTTCATATACTGTCTCAAGAAGAAATTAATAGTTTGCATCCAGAAGAAGAAATAGAAAATACGATACTACTATCGGATATGTGTGAAAACTATGATATTTCTAGTAGGCCAAATCTTCCTCCGTTTGATGCTGGTATCGCTCCAGACGAGTTTCTGAGGCAACTATGTAGAAATGGTTGGAGAGATAAGATTAATAATATTATACCAAAAGAAAATCATGGAATTTATGTTGATCGAATAAAATATGAACTAGATATTTTACAGGGTGCTGGATTAAGCAGTTATTTTCTCATAGTACAAGACATAGTGAATTATGTTAAGTCTAATAAATGGCTACCTGGACCGGGACGAGGTAGTGCGGCTGGTTGTTTAGTATCATATTTGATTGGTATTACCAGTATTGATCCTATAAAATATGGTCTACTGTTTGATAGATTTTATAATTCTGGTCGTAATACTAAAGATAGAGTAAGTATGCCAGATATTGATGTTGACGTACCAATCGATAAACGAGAAAATATTATTCAGTATATCAAGGACAAATATGGTCACAACCAAGTATCACAAATGATAACATTTAATACTATCAAAGGTCGTGGGGCCATTAAAGACGTATTAAGAGTATACGGCAACATATCTTTTGATGAAATGAATAGAATTACCAAAAATATTCCAGACGAGGCTAAAATAGCCGACGAACTTCAAGAAATGAAAGACGAAACAGGTGAGGCGTCTATTATTAAATGGGCCTTGGAAAATGAATCAGACAAGTTAGCAGAATGGTGCTATATTGACGATTCTGGACAATTACAGGGTCCACTTGCCAAGAGGTTTGAACAGGCTATTAGATTAGAGGGTACGAAAGTACATCAATCCAAACATGCTGCCGGTGTTGCGATAGCGAGTGAAAATTTATCGAATATTTGCCCGATGATTTATGACACAAAAACCCAAACACAAATTGCTGGTATGGAAATGGAAGACTTAGAAAATGTTGGAGTAGTCAAATTTGACATTCTTGGAGTAGCAATGTTAGATAAGATTATGTTTGTATCAGAGTATTTAAAAAATGAAGGAGTTACATTATGAGGTTTCATGAATTGGCGGTTGGTGACAGATTTACTTTTAACAATAAGGAATATGTCAAGATCGAAGAAGTGAGAATTAGTTGCTGTAAGGTCAAAGAGAATTGCAGAGAAGCAACCACTAATGCTACTGCTGTTCTTAAGCCCGCTGATAATGTAGAAAAATTGAGTTAAATTTAATGTTAAGTAAAAAAATTTGCGTTTTCGATTTTGAAACGGACGGGTCCGATCCAACAGTTTGTAGTCCAGTACAATTATCTGCTGTGATAGTGGATCCAATTAAATTAGAAATTATTCCTGGCTCAGAGTTTAATGTTTATCTAAAGCCAGAAGTAATGGAAAAAGATGCAAAATACGAATATACCACTGATATTTTAGACTTTCATGCTAAGGTCAAAGGCTGTTCAAAAGATGATGTTTATAAACAATGGCAAGAATATCCATCTCAAGAAATATCTTGGAATTTATTCGTAGCTTATCTTGATAAATATCATTGTGCTGGACGCAAGAAGAAAAATATTTTTAGCGCTCCGATAGCGGCCGGATACAATATTAATAGATTCGACCTTAAAATTATCGACAGGCTTGCTAAAAAATACAAAAACATAGAACCAAAAGAAGATGTTTCAAATCTTTTTTATCCAAGAGATGTAATAGACTTAATGAATCTTGTTTTCTATTGGTTTGAAAGTTTTGATCTAAAGAGCTTATCATTAGATAGTGTAAGAGATTATCTAGGAATTAGTAAAGAAGGAGCACACGACGCTGTAAAAGATGTTAAAGATTGTGCTAGAATATTAATTAGATTTTTAAGATTGCATAGAAATTTGGTAACAAAAATTAAGTTTAAGGGATCATTTATAAATGACCAACAAGATCAAGTTTGATTGTGGATGTTCGTTTGATATTGATAACACTCAAAAGCTTTCCAAAATAGTTTTTAATGTTGATAATATCAATTTAGAATGCAATAAAACATGGGATTTGTTTGCGGACGGTAATACTAAAGGCGTTTTTCAGTTAGAAAGTCGCCTTGGACAAAGTATGTCTAAAAAACTTAAACCAGAAAATATCGAACAACTTTCTGCGTTAATTAGTATTATGAGACCAGGATGCTTAGAGGCTATCAGAGATGGCAAAAGCGTTAGTAATCATTTTATAGATAAAAAGAACGGACAAGAATCTGTAGACTATTTTAATAGTAGCTTAGAACCAATTCTTAAAAATACTTATGGAGAAATGGTATATCAGGAACAAGCAATGGAAATTGCTAAAGATATAGCAGGATTTAATCTACAAGAAGCCGATATGTTGAGAAAAGCTATTGGTAAGAAAAAGCCAGAAGAGATGGCTAAAATTAAAACAAAGTTTTTGGAAGGATGTTCTAAGATTAATAAGGTGAATACAGACGAGGCTGAACAAATTTTCGGTTGGATAGAAAAAAGCCAAAGATATTCTTTTAATAAAAGTCACGCCGTTAGTTATGCTGTTAATGCATATTTATCAGCTTTTACTAAGGCTCACTTTCCTACCATCTTCTTTCTATCATATCTTAGATTAGCAAAAGACAAGATTAAGCCACAAGAAGAAATCTTAGAGCTTATTATTAATGCCAAGTCTATGGATATTGATGTTTTGGGTCCTAATATTATTATTAAGAACAAAGAGTTTGAGATTCGCAATAAAAAAATATACTTTGGTCTAACCAATATTAAAGGTGTTGGAGAATCAGTCTTTGATAAATTATACGACTTAATTAAAGATGTTGATATAGAAAAATTATCTTGGTCACAATTTCTGATAGATATTCTAATTAAAATAAATAGTGGTGCCGCAAAAGCATTGATTAGTGCTGGTGCTTTGTCTTGCTTCAAATTAAGTAGAAATCGTATGCTGTATGATTATAATATGATTAGCGAACTGACTGAAAAAGAGCTAGGTTTTTGTAAAATGCTCGTAGATAATAATAAATATACTAATATGAGTAAATTATTTAGCGATTTACTAGCCAATTATAAAATTAGTAAGCCTAGACAACAAAAGATATCTAGCATCATATCTCAAATTGCCAATCCAGCATATTCTTTAGAGGATACTCCAGAATGGATTTCCGATAATGAAAGAGAATTATTAGGAGCATCTATTACTTGCACAAAAACAGACGCCTATGATGCTTCGTATGCTAATACTGATTGTGGAGGTATCAAAGATTTTTCTGTAAAAAAACAGTTTTTTATTGTTGCAGAAATAGAGTCTGTGAATGTGATCAAAACTAAAAAGGGTAAAAATCCTGGTAAAGATATGTGTTTTCTAAAAATATCCGATTCTTATGGAACTTCCGACTGTGTGGTTTTTCCAGAAGAGTTTGATGAATTTAAAAATATGTTGAATCCGGGCAGAGTGTTAATGTTTAATGGTCAAAAGTCTGCGAAGGATCAGACCCCAGTCATTAAAAAATGTTTTGTGGTTTAGTCTTGACTAGTCCAAATGACCATGTTATAATACGTTATGGTTGATTTTATATTTTCGCAAATAAGGAGATTGAATATGAATATTGTGTTACTAAAGGGTAATTTAACAAGAGATCCAGAACTAAGAACTATTACTAGTGGTGATAGACAAACATCGGTTGTTTCATTCACTGTAGCAGTTTCTAAGGATTTTACAAGAGCCAACGGCACAAAGGATAAGATTGTGTCTTATATTCCTTGCGAGGCTTGGGATAGTGGTGCGGAAGTTATTGGTGAGTCCTTCAAGAAGGGCGATCTAGTAATGATCGAAGGTTCTGTTAGGAATGACAACTGGGAAAAGGATGGCGTTAAGCATAGTACTCTAAAGGTTAGAGTCAATAACTTTTCCAAGATTGCCAAGCTAAAGAAGAAGGACACCACAGAAGAAACTGTGGCGTTCTGAGATATTTCATAAGCCCAAGGGGTCTAAAAAACCCCTTTGGGTTTATTTCTTAAAGAAAGCATAATCCTCATGAGAAAAAAAAGAATACTAATGTGTGCCGAGTCACACTCTATTAATTCGGGGTTCGGCAGATATACTGCGGAAATTCTTAAGCGACTAAGTAAAAGACCGGATTATGAAATTGCCGAATTTGCTTCGTATGCAAGGCAAAGACAAGACGATGTTCCATGGAAAATATATCCAAATGAGGTTCCAGATAACCATAAAGATGCTCAAATATATAAAAGCAATCCAATAAATCAGTTTGGGCAATGGAGGTTTGAAAAGGTTGTTGCTCATTTTAAACCAGACATTGTTTTTGACATTAGAGACTACTGGATGTTTTCTTACCAAGAAGTTTCTCCATTCAGACCATATTTTGATTGGGTCATAGCACCAACAATAGATTCGATTCCTCAAAAACCAGAATGGTTAACGACATTTGAAAACGCTGATGTTGTATTAACTCACACCGATTGGGCGGGTGAATATCTAAAATCACAAAACAGAAAAATTAATCTACAGGGTACTGTTAGCGACTCTGTTGACCCCAATGTGTTCTATCCCGTAAATTGGACAAAAAGATTACAAAAGGCAAAATACGGTGTTCCAACAGAATCTTTTGTTATAGGTTCTGTTATGAGAAATCAAAAACGCAAATTAATTGCAGAATTATTTCTATCTCTAAAAGAATTAATAGATCAAACCGGTAATCAAAAAATATTTTTATATTTGCATACTTCCTATCCAGAAGCGCAAGGATGGAATCTGCCAGAACTACTACAAGAATATGGTGTCTATAATAATGTGTTATTTACTTATTATTCACCAAGCAAGAAAAAATTCTATGTTTCACCATTTAAGGGTGTTCAGGCTATTTCTCCAGAAGACCCTTCTGATAGGATAATTTTTCCAAATGTGGTTTATGGTGTTGATAATGACCAATTAAGAGAAATATATAATATATTTGATATTTATGTGCAGTATGCTATATGCGAGGGTCTTGGCATTCCTCAATTAGAAGCAGCATCTTGCGGCATTCCGATTTTTGCTGTGAATTACAGCGGTATGGAAGAATTAACCTCTAAACTAAATGGAGTTAAGCTTGATCATATTCTTTTGAGAGAATTAGAAACTCAAGCCGACAGAGCCGTTCCTTTTAACGATGATTTAATATCTAAGATCATATCTTGGATGGAAATGTCTGATCAGGAACGTAAAAATAAGTCTAGAGAAACTAGAAAATTACTTGTTGAAAATTATAGTTGGGATAAAACCGCACATAAATTAATGGAAGTATTCGACGCTATAGAACCAAAGAATAGGTGGGATCAACCCCTATTAACAGATCCATCGATTGGTGTTCCAGATAAACTATCTAATAGAGATTTTGTTTACTTCATTATAGATCAATTATTGCTGTGGCCAGAATTAAAAAATTCGTATTTAGTTCAGTCTTTAGTTAGATCTCTAGACGAAAAACTTGTGGCTAATGATAACGAAATAATGAAAGCTACTAGATCTGAAATTGTCAAAAATTTAGAAGTTATATTAAATAATAAAATATATTGTGAGAAACTTAGATCCGGCGAAGTATCATTATCAGAATTCGATTTTTTAAATGAGTAATATACTTTATATTGGACCGTATAGAGAATTTAGTTCAGAAGGTAATATAGCAAGAAACTATATCCGATCCTTAGTAAGATCTAAACATAATCTTACTATAAAACCGATATACAATATATTAAAATCGTTTCCAGAATCTGAAATGGAAAAAGATATATTGCCTTTGGAAAATAATAATCAAGAAAAATATCACACTATTATTCAACACTGCTATCCTCATCATTTTTGTTTTGATAGAAGGTTTGATCAGCATATTGGAATACCTATTATTGAAAGTAAAACCCCTCACAATTCTATATGCAATTTTCTTGATACTCCTGATAAAATGATCGCACCATCAAAATATGTGAAAGATTGTCTAGGTCATTTTCATGATAAAGTATCAATTATTCCTGTTCCAATAGATATTGAAAGTATTAATCATAATTTAGAAAAATACAGTTTAGAAAAAAGATCTGATAATTTTAAATTCTATGTTGTTGCCGATTTTGTTGATAGAAGCAATATTAAAAAAATTGTAGAGTGTTTCAGAATAGCCTGTAATGATACTGATGCTGATCTAATTATAAAAACAAAAAATTACTGCAACGAAAACGAGGATTTATATCAGGTGATAGAGTACGAATTAGATAAAATAGATAATACTCTTATGTCATACAGCGCTAAACCAAAGATTATTGTTGGTGAGGTTGGTAATGAAGCCATGAATTATCTACATAGAAATAACGACTGTTTAATAGATCTAGGTTCGGGCAAAAGATTTGGTTATTCAACATTGCAAGGGTTAGCATTTAATAGTAGTGTTATAACGATATCAGATAGTGCTCAATCAGAAATTATTGCTAATACTGATAACTTTGTTATAGATTCAGAATTAGTAAATTGCGAAGACGATAATAAAACATATGATTTTTATAATACTGTATTTGATAAGTGGTTAATTCCAACAAAAATAAGTTTAATTTATGCTATGAAATCAGCAATGTTTGAAGATAGAATACATAAAAAAGCAAGACACATAAAAGCAAAAGACAAGCTTAAGACCTATGATATTAACCACATAACCAACGTATGGAATAAATATGATCTCTAATATTATATATAGGGCCTTATATGCTAATAATGACCCGTTAGATATATTGTGGACCCCAGCCGAATCAGTATACTTTCAACAGTTCTTATCTCATATTTTTAATCCATCTAGATTTATTAATATGGATAATACATATTATGGTAATATAGATATTGGTTTGGTTATTTGTAACAATAGACTATTATATTTTGACAAGTGTGTGAATTGGTGCAAACAATTCCATTGCCCCTTATTAATTATTGATCACGATATTAAAAGTCGTTTAATCAATGATTCTGTAATAACTAATACCGAATTTGAGCCAGTGTTACAGATAGCTTTGTCTGATGATATTTACATATCCTGGGATAAAATTCACGACGCTATACTTGATGTTAATGCTAGTCCATCCAATATAAAGAAGTGGAAAGAAGCTGTTTTGTATTTATTAAAATCAAATTTTATCTTGAAAGAAGATACAAATGCCAAGATTGCAGTCTAAAAATATAGCCACAAGATCCATACTATTACATTTCTTTGAGCCGTCTTCCACACTTGATGGTTTCGAGTTTGTGGATGTTAAAAAGATCAAAAAAATAAAAAATAAATCTGTCAAAGAGTGTTTTATTGGTGATTTATTGGACTATATTAAGGACGATAAAGCCTTAATACTATTAAAAGAGATAGTAGCAAAGTTGTGTGATAACGGTAAACTATATATTCAGTCTAATGACGCGAATAGTTTGTGTTTAGCCATGACGCTAAATCACATTAATTTACCTATTCTTAAAAATATGTTGTTTTTAGTAGACAAAAAGAATATCTATAATATTATTGAAATTAAAAAAATAATAGATCAAACTAAAGGCTTATCAATTGATAAATACAGATTTATAAATAACATACAATACTATATAGAATGTACTAAAGATGCATGATGTGAGATACGTTATATTAGCGTGTTATCCTGACAAGGGAATGAAATCAGCAGGATCCAAAGGCTTACTATATTTTGATCAAAAAAGATTGCTAGAATTTCAGATATCATCAATCAAAAAAAATCATAAATCTAAGAAAATCACCGTTATTGTTGAGTTCGATCATCAAAGAGTACAAAAGGCTATCAATGAAATTGATCCAAAAATAGATGTTATTGTATCAGAAAACCAAAGCCCTATAAGTATAGCCTGCTCCAAACACCCCCAAGAAAACCTTTGTTTTATTGACTATGGCTGTGTTTTTAATAAAAGCCTCATAGATCAACTAACTTTTAAAACATCCGAAATAGTGTGTGTTAAAGACTCTAGTCATCACAATAATCTGGATGTTGGATGCACCATAGACAATGGCTATATTCAACATATGTTCCTGGATTTACCAAAAAATAAGTTTAGTAATATATTTGCAATCAATAAAACCGATTCGCAAAAAATCAATAGTAATAAGGTTTTTCAAAAACATAATCTTTTGTACTTTGAAATACTGAACCTATTAATATATTATGAGTCGTTGTTGAAACCAATTTTTATAAATGATCATTTCATCTTTTTTAATCATATGAGACAAAAAAATGCAATCAATAAATTCGTCAAAAAAAACAGTTAAAGATATTAGTTTATACTACTCTAAAGTAGATGATAAATTATTTAAAGATTTTGCTTTCATTGATCTAATGAATCAAATCATTAAGGATGATTGTGAGTTTAATTATCATTTTGCTATTTATACAGATATTTCGGTAATACCAGTAAATATATTGATACCTATTTTTCATACTATGTATTTAGGTTCAGCACAACACAATGTAGTCATCAATAGATCAGAAGATCTTTGGGTTTTAAATACATTTACTAATAATAAATATTATGTGATGAGAAAACCAGACGATGATTTTGATTATAGTCCATATAATATTACTGTAATAGATAGAATAACGGATATTAAATAATATGAAATATTCTGAATTAAATGATATAGAAAAAAAACAACTTCTAAAAAATTTATATATCCAGCAAAAAAAATCTTTTGCTGATATTGCTAATGAATTTTCAACATATGCGAATAAAATTAGAAGAGATGCTATAAAATTTAAAATCAAAATTAGAGACAAAAGTGATGCTCAGAAAAATGCTATTCAAACAGGATCAGCAAAACACCCAACAAAAGGCAAACAAAGATCAGACGAAACAAGAAATAAAATTGGTTTATCTGTGATGAAAAGTTGGGAAAATTTAAGCGAGAAAGAATTGAAGGATAGACAAGACAAGGCTAGATCTCAATGGAATAAATTAGATGACAATGAAAAAGATAATATGATAAAAATGGCAAATAATGCTGTTAGATCATCTAGCAAAACAGGATCAAAACTAGAAAAGTTTTTATTAAGTGCTTTGGTAGCAAATGGTTATAAAGTAGAATTTCATAAAGAACAGACTCTGCTTAATACTAAGTTACAAATTGATTTATTTTTGCCAGAATTTAATATAGCGATTGAGGTTGATGGGCCTTCGCACTATTTACCAGTTTGGGGTGACGATGCTTTAAAAAGAAATATCAAGTATGACAATAAAAAAAATGGCCTTTTGCTTGGCAAAGGATGTGTTATTATAAGAATAAGACAGTCTAGAGATTTTTCACCATCTAGAGCTAGAATTATACTAAATAATTTATTAGTCCATATTAGTAATATAAAAAATAATTTTCCCGATCAAGATAATAGGATTATAGAACTAGGAGATAAATAATGGCAAGACCAAAGAAAGCGGAATCTACAAGCACAGAAGCCATCTCAATTTGTTCATCAGATACTGAATCAACAAATGATATGGTTAATAATAAGCCAACTCAACACGAGATCGGATGGACAGATTATGTGCTCGGATTATTAAATGATGACGAGAAGATAAATGGTAATCCAACAACAGACGGCTTAAGACGCATTTTCGAATCGGTCTTAGACTGCACAATTCTTCATATCAATACAGATGTTGTTCAGGCTCCGTCACCAGAAAACGAAAAGAGAGCAACCGTTGTTTATAGAATCGACTACTTTTTAAATGATGAGTCAATCCCAGAACCCATTAAATACAGGTCTGTAACAGGCGCTGCTGACGTTTATTGGGGCAACTGCGACAAAGTGTATCGTAATCATCCGGTTGCTGTTGCAGAAACAAGAGCCGAAGGTCGAGCATTAAGAAAGGGTCTGAAACTTAGAAAAGTTGTGGCTGCTGAAGAATTGGCCAAAGATATTGAGGATCATCCTGATGCTGATACGGTGTCTAAAATAACAAATAATCAGATTAATTTTATAGATGTTCTTAGTAAGAGATTAGATATAAATGTTAGTAAGATGGTCGAAGGTCTAGGCTATGATCATAAAAATGTGTATAATATAGAGCATACACACGCAATTGAAATTAGCAAACTCTTATCGTCTTATCAACAGGATATTACAAAAATACCGGAAGATATTAGAGGATATGATACAAACTGGAAATAGGTGACTTATGAAATTAAACTACAGGGTTAGCGATAAATTATCCTTCGAAGTTGAGGGGGCTGGTCAAAAAGAAGTTTTTAAAGAACTAGCCACAATACAAGAAATTTTTGGTGAAAAAACCTGTGGTTTATGTAATAAGGATAATATTAGATTTGTTGTTAGAAATGTTGAAGACAACGACTACTACGAATTACGATGTGATTGTGGTGGTATATTAAGTTTTGGACAACACAAAAAGGGCGGAACATTATTTCCAAAACGCAAGGACGATGACAACAACTATCTTCCAAATAGAGGTTGGCATAAATGGCAAAAGGAAAACAAGGGATAAACTAAGTGTCCCCGCTATATTTACATAATAATAAATTAATTGTAGTTGGAGGATCTTTAGGAGCTTCTAGAAACTGCTGCTGTGAAAATAGTTCTTCTAGTAGTAGTAGTTCTACTAGTAATGGTAGTGATTATTATTTTAATAGTTTAAGCAGTAATCAGGCTTGTAATGATTGTTATAAAATAGACTATGTATGGAATTTAAAATATTGTCCACCTTTTGGAGATCCAGATTTTACAATATTCACAGGGTCAATACTATTAAATCAGGCTGGTATAGTTTGTTATAATGGTGATGCCACAACTGGTGATGCATATGGAGTTGTTTTTGAAAACGTTTGTGGCGAAGGAAGTGTGTCGTTATATATACTATGCGGATCAGAAACAACAACCATTTATACATTTGGAACATATTATCCATTTCCTTATTTTATACCTGGTAATTTGTGTTGTGGTGGAGGGGTTGGGTCCTATTCGTTTAGTGAAAATTCAGAATACGAAACATTGTCTATAAGTGTGTCTGTGGCAAATTCAGGAAGTTGTGATTGTAGCGGCTACACAACTACATCTTAGGAATATTTTATGAAAAAAAAGATTAGAAAATCAAGTCATATTGATACAAACGATTTTAGAGGATTAAGACACGGCAGAAGCAGAAACATAGGTTTAGATATTGGTCAAATGACAAATCCACCACCAATGTTGTTTAGTCAAGATGGACATAATTTATGGATGGCTGATATTTATAGAGGTTGTTCGGCATTTCTAATTCTAAGTGGTCCAAGTTTTGGAGAATTAATTAATAGTAAAGAAAAAATTGAAGTATCACCCAATAAATTACTCTCTAATAAAGATTGTTTAAAATATCCTGGTATGTTAACAATGTCTGTTAATAATACTCCCAAAACATTTAGAACCAATCTTTGGACATGCGTTGATGATCCATCTCATTTTATTAAATCCATATGGTTAGATCCTAATATTCAAAAATTTGTGCCTTTAGACCATGCGGAAAAATTATTATTTGATAATGAAAAATGGCAAATGACAGATATTAAAGTTGGTGATTGTCCAAATATTTTCTATTATAGAAGAAACGAAAAGTTTCAAGCCGAACAATTTTTAACAGAAAATACTTTTAATTGGGGAGATCATTCTAGTTGGGGAGGAGGACGATCCGTAATGTTGGTCGCTATTAGAATGCTGTATTATTTAGGTGTTAGAAAAATATATTTGTTGGGGTGCGACTTCAATATGTCTAAAGATTCAAAATATCATTTTAAACAAGATAGAAGCAATTCTTCTATTAATGGTAACAACGGCACATACTTTAAATTAACCAAAAGATTTGCTGAACTCAGGCCAGTATTTGAAGAACATGGTTTGGAAGTATTTAATTGTAATGAAAACTCTAATCTTAAAATATTTCCATACGTTCCATTTCAAGAAGCGTTTATGAGAACCATAGCTCATATGCCCAAAAATATGTCTAGAGAACGCACAGAAGGATTGTACGATAGAAATGCTAAAGCTAAAAAAGAAGCTGAAAAAGAGAAGAAAAAGAGGGAAATCAAAGATGCACAAAGAGGGTAAAATATGGGGCGAAAATATCTTATTATTTAAAAACGATAATACTCAGATAAATTTTATTCATATTAAAAAGGGTGGTAGATGCTCACAACATATGCATCAAAATAAGAATAATATTTTTTTTGTGCAAAGTGGTCGTCTTTTGGTGGAAAAATGGAATGATAGCGGTTTAATAGATAGTACTATACTAATAGATGAACAAATGACAGAAATAAAAAATGGTATAAACCACAGATTTACCGCTTTGGAGGATACTAAAGCATTAGAAATCTATTATGTTAATAGTATTGATGAAAATGATATTATAAGACAAGACGAGGGTACTATAATATGAGTAGTGGTGTTATCTATTATAACAGGGGCATTTCGTGTGTTGTAAGACTAATAGTATCTATTAAGAGTCTACGACAATACTATAGTGGACCTATAACTGTATTCTTAGAAGACGCTGATATTAGTAATTTACAAGATTTTTTAGATAAGTATCATGTTGATATATTTCATGTTGATCCAGAAAAGTTAGACAATTCTTATGTCAGAAAAATTGCTATATCTAAACTATCACCATATGATAAAACTGTTTTTATTGATGCTGATACATTGGTTGTGGGCGATGTAGATGAACTATTTAATGATATCGATACGCATGATCTGTGTGTTACACAATTCTGTAACTGGGTGTCTAATGGTAGAGCCATATCTAGAAGAATCAAAGGGTTCGCCAAATATCTACCCCAAAACACTTTAGAAAAAGCTTTATCTTATGGTCCAGCCGTTAATACTGGAATTTATAGTTTTCCAAAAAATTCTGTTATGTTTGAAGAGTGGTTAGAATTAGCCAAGTTGGGTCAGTCTGGAAAATTATATATACCAGATGAAATAGCTTGTCAAATTTTATTACATAAATATAATGTAAAAATTTTAGAATCAAAATTTAATGTTAGTGTGAAATTCGGAATCAATCAAAGTGATAAAAGGATAATTCACTATCATGGTAGAAAACACTGTAGAAAATTTAAATTAGCAGAATTTTGGATTAAAGCTTTTATAGAGTTATTAAAAAGTAATGATGCTGCTAATATCCAAGAATATATAAACAATGATAATAATTTAAGAAAATTTCTTCAGTTTAAATATGGATGGAATGAGTATGTTAACGAATGTTCACAATTACTGGGTATAAAAAACGAAGTTGATCCCACAACAAATACATACAACAACGAAGCACCAAACTATAAAAATACCACTGTTGTAACAGCTTGTGATCCGAAATATGTGGAGTGTTTAAAGCTCACATACCCAACGTGGATAAAATATAAAAATATCAATCAGTTTCCTATGATTGTTTATGTGAACGGTTTTTTGGATAACGATTCGAGACTAAATTTCTTGCGTCAATATAAAAATGTGAAAATTATTCACTGGGATATGCATAATGTGGATAATCATAGAGAAAAGATGTTAAGTTGTTTTGTATTTGGTCCTGCTCGTGATGTTACTACTAAATACTGGCTTAAATTAGATGCTGATGCTTATGCTACTAATACCAAACCTATATTGCAAAACGATATGAGTCAGTATGCTATTTGTGGACACAAATGGAAATACACAAAACCATATCAATGGATAGGTCAACTAAATGAATGGAGCAGCAATAAAGGACTAGGGTTTGTTCATAATATAGATGAAAACAATATTAAACATAAACGATACTATCATAATAGAACCAATAGTTTTGTTCAATTGCATTCTACTGAATTTATTAAAGAAGCAGCTAAATTGGCTGGAGATAGACTTCCTGTGCCAAGTCAAGATACGTATTTATGGTATGTTGCAGAAGGATTGGGTAGGCCGATAAAAAGATACAATTTTAAAAAGTATACTGGTATATTTAATAAAAAAACACCCCAACAAATAAAGGATGTTATTTCCAAAACACTAAATAATAGTGGTAGCCAAATCAAACTTCATATAGGATGTGGTAGAAAAAGATACGAGGGTTGGATCAATACCGATAAGAATGAATTAGATATTACAAACACAGACTCATGGAATAAGAATAATATTAATATAAAATCTGTAGATAAAATACTAGCAGAGCATGTGTTTGAGCATCTTTCGGATAAAGATAGACATTTAGCTATTGCAAATTTAAAATCTTTTATTAAAGACGATGGATCTATTAGAATAGCTGTTCCCGATGGTTTTCATCCGAACCAGACTTATATAGAGAATGTTAAGGTTGGTGGTATAGGAAAGTCGGCCGATGATCACAAATTTTTATATGATCATATCTCGTTAACAAAATTATTTGAAGATTATGGATTTAAGTGCGAACTACTAGAATATTTTGATAGTAATGGACAATTTCATTTTAAAGAATGGTCAGCTGAGGACGGTTATATTAAGAGAAGCTCTAGATACGATAGAAGAAATAAAAAAGAAAAACTATCTTATACATCTCTAATAATAGATTGTAAATTACAATAGTCTTATAATATACGAGACTTCTCCTCGTGGGCGTCTAGACTTATCGCACATACCAAAGCTAATATCGTAGTCTTGATCTGCGGTAAAAATATACGGATTATTAATAGTATTTTCTGGCACAATACCCAATATTTTTTTGCTATATTTATCAGTATGAAATATGGCTAATTTAGCTTTGTCTCCACCTCTATTGTTGGTATTATCTGGGTTCACCATGCCTCTACCAGACCCTCCCCATGACTTCCAGGCGCCGTTTTTATATTGGATGTGGAGTTTTTCACCAGTTTTTAAAACACCAAAATAATAATCATTTTTTGCAGATATTGTCAATATGTCTTTATCTGGTAGTATTGACACATAATCAATTGGATTACTATTAATATATGTTTGTTTAGCTACTTCATATGCCATATTAAAACTATTAAGTATACCATTTTCTGGAGAAAAATATTGATGATAAATTTCTTTTGATCTTGCCGCAAAAGGTTCTGGATCAATATCCTTAAGTTTTAATAAATCGGATGGTTCTCTAAGCAGAAGATAATCTTGATCTGGAACAAATTCGAATGGATAGTGTGGAGTATAATTTAGTGCTAATGGCATACCTAAAGAAGCGAATTCTACTTCTCTTCTATTTTTACCGCCATCACCTTTACCTTTTAATATGACTCCCCACTTGGTTTTTTGTAACAATTCATAAAAATTTGTAAAGCGTGGATTATCACCATTTGGAGGATTTGTCGAAGCATCACCAGCAGTATAATCAAAATTAAGATAGCATTTAATCTCCTCCTTATGCTCCTCTGCAAAATTCAACCATGATCTTCTACAGTTCCATGGTTTACCAGTAAAAATACTAGTATAAATATGTTCATCAGAAGATTTCCATTCAAAAGCAGATAAGTTAAATGTTCTATTAGCAAACATTGTGAATGGCAAAACTAATATACCATGCTGATCATAAACTTTTTGATAAAGTCCAGCTTGACTTGGTGAATATTGGATTTTTAATATAACGGTTGTGTTGTCTTTATAAAATTGATGTAAAGCGTCTGGATTGTCTATTAAAGACATAGTTGGCGTAGCATGATCCCAATCATCTATAATAAATACAATATCATTATATATTAATGGTGTAAAATTTTTATGTCCTCTAAAAACATTAATTCGTGGTAATGGAAGAATTTCCATTTTACAATCTTTAGATTGAGACAAATGATAAATGAGTCTTCTTCCCCACATATCACGGTTATGAAAATTTTTAGTAAGTTTTAAACTAATCATAATAACCTATACTAAGGACTACTACTACTACTAGATGAACTATTACTAGAACTACTTGTAGTAGAACTACTGCTCGTACTAGTAGACGAAGTTGAGGTACTTGAGGTACTTGTTGAACTAGTACTTTGACTAGTGGGAGAACTGCTAGAACTACTACTACTGGTACTACTTGTGCTGGTACTACTGGTACTACTTGTGC
>Ga0214923_10000026_pt1 | contig 187342 bp, 173 predicted proteins | sample LL1510_MetaG_FD_177993 | JGI IMG/M metagenome (GOLD analysis project Ga0214923, IMG submission 177993) | Freshwater microbial communities from Lake Lanier, Atlanta, Georgia, United States - LL-1510 | ecosystem: Environmental > Aquatic > Freshwater > Lake | place: USA: Georgia | collected... | reverse complement strand
AGATAGGGACCGAACTGTCTCACGACGTTCTAAACCCAGCTCGCGTACCACTTTAATCGGCGAACAGCCGAACCCTTGGGACCTACTACAGCCCCAGGATGTGATGAGCCGACATCGAGGTGCCAAACCTCCTCGTCGATGTGAACTCTTGGAGGAGATCAGCCTGTTATCCCCAGAGTACCTTTTATCCGATGAGCGATGGCCCTTCCATTCGGGACCACCGGATCACTAGTACCTGCTTTCGCACCTGCTCGAGATGTCTCTCTCGCAGTCAAGCTCCCTTATGCACTTGCACTCTACGGTTGGTTTCCAATCAACCTGAGGGAACCTTTGTACGCCTCCGTTACAATTTGGGAGGCGACCGCCCCAGTCAAACTGCCCACCAGACACTGTTCCTGAGCCGGTTAACGGCTCTAGGTTAGAATCCCAAATTCACAAGGGTGGTATTTCAAGGACAGCTCCACAAAAGCTAGCGCCTCTGCTTCAAAGCTTCCCACCTATCCTACACATGCGAATCCGAGATTCAATGCCAAGTTACAGTAAAGGTTCATGGGGTCTTTCCGTCTTTCTGCGGGTAGACTGTATCATCACAGCCTGTCCAGTTTCGCCGAGCCTCTGGTTGAGACAGTGGGGAAGTCGTTACGCCATTCGTGCAGGTCGGAACTTACCCGACAAGGAATTTCGCTACCTTAGGACCGTTATAGTTACGGCCGCCGTTTACTGGGGCTTCAGATCAAGGCTTCACCTAACGGTTGACCTCTCCCTTTAACCTTCCAGCACCGGGCAGGCGTCAGACCCTATACGTCGTCTTGCGACTTTGCAGAGCCCTGTGTTTTTAGTAAACAGTCGCTACCCCCTGCTCTCTGCGACCCTGTTCTGCTTCCGCTGTTAACGGTTACATACTAGGGGCACACCTTCTTCCGAAGTTACGGTGTCAATTTGCTGAGTTCCTTAACCAGAGTTCTCTCGAGCGCCTTAGGTTTCTCACCTTACCCACCTGAGTTGGTTTACAGTACGGGCACAATTATTATTGCTACGAGGCTTTTCTAGGAAGTCTAGGATTTATCACTTGAAGAGAACCGAAGTAATCTTCTCGTCCTGGCTCTCGGGCATATGTGCTGCGGATTTGCCAACAACACTCCCTACGACCTATCAAGTCCGATCCACATGGACTCTGATATACCTTTCTCCGTCCCCCCTTCGCTAATAACTGTGGCGCAGGAATGTTGACCTGCTTGCCATCGCCTACGCATTTCTGCCTCGGCTTAGGACCCGGCTAACCCTGGGAGGATTACCCTTGCCCAGGAACCCTTGGGTTTCCGGCGGACGGGTTTTTCACCCGTCTTATCGCTACTCGTGCCAGCATATTCACTTCTATTTCGTCCACCAGTGCTCTCGCTCTAGCTTCGACCTACAATAGAACGCTCCCTTACCGCTGATATTTACATATCAACCCGTAGCTTCGGTATTGAACTTTAGCCCCGTTAAATTTTCGGCGCATGTTCGCTTGACCAGTGAGCTATTACGCTTTCTTTAAAGGATGGCTGCTTCTAAGCCAACCTCCTGGCTGTCTATGCGCTCACACAACCTTTCCCACTTAGTTCAAATTTTGGGACCTTAGCTGACGGTCTGGGCTGTTTCCCTCTCGAATATGAAGTTTATCCCACATCTTCTGCTTCCCGAGATACAATAGTAAGGAATTCGGAGTTTGATTGGGTTTTGTAGTCTTGTAGGACCCCTAGCCCATTCAGTGCTCTACCTCCTGCTATCAATTACTCGAGACTCTACCTAAATAGATTTCAGGGAGAACCAGCTATCTGCAGGTTTGATTAGCCTTTCACTCCTAGACACAGGTCATCCGTGTTTTTTTCAACAAACGTCGGTTCGGACCTCCATAGGATATTACTCCTACTTCATCCTGCCCATATCTAGCTCACGCTGCTTTCGGGTCTACTCCATGCAACTAAACGCCCATTTAAGACTCGCTTTCGCTACGGCTACAGCTCCATCGCTTTAACCTCGCTACATAGAGTAAGTCGCTGGCTCATTATACAAAAGGTACGCCGTCAGGCGTGTTCCGAAGAACATAGCCCTTCGACTGTTTGTAAGCTTACGGTTGCAGATTCTATTTCACTCCCCTTATCGGGGTTCTTTTCACCTTTCCCTCGCGGTACTTGTACGCTATCGGTTACTGAGTAGTATTTAGCCTTGGAAGATGGTCCTCCCGGATTCCCACAAGATTTCTCGTGTCTCGTGGTACTTGGTGGCCTCTCAAGAGAAAGAAATTTTCGCTTACCGGACTATCACCGTCTTTGGTCTGACTTTCCAGACAGTTAAGCTCAATTTCTCTTTTGTAACTCTTTGATATATTAGTAGTTATATCTGAAAGGCACCGCTACCCCGTACATACAACGCCTACTAGCTATAAGTAGGTACGGTTTGGGCTATTCCCCGTTCGCTCGCCACTACTGGGGGAATCTCTATTTGATTTCTTTTCCTAAAGGTACTTAGATGTTTCAGTTCCCTTTGTTCACTACTTAAACCTATGTATTCAGTTTAAGAAATTAGAGGTTTACTCTAATGGGTTTTCCCATTCGGAAATCTCCGGATCACGGCCTGTTTAGCGGCTCCCCGAAGCTTAGTGCAGCTTACCACATCCTTCATCATCTCTCAGTACCAGGGCATTCACCATAAGCTCTTAGTAGCTTAACATTAATTAACCATTTTATTCACTCTAAGAGAATTTTTACCAGTTTAAGAAACTGGACATTTTCTACCCTATGCAATTGTCAAAGACCAACAAGCAATCTCTCAGCAAGAGATTACTTGATAAAACTTCTGGTGGGCCCAGGAAGAGTTGAACTTCCGACCTCACGCTTATCAGGCGTGCGCTCTAACCACCTGAGCTATAGGCCCTTTTTGGGTCCTACGGCCCGCTTCTTCCATTTCTAGAACCCACAAAATCTTTTTAAAGACCAACTCGTTTGACGAGTCTCTCAAAACTAAACAGCAGCAACATAAAATTAGGTACGGCCATTGACCATTAGTTTCATTTTTAAATAACTAATGTCTTTAAAAATTACTCCTAAGAAAGGAGGTGATCCAGCCGCAGGTTCCCCTACGGCTACCTTGTTACGACTTCACCCCAATCATCAACCAAACCTTGGGCGCCTCCCTCCTTGCGGTTAGGACAGCGACTTCTGGTGCAATTGACTTTCGTGGTGTGACGGGCGGTGTGTACAAGGCCCGGGAACGTATTCACCGCGGCGTTCTGATCCGCGATTACTAGCGATTCCAGCTTCATGAAGTCGAGTTTCAGACTTCAATCCGAACTGAGACCGGCTTTCTGAGATTAGCTCCCCCTCGCGGGTTGGCTTCCCTTTGTACCGGCCATTGTAGCACGTGTGTAGCCCTGGATATAAAGGCCATGAGGACTTGACGTCATCCCCGCCTTCCTCCGGTTTAACACCGGCAGTCTCCATAGAGTGCCCAACTAAATGATGGCAACTAGGGATAAGGGTTGCGCTCGTTAAGGGACTTAACCCGACATCTCACGATACGAGCTGACGACAGCCATGCAGCACCTGTCTCCCAGCCCCCGAAGGGGAAACCGTATCTCTACGGCTGTCTGGGGATGTCAAACCCAGGTAAGGTTCTTCGCGTTGCATCGAATTAAACCACATGCTCCACCGCTTGTGCGGGCCCCCGTCAATTCCTTTGAGTTTTAACCTTGCGGCCGTACTTCCCAGGCGGGGTACTTAATGCGTTAGCTACGGCACTGTAGGGGTCAATTCCCACAACACCTAGTACCCATCGTTTACGGCGTGGACTACCAGGGTATCTAATCCTGTTTGCTACCCACGCTTTCGCGTCTCAGCGTCAAGAACGGCCCAGAAGGCCGCCTTCGCCACCGGTATTCCTCCAAATATCTACGAATTTCACCTCTACACTTGGAATTCCACCTTCCTCTACCGTCTTCTAGTTTATTAGTTTCGGATGCACTTCCTCGGTTGAGCCCAGGGATTTCACACCCGACTTAATAAACAGCCTACACGCGCTTTACGCCCAATGATTCCGAACAACGCTAGCACCCTACGTATTACCGCGGCTGCTGGCACGTAGTTAGCCGGTGCTTCCTTTAAAGGTACCGTCAAGCATTATGGATATTAGCCATATTGTTTTTCTTCCCTTCCGACAGGGCTTTACAACCCGAAGGCCTTCATCACCCACGCGGCGTCGCTGCGTCAGAGTTTCCTCCATTGCGCAATATTCCCTACTGCTGCCTCCCGTAGGAGTCTGGACCGTGTCTCAGTTCCAGTGTGACTGATCAACCTCTCAGATCAGTTAACCATCATAGCTTTGGTAGGCCGTTACCCTACCAACAGGCTAATGGTGCATAAGCCCATCCTTAAGTAATAGCTTATAAATAGAGGCCATCTTTAACCCCTGTGACCTATGTCACTGTGGTCTCATTCGGTATTAGCCCTCCTTTCGGAAGGTTATCCCCATCTTAAGGGTAGGTTACCTATGTATTACTCACCCGTCTGCCACTTTACTCATGTATTGCTACACTTTCTCGTTCGACTTGCATGTATTAGGCACGCCGCCAGCGTTCGTTCTGAGCCAGGATCAAACTCTTCAGTTAAAGTTTGTTAGGAAGCAAGCTTCCTAACTTAAGCTTTTTCTGAAGCGAAACCTTCTGGTTTCGTTCAAATGAATTTCATATGTGGCCCGTACTTTAATTTTTGGCGTCACTGCTATTTAGTTTTCAAAGACCATCATTCGAAGACCCAGGGTTTTATGTTTACTGGGCACTACTGTCAACTACTTTTTTCGGACTTTCTTTCGGCTGATTTACCGGGGAAAGCTGAGAAGAAGTAAAGAACAACAACAGGCGCTAATCTATTTATTTCTGAGCAAAAGGCAAGCAAAAGAAATAATTATTTCAATGTTTGGTATTTTCGGCATTTGAGGGGTAAATTTAACCCTATATGAACAGATATCTCATCGTTGGTGGGGGCATAACAGGAATCATCATGGGGAGAATTCTCTCCGATAAAGGCCTAACATTTCAAGGGCTGGAAAAATCACGGAGAATAGGAAGAGATTTTACCTTCGGGCAGCTTCGTATCCACCAAGACAATCACTTGGGATTGATAAAAAGTATGAGCGATGCGGTCGAATGGACAAAAATAGATGACCAACCTAAAGAGCGAAAAAAAGGGGAATGGGTAAGTAGTTCTATTGATGTTACCGATGAGGAAAAAGCTTTTTTAGGCAATCCTTTTTACCGACCTACCGTGCGAATAGATACAGTTATTCAGAAAATTACAAGCTCTGTAGAAAACCTTTTCTCGACTGAAAAATTGGTCGAAAAAATTGATCTCGCAAAAAAAATTGCCTATTGCCAAGATGGTAGTGAGTTTTCATTTGATCATCTTCTTTGGTGTGCAGATCTTAAGTCACTTATCAAAGTGATGGATGGCTCGCCCAAAACATCAATCAAAACTTCTAAGAAAAATGAGGATTCTCAAGGGGGAATTCACCTCGAACTTGAACTCAAAAATCAATGCATACCTTTTTCAAACTCCGTCATTTTTCCTTTTCGATATAAAGACTACAAACTCAGAGCGATTGGAATCAATGATCAAGCATCTGGAGAAAGTGAAACCGTTTTAAAAATGCACTGGTTGGTATTTGTTGAAAGAGAACTGGCAGAGGACCGTGAAGAGGTTGCAAAGGTTATCCGGGCATTGAAAAGAGAGCTTTTTAAGGAGTTTCCGGACCTTAAACTTGCCCTGATTAAAGAAAAAATCGTTTTTCAACCTAAAGTAGAAACTCACAGATCTTCAGAGGCTAAGGGCCTAGAACTCTATCCGAATGTTTTCTATGTTGGGCCAGAAGTACATTTGAGTGATACGACTGTGGAATCATCACCTTTGGATTTAATATTAGAAAACTGCAAAAGAGTGGGAAACACGCTCTCACAAGGCTCTGCTGAGGCAGTATAAGCCCTCGAAGGGAAGGGGGGTTGAATACCCTTAAAGAACCGGGTATGACCTAGTAGTAAGAGGTTTCAATGGGAGAACAGATAAAAAATCAGTCGCTTCCCAATCTGTTTGATTACTTTGATTACCGCGAGTTTCTACAAGACTATTACCTATTTCACAAAAACAGAAACCCCGCTTACAGCTATCGATTATTTGCAAGAAAAGCTAAATTAGGGTCCCCTAATTATCTCAAACTCGTCGTAGACGGGAAAAGAAGGATCACCGATCGGACTTTGTTCCAATTTGCTCGAGGTCTTGGTCTATCCAAAGACGAGGAAAAGTACTTTAGAGAACTCGTCATGTATCAAGAAGTATCAGACCCTGACAGCAAAGAAGTTCACTTAAGATCGCTTCTAAAATACCAAGAAAAGCAGAGAACACCATCCCCCCTTAAGGCCGACAAGATAAAGTTTCTTCTTGATTGGCATCACGGAGTTGTAAGAGAGTTGATTAATCTAAAAGACTTTGTCGAGGACCCTAAGTGGATAGCAGAAAGATTAGGTGGAAAAATCACTGAAGCCCAAGCAAAAGAAAGTCTTGAGTTACTAATCCGATTAGAAATTTTAGTACGGAACAAAGATGGTTTTTTAGACCAGCATGAACCTCTTTTGACTAGTTCAGATGAAGTGCCCTCCCATGTGCTTCGAAGTCTTCACAGAACCTATCTTCGAAAAGCAATCAATTCCATTTTTTCGGTTCCAATAGAAAAACGAGAGCTTTCTGGACTGATTGTCTCTGTCCCAAACCACAAGGTGAAAGAACTAAAAGAGGAAATTAAAGAGTTCAGAAAGAAACTCAACAGAAAATATGGACTAGATAAAAATACGGATGATGTTTACTACGCTGGTCTTTATTTGTTTCCCTTAACTCAAAACCCAAAAAACCGCTCTTGATTAGAAAAGCTAAGTGCAATTGACATATATCGAAGGCAGAAAAAAGGCCCTGCGCCTTTTCAAAACGCAGAGCCCTTAAAATCAATATTCGCTTTAAGACCTACTCTTTAACAACCCACACCTTGGTGTTTGCAATCACTTCTTCAAACACACGAATGGGTACAGTGTAGACTCCCAAAGCTTTGATCGGCTCTGCCAAAAGAATATCTCTTTTGTCGAGAGTAAAACCCTCATTGCTGAATGCTTTCTCGATATCTTGGGTTGTCACCGAGCCAAAAAGTTTGTCGTTCTCTCCGACTTTTTTCGCAATCGAGCAAGAGATCTTCTCAAGCTTAGCTTTTACGCCTTCAGCCTCTTTCAATCTCTTCGCACGCTTTGTCTCCATTAGACGCTTTTCATGCTCGAATTCCTTCAAATTATTTCCCGTGGCTGGAATCGCCAAATTTCTGGGCAGCAAATAATTTCTAGCGTAACCAGGGGCTACGTTTACAATCGTACCTGCTGAGCCTAAATTGCTCATATCCTCTCTTAAAATAACTTTCATGTTTGTTCCTCCAATTGATTCAAAGGAGCCTGTGGTGAGACCCCTCTTCTTTTTCTTAAAATCCAAGGACTCATAATGCCCATACCCACCAAAGCATAAAAGCCCAATAAAATAGCGACGCTATAAACGAGAGTCCGAACTCCTCGTCTTATTCCTCGTTGAGAAAAGACAACAGATAAGCAAATCGTGCCCTGAATGAACATAAGCCCACTCAGCACACGGAATATTCCACCTGCGAGATACTGGAACTGAGATTTAACCAACATCGTCGCTACAAGCGAAACAATAAAACTAAATCTCACCCAGTGCGGTAGTCTCAGCTCTCTCAATGAGACTGAAGAATACGGACTCTTACCATCGTTAACCCAACCAAAATGAGCAGCCGATCCGAGCGCTATCCAAGACGACAACAAAAGCGCTGATAGATATAGAAAGGGTCCCTCAAAAGTGACCAAATCCTTAATCAACGACCAATTCATCGCACCTTCCAACGTTTGAGTTGCTTTTAGTTTTTCAATCAAATCTCCAACCCAAGAAGTCCAAAAAAGACCTATTGAGGTTTTTTGAGAAACCGATCCCCAAACTAGCTCTATAACGGCTGTACCTAAACCCACCATCAAAGCCTGAGACAAAAGTTGCATCGGTTTAATTTGTCTTTGAAAGCTATCGCCGACAAAAAGACCAAAAACAAACCCAAGAACAACTTGGGCCAGTGGCACTTCAAGTAAGATGAGAGCCAAAAGGGCTCCACCGATACCGGCAACTTTTGACCAGGGATTTGTAAAACGACAATGGGCCATAACCATAGTCATGGGCGAAAACACCCAAGTGGCAATACCCAAAGCTACCAAGAACATCTGTGAAACCAATGCCAGCAAATCGACTGACTTAACTTCAATAGGCTCTTGTTTGTCGTTTACTAATCGCATCTTCGATCTACAGTTGGGCTGAAGTGTAAAGAATGTAGGCCAAATGTCTTGAGCGCTTAATAGCTATTGTTAAATCACGTTGATGAGCTGCACACAGACCAGAAATTCTTCGCGGAACAATTTTGGCGCGTTCAGTAATGAACGAGCTTAGAGTTGGTTTGTCTTTGTAATCAATCATAAAGCCGGGTTCAGTACAAAAACGGCATCCCTTGCGTTTTTGAAATCCTCGCTTTTCACCGCCTCGATCGCCAAAATCTGAGCGATCTCCCCTGTCTTGACCACGATCTCCGTTTTTATTATCGAATCTTTTCATTGTTTATCCTCCTAAATTTTCTAAAATAACTTTAACTTCTTCGACCTTATTGCCCGACCTATTGGTATATGACCTCTGAAACAATCTCCCTTGAATCGAAACTTCCATTCCGATTTTTAATTTTCCCTTGAGCTCCTCAGCCTGACCATCCGAAACCATCACCTGATAGTAACCAACCGACGATTTCGTATAGGCTTCTTGAGGTACTGCTAAAGTAAACTCCAGAAGGGCTAGACCCGAAGGACTATATGCCAACTGCCCAACACGACTAATCTTTCCTGCTAAGTGGACGTTATTTAATTTAACCTTAGTCAAGACTAGTCACGTTCGAAGAAAGCGCTATTGCATTCTTTCTCGTTTTTTTTGCTCTTTAAACTCACGATTTTTCTTTTGCTCTTCTTCTGCCATAGCGATTTGTTGTTTCACTTTGGCAAAATCATACTCAGGATTTTGAGCGACTGTTAAAAATCGAATCACATCATCAGAAATTCTGAAGTGACGTTCAATTTCCTCTACAACTCCCGGTTTACCATTGTAAACGATGGTGGTGTAGCGGCCTGAACGCTCATCTTTAATTTCATAGGCCATCTCTTTGATACCCGCATCTTCGCGGTGCTTAAGAGTTCCCTGAAATTTGGCAATAACTGCATCAATTTTCTGATGGATATTTTGAACATCCCCATCGGAGACACCAGGTCTTACGATGTAGACAGTTTCATAGATATAGGAACTAGGATATGACATTTTTTCTCCTCTCGGTCAGTGGCTCACCATGAGCCCCAGGCCCCAAATACAAAATTGGAGCAAGGATGACACTGCTGGTTATCGATTATCAGGCTTAGTGATTTTTTACAACCCCAAATCAGGCTCGAAATACGATTCTGGGGCACTAATAGACTCCCCTATCACGCGGGACTGTGGGTTAGTTAAGCATCGGTTAATAGAAGCTTTTATTTGCTGTAGAGGACAGGACAGGTGTTGTGAAAAATCCAAATTGAGTTCAAAAAATGCGGCTTGGGTTCCAAAAAACTGGCGCAGTTTGCTTGGGGTAAGAAGCCCGCCCTTAAAATCTTCGGCAAGTATATAAAGAGTCGGTAAAGTACCCACCCTAATTAGTTCCTTACGAACGAAGTGAAACAATAGGGGAATGGCTTTTTCTGCTCTTTTAGCCCACAGAACACTCAACTCAAAGTCGGCCATCCTAGCCTCGAGTTGTCTTATTAAGTCATGAATCTCTTTTAAGGAATCTGAAAAATCAGTGGGAGAGTACCGCAAATTGAAATTGGTTTCTCCCTGATCAAAGACCAAAGAGTAAGGGTAGGGCAAAAGCTTCCCGATAAAACCTGATTTGGTGGGGCCACTTTTGTCCTCAGTTACTAACTCACGATGTTCAACAGTGATTGAACGGGATTTTGGGATCTCGTTACTATTAACATTAGTCATGTTTCCGGGGTTTGTGATTATCACCGTGGACTTTCCATTCGTCCAATTCTGCAGGTTGATTATTCGCCCCTCTAATTGCTCAATTACAGACAAATCAATCGCATTAAGCCCAAGAATTTCAGTGAACAACTTCCGATCGGAGCTCTGGATCACTGGAGTGAAGTATTTAGATAGCCTAGCCATTATTGATTTGTAGCTCCAATTGTCCAAAATTTTTAATCCAATCCCGCACCAAATCTGGACAAGAAAAGGCATTGCTCTGTATGGGAAAGAATATTTGCCCTTCACCTTTACGGGCACAAAACCATTCTACACCCCCCAAAACCACCACTTTCTTTGAGCCAACTTGTGCAAATTCAGTTGATTCTAAATTTTCATCAAATTGGGGTAACCCCATTGGGAAGAAGAGACTTGCTCCCACAGACAATTTTGTTTGAAGCTCTTCGCAAGAACTTTTTGCGAGGTATTTACCACAAAACACCATTCCCCTCGTATAGGAAGAGGTTGAAGTCTTTGTCTGCAATGATAATGGGAGTAAGTCTAGACCACTTTCTTGACAAGACTCTGAAACAAGCTGAGCCCATTGAAAGGCTTGAACCGCAGAGGGCGAAGTCTGGCCTCCTATCATGAGAGGACTCATACCGTTGAATTGATCCATTTGGATTAATGTACTTTCGAAATAAACAACAGCAGCTTCATTGCCTCTATTGAGTGCGTTAGGAGAATCGGTGTTTAGCTTTATTATTTTTTTTATGTTCTCTGGGATTTTACAATCCAAAAGATCCCTAAAATATTCTATTACGATTTGCTCTCTAACCCATGCATAATCGAACGCAAACATCCAAGGGCGTTTGCTCTCTGCAAGTTTAGACCCCGTTGGTGTGGCTAGCGAGCTCAGAGTCTTAAACAAGGTTTGAAATCGCTTATTAAAAGTAGATACATCGGGGTAACGACGCTGGAGATAATTTACATATTCAGGTCCATCACAAATGGCTTGAGAAAACTGCACCGGGTGCAAACAGAATTCAACTTCATTGATGGGTCCACCGGGTGATAAGTAGAGAGACGCAATTGATGTGAGCTCTTCGAGAAATGAAAAAAAATGAGCTTTTAGTTTTTGGGAGCGAGGAGACGGAACTTTTGACATTGAAAAATAGGGCGGTTCTCCACGCCAAATGGCCCGAGGCACCCATTCAAACCTTTCTGTTTCTTTGACCCAATCTGGAAATGTAAGGGGGTGAGGTGGAAAACCAAGGATAAGTTTTATAGAGACCCCCGAGGCCTGTGCTGCAGAAAAAAGCCGCTCGATTCTTAACTTGCTTTGCTTCGAGAAATCTCTCATTCCTGGAGTGGTCTCATGAACTCCCCATAAAATAGGAACTTGGATTTGGTGACGGCCGTTTTGGAGTTGCTGGGATATTAACTTTTGCCAATCATGAGGCGCTTCGTCCCAATACTCAAGCTGAGTTGTACAGAGGCTATTCAACATGAATTATCTAATTGGATGTAAATTTTTTAATTTTATCCGATGCTGTGCCTTTTAGTATAGAACTCAATTCCATCAAACTCAAGGTAGGTGAAATTTTTTACCCAATCACCCGTATTAAGATATCTACATTTTCGGTTTCCTACTTCTGCGACGAAATCGTCTGGAATATGTGTGTGCCCCATCACCACAACATCATAGCCTTGGGTAAAAAGTTGAGTTGCTGTAGTTCTATAAATGTCTCGAACACAATTTTTCTTGTCCTCAGTCATGGTTTGGTAGCCTCGGCTAGCCTGTGAGGTTTTTTGTCCCAGCAAATAAACCCATTTTTTGGGCACTGGTTTAATCATCCAATGAAGCCATTCAGCACGTAATAGTTTCCTCAACACTCGATACGATTTTTCTTCTGGATTTCCCAGATCCCCATGAGTCAAAAATATTTTTTTGTTATTCGAAACAAATTCGTAGGAATCGGTGTAAACCTTTACTCCCAACTCGCTCTCAAAATATTTTCCCAACCTAAAATCATGATTTCCCTCGATGTAATGTAACTGACAACCTTTCTGAACCAGCGCTTTAAACACTTCCATCACAGGCTTGAAAGTCGAAACTAAAAAGTTGGATGTTCCGGGCCACACATCAAAAAGATCACCTAAAATAAACACATGAGGAAATTGGGCTGATTTTTCGTTGAGAAAACTTAAAACGGCTTGTGTTTTTTCGCTGTGAGCGTCTTGAAGATGTATATCCGAAAGAAAAATAGCCTTCATGCTTTAAACTCGTAGCACGAAACTGTCTCATGTGAAAGACGACTTGGGCCAATTATTGTGAAATGGAGGGGGCTTTTAACGGATTCATATGACTAGGAATCCGTTTCTGTTTGGGTTTGCCTTCGTCCATTTTTCCCAAACCCTTTTCGACTTCGAAAAGAGAATCCAGGCCTGGATTTAAATTGGCTTCCATAACCAATTGGGGTGAGTTTATTGGACGATAAGGAATGCGAGCATTGAAACTATTATCCATCATCAAATAGGCAGTAACCAATACTCCCAGAAAAACTGAAATACTGTAAAGATATTGAAGCCTGTTTCTCATGGTCCCCTTAAAACCGGTACAGCAGAGGCAAAACCTCTCAGCCATATCCAAATGTTCAAGTTTTGTGCCCAGAGCCACGCAATATAAACAATTAAAATTATTGTGTTTTTTAAATTAATCGAAGGTTCATGATTTCTAAACGTGTTCTCGCTTCGACCTCTTTTATGCCATCGTCAAATTGTGGAAATACGTAGGTGTTGGAAATGTCTCAGGATTAATAAAAGAAACTTTTAAGTGATTAAATAGTAGTCAACTGTTAAAAAAGACTATGCGTATGGAGCTCTTTTCTCCCGCCAAAATTAATTTAGGGCTTTCAATCGTTGGAAGGCGAACGGACGGATTTCACCTTCTTGAAAGTCTTTTTTGGCCGCTCAACTTTGGGGACTCAATCGAGATTAGTAACGGTGATGGCCGAGTTCGAACCCAATGGGACCCCATGGCTCCCCTTCAATTAACTTCCCCTCCTGCTCAGAGTGAAAACATTGTTACGAAAGTTTTAGGTTCCATCTCAGACTTCCAAAATGATTTAGACATCACCATATTTAAAAAAATTCCTATGGGTGGGGGGTTAGGTGGTGGGTCATCAAATGCTGGGACCGTTTTAAAGCATCTTCTTGAACGTCGGTTGGTTAAAATTCCTGAAGCAGAACATTGGGCATGCCAATTTGGGGCCGATATCCCTTTTTTTCTACAAAACCAACCCGCATGGGTTACCGGAGTTGGAGAAGCAGTCAAACCGTTAGAGATCGATACGGCACTTTTAGAAAATTTATATTTTTTGCTGATTATTTTTCCGTTCGGTTGCGAAACTAAGAAAATTTTTTCTTCTTATAAACAAGATTCTTGTTCGTTTTCAAATTCAGTAAATCCATTTCCAAACGGTAATATTACTTTTTTAGAACTGGTGTCATTTTTAAAAACTGCCAATAATGACCTAGAGCCGATCGTTTCAAAGCTTTATCCTGACATTGGAAAGGTATTAAGTAAGCTGGCGCAACAAAAATGTCTGTATTCAGGACTTTCTGGGAGCGGCTCTACCTGTATTGCGGTCTTCGACTCTTTTGAACAAAGAGAAAAAACTTCTCAAGATCTTCAAAGTTTCTTCCGAATAAACAACTGTAAAAGTATTTCTGCTGAGACATTTACAACACGCTGAGCAAAACAACTGAGGGTTGGTGTTTTTAGATCCTCTCAAGGAGAGCACCATGGAGATTACAGAAATTAAAATATTTCCAGTCAACGAGGACAAACTAAAAGCCTACGTAACAATCATTTTCGAAAACTGCTTTGTTGTCCGAGACCTAAAAATAATCAACGGAAACACAGGCCTCTTTGTCGCTATGCCTAGCAAAAAAAGAAAAGACGGGACATTTCGCGATATTGCACACCCATTAAATAGCGAAATGAGAAACTCGATGGAAAAGCTCATTTTGAAATCGTACGAAGAGGAGCTCAAAAAAATGACCGCAGCCGCCCACAAAAGCATGGAGGCCTTAAGCGGTCAAAAACGCAATTATGATGATGATGACCATTAAGAATAAGCCTAGTCTCCCACCAAACTCATTCTTCCTCGAATGTGCTCAGACATAAATTGGACGACTTGATTGATACTCATTTTTGAGGTGTCAACCACGATAGCATCTTCTGCACATTTTAGGGGAGCATGTTTTCGACTTGAGTCTTGCTTATCTCGCTCCATATTCGACCTCAGAATAGCTTGAAGCGACACGCCCTTAGTTCCCTGTTTTTTTAACTGCTGATATCTTCTCTCGGCTCGAACTTTTGGGTCTGCGGTCACGAAAAATTTATAATCAACCCTTGGAAAGACCACAGTTCCAATATCTCGCCCTTCAACTACTACGGGAGCTGTTTTTGCCCAAGTTTTCCCAAGTTTTCTTTGACACAAAGTTAAGGTTTGACGAACCCCCTTGAACGCACTTACTTTAGAGGCAAGAGCACTTACTTGCTGCGTTCTAAGCCTGTTGCCCATCTCCTGTCCATTCACCAGAATAGATTGATTCTTCGAATCGTAATCGAAATTAAGTTGACGTGCTATCTTTGAAAACCCTTTGGCAGTAGAAACATTCTCCTTCACTGCAAAATAGGCCACGCTCCGGTACATTGCACCGGTGTCTAATAATCTGCCATTAAGTTCGAGCGCTAACAAACGACTTACGGTAGATTTGCCTGCACCTGCAGGGCCGTCGATAGCTACGATAAAACCTGATTTAATCTTTCTTCCCATCTCGAGTTAACTCCCATAATTTCGCCCATTTTAAAAACACTGAATAAGCAGCAGATACAGAAATAAAAAATCCACGATAACCATCTAGGAAACCTCTCTTCAAAAGGTAAGTCTCAAGAAACTTTGTAATCGGCTTTGCAATTAGTTTCCAACATGAGAAGGTTTTGTTTGATTCTAAAAGCGCCTCAGCTCCAAGAGTTGAATAAAGGTTATTTCTCGCAACTTGATCAGCTAAACTTTCGAACGAATAGTGAATCAGATCGCTACTCATTTTTCCAACTTCACCCGAAGTCTTCCAAAACTCATGAACACTTCCGCCTTCCCAAGTTCCCATGGACTTTCTGAATAATCGTACAAGTCGATTGGGGTACCATCCGCCATATCGAATCCATTGACCCGAATGAATCGTTTTTCTGGGTATAGAAAATGCCGTTTCTTTTGGGGTACCAGCCAGAATTTGTTTTATCTCTAGCTTCAAAGACTCGGAAACTTCTTCATCGGCATCTACCGAAATAATCCAATCACAGGAGGCAAGGCCGACAGCAAAATTCTTTTGATCGACATAACCTGCCCAGTCCTTAACAAAAACCTTAGCATTATGTTTTCTAGCAATTTCTACCGTGCGGTCAGTGCTGTTTGCATCAACAACAATTACCTCTTCACAAAAGCTCAGCGATGAAAGACACCTGCCAATATTCACTTCTTCATTTTTAGCAATGACTACTGCTGACAACTTCACTAATGCTCCTTTATAGAGGTCAGAACCCCATAGAGGGAGCCAATTTTAATCTTTGCATCAAATTTTACGAGATGTTTTTTGGAATCATCGCTTAACCACATATAAACATCACCCATTGGCTTCAAAACATTGTTCAATGAAACATGTACCAAAATTTTCCAACATTGAAACGCCCCCACACGACTTGTCACCAACTCATTTGCCACTGGCGTTAGCTCGACTTCCCAGTTTTGACCGTTTTCATAAACTACAAAACGCTGCTTCTCGTTAAGCTTGTAATTAAGATATCGAGCATAGTAAATAGCACTCCACAAGTCCTTAGCTTTTGGAATTAGAGTGTCCACCCGATCTTGGTCTAGATTTCCCCAGCGCTCAGAGATGCGCTTTGCCCAATAAAAAGCCTTGCCATTAACATGGTCAAAAGCCACTCGAGTTTCTTTATTCTGCTTGGACTCCACCATGTGCAGTAAGAACTTATAAGGAATAAAGGCTTCTTTATCTATAAATGACTCTGCTGTGTTGTCCACATGATAGATCGCATCTACTATTTTTGATGATAAAACATTTCCCCAGAGCTGGTACGTGGGTCGGCCGTTGATAATTTGCCCCTCTCTTACTTCCATGACAGCTTTTCCGGCTGGTACTGCAAGCCATCTCAAATCCATTTCAACTCTTTCGCCGATTTCGAAGGGAATTTTGTCTGCAGGAATAACATGAAAATGGGGGGGGGCTTGCTCTTTTGACCTCGCTTGAACTTCCTCCTTGATTGGGCCTGTTCTTTTAGTTTTCTTAGATTGTTTCTTGATCTCTTTAGTCTCTGGCTTGGCGATTTCCTTAGTTTCGGCTAGCGAAGGGTCTGTTTCTTCTTCGCCAGGTTGAGCCGGTTCAACAACAGGAGCTGCAATCTGAGGATCTGGTGGCAATTCAATTCCGGTGGGAGTAGATGTTTTAGGCCCAGCACAAGATACCAAGAGCAAAAGTATCGCGAACAAGCAACTCAAGTTGGTTCTCTTTTGCCACCTCGACTCTCCATTAAAGGATTTCCAACGCCTGTGTATCCAGAGCCACTGTTCCGGATGTCTGCGAATAATTTTTTCCATCGCGTCATTGTAGGCCTGAGTTCGCTGGTAAATGCGGGTTTCACGGTCCTCGGCCAAAATTCCATATTCAATCTTAGGCTCTATCACTGTGCATAATCTCCCGTTGGTATCCCTATAATTGTACGCCGGAAAAACCGGGAGATCACGTTTCTCGCAAAAAAGAGCTAGACCCGCCGCCGTGCCAGCCGCTTTTCCAAAAAAATTCACCGGAACTCCAATCGGCGGGCCCATAAACTGGTCCAAAATAAAGACAATAAACCGTCCACCCTTGATTGAATTAAAAATTTCTCGCACTATTTTTGTCTCGAAAAAAACACCGACTTGAAACCGTTTTCGATACCAATCTAAAAATCGCTGGGCGACCTCGCTTTTTGCCTCCTTAACGATAACATCTACCGGCACTCCATTTAAAGCTGCCGTAGAAACCGCAAACTCCCAATTTCCAAGGTGAGAACCTAGGAAAACGCCCCCCTGTTTTTCCAGAACGAGATTTCTTATATTTTCAAACCCCTGCAGGCAGGTGTGTTTTTGATATTCTTTTTTGTCCCACGTTACAGACCGAATGATTTCGATCATGGTTCGAGCGTAGTGAAAGTAGTTCGCTCGTGCTAAGAGCTCTAATTCCCTTTCGCTCTTTTCATTTGCAAATGCCAGCGTAAGATTTTGGTCGACAATGGTTCGGCGAAATCTAAATACACTATACAAAACCCAACCAGCGGCACCACTCGTAAAATCTAACAGCTTAAGTGGCACGAAGTTTAAAACAATTGAAATTATTTTTAAGAAAATAATCACTGGTGGCTCACCCCAGTTTCCCGTCTAGCCAATGCCAAAATTCCTGTGGTAGCGTATAGGTCATTCTCAGGCTGTACAGTTTTTTTCCTCGAGCAGCAAAAAACGGGTGGGCTTTGGACCAATCTTTATCAGTGGATACAAAGACCATGTTCGCGCTGTCTCTGACCATCAAAATGAGACTATCGATATCGTTCTGCGTATATTTATGGTGGTCTGCAAAGGACTTTAGGTGCTCAGCATCACTAGAAAGTTTACAAACCTCCGCTATGAATCGCTCTGGAGATGCAATACCACAAAATGAAACAAGCCTCTCATTTGGGGCCGGATAAAAACGCTCTTGTCCCTGAAACAAACCATCTACTCTGAGAGCAGCTATAAAAACTGGAACTTTAGAAAAGTGTTTTTTTAACCATACCAACCACTCTGTTTCACCGGAAATCTGGCTTCCGGGAGTTAAAACTACCGCATCGCTCGAATTTATCGATGAAATAGGTTCACGTAGATCCCCAAGTGGCAGACAAAAATTCGCGTATGGGTTTTTGTCAGTGTTTATACAAACTAAATTGATATCTCGATTTAGAGCCAAATGTTGAAACCCATCATCCAGAACCACAAATGCATTTGGAAACGCTGACTCGATTTTTTTGATCCCGCGAGTTCGATTTTTATCGATAAAAACGGGGGCTTTTTGAATACTGGCTAACATCCAGGGTTCATCGCCGTAATTTTGAGCACCATTTTTAGATTGTAAATTAACCTGGGCACCCGTCCTCGAAAGATGGCCTCCATAACCTCGAGACAAAATAATGGCAGGTTTGCCCGCATAGCGCTCAGAGATAGCCGCTACAACAGGGGTTTTTCCTGAGCCTCCACTATGAATATTACCAACGCATATAACTTTGAGTTTTGAACGATAAGAAGAACGAAAATGATAGGTGCGACGCCTTGTCCAGCTCAACACGGCCCAGACCGACGAGAAAGGAAATAGAATTGCCCACAACCATTTCGCCCTTACAAACTCTAACACTCTAAGAGCTCCTGTGAGATTTTTTGTTGGTCACTAAAAACTGATGGATAATCTCTGCAGCTCTCTCATTTGCGCCCGTGACTCCCAACTTTTGTCGACAGATGGACAAAGCCGAGACTTGTTTATTTCTATATTGTTCATTTTTTAACAAATTGTTGGTCTCTTCAAAGATGTTTTGAGAAGTTGCACTGTCCTGAAAAAACTCTCTAATCACCTCTTTTTGATGCAGAAGATTAGGCATACCTATAAAGCCTCTGTAACTCATGACGTTTCTATAGATCCAAGCACTCGTTTTCGACACTTTGTAAAAAAGGGAGAATGGGGTTCCAATAAGCGCGGTCTCGAGGGTTGCGGTTCCGCTAGCCACCACTGCAACATCAGCCCACGCAATGACCTCGTGAGATTGGGTTGATGTCAATTCAACACATGGTTCATGGATGTGTTCTTTGACAAAATCCAACGAGAGTGTGTGAGCTACTGGTAACTTTATTTCCACATTGGGGTACTCTGTTCTTAGTTTTGCACAGAGGTCATTCAGAATTGGGGCATGATATCTAACTTCGCTTCTTCGGCTTCCTGGGAGAACAGCGATTCTCGGTGAGGACAGGATTTCAGCTTGGTTTCTAAATTGCCTTCTAGGTTGAATCGCTTCTAGGAGCGGATGGCCTACAAAAACCACTGGCACTCCATGACGGTCGTAAAATTCCTTTTCAAAAGGGAATACTACCAACATCAGATCAACATCTCTTTTAATCTGCTGAATTCTATATTTTCTCCATGCCCAAACCTGGGGTGAAATATAATAAATAACGGGAACTCCAAGGCGCTTCAGTTTCTTTGCTAACCTCAGGTTAAAATCAGGGAGATCTAAAAGCACAGCAAAGTCAGGCGGATTGTTTTGGATATAATGTGAAACTTTTTTATAGCCACCCAATACTTCTCCAACACGGTCCCACCAATCGGAGATACCAACAACATTGAGCTTTTCCGAATTAAGTAAAAGATTAATGCCCTCAGACAGCAGTGCGGCCCCCCCAACTCCCGAAACATGAAGCCCAGGGTGTTTTTTCTTAAGTTCTTTTAACAAGGCCGCAGCATGCATATCAGCAGAAGCTTCACCGGCAACCATGAAAAGATTTGTAGTCATCTCAATGCTCTCGTATTGGAAGAGAACTCTCTTGAACTATGGGTTTAATAAGGTTTCGATGATCTCCAAGAATAGTAGTCCTAATCTTCTCCACTACAGCAATAACTCTTTTACCATCTCCGGCAACAATTTTAGCTGGGGCTTTTCCCTGAATAGCCTCTATGAAATTCAAGGACTGCAAGGTCAAAGCGTCAAAGCTGGTGGGACTCATGAAGTGTTTGCCACCACCCAATCTGGCTACGGAAAATTTTGTGTTTGCAACAAAGTCTAGCTCACAGGAATAGCCAGGCGACACAATTTGAAACCCCCTTTTCTGGACCGAAGAAACACGACTTGCAGATAACTCTGCAATCATACCGGAGGCAAACTCAAGAGTAGCTGTTGCAAAATCCAAATAGTTTGTAACTACCGGAAATCCTACTGCTGATATCTTAGTGGGTTCTTCTTGAGCGATTGAAAGAACTAAATCGAGATCATGGATCATGAGGTCACTAACAACATCTACCGATTCTTCTCTTCCCACAACAGTGGAAAACCGCGTAGCGTGGATCTTGGCTGTTTTGGGTACAGTCTGATGGCCCATTAGACTTTCAAAACGAAACCTCTCCAAAAATCCAACCTGACAAATCAATTGCTTCTCCTGAGCTAGAACATCTAGCTCATTAGCTTCGTCAATGGTTTCACAGAAAGGTTTTTCAATCAGGACATGACAACCTTGTGAAAGTGCCATTTTGGCGATTGAGAAATGAGTGGATGTAGGACTCGCAATAACTAGCCCATCAATATTGAAAACAAGCTCTTCCAACGTAGAAAAGGCTTTAATCGATAGTTTATTGCTGATCTCTTTTGCTCGCTCCAAATGTGGCTCGTAGAATCCGACAAGCTCTGCCATGGGCAAAGAAATAAACTTTGAGAGGTGTAAAGCCCCCATTCTACCAGTTCCAACAATTCCGATTTTGGTTTTAGCATGCATGAAATCAAAGCCCTAGTTAACGATGGATCCCAGCTTTGGAGGTTTTAACAAAGTTTACAAACTTTTCTGCGTCTTCACTACCGGGAAACTCCGATGTGATTTTTTCAATGGCTTGAAAGACCGTGAGATTCTGCAAGTAAAACACTTTGAAAATTTGTTTAATATCATTAATTCGATCGCTGGAAACACCTGACCGCTCCATTCCTACTTTGTTGATTCCCTGAACTTGAAACTCATTACCTTTTCCAGTTAAGAAAGGGGGAATGTCTTTTCTAATCGTTGACCCACCTGCGATGTAGCAATACTTCCCAATTCGACAAAATTGAACAACTTCGGATTGGCCACCGATCGTTACAAAATCCTCAACCACAACATGCCCAGCGAGTTGAACAGAGTTTACAATAATCACTTTATTTCCAACAGTGCAATCATGTCCCACATGGGTATACGCCATGATTAGACAATCATTTCCAATTCTCGTAATTCCGCCACCAGCCACAGTTCCTCGGTGAACTGTAACAGACTCTCTCAACACGACACGATCACCTATCACAACCTCAGTAGGTTCGTTTTTGTATCCCAAATGTTGGGGCTCGCCACCTAAGACAGCGAAAGGGAACACTTTACAATCATTGCCTAACTTTGTTCGCCCACGAATAACAACATGCTCTTGGATATCACAGTTCTCCCCAAGAACTACGTCGGCGCCAACGATAGAGTAGGGACCTACTCGGGTGCCTTTCCCAAGTTTAGCACTGGGATGAACTATTGCGGTGGGGTGGATTAGATCATTATTTTCCATCAGCATTTCCATTTATTTTTTTCTCCAGCGCCCGTACCCTTCCAACAAGTTCTGAGAGATTTTTTACCAAAACATGAGATCTTAATGCTTGCTTCAAGGGAACGGCGGGAGTTGAAAAATAGGTTTCGTTGCCGGGCAAGTCTTGAGTAACGCCAGTTTGTCCTCCAACACGCGCTCCCTTGCCAATCCGAATATGATCTCCCACCCCAACTTGACCTGCCAACACAACACCATCCTCAATAACCGAAGATCCAGCCAATCCTACTTGTGCACACAAAATGACATTCTTGCCTACAATACAATTGTGTCCCACATGAACCTGGTCATCTAACTTGCTGCCACTTCCAATGCGCGTTTCACCTAAAGTACCTCTATCAATAGTACATTTCGCACCAATTCGAACATCATTCTCTATAATGACAGTTCCTACTTGAGGCATCTCTTGATGCCCTAAATTTCCCTCGATTAAACCAAAACCATCAGAACCCAAAACGCTGCCCGCTAAAACTCGAACTCGATCTCCCAAAGTGACATTAGCAACTAAAACAACTTGCGAATGAACTTCACACCATTCTCCAATCTGAACGCCCGGCCCCACATAAGCGTGCGGATAAATCACAGCATGAGAGCCTACTTTGGCTCCTTCACAAATCACTGCGAAAGGTGCAACATGTGCCAAAGAACTCACTTCAGCCTCAGGATGTATAACCGCTTTATCAGAAATTCCCATCCACTGACTTTTGGGTTCAAAAGATTTTGCAATTTGTGCGAAAACAGATTTGGGTTCATTAACTAAAACGTAAGTAATTGGAAGCTCTTCTCGAACCCAATCTTTTTTAGTTAAAACTACAGAACCTTGAACTAATGAACTCAAAAAATGCTGGGCCTTTTTATCGGCCAAATAACATAAGCCTCTTTGGTTCGAATTTTGAACGGAACCCACCCTCTCAATAAGAGCCTCTGGGTCTCCAAGGATCGGCGCGTTAAGATAGGCGGCTAATTTGCCGGCAGTTATTGGAAATTCAAGCATCCCCATGGGTTTCGACCCTAATCTGATAGCCTTTGGATGTAAATGGGGATTGCGCGTTATTGGCTTCTTGTAAGGCCCCAACGAACCCACTACGTGTCAAGCAAAGATTAAAGTTATAATTAAGGAACTACCCCCCTAACCATCTAAAATGACAAATCAATCCGGGAATTTATTAGCCAGAAATGGCACTTTTCGTAATTTTCTGGCTGCAAGCTCTATTTCTCTTTTGGGAAACAATATATTTGATATCGCCATCCCTCTTTACATAGTCCAAAAAAGCCCCGATCCCCTACTTTTATCATGGGCCAATATTGCCCTCACTTTGCCGTTTTTTTTGATGGCCCCTCTGACCGGATTTACGGTTGATAATTTCAATAAACGACGGGTCATGTTGGCGAGTGATATTGGACAGATTCTATGTCTTTTGTTTCTTCTGCTTTATGACCGCTACGGCTCGGGTCAATTTGCTCTTATTTTAATGGTTATTTTTACTGCCAAAACTCTGATGATCACTTTTGAAACTGTCACAACTTTCCAGCTTGTTCCAGCATTAGTATCAGAACATGATCTCAACGAAGCCAACTCATGGTTTCTATCTTCCCAGCGGCTCATCCAAATCTTAGGCCCTTTAACTGCGGGACTTTTGATGAGCGTAAGTGGGATCCGAAGCTGTGTCATTGTGAATATGCTGAGCTTTTTGGCGACCCTATTTTTTGTGCTTCGATTGAAAAACTTAAATGAACTTATCGAGGGCTCGGACTTGAAAAGTCCTGCGAGGAAAATGACAGTCGGGGGGGTTATCGATAGTTTTATCGACTCCATTAAATATGTTTGGACATCCCCGCTTTTTAAACCATTCATTTTGATGATGTTCGTTTGGAATCTCTCCTCTCTCGTACCGAACACACCGTCTATTGTTTATTATTTCACAATCGAAAAAAGACTTTCCTCAACCGAATATGGAGCTATTGCCTCAATGTTTGGGCTCGTCGGTATCTTGGGTTTTCTATGGTCTGGAAAGCTCTATCAAAAACTTTTCTTCTATCGACCTTTTGTTTATGGGGCTTTGTTCTTTGCTACGACTGGTGCTTTATCGATTATATTTTTTAATCAACCCTATATTTTGGCAGTAGTTTTTGCACTATCGAGAATTGGAAGTTCAATCGTGACTATGGGAACCTTCTTTTTACGACAAACCCATATTCCAAAATCAAAAATGGGAGGCATCAATGCTGCTCTGAGAATGTTTTTTATGTCCTCTGCTCCCATTTCAGCCTTGCTTCAGGGATTCCTCATTAAGGCCTTTAATGTTCGGATCTCTTTCGCAGTGGGTGCCGTTTTTTTATGGCTAACGGTTTGGTATTCAAAGAAAGTTGCTGTAGCTTATATGGGTGTGATCCCCAAACGCCAGACTGCAAATAAAGCTGCTTAATCTTTCCGTTCTTTTTTGTTCTCTTGTCCCGATTCAGAAACCAAACCACCATCTTGCTCTTCGACTGGAACACGATACTCCTCGTTAGCCCACTTTCCTAGGTCATGATTTTTACATTGCTCACTACAAAAAGGGCGGGTAGAGGTCGTAGCCCAATCAACCGACTTCTTACAATTAGGACACTTTACATTCTTCATAAGTTTTTTAAATTCATTCCTTCAGGCTGTTTGAGAACAACACGATAAACCTCTAAAACTCTCTCCGTCACCGATTGCCAATCCAAATTTCTTTTTACCCACTCTTGAGCTTTAGTAACCAGTAGACTCCTCTCTTCTTGTTCCATCATGCTAATAGTCAGCATTTTGTCAGCTAATATATCTTCTGATTGATCAGGGTATAACATCTCTGGAGCAAATATATTTACATACTCTGCTCCCCCGCTGTTTTGGGGTATTAAACAGAGTGTTCCAGCAGCAAAAGCCTCAAAGACTGTTCTGCCAAACGGCTCTCCTTTTGCTGGGTAAACCACGGCTAGTGCGTTGCTTAACAAAATAGCTTTTTCATTTCCATATACTGGGTCTTCGATAGTGACTACATCTGATAACCCCAATTGGAATATGAGCTTTTTTAAGGCTTGATCATAATGCCGTTCCACGGGTCCAATTAATCGCAAACTAAGACCGCTATTATTCTCAATGACCTTTTTAAAACTTCTGATCAAAAACTCTAGATTCTTTCGGGGCTCAAGACGACCTAAGTACAGAAAGTATTTTTTGCGGGCGGCAATACAATCAGTGCTGAATTCTGGCAACTCAATGCCATTTGGAATCACAATTAACTTTTTATTCACAACCGGGTATCGGTACAGTTGTGATTTTTCAAATTCACTAAGAAGTACTACTTTGGAAGCATGGGAAACTATCCAATTACCAAGCACTACATTAAACACCCGTTTTAAAACGGGTCTTCGATAAGACACCCATAACATTCCTCTGGGATGGAGAACATAGGGAACTCCGTAACGGTAACAAAGCCGAGCAAAAAAATAGTTTTCCCAAAACCAATGGCCGTTCAAGTGAAACACTTCGGCCCAACGGATGAGCTTAGACAAAGGATGTTCCGAATCAAAAAAAGCTCTGATGAGGTCCGTAGGTTTAAAGCAAACAACGTTTTTTATCCCCTGTTTTTTAGCAAAATCCAAATCAGCTCTTGCTGAACGCGATAACAACACAAGCTCGTGATCGAGGGACAATTTTCCGCACAGGGAGCTTTCTGAAATAGCGGCTCCTCCAAATTTGGCGGCAAGGCTTGAACTTAAAAATAGAATCTTCACAGCTAAATCATTATATCACCCTTGCATTCATTCGGTATTCAAACCAATGGCCCACAAATTGAACCTTAGCGGCCCAGCAGGGATGACCATCGCACAGGCAATTGCAAGCGATGATATGTTGGAGTTGAGCGTGTCAAAACTAAAAATAGGTTTTCTTATCTTGAGCTTAGTTTTGTTCTCTGGTTGTGGAAGAAAGCAAGCCCCTGCCCCCTGGCCCGCAACAGTTAGGTTTGAGGGGCTTACACAAAGCGAAAAAAATTCATTACGGGAAAGTTTAAATAAGTTTTCCGATTCTTTTGGAAGCGAAGTTTTCTTTTTTGATGAAAGAGCCTCCCAATTTCAAATTAGCATTGGAAAACTCGGAAATTCAGAAGCAACCTCCTCAAAAGCGGGGCTCGCCACATTTGATGATTCCTCATGCAAAGTTGAACTAAACAATTTAATTTTTCAATCTGACTACAGCTCTTATTTAGAGCCCGTTGTATGGCATGAATTAGGACACTGTGCAGGCATGGAACACAACCCAAAATCTGGGGAACTGATGTATCATATCGCAAGCCCGCAAAGTCTTTACACAGAAGAGGCGATTCACAGATTTTGGTCTGCCTTCTCAGGTTTGACAGGTATTTTTACAGTATTTTAATTTTTATCGACGAGTGGTTCCAAACATCAGATTAACCCCTGCAGTAAAACTGTGGAGTTTGCCGACATTGGGCAGGAAATATCCGGCTGTTAACGCTAATGAAGCCCAGCTATAAATCTTGATCTCAGCATTGACGCTTGGATGAAATACTATAAAACCACCTGAATTAATTTTTTGAACAATTCGATTGCTGTCAGTTTCAAAAGTAACTTTTGATATGGAGTATCCTCCCCCGCCAATCAGCATACGCGCATTGAACCAACTTCCAATCACGTACTCTCCAACGACTCCTCCGTAACCCAAACCGAAAGAGAGATTATCAGAGCCGTTCCACAGAAACCCACCACCACCGCCTCCCCCCAAACGAAATTTAGGAGTTACCCACGCGTATCCGATACCACCAATAACCACTGGGCTTCCAGAAACACCGGCATCAAAACGACTCAGCGGATTGGCGTGATATTCAATAAAGGGGCCCCCGCGCCCGCCACCTGAGGTCGAAGTTTCTGCAAAGGATAAAGAAACTCCTGCGAATGTTAGGAAAACAAAGAGAGCTTTTATGAATGTGGGTTTCAGAACCATTAAAATTGTTTTAGTGAATCAGCGTTTGAGATATGGATGTGAAACGAGGCCTTGCTTTAATTGTAGACCATTTTTAGAGTTCACAACATGCGAAAAATCAGTGCTTGACCCTACTTTTTATTTGGCTCGTTGAGTCTACCAAATGCATGGGGAGTTCCTTCAACTCGCCCTGCGTTAGTAATTTCCATAAATTGGGCTTTTCTCTGAAGATCTTTGATGGTTAGAGCACCGCAGTAAGTAAGACCAGACCTTATGCCCCCCATAATATCCTGTATCACGTTTCTAACCGGACCCTTACAAACCACTTCAAGCGAAACCCCTTCAGCGGTTTTCCAATCAGACATTCCACCCATGAAGTCGTCTTGGGCTTCTTTAGAAGCCATGCCTCGAAATCTCTTTAAAAGAACTTTTTGTCCGGCCACATTAGACTCAACCGTTGTTCCCGGAGTCTCATCTGTTCCAGACAACATTCCTCCTAGCATTACAAAATCAGCGCCGGCAGCAAGAGCTTTGACTGCATCGGATGGATATCGAGTGCCGCCATCTGAAATAATAGCGCGATCAACTTTTCGGCAATCTTGGAGCGCAGAAAGTTGCGGAACTCCAAAACCCGTTTTGATTCTGGTAGTACACACCGAGCCCGAACCAATTCCCACTTTTATAACATCGGCTCCTGCCGCGGCTAAGTAATCGGCTCCTGCATAAGTCGCAACATTTCCAGCAATAATTAAAACGTTGTTCCCGTGACTCTCTCTCAAAGTTCGAATGGAACGATTAACTTCCTTTGAATGTCCGTGAGCTACGTCGACACAAATCATCGTTGCTCCGGCATGAATAAGAGCCTCCGCACGCTCAAGACCATCCTTGCCAATGCCTATAGACACAGCAACTTTATCTTTGTGCTTAACTTTCTGAAACATTTTCACATTATCTTCGATAGACACAAATCTATGAAGTATGGCCATTCCCCCTAAATCGGTCATAGCATCGGCCATCTGATGTTCAGTAATAGTATCCATGTTAGAGCTAATGAGTGGAATTCCAAAAGTTCGCCCGAACAATTCAACTGAAGTGGTCACGTTTTGACGAGATTTAATACCGTTATAACCAGGAACTAAAATCACATCATCGAATGTCAAACCTCTAATATTACTAAGCACAGACCCTCCTTAAATTTCCGTTCACAGGGACTCATTCTTTGTGCTCGGCAAACAACAAATCGTCAAGAGACCAATAAGAAATGTGAAATATCACGAAACCTTTCAAACACAGGATTGACGCGCTACGGAAAGGCAAACTGCGCGTTAAAGTTAAGTGCGACAAGAATTTTTCGGTCGATTAGACCTGGTCGTATTTGCCACCTGAGAGACAACGAATCGTCCACTATTTGACTGTAAGCAACATCAATCAAAGCTACTAAATTTGTTGTTTTTATTTGGGGTTGTTGAGCAGCAAATCCACAACCCAGAACCAACCCTAGATCAATCGATTTTCTGGAGTTTCTAAACCAATGGTTTTCAAACCACCCCCCAAGAAGAACATTCAAAACAGAACCCGGTGAAAACAACATAAAATTTAACTCTGGCCCGAGATAAAACTCTGATTTCGGCGCCACTAACCAACCCATCTGAAAACCTGTTATAATTGCGGTCTCTGTCAGGAGATTAAATCCAAATTGTGCATTTAGTTTTTTTTTCGCTACCTGAGGGGCAGAAACGGGCACAACGGGTAGAATCTTTTTTATCTCTTTTTTAGGTTTTGGAATGCCATGGGCATACAAGCCGAGCAACAAACAAAGGGAGCCGAGGAGAAACTTAACCCGATTTAACATGAATCAAGTCTAACTTACTTGAACATGATTTGACTAGAAATGGATCGGGTTTTTCGGGGTGTCATTATGAAGAAAAAAATGCTCATCATTTGCTCTGTTGTAGCACTAGTCATAACAACTTTGTCGACTATCGGTTATTGGCAGTTAAAGAATCGATTGCCACAACTACTTGAGCTGACCATGAAAGCTGCTCGCGCGAAAGGCGTCAGCATTTCTTTTCAGCAAGTTGTACCCCCACAAGGGGCTATCATAGATTTGAAAAACCTAAAAATCTCAGGAAAAACCCTTGGGCTCTCAGCCCATATAGACTCTTTAAAATTACAGACCTCTTGGAAACCAAGTTTTCCCCCTTTGTCTCTGACTTTACTTTTGCATCATCCAGTTATTTTAAAATCTACGAATTACGATACGATTGAAACAGATCAAGAGGTAGCAGACCCTTCCACAGCCCAACCTCCTCCCAGTTGGTTAGCAGCTGTTTTGATAGTTTGTCCTATCAAAATTTCAGTTACCGATTTGGAAGCCCTTCCATGGGGATTAAAAAAAGCCAGTGGTTCTGTAACCACTAAAGATTTATCTCTAAGTTGGTCCGAAGGAGCAAACTGGACCCTGCTTCAACATGTCGAAGTGACCGAATGGGCTGAGCCCAAACTGTCGATCGTACCCACAATTACAACCGATGGGTTGATTGCTCTACAACCGCACCAAGCAAGCATGAGTAAAACAACTGTTGCTGTTGGTCCTTTTAAAATTCAGGCCTCAGGAAAATATGATTTAAAAAATCAGAAGTGGGCTCTGGACCTCGAAATGCCCACCATTAGCTTTAGACCCACTGAACTGAGCCCATTTGCTGCTGCGGTGAAAGGATTAAAATCGGCCGAGGGTTCAGTTTACTTTCGCTTATCATCTCAAGGACTCGGCTCCGACCCCAACTCTATTTATAGTGATGGCGAATTACGGGCCGAGAAAGTATCAATCACTACCGAAAGAGATGATGTTGAGGGGAAAATAAATCTTAATCTATCCTCAAATTTTTCGAAAAAAGAGTCCTTAGTTATCGACGCAGCCCTGGACATCAATTTAGACGACTCATCTTTAACGGTTGAGAAAAAATTTAGAAAACCTAGAAAAACACCACTGAATGGTCATTTTTCGATAACAGGAAAAAATGACCAGTTCCTGATTCAAAATGGCAAAATCAACTTTAATAACCTAATGGCAACTTTTAAAGGAAGCGTTCTGAACGGACCCAAGCTCTCAACGAAAATTGATACCTCGATTGCAAAAACATCACTTAAGGGTTGGGAACAGTTTATCCCCTCGCTTACGAATGTGCGAACCGCCGGATACTTTGAAGGAGATATTTCATACTCGGGAACTATCGACAACTGGAAACAAGCAACTATCGATCTCTCAATGAAAGCAAAAGATGTTGAAGTGCCTATTCTGAAGGACTGGCTGGGCAAAAATGACCTTAGCATTTCGGGAATAGCCCGAGTCGATTCCGAAACTCGAATATCGATCTCTCAAGGAGCCCTGAAAACCATACTCACCGATACGGCTCTGAATCTCTCAGACAATCAAATCGTCTATTCTGATGTTTTTTCAAAAACTGCTGGCACACCCATGTCAGCAAAGTTGAATATCAAAAGTAATGCTCAAGATGCCCAAATAAAAAATGGCGCTTTTATTCTGGGCCCCCTCCATGGCTCAATTGAAGGTAAAATTACCGATTTAACCGACCCCAAAGCTCAATTGAAGCTTCGATTTGGAAACGTAGCTATCAAAGACCTAGTCGCACTTAGCCCCATGATGAAAGACTCTTCGTTAAGAATTCTGACCGGCGAACTCTCAAGCACAACCACCATCACTGGCCCGCTACTTTCAAAAGAAACCGCTCCTACTGTTAAGCTAGATGCATCTCTTTCTAAGGCAGATATAAATTGGGCCGCAGAACCCAATCAAAACCCCTTAGAAATGCGCAACATTCGCGGACACTTAAGTTCAACTGCGAACGCCTCCGGAATGACCGAATTAAAAATGGATGCGGTTGAACTCAAAGTATTCAACGGCACACTTGGCATGAAAATGCAGTGTAAGGGCGGACTATCAGATTCCCGCTGCTCAAACCAAATCACCGTCAGACACTTAGCTGCTGACAAAGCGATTGAATTCATGTCACCTAAATCTGCCGGATTGGTAAAAGGGAAAATTGACTCTGAATTTTCAAGTGACTTTCGTGGTTTTAAGCCTGAAGGAGTTCAAAAAACAATTGTGGGAAAGGGGCGTTTTACGCTCACGGATGGCGAATTCAACACAATCAACCTGATTGAAAAGCCACTTGAGAACTTAAAAAAAGTTCCGATCATATCAAATCTAATCAACAACAATGTTCGTAATCAGCCAATCAAGCAAACCACTGGCGAATTTGAGATAAGGGAAGGAAAAACTGTGTTTTCGCAAATTAAAATGACGAGCCCTTATTTTGATCTCACATCGCCATCTCTTACTGTAGACATGAATAAAAACATATCCGCAAAAATGAATTGGATACCCAAAGAAAGCATTTTGAGTCGCTCGGCGCTCGATATAATTAGAGATGATTCCGGACGTCCCTCGGTTCCAATCATCATTCAGGGGCCTGCTAACAGCCCGAGCATCACAGTGGATGAGGCTTACCTTCAGTCGCGGTTAACAAATTATACAAAAAGAGCTGCTGAGACTCAGGCAAAGCGCGGACTGTCTGATCTCAAAAACAAAGTAGAAAATTCAATCCAACAGCAATTTAAAAAAGGAATTGAAGGATTGTTTAGGAAATGAGCTAAGGCTTTTTGATGTTTGAATCTAAACTTTCAAGAAAATTTGTTTGATAGGTAGTAACCGCTTTCACCATTTTCCCAGTGAACATTGCCCGAATCAGCGCCGTTTTTTTTAGCTCATCAATTTCCATGATATCCGTAACAATAACCTCGCTGGCTGATTTCTTTTTCCTGTCGGAAACAATTTCGTACAAAGTAAGTGAGGAGTCGAAATAATGATTGGTGTAAATGTGAACTTCTAAAAATAACTTTCTTTCACCCTCAAAATACTCGGTGTCCTCTGAAACTCGGAGTATGGGCTGCATCTGATCGGGTGCAATATTTACCATCTCGTGCCTGTACCAAGAATCTACCGGTTGACCTGGATTTCGAAGGCCTTTCCAAAAGTCAGATTTCAAGTACCGCATAGTGGAAGGGCTTTTTTCTAGCGTAGCAAGCAGATTTACCATTTTTCGATAGAAGGGACTATTGCTTTTTCTGTCCTCATATCCCATGAGTTGCTTTGAATCTGCATAGTCTCTTAGACGCTTTAAGATCATGGCCTGGTAGGCCTCTATTTTGTTTTTTGCATTTTTAAGGTTTGGAATTTCATTTGAGGAACTTAATTTAATCAAACACTTTTCGAGATTACACCTTCTCAAGGCCTCTTGCTGAGACTCCTCAAAAAAATCGGGTGGCAAGACATACTTATCTTTTATATCGACTAACTGTCCGGACTTAAGTCGAGATTTCATTTGGGAATAAATAATTTCTGCAGAGACTGCAAACTTCTTGGTAGTTTTTGTAACAAGAAATGGCTCTTCAAAACTATCAGAGGAGTTTATGGTACTTGAGCGTGGCTCATCAATGGAGATTTCGGCAAGAGCGGGCAAGAAGCCCCCAAGTATTATCTGTATTAAAATTAACCGAAAGAAATAGCTTGTACTACCACTACTATTTTTATTGGGTAGAAATATCATGCAGAGTAGTTGGGCCCGGAGCAGCGCTTTCATATTCAAACATACTTAAATACATCTGAGCTGATTTATTTGCTGGATCTAATAACAAAGCCTCTTTCCATTCCCTATAAGCCTCTCGAAGTTTTTTCAGGGAGTGATATAAAATACCTATTTGAATTTTTGCTTCAACGTGTTTGGGATTAGTTTCAATGGCTTTTTTTAACAAGCTCAGTGCACCTTCTTTATTACCTGTTTTCGACAGGCACCTCGCCATCTGTATAGCACTGACAATATTTTCAGGCTCTAAATTAAAAGCTTTTGAAAATTCATGATGAGCCTCTAAGAACCGCTCGTACTTCATGTATGACATTCCAAGATTATAATGTGATTTAGCTAATCCTTGATTGATCCTAGGATCAAAACCCGGCTGCGTATGCTCGAGCCTCTTCTTCGCAGTCTGGTATACCAAGGCAGCATCTTTGTAATTGCCAACGTCATTCTGTATGCTACTCAGGGCTATGGCCGCTTCAGTATTTGCCGCATCTAAAATTAAGGCCTTCTTAAAAGCTAAAATAGCTTTTTTAAACTTTCCTCGCTTGGAGTAAACGTTGCCGAGTAGTTGGAACGACTCTGAGGATTGATTGTTCAGTAAAATCGCTTGTTCAAGATTTTTTTCAGCTGAAGTGAGTTGATTTCGGTTCAAGTCTTCTCGAGCTAATTGCAACAAATCCTCGACTGTCTGATTCTTAGGCATCACAGCCATGAGCTATTCCCTCACTGATTCTTTTTTTTGAGTTCTTCAATTAGCGCTTCTGAATCTGCCCTGAATCCGCTTTGGGGAAATTGCGCTACCAAACGCTTTAAAGCATCAGCTGCATTTCCATACATCTTTATATGATAATAACATTGTCCTAAACGGTACAGTGCTTCTTCATCATATCCCATATTAGAAAAATCTCTCAGAAGCGATGCGTAACGATATGAGGCGGATAAATAATGCCTTCTTTGAAAGTAAAAGTTAGCTACATAACTTTCGTGTTCACCAAGTTTTTTTCTAGCCTCGATACTAAATTCTTTAGCTTGGGAAACAAACTCGGATTTTGGATATTTTTCGATCAACACAGAAAAAGCATCAATAGCTCTATTTGCTGAGCTTAAATCTCTGGCGCTGTTATCAGGAATCTCTTTGTAATAAGAAAGGCCTATTCTGAACTGGACGTAATCGCTCCTAGGATGTGTAGGATGAAGTTCTTTGAATATTTCGTATGCACTTTCCGCTTCTAAATAATTCTCTTGCGCAAAATAGGTGTCGGCAATTCGCAACTCAGAATCCACAGCACGCGAGCTATAGGGAAACCGATTTTTGATATCGCGATACTTTTCAATGGCGATCAAATATCTCTCATCTTTAAAAAGAGACTCCGCTTCATTAAATAGACTATCAGGATCCTCTCGATTGACCTCTTGACTAGAACAACCCGCAAAAAAGGCAAACACTACGAAAATGGCCGCTAAACTGAGTTTTTTAAGAACGGCGTAATTGCACTTAAGTAATTGAGATTTCATAACTTTATTGAAACACTCTCTGAGTCTATCACAGGTATCTTCTTGCGAAACCATTTTTTATATTAAGCACCGCATTATTTCGGCCGATAGAATAAATGGGCGCGATGATGCGCCACAACAATTAGCAATGGAGCCACTGAAAATGAAGCCGTATGACCCTGATTTTGTAGGAGATGTCGAAGAGCTGCTTGAGAAAGCGATCGTAGAAGAAGTAGGCGAGGCCGTTTGGAGAACATTTGAAAAGGCCTTCTCTCAGCTGGATGAGGAAAATAGGAATCTGCTTGAAAAACATCTCAGCGGAACTCCCAACAAGCAACTCAGCATGGAAACTGGGTTGGGTGAGGAAGAGTTAAAAAAATGCTTGGTTCAGATTAAGCGACAACTTCAACAATCAATTCGAAAAGATTTAAGAGTGAGGCAATAAATGAGCTCGGAAACCAAGCCCATCAAAAATTCGTTGCCTTTAAGCGACAACTTCCGCGAGCTGCTAGGGGACTTAATCGTGGATACTTTTGCAATCAACAATGGATTTCATGAGCTCACTTTAGATGAAATAGGTTTGATCTTAGAAGAGTCTCTTGGAATAGGGAGTGCTTATTTCGATAATTATGACACCTGTAAAAGCATTTATTGCCTTTTGCTTTCTGAACTAGAGCTCCAAGGATGCTCTGACTTTCCCGACGCATTACGTGATTTAACGCTGAAAGAACTCGAATCCCATGCAGTCATTAAAAGTTCAATTGCAACAAGCCACACCGAAACCGCTAAGACAAGTCCATTGACCGTTCTTGATAAACTCTCCGAAATTATTCACCACCTAGACGTCGACTTTGAAAAAGAGCCTAAAACAGCTCTTCACAACATCAGTGAAAAACCCTCTACAAACAGATCCCAGTCAACTGGACTTAGTGATGAGTACCTAAACATTTCTACAAAATTAAATATTGAATCCGAAAAATCAGACAACCCCGTCACCAGAGAAGCTCTAAAGCGGATAATGTTACATCTTCAGATCGTTGCGTGTGAAGTGTCGATCTTTTCACGTGTTAAAAGTGAACTTGAATCAATGTGGCCCCATCTGCCAGAGAAAATTTCTTCGCTGCTAGAAAAGAATAGCTTTAGCTTCAATAAAACTGCTCAAGACCACATTGCTGAGCACGAACAAAAATATTCAAAATGGTTGCACCAGGGAAAATTTCCGAGGCTTGCTGCCCTCCATTGCCTTCGATATCTAACTCTCACTAGGAACTTTGAATGTTTTCATCCGACTGCCTTCGAAATTGGAATTATTTTTTATTTTTGGGGCAGAAGTGGAAATGATAATTTCAAATGTTTTTTAGGGACCTCAGAGGAAAAAAGAATTGAGCTGGCATTTAGGCTACTTCGATCTGACAAAATTAAAGCCACCTCTCAGAATTTCAATCGTGAACTAACGGTCGAACAGCTTCAAATGGCATCCGAAGACACTCAAGCAATCTTTAAAGAACTCAATAAAGACATCATAAAGACACCCGAGCTCCGAGAGGCGGCATAAAGCTATGGAGCCAATTCGGTCAAATTTGAATTCCTCTGTTTCAGATGAACTCGATCGAGCCGAAGAAGCACACCTAGCAGGCTGTCCAGAGGCCGATTTCACAATTCGTTTGGCTGCCTTAATACTAGACTGCATCCTGATTTATGTTGGTGTTTCGGGCCTGAAAAACCTCAGCCAAGCTCTTGGAGTTTTTCTAAATCACTCTCCCACGAGCGCATGGGCTACCTATCTTGACCCAAACCTCACCGTTTGGTTATCCGATCACTCAAATCAAATCGAGGCAATTTTCGAAATAACCTCAAAAATAGTTTTCGTTTTCATATATGCGATTGTAACTACAGCAACTTCAGGGGGAACTCCAGGCAAACTATTGCTTGGTTTACGAGTGTTAGATTCAGAAACAGGTAAAAAACTAAGCTCTTTCAAAGCACTTAATAGGTATTTGTTAGCTATCGCAACAAATGTTCCGTCTTTGGGACTTATTTATATCTCGAGCCAATTCAGACGGGACAAAAGAGCGCTTCACGATCAAATCCTGAGAACCTCAGTAAAGAAAGTTCACGGTGTAAGATGATCTTGTTAGTACCGTTGAATCCAGAGGTTCCCAGTATTTTGAGACCCAAATTGTGGCCATCCTTGATGATGGTACTTTGCCTCTGTTTCGCCTTCTACTTCACTAAAGATCTCCTATCCGCTGACATGGCATACGTTGAAAAAGTTGAAACTCAGATTGGGCAACAGAACAGCAAAACCTCGCATTTAGACTCCCAGACTGAACAATATCTTGCGACTCGCCCACTTTTAGCAATAGCGCCGGCCAAGGGAAGCTGGGACATAGAAAGAATTGTTAAGGCCAATTTCATTCATGGGTCCGCAACTCACTTAATATTAAATTCAATCGGGATTTTTGCAGGTATCCGCATATGCATGACCTTTATCCCCCTGCTTACTGCTATGTTTATCTTTCTTTTAGGTGGCTCACTCGGCTTATGGATCAGCATTTTAAACTCACAACAAATCTCCGATTACATTCCACACGTTGGAGCTAGTGCCGGGCTATTTGCACTAATGGGAACCTACTATGTTTTCAACTTTCGATTTCGGACACAGTATTTTTTTTGGTTACCCATCAGACGTGGTTTTGTGTCATTGAGAACATCTTGGTTCTTTTTCGTTGATGTTATTTTGTTGGAGCTTGTCCTCTCGGCAGCTCAACTGTTTCCCGACCGATTGGATAGTGTGGACCACATCGCTCACGTCGTTGGATTTTCTTCAGGAGTCTTCTTGGCTATTTGTTTGCGATTTGCTCTCAAGTGGCCAAACTTTCTGCAGACACGAGCAGAATATCTGTACTGGAACCATTTTATTCTAAAAAACCATCGAACAAACCAAAATAAAATTCATGCATGGCTCGAGCTACTGCGACTGAATCGCTACAACGATTTCGTAAAGCTCAAGCTTTGTAGTAGTCTTAAAAAAACATGTTCTTTGACTACGGACGCTGAACTCAATGAGGTTTTCAAATTTTTCGTTCCCACCTTTGTAAGACTTAATACGAACTCGGTGACCAAAGTTATCCGCAGATTAATCAGTGAAAACCGGGAAATTCCCAGTCGATGGTTATCAAAAGTTCCTTACGACATTATCATCAGAATATCAAAATCGATGACAAGCCAACCGCGCCATGAGTTTTTTCTATACCAATTGCTAGCCGAGTATCAGCGAGCCCAAAAAGGAAAAGGAAAAGGAACCTCTACTGTGGACAAACTGATGAGGCGTCTTGAAGCGCAGCTTGGAAAAGCTCCAACCAAATCTACTCAAAAAGCAAGTTGAACAATGGTGAACTCTGAAAATCAGTGAAACTTAGGACGATAATCCTGATAACGGGTTTTTAGAAAAAACCCTCCCAACCACAAAACAATGCTCATGAGCACAAAAGGCCACCAAGGGGTCCTGATATCTCCCATAATGAACCTCAAATACAGGTAAACCAACCAAGTGTTCCAACTCAAAAAACCTAAAAACCTACCAAAAGCGTAAACGTGAGTTCCCCAGTCAAGATCGGCTACTTTTTGAGGTTCCGAACCCACCGTAAACTCGGTAGGCTCTTGTTTTAAGAGGCTTGCAGCTTCCCCTGCTTTAGCATTGAGGTCTTTTAAAATATCGCTATTGACCCCAATAGCCTTATATTCAAGCCAAAACGTTTTAAGGTTATAATAAATCGTAAATGCCGCCCAAAGACCATGTAACCAATAAAGCCAAATCTGGCCTGAGTTTGAAACAGCTCCACCCAAAGTCGTCAAAATCAACAAAAAGAAAATAGAATACAGGGCGGGGGGAAAGACATCTTTCTTGAAGGCTTTTGTTCTTTTTACATACTCCTGATTGAGACTCAAGTCCTCCACCAACAACCTAGTATCCTTTCCAGATCCTGTGAAGATCGCAAATACCAAGCAGTGAAGAAGGGCCGCAAAGATGGATGTACCCAAGCCCCATAGCATGTGGTTCGGAACACCCTTGAAGCCAAGAACAACACTGCCTCCAAAAAGAACGCTATTAATAATTGCACAAATACCAAAAAAACGAGCCATGATGCGGTGGTTCTAACTGAAAGTAATGTAGTCCGCAAGATTTAACCCAAGAGTTGTTACCTGCACCCTTTGAGTGGACCTACAAAGGGTTCAAACGGCCAGTCGGCCGAGCCAACGTTGCGGAATTTGTAGGCCGTTTGATGTTTAGTTGAACTTAAAATGAAACTCCTTTAGGCCCCAATAAAGATCAATGCATTTGGTCCTCTATAAGTACTCGACCCTCTTAACAAATTGCATCGGACCAGCCCTTTCTAGGTCCACTCAAAGGGATCAGGTATCAAGAGTTGCCTCTGAGGGTTTTAGAGTCTATAAAGCTCCCCATGCTAGACTCTAAAACTCCCCAGAAGTTACCTGCAGAAAAGCTTGAAGTGATTGCTAAACAATGCCGGATAGATATCCTTGAAATGCTTGAAAAAGCAGGAAGTGGACATCCTGGAGGCTCTCTCTCAGCCATAGACATTATTGTGGCTTTGTTTTTTCATGAAATGAAAAGCAATCCTAGTGAACCGATGTGGGAGGACCGAGACCGATTTATTCTGTCCAAAGGGCATGGGGTTCCGGCACTCTATGCGGTTTTAGCGGAACGGGGGATTATACCGAAAAGCGAACTTGCCACCCTTCGGAGAATCAACTCGAGAATTCAAGGGCATCCAGATCGAGTTTTATTACCTATCGTCGAAGCCTCTACAGGAAGTTTGGGACAAGGCATTTCAATAGCGCAAGGAATTGCGTTGGGATTAAAGATCCAAAACAAAGACTCAAAGGTTTTTTGTCTCATGGGTGATGGCGAAACTCAAGAGGGTCAAGTGTGGGAAACTGCTCTTTCTGCTCCCAAATATAAACTCAACAATCTTGTTGTTTTTATCGACAACAACAATGGGCAAATTGATGGACATGTTGATGAAGTCATGGACCTAAAACCCTTAGCCGATAAGTGGCGGGCTTTTCGCTGGGCTGTGCAGGAAATTGATGGACACAACTTTTCCCAAATCATCGGTGCTTTGGATAAGGCACGAAAAGAAACTGAAAAACCCTCTCTCATCATAGCACGAACGGTCAAAGGAAAAGGGGTCTCCTTCATGGAAAATTCAATCGGTTGGCATGGGGTTGCTCCCAATAAGGAACAGTTAGATCGTGCTTTAACCGAACTTAAAGGGGGAGCTAAACTATGAGTGCACCTACAGCGCCTACAACATCGAAAGATAAAGCCACTCGTGATTCCTTCGGAGAAGCAATAAGAGACCTCGGCAAAGAGTTTTCGAAAATTGTTGTGCTCGACGCTGATCTTTCCGTTAGTACAAAAAGCGTTTTGTTTGCCAAGGAATTTCCCAATCGTTTTTTCCAAATGGGAATTGCAGAATCTAACATGGTGGGAACTGCTGCAGGACTTTCATTTAGTGGACTGATCCCTTTCTGCTGCAGCTTCGGAGCTTTCGTCGCAGGCCGATATGAAACCATTCGGGTCTCGGTGGGCTATTCAAAAGCAAACGTCAAAATTGTAGGAACTCATAGCGGTCTTGGAATTGGCGATGATGGATACACTCAGATGGGACTCGAAGATGTAAACGTTATGCGTGGACTTCCAGGAATGACAATTATTAACCCATCTGACGATGCGACTACTAAAGCCGCTGTACGTTGGGCGGTAACTCACGAAGGTCCCGTTTATTTGAGACTAACCAGACAAAAACTACCAAGCATTCACAAACCGAATGACTTCGAGTGTGGAAAAGGCATCGTTGTTAAAGAGGGTAGCGATATTGCTCTTATAGGCACTGGGAGCACGGTTAACGAATGCTTAAAAGCTTCAGAAAGCTTAAAAAAACTAAACCCATGGGTAATTGATATTCATACTATTAAACCGATTGATCGCCCATTGTTGAAGCAACTAGCATCTCATTGTAAACATATCGTTACTGTAGAAGATCACAATATCGTCGGCGGATTAGGAACAGCTGTTTGTGAAGTTCTTGCTGAAGGGGGTTGGGGTGGAAAGCTCACTCGATTGGGAGTCCAAGATACCTATGGAGAATCGGGAGCGCCTGATGAACTCTACGAAAAATACGGATTTTCAGCAAATCAAATAACTCAAAAAGTAATGAGCTTAGTTGACTAATTTTTAGTTCACGATTTCACGATATCCTTTAAGCATCGTTGTTAACTTTTTTATCTCGTTAACGTCATCGGCGGTAGGTCTTGCTTTTAGATAGGATTTTAAATCGCTCATTGCTTTTGTAAAATATTCCATCTCGCAATAAAGAATCCCTCGATCGCGAGTAAGCTCTGGAGACTCTGGAAAAATGCACGTTAACATTTCGACTGCCCTAAGGGCTTCAACAGCATTGCCCTTTAAAATGTAGATGTGCTTCAACTGCTGAATAAGTCGAGCAACTAGTTGTTGGGTATTTATCCGCTCGAACAAATTGGTAGACAAGATTCGATTCCGGTTCATAGCGGAGCGAAATTTTTTCTGAAACTCCTCTTGACCCAAAACCTTCCCCGAATCGAATGGATCAATATATAGTTCATCAGCCAATCCCTTGAGTTTAACTAAGTAATAAGAGGGAAGGGCTAAGACTTCATAATCAATGCCCACTTGTTCAGCCATGATGGCATAAATCATTGTAAGAGTGAGTGGACTGCCGATCCTGTTCTCCAAAACTCTATGAAGATAATACCTCTCCGGGTCATCAATAACCTGCTTATACTTCTCGCTTTTACCTTGAAGCCCTTCAACCTTGTAGAGTACATAATTGATAGCTTCGCATTTTTTCAACGGATCATGTTTGTATCGCGAAGCACGATGCCAAACCCGAGCAGCCATTTCAAGCAGCCTTTCTACGTAGGGCGTAGTATTAAAAGAAGGAGTTTGAACCTGTCCTGCGAATAAAGATGCACGCAAGAGATCGTGACGACGCAAGAGCTTAAAAAGCTCCGTTTTGATTTCATTCATAGGATTGTTTTTTGGGAATTGAAGTTGAAGGGCGAAAACTTTTTGAGGAAAACTTGCCCTATATTTTTAGTTTATAGAATCTGATTAAAAAATCAATTCTCTTAGTTATTGCAAAGCGGCTTCTCCATGGCGCAACGCAAACCCTAGCAGCTTGACTTGAATGCATCAAAAGGCCACAACAGTCCGATATGAAAGAGAAGTTTATCTACGTCTGTCAGCAGTGCGGCCAACAATACTCAAAATGGATGGGTAAGTGCCAAGAGTGTGGGGAGTGGAATAGCGTTGTTGAGGAACGCAGCGTAGGCAGCTCCAAAAAAAAGGCATCAATAATCACTACCAGCTCACAGCCGCAAGCAATCTCTGAAATCATTGCTGAAGATTTTCCAAGAATTCCCTCTGATCTTTCAGAACTTGATAACGTTCTGGGAGGTGGGCTTGTTCCAGGAAGTGCAATTTTGCTAGGCGGAGAGCCTGGAGTTGGAAAATCGACCATATTGTTACAAGCCGCCGATCAATACGCTCATCTTAAACAAAAAGTTCTTTATGTGAGTGGTGAAGAGTCTGCTTCTCAAATTGCTCTCCGCTCCCAACGGCTGGGTGTTGATACTAATAACTTGCTTGTAGTTTGTGAAACGACACTTGAAAAAATAATCGGGCATATTGATAAGGTCTCACCAAATTTACTTATCATTGACTCCATTCAAACGATTTACAGCGAACAGCTAGACTCTCAACCCGGTAGTGTGGGGCAATTAAGAGAATGTGCCTATGAAATTATTTCAATTGCGAAATCTAGAAACCTAGCAACTTTTCTTGTGGGTCACGTAACAAAAGAGGGGGCCATCGCTGGCCCCAAAGTGTTAGAGCACATGGTGGATGTGGTTCTCTACTTCGAAGGCACATCTTCACAATCCTTTCGATTGCTCAGATCCATTAAAAATAGATTTGGATCAACTAACGAGATTGGGGTTTTTGAAATTGCTAGCAAGGGGTTAAAGCAAGTAACAAATCCTTCAGAGCTTTTTTTATCAGAACGTCCGGACACGGTCCCGGGATCGGTCATCGTCGCGAGTGTCGAGGGAACTCGCCCCATTCTCGTCGAAGTTCAAGCCCTCGTTTCAGGAAGCGCGCTAGCTATGCCTCGCAGGACGGCTTTGGGCTTAGATCCGAACCGAGTCGCATTGTTAGTGGCAATCTTAGAGAAACGTGGGGGCTTTAGACTTTTTGATCAGGATGTCTATGTAAACCTAGCTGGAGGTTTGAGAGTTACTGAAACCGCTATCGATCTCGGAGTTGCGGCAGCTCTGATCTCAAGCTACACCGGTCGAGCCGTTCCAGCAGGGACCGTTTTTTTCGGCGAAATGGGCCTAGGTGGCGAAGTCAGAAGCATACCAAAAGCGGGTATTCGACTCAAAGAAGCTGAGAGAATTGGGCTCAAAAGAGCTTTTGTGCCGAGGAAGACAGCCAAAGAAATATCAGATTGTAAAAGTCTTGAACTCATTCCTATCGACCACGTTCAAGAACTTGCTGACAAACTTTAATTATTTTGAAAGTAAAGTGACAGCTTTCATCGCTTTATCCCAACGTGCGATTTCCTGTTTTCGTAATTTTGAAGACATTTTCGGCTCGTAAACTTTATCTGCGTGCCATCTTTTTTCAATATCTTCTAAACTCTTCCAAATACCGATTGAAAGCCCTGCTTGTAATCCGGCTCCCAAAGCCGTAGTTTCCAAAATCCCCGAACGAACCAACTGATATCCCAATAGATCGGCTTGGAATTGCATCATTAGATCGTTAGCAGCGCCACCCCCGTCAACTTTGCACAGCTTAATTTTTTTTCCAAAATCTTTGGCCATCGCTTCTAAAAGTTCTCTAACTTGAAAGGAAACTCCTTCCAAAGTTGCTCTCGCTACGTGCGCTTTGGTTGTTCTCCGACTAAGACCAGTCATAAGACCTGTCGCCGTAGGCAACCAATGAGGGGCCCCCATACCAGAGAGAGCAGGAACAAAAACAACACCGTCCGAATCCGACACAGAAGAAGCTAGGGCTTCAACTTGGCTAGCTTCATCGAAAAGCTCCAAACCATCTCGAAGCCACTGGACGGCAGCACCAGTTATAAAAGCACTCCCCTCAATCCCATAAGTAGTTTTTTTACCTAGTCTCCATCCAACCGTAGTTAAGAGTTTATGTTTGGAAAAAATAGGTGTGGTTCCAGTATTTACTAGAGCAAAAGCTCCCGTTCCATAAGTGCACTTGGCAGTGCCTTTGGAGAAACAGCCCTGACCAAAAAGCGCAGATTGTTGATCCCCAATCATTCCAGTGATGGGCACACCATCTGGCAGACCCGGAAAACCTTTGGTCCTTCCAAATTCAACATCGTTATCACAAATTTCTGGCAAAATGGGGTCAGGAATTTGGAAAAGCTTAAGAAGATCTTTATCCCATTTGCAGCTTTTGATATCCATGAGCAGCGTTCTACTCGCATTAGAGGCTTCCGTTTTGTGAGTTCCTCCTGTCATTCGATAGAGCAGATAAGTTTCAATTGTCCCAAATGCAATTTTTCCAACTTTAGCCCAAGCTTTTGCTTGAGGGATGTTCGTCAATAGCCATTGCAGCTTAGTTCCACTAAAATAGGGATCTAGTACTAACCCAGTTTTCCTGTGTATCAGTTTTTCAAGGCCCTGTTTTTTGAGCTTCTGACAAGCTTGATGGGTTCTTCTATCTTGCCACACTATGGCTCGGTGAAGTGGCTTAGCGTCGGGACCATGATGCCACAAACAGGTAGTTTCTCTCTGGTTCGTAATTCCGATAGCGGAAATATCTTTTCCGTTTATGTTGGCTATCTGCAAAACATCTGACACGGCTCTAACAACTGAACTCCATATTTCTTCGAGGTCGTGCTCAACCCAGGAAGGCTCAGGAAAATGCTGTGGGAATTCGTGGTTTGTTTTTGCTAAAACGTTTAAATTCTCATCGAAAATAAGGGCTGTTGTTCCAGTCGTACCTTGATCAATGGCTAATACCAATGGGCTCATAACTATCTCTCCTAAGCATTAGGCTGAATTATAACGAACTCACCATGGAAACAAAATCGACTTCCAACCTTTTCATACAGATTTTTGAAAAGAATTCGGCTATAGGTATGTCGCTATGGCTAAACCCCTCGATGAAAGTATACGGCTGTCATTTGAAGCTGCATTTAAGGATTACCACCTCGAACGGGAGCGAAAATTAGACCCCATATCATTAGTCTATCCCTACAAAGACAACAAGGATCGCGAAATTGTCGCTTTTTTGGTAGCGCTTATTTCCTATGGTAACGTAAGGACCATTCTCCAGAGTGGTGAAAACTTATTAACTCCCTTAGGCCCATCACCCTACAGCTATTTAATCTCAGAAAAACCACTTGGCCTATGGCCCTCGTTTAAACATCGATTTACAACAGGTAAAGACATCGAAATTCTCGCGCACTGGTTGAGAACTATTTTGTTGCGTGATGGCACTTTAGAGAATTTTTTTCTGAAAGTCTCTGGCACCGCTGATAGCAAAATGAAAGTAAAGCTTTCTAGGTTTGTCGCGGGTATTTGGTCGGAGAAGCTCCCCGAACACCTGTTGGCTGATTCAAAAAAACGTACCCGAAACTTAAAATATTTACTTTCTAACCCCGACCAAGGTAGCGCCTGCAAACGACTCAATATGTTTTTACGTTGGGTAGTTCGACCTGACGATGGCATAGATCTAGGCATCTGGAAGGGGATTTCACCTCGCGAATTGATGTTACCTTTAGATACCCACTTAATTCAGACCCTAAAAAAATTGAGATGGATTCAAAAGGAAACTGCGAATTGGAATGCTGTAGAAGCCGCAACTAAGAAACTACGAACAATTTCGGCCGAGGATCCTATAAGATATGATTTTGCACTCTGCCACTTATCCATGTCAGGTGGTAACATTAAAGAAATTCAAAAAAACATTAAGAAAGCGAATCTCTCATGAGAAATTGGAACGATGACCCATATACAAAAAAAGCTCGAAAAGAAAATTACGAAGCCCGGTCCGTTTATAAACTTGAGGAGATCGACAAACGTGAGAGAATTTTCTCAGGTGTCAAAACTGTTTTGGACCTAGGCGCAGCTCCCGGTTCCTGGAGTCAGTACTGCCTGCAAAAGCTTTCAAAATCAGATGGAAAAGTAATTGCTATTGATATTAGCCCCATCCAAATTCAAGACCCTAGGCTGGTTTTTTTGCAGCAATCGATTGAAGATGTAGATTTGAATCCCCATGTAGGAACCGGTAAGGTAGATATGGTATTGAGTGACATGGCACCCAAAACAAGTGGCGTTCACGATCGAGATGTAGCACTCTCCTTTGAATTGGCCTCATTGGCCTTTAGCGCTTGTGAAAAACACCTGAAAACCGGTGGAACTTTTGTAGTCAAACTGTTCATGGGGGATTCTTTCGAGGAGTTTAACAAACTTCTGAAAACAAACTTTTCGCAAGTGCGACTTCTTAGACCCGACAGCACCCGAAAACATAGCCGTGAAATATTTTTTATTGGAAAAGGCTTTAAGGGAAAAAAATAAATTCTACTTTAATACTCTTAAACGCATTTTTGCCTCTGTTTCCTGGGCAACAGGCTGCGTAGTTTTTCTTTTTCGATGATAAATTTTAACGCTAACCCCAGCTGAGAGTGGGTACGTTTCAGGGAGCTGTTCAAAATCATAGCTTATACTCCATTTTTTTTCGAAAGCATCGTGGAGGACCTCTACACACTGCTGCACATCTGGTCTCATATGCCACTGAAAAGGACTCGGAACCACAACCCAATCTGCATTTAGAATCTCTTTGATGGGTATATGTTTATAAGAATCAGCATGCAAAATGCCCATCACCGGTAATTTCCTTTTTTTTCTACCAAAAAGTTGGCTTTCGGCGTTTATCAAAAGACCCTCATTCATAATCCCGGACGAACCAGCAACAAGAACTTTCTCCTCTTTCCCTACTATTTTCCGTAGATTTCGAACTAGAAGCATAACTTGATCGTAATCAGTTCTTACTTGGCTCTCCAAGTTAGCGGGAAATAATATCGAGCCCAAAATAAAGCTTGGCTTAAGACTTAAAAGATTAATCAACATTAAAGAAAGACTTACAATGGAAATAAGGGTAGCTTTCTTTCTGTTATTATAGTTTTCATTAAAAAACTGGACTAGCCAGGCTAAAGTGAGAGAAAACAACCAATAAATAGTAATGAGATAGTTATGCCTCGACCTAACCCCTACAAAAACCCACACAATTAACCAGAAAACAACGAACGACAGGAGAAAAACACCTGATTCGCGAGCCACGTTATTTTTTTTCAATTTAAAAAAACAAAAAACCCCTATCACTACTACCAACCACCAAGCTAAACCATAAAATGAAATAAAGGATTTAGCAGTAATCGAAGCTCCAACCCCCTCAGCAACATCGTAGGATGCATAACTCGCCCTAAGCGAAGAGTCGGCATATCTCTTCACAAAGGGTAGCCCCACAGAGACTAAAATTAGAGTGACACCAAGAGACCAAGTTGCAAGCCGGACCCAACGGTTTCGATCGCGAGTCCAATGAGTCATTAACGTATTTGTCGGGTTTAAAAACAGGGCCATTCCAATCGCAGGAACCGTTAACATAAAATGTCTGCGAAAAAGTAGACTGCAAGAGACCAATGCCCCGCTTATGAAATAGGCAACCTTTCCTCTTGGTTTCGAGTTTCTCGGGCAATTCAAAACGAGAGCTAATAAAATTATGGCCGCGCCTCCAATATCGGGGCGACCATCTACGATTGAAGCCCAACAAAAGGGGCACAGAATTAAGACATACGTCGTGATCCAAAAAACTACCAACTTGAGCTGTGTCACAAGGCTAGAACTCAACCAAGCGGATAGCAGGACAGCTGGTAACAAATAACAAAAAGCTAAGGATAATATAAAAACAAATCTTGATTCGCCGAAAAAGTAAACAAACAACAAAAGCGGAAAAGCAAACAAATTGCTGATCTCATCAGAAAAAGAGTGATAGAGATCTCTAACAATATCTAACTTAGGTTGGGTATTGATACGATCCACAATCGAAAGAAGAATGTCATGATATCCAGCATTATCCCAAAAATAAAACTTCTTAGATTCCCCAACAAAATGCTCAGTGAATTTTAAAACAATAAAAAAAACGAACCCCAACAAACAAGTATTCACTAAAAGCAGTACAATCTTTTTAAAGCGTTGGGTTTCTAAGAGCCTCATTGATATTTTCCTTATTGATTTTCTGCATCACGCTCCTAATCGTCAAGAGTATGTACAAAACTATTTTTTCTGGTTATGCGAAGAGATTTTGATATTTTTAGATTATACTAACTAAATGGATTTTAATAACCATGTTCAAAACTACTCAAACCAAGTTCAGCAAGCCATTTCAGTTACATCTGTTAAACATGAAATTATTCTAGCCGAAAAAGCGGACCAATTGATCAACCTTTCTAGACAACAGTTCGGGGATTTGGCAAAACTTCGAGTACTGGATGTTGGTTGCGGCGTGGGTTTGATGGAAAGCGCATTGATCGGCAACTTTAAAAGTCTTGTCGGAGTGGATGTTGCGTCAGAGTCAATTGAGAAGGCAAAGGAAACGGTCCGTGGTGCCGAATTTTTTAAGTACGACGGCGTAAAGCTGCCTTTTGAAGAGGCCAAATTCGATGTGGTTTTCGCTTGTTGCGTCTTTCATCACATTCCCGCTGAGCAACGCTCCGCGGTCGCTCAAGAAATGTCTAGAGTTTGCGTGAATGGTGGGCTCGTTGTAATTTTCGAGCACAACCCATTAAATCCTATCACCCGTTTAATTGTCTCTCGTTGTGAATTTGATCAAGACGCAGTTTTATTACAGACCTTGGAATCAAAAAAACTTTTACGAGAGGCAGGTCTAGACAAGATCTCATGTAAACAAATTCTTTACTTCCCTTGGCGTCACAAAATTTTAAAAGCAATAGAACGCCTTCTATCTTGGATTCCATTAGGGGCCCAATACATAGCCTACGGTTACAAACCTACCCCCAAACAATTACTTTAATAACCACCAAAGTTGCTCCAAAATTTTCGCACTCGCCCCCCAAATGAGTTCGTTCTCGCACATAACACCCAAGCTAGTTACAGTGAAACTGACTTTTTCCTCTTTAAGCGAGACCTGTACTGGTTTTAATCCATCCGTTAAAAGTTTCTCGAGAGGCAAAAAAATGGTCTTTTCGACCTCGTCTGGATTGATCTCGAATTTTTCTGGAAAATCTACTTTGGCTACCCACGGATAAATTTCAACGTCCTGAAGCGTTTGTACCGGGGCCAGCGACCCTAGAATCTCAACCCGACTTTCATGAATTCCAACTTCTTCATAGGTCTCTCGAAGAGCAGTTTGAAGTAAATGCCGATCACATGGTTCGAAGAGCCCCCCGGGAAAACTCACTTGGCCTTTGTGGGTTTCCACTCGGTCAGACCTTTTAGTCAAAAGAATTTCATGTTGCGCCGCTTCTCTTCTTGCACCTATCGGGACAAGAACAGAAGCTAAAATTTTAGTCCCGAGTTCAGGCAAAACCGCCTCGACAGGCTTAAGACGCTCTCTCAATCTTTTCTCCCACTCATGCATACTTAACCTTTTAATTAACTAGTCTTCCTTATTGATTTTTAGCCTTTTCTTGTGGCAAGTTCTACTTCTCAAAAGGAGAGATCTATGCAAAGCCCCACCGACTCTTTTAAAAGCAAAGAATGTATTTTCTGTAAAATCATCGCAGGAACTCTACCCGCAGAAAAGGTTTTCGAAAACGAAAACGTATTTGCATTTAGAGATATTAGCCCCCAAGCCCCAGTCCACCTACTCATTGTGCCCAAACAACATGTAGTTGATATTTTGGACGTAAGCGGACGAGATATGGAAATTTTTCAACACCTGTTCAAGGCCGCTCAACAGATCGCCGCCAAACTCGGAATTGCAGGCTCGGGCTTCCGAACAGTTTTCAATAGTGGAGATCATGCATGTCAAACCATGTACCACTTACACTTGCACCTTTTAGGCGGAACTCAAATGGGCGGCTCTTTAGTCGGGTAAATCGACGATAAAATACTCAAGTGTCGCTATAACATTTTTTGTTTAAAAGCCTGTTGTTTTTGGTTGAAGCAAGACCCCTCTAAAGCCCTCTATTCACGCATAAACGATCGCGTCAAAATGAAGTGAATTGACAGTAAATTTTTCCTTCTTTAGTTTCATCGTTAAGGACAGTTTCTCGAGCGTTTTTTGAAAACAAAAGGCGCATATTCTCTTTAATGTTAAGAGCGGTCATTGAACTTCCTAGAGAACGGGGAAGAAGGATTTTTATTCTTTGATAGTTGTTGTTTTTGAGTGGTGAAGGAACAAAAAGATGCAAGTTATTAAACGCGACGGTACCAGAGAAGATGTAAAGATTGAAAAAATTCTTCATGCCGTGAATAGAGCATGTCGAGGAATCCATAATGTCGAATCTTTAGAGGTCGCCAAACGAACGATCGCTGGCCTTCACGATGGGAGCACCACTGAGGAGCTTGATAATCTGTCTATTTCCACTGCCGTCATGTTGATGGCGGATGAGCCCAACTATTCAAAAGTTGCGGCAAGAATGCTGTCGGAGAACATCCGCAAAGAAGTGGGCAGGGACTCTGCTTTCCGAGATTATTTAAAATGGGCTGCCGAGCACGGCGTCCTCGACGATAAACTTCTTGGGATTGCCAAAGAAGATGTGCAAGCCATTGAGTTTGCCATTCGACATGAACGAGATGACCTTTTTGAGTATTTTGGGCTAAGAACAATTGTAGATCGCTATTTATTAAGGCACCCACAAACCCGGAAACTGATTGAACGGCCCCAATGGATGTTTATGAGGGTTGCGCTGGGTCTGTCAGCCAACATTAGTGAGGCTATCGAATTTTACGACATCATCAGCCAGTTTCTTTATATGCCATCCACGCCCACGCTGTTTAATTCGGGAACAAGACATCCGCAAATGAGCTCTTGTTACTTACTAACAGTGACTAATGACAGCTTAGAAGGCATCTACAAAACGATCACTGACTGTGCTCAACTTTCCAAATGGTCAGGTGGTTTAGGTGTCGATTGGACTCCGGTTCGCTCCTCCGGCTCTCTCATCAAAGGAACCAATGGATTAAGTAACGGTATCATTCCTTTTCTAAAAGTTTTTGATTCTTCAGTTCATGCAGTCAATCAGGGTGGAAAGAGAAAAGGGGCCGCCGCTATTTATATCGAACCCTGGCATGCAGACATTGAAGCCTTCTTGGAGCTAAGAAACAACACCGGCGCGGAAGAGCGAAGAACTCACAATCTAAATTTAGCTCTTTGGATACCTGACCTTTTCATGAAACGGGTCGAAGCAGATGCTGAATGGTCCCTGTTTTCTCCAAACGATGCGCCAGAGCTTGCGAACTCCTACGGTGAAAAATTTGAAGCCGCTTATTTAAAGTATGAGCAAACCGGTCGAGTCATGAAAAAAGTTTCTGCTCGAGCGCTTTATTCACGAATGATGCAAACCCTGGCAGAAACTGGCAACGGCTGGATGTGCTTTAAAGACAAGGCCAATCTTCGCTCGGCGCAAACGGCGGAATCTAACAACGTCATTCACAGCTCAAATCTTTGTACTGAAATTCTTGAAGTTACATCAGCAGAGGAAACTGCCGTTTGCAACTTAGGCAGCGTGAATTTATCTTCCTACGTCAACCCTGACTTGAAATTTGATTTCGAGAAGCTAAGAACAGTGGTCAAAGTCGCAACTCGCTTTCTGGATAAAGTTGTAGACATCAACTTCTATCCAACCCAAGAAGCCTCTAGCTCAAATCGACGCTGGCGACCAGTGGGTCTAGGAATCATGGGTCTGCAAGATGTCTTCTTTAAAATGAGAATCCCTTATGATTCTAAAGAAGCTCGAGACCTCTCTGCTCTAATATCTGAAACCATTTACTTTGAAGCTCTACAGACCAGTATGAAAATGGCCCAAGAATTGGGCAAGTTTCCCGCTTTCGAAGCGTCAAGATACGCAGATGGTGATTTACAGGTTCAACTAGCACAAAAGCATCAACCCCATCTACCGGAATTGCATTTCAATTGGGATGAACTTGCTCGGGATATCAAAACGAATGGCTTACGAAATAGTTTATTGATAGCTATTGCCCCAACTGCAACCATCGCTTCCATTGTAGGAAGCTATGAAAGTATCGAGCCCCAAGTTTCCAACTTTTTTAAGCGCGAAACATTAAGTGGTGAGTTCCTCAACGTGAATCGTTATTTAATCAACGATCTTAAACAGCTGGGTTTATATACCCCCAACATGAGAGCAAAAATTATTGAGCACGAGGGATCGATTCAAAACATTGAAGAAATCCCTGCTGAAATTCGGGCTCTTTATAAAACTGTATGGGAGATCTCCCAAAAGAATCTGATTGAGATGGCTGCTGATCGATCTGTATTTATCTGCCAATCCCAGTCTCTGAATCTTTTTTTAGAAGACCCAACTATAGGAAAATTATCATCCATGTACATGCACGCATGGAAACAGGGTATTAAAACGACCTATTATTTACGTTCACGGGCTAAGACATCAATTAAGAAAACAACTGTTTCTCAAGTTGAAGCTCAAGCTGCGATCGCTTGTTCACTTGAGAACCCTGAATCTTGTGAAGCCTGTCAATGAGGAGCCATCTATGCTGCTAAGTCCCGAACTCAATTTAACTCTAAGGCCAATGCAATACCCACAGTTTTTTAAGCTGTATAAAGACTCTATTAAAAACATTTGGACCACGGAAGAGATCGACTTTTCAATTGATTACGAGCACATTCGAGACAAATTAAACCCTAAAGAAGCTCACCTCATCAAGCGCTTGGTGGCCTTCTTTGCAACTGCAGATAACTTAGTTGCCCACAATTTAGTTCTCAACTTTTATAAACACATCAACAGCCCCGAATACAGGATGTTTTTGGGTAAACAACTTTTTGATGAAATGCTACACGTCGAGACGTATTTACTCCTCGTAGATAATTATCTTCCTGATTTAGCAGAACGCGCAGAGGCCTTTGATGCTTATAAAAATATTCCTTCGGTCAAACTCAAAGCCGACTTCTGCTTCAAGTACATGGACTCTATCCACAAGCTTGATAAGTTGGATACCACCCTCAAGCGACAGCAGTTTTTAGAGAATCTGATTTGCTTTGCCGCTTGTGTTGAGGGCCTTTTCTTTTTTGGTAGCTTTGCTTATGTCTACTTCCTACGAAACAAAGGCCTACTTCCTGGCCTTGCAACAGCCACCAACTGGGTCTTCCGCGATGAAACGATGCACATCGAAGCGGCTATGATGGCAATACAAGCTATTCGCACCGAATACCCTGAGCTGTTTACAGATGAATTAAAAGAAAAAGTCGAAAGCATGATCGATGAGGCCATCGAGGTAGAGATGGCCTTTTGTGAGGATGTTCTTACCTATGGAGTTAGCGGTCTGTCACCAAAGCTTATGAAAGAATATCTCTGTTACTGTGCAGATCAAAGATTAGTTCAACTGGGAATGAGTAAAAAATACTTCGCTAAAAATCCATTTCCCTTCATGGTGCTACAAGATGTTCAACCTCTAACAAACTTTTTTGAAAAACGAGTTACCGAATATCAGAAAGGCTTTGGAGCCAGTAAAGAGTCGGTAGTTTTCGACGAAGCCTTTTAAAAAATTCAGACCCTCGTTAAAAGCCGCTATTCGTCACTGTATGTATAAGCTTTTGACGAATTCAAATATAACACAGCTATATTTTCAGTAACTTAGACCACCCAAACTGATGGCCTCCTCCTTGCATTTCCGCCCTGCGGATTGAGCACTGCCGCTAAGGCAAGTCTCGCTTGAGGTTTTGATGTTGAAGCGTTGGGGAATTCTGATCATTGCACCATTTTTGTTAAGTTCCTGTGGACTATTCAAGAAAGACGGCATTTATAACATCACTTTTGACTCTTCAGTTCCTGACGAGCAGAAGGAATTACTCACGCAAGATTTGGAAGTTATAGAGAGCCTTAACTTCTCAGGTGTCAGCAGTGATGATTTGGATAAAATAGACCTTCCTGAATTATCTAGTACTTCACTAGGAAATTTCTTGAAAGAACGGATCCGCTACATCGTTGGTGAAAGCTATGATGCCGACACCAAACGTACGATAGTATCAAGCTCGTACAATTATAACCCTGCAGTTTTCGCTTCGTTTTCTTCCCCGTTTGACCGAATTGTCACTGTGATGACTAACACCGGAAGCTCTGTCTATCTAGCGGGTAAAAAGTCTAACGTTCTTTACTCCCTCGACGTCGCAGATGAAAACATCCTAATAAACACCACTCGAGTCGGGATCATAAAAATCGGAGAGGGACTTTTCAGTTCAACCAAACTAAAAAGCAGCAGTTCTAGTTCACTGGCTCGTCGATTATTAAGACTTTCAACTTTGTTTCATGAAGCCAGACACAGCGATGGAAATGGCACTAACGCTGGATTTCCCCACACCAAATGTACCTACGGAGACTTTGCTGGGTACTACGCCTGCGAGTCGAATACCAACGGACCTTACAACCTCGAAGCGATGCTTTTGCGGCACTTTTACCGAGCCTGTTCTAACTGTAACGAAACAGAATTATCAGCAATACAACTAGCAGCTTCAGATGCCGCTAGTCGCTTAGTCTACGGCGCAGTAAAGCGAAACTCTCAACCTGAGTTTGTACGATGAAGTTTAAGATTATAGCCACTTTAGCCTTTTTGTTTGGACTAGCTCTGTGGAGCTTTAGATCCGCAGAGACAAAACCCGTTCTACGGGAACAACAAAAATCTCCTTTAGCTCTTGCCAACCAATTAATCCCAGAACTCATGGGCAAGAAAGACACATCTTCGATGGTCGGCGTAAATACAGCAGAAGTGTTGCGTGAAAACGAGAAAGCGCAATTTAGAAACTACCTCGAAACATCCTATGTGCGGCTCCCAACCCTTCAAGCCATTAGTCTTTCGAAAGACGGAGATCTTCACAGGGTTCCCCCGGAAGTTTTGGAGAGCAGCGAAGTTTTTGGTTACATAGCTGAAAAGCTTAAATCTAATCCTAGCCTCACAAGAGATGCCCTAAGCTTCTATAATGCCTGCGCCGCAAACGAACAACTTATCACTTCAATTCGAGCAGTGTGCGCTAGAAATCTAATCGACTGGGCGAAAAAGGCACAGATAGATATCTCTCAAGTACATATTCCGGAAAAAATTTTACAGATTGTTGTCGTTTTACCTGAAAGAAATTAGAGACTCTTAGACTCACCTTCATGAACTACAATTGGAGAGTTCACTAAAAATGTTGTGCTCTTGCTGCTGTTGTAATGCAAAAAGAATTCAGAATAGACTCTCAAGGAACGATCGTCTCCTGGCTGTTTAAACGAATACTGATAAACGCCCCTTAAGAAATTACATCTATCTCCAAATTGAACGGCTGACGAAGATTGAACCTTGGCATCACAACCCTCAACTTCAACAATGTCTAGCTTGGCTTTCGATGGAGCTAGGTGAAGTTTGGCCGGCCCCACAGTAATTCCACGGGCTCCCAACTCTATGATAGGGCTCCAAGGGTTGGAGGCCAAAATTTTCGTACCCAATAAATGGAAACAAAGAATGATACTCAGAAACTTCATCCTTTTTGGGCTACCATCAGGCGACATCGATAGTCAAACTCAAGAATTTATGAAAGCCTCTGCCAAAGCAAACTCGCAGTTTGCTTAACCCCATTAGCTACGTAAGGACCCACGCTAAGTAGCAGTTTATTTTCATAAAACTTGAATCGACGCTTTTGAACTGTTCCTATCCAATTTGGAAAAAGACTAAGATCCACAAAATGCCATACCTCATCACCATGAACCTCAAATTTACCTGAATAATGAAGGTACCCTTCCATAGCAAAGGCCTTCTCTTCTTGCGTTCCAGAAAATAGCTCGCGGGTTTTAAACTTAGCTCGCTCCGGCTGCATCAAGGCACCCGTCATGTACCCCTCTTTCGTGTAAACAAGAAGTCCTTTAGCACTTTCCCCAAGAGGATAGATCAGAGAGCCATCCTCAAGTTCGTGATGACACTTTAGTAGAGTCCAAGTTCCTATAAAATTTTCCAGACTTTCTATTTTTAGCATCGGAAGAAATAAAAAGTGCCCAGGGACGGAATCGAACCGCCGACACGAGGATTTTCAATCCTCTGCTCTACCGACTGAGCTACCTGGGCACCGTTTGAAGCCTTGCACGTTACCTTTGCCTCGGCTGCTGGTCAAGAGACCTTATTGAGGTTGGTTTTGAATGAACTCTAGGAACTTTTTAGTGGCTCTTGCGCGATGGCTGACCGAGCTCTTTTCGGGGAGAGTGGCCTCTCCTAACGATTTTCTGAGATCTGAAGAGAAAAAGATGGGATCATACCCAAAACCACCTGAACCCTGGGGAGCGGGAGATATAGAACCCTCAGTAGTTGCTTCAAAAAACTGTGGGGCATTGACCCCATCGTAATAGCAGAGAACACAACGAAACCTAGCGGAGGGGTTCGAGAGCCTTTTATTCCCCAGCTGATTGTACAAAAAATTCCAACGATCGGGCCAACTTAGAGATTCTCCACCAAAATTGGCCGAAAAAACTCCAGGGGCTCCACCAAGAACATCGATCTCAAGACCAGAGTCATCAGAAAGAACTGGAACTTTAAAGCGTTCAAAATATTCTTTGGCTTTTTTGAGTGCATTTTCTTTGTAGGTAGTTCCATCTTCGACCACGAGAGGGGTTTCTTTAGGGAGGGTACTGCATCTAAAGACCGATTTTAACAGCTCACTGAACTCTTGGAACTTCCCGGTATTAGTTGTGGCTACTAATAAAGACTTCAAACTTCTAAAATCCGTTTTTGAATAGTTAAAAGCTCTTCAACTCCTTTTTTGCCGAGCTCTATCAAGCTTTTCAAAGCTTCGTCCGAGAAGGGAACTCCCTCTGCGGTGCCCTGTACCTCAACAAAACGATTAGTGCCGGTTCGGACAATGTTCATATCCACTTCGGCATCTTTGTCTTCTTCATAGTTTAGATCTAGACAAGGGACTCCATTGACTACCCCAACGGAAACGGCCGCAACTGCAGTTTTTATCAGGGGGACTAAACGGGGGGTCTTTTCATGGATTTTTTTAATTGCCAAAGCAACAGCGACATAAGCGCCAGTGATCGATGCTGTTCGAGTGCCACCATCTGCATCAACAACATCACAATCCACCAAAATGGACCTTTCTCCCAGTTGGCCCAAATCAACACAAGTTCTCAATGAGCGACCGATGAGCCTTTGAATTTCGTGTGTTCTTCCGCCAACTTTCTGTCTCTCTCTTTGGATTCGCTGACTACTACTTGCTGGTAACATAGAATATTCAGCTGTTAACCAGCCCTTGCCAGATCCCTTCAAAAAACCAGGAACACTCTCCTCAACCATCGCACTGCAGATCACTTTGGTCCCGCCCATTTCGATTAAGCAGGAACCCGTAGCATGGGTTAAGTAGTTTGGGATTATCTTTACAGGTCTCAATTGGTCGGGTTGTCGTCCATCATTTCGGTTCATAAAGGTAGCTACTTTCTTTTTCGATTTACGAAGTCAATAACACCTGAGCTTATAGCACTCGCAATTCTTTTAAGATAGCTTTCCCTCGAAAGATTTTTGGCCTCTTCAAAGTTACTCACATACCCTATCTCCACTAGAACAGCTGGCATGTTAGTCCCGTGCAATACAGTGAAAGGTGCTTGACGAACCCCCCGAGCATTAGAGCTAATTCTCTGAGACACGGAGGAATACATATACTCCGCAAACTGACTACTTTCTGCTACGTGATGCTGAGTGGTTGCATCAGATAAAATCGACATCACTTGAGCGCTTATCGGAGTTGGAGGCGCTTGATTCTCGAGTCTTGCAAGCTTGCTCGCTTCTTCATCGGTTGCTTCTGGGCTCAGAAAATAGACTTCGAAGCCCTTGGCACGGGCGCTAGGAGAAGAATTGGCGTGAACACTTACAAAAAGATCTGCCCCCCACATGTTCGCTAAACGGGCTCGATCTCTTAATGTCACAAATTCATCAAGCTCTCGACTCAACTTTACTTCAATGGGAACTCCAGAGATTTTCGAAAAGCGCTCAACTTCCCTACGGACAAATTTAGCGACTTTTAAACAAACCTCTTTCTCTAAAATGCCATGAGTGCCACGAGCTCCAGCGTCTCGCCCACCATGTCCTGGATCAACAACAATGCGGATAGCTTTTTCACCAGACTGTGGTGCTATTGGATTCACGCTTTTTAAGGAATCTAAATAGTTTAACCCTTTCAAAGTCGGATCGACGCTGTTGACCTCCCCTTGAGGCGTTACCAACTGATTTGAATCTAATAAAAACTCCTGATCCAAATTAGTTATCTGAACAGTTCTTGCCATCAAGTGCCCGCCAATAAATATCGGACCCATGACTAGAAACATGTGCACAGCAACAAGGGTTTTTATTTTTTTCATGTTACACTTATTCAAGCCTCTATAGGTTTCGTCTTAAAAATCCCGGAAATTAGAAAAACAAAATGCAAACCCTGCTCATCAGTGTTTTCTCGTTTTTCAGTGCTTATATTTTTGGATTAACTGCCAGCGCTGGAAGAATTGAGGCGTTAAAATCTAATTTTAACACACCCATCAGGGTACTTCTAGACAGGGGTCAGCAAGAAATCACCCTGAAGTCTGTCCTCAAAACTGTTTTTATAAAAAAAACAGGCGATGAAAATTGGAAACCATTAAAAGGGCAAACCAAGATTAAAATATCCCCCAACAAAACCAGCCTCTTAGTCGATGGCGCAGATTATAAAACCTCGACCCTCTACATCCGCGGCGGAACCCAACACACCGACCCAATTCAATACCGCGCAAATTTTTACCGCGGAGCTCTAAAATTAAATGTCTCTGATGGAAGAATTTTGCTTACCAACATCATTCCCGTTGAGGATTATCTTTACGGCCAAGTTGCCGGCGAGATGAGTCCCCACTGGGAACTCGAGGCCCTCAAAGCCCAAGTCGTAGCTGCTCGTAGTTATGCTCTTTATATGATTCGCCATCCGAAAAGCTCTTTTTATGATCTCGAGAAAGGAACAGCAGACCAAGTCTACTTAGGCGCTCAAAGTGAGTCGGATCGAATTAGGGTCGCCGTAGAATCGACCAAGAATGAAGTTGTTACAAAGGGAACCTTGCCCATCAAAACCTACTACCACTCAAGATGTGGGGGGCATACGGAATCAGCCAAGGCTGTTTGGAACACATCAGAAAAAAATCACAAGGTTGGAGTTCCGTGCCCATACTGTCGTAAATTTCCTTTGAACTGGCAAATTAGAATCAAGGCAGCAGAGCTCTTTAATTTACTGAAAATTCCCCATTTTGAACGCAAGCCTTTCAAAATAGGTGTGTTAAAGAAAACCCCGTCCGGCCGAGTCAATGAAATCTCTATTGAAGCAGACAACAAAAAGTTCGCGATCAATTCCGAAGACCTTCGAAATCTTTTGGGCTACACCAACGTAAAGAGCACAAGATTCGAAATAAGTAACACTCCTGAAGAGGTCATCTTTGACGGGACGGGCGCAGGGCATGGCGTAGGGATGTGCCAGTGGGGAGCACAATTTCTTGCTAAAAAAGGAAAAACATATCGCGAAATTCTAGCGCACTACTATCCGAGCTATAAAATAAGCTCAAATACTCAATCCTTATTGCCCTAGTTTTTTTTCTGGAGATTTTTTTTCCACGCCTATATGTTGCCCGCATGAACTTGGAAAACTTTAGTTTCAATTTGCCAGAAGAGCTCATTGCCAAGTTCCCAGCATCACCTAGGGATCACTCACGACTTTTAGTCGTGAACAGAGAAAAAAAAAGCATTGAACACTTTTATTTTTATGATCTTCCAACGATTTTAAATTCGTCTGACCTTTTGGTTTTGAATAACACGAAAGTTCTACCGGCACGTTTGTATGGAAAAGATTCTAAAGGCCGTGTTTTTGAAGTTTTTTTAATTAAATATACTAATGTCGAAAAAACAAACTGGCGCTGCTTAGTTAAGCCCGGCAAAAAAGTTAAAGAAGGTATCGAGTTATTCTTCCCACAATCTGTGACCGGAAAAATCACCCCAATTGAAAACGAAGGATTTGAAGTTAAATTTGTCACGCCAAAAAACCTGAACCCCCTGAGTTGGATTTTTGAGATTGGAAAATCACCGTTGCCCCCTTACATAAAACGCGAAGCCGACTCCAATGATAAAACCTCCTATCAAACGGTCTATGCAAAAAACACAGGCTCGGTAGCAGCCCCCACAGCCGGCTTACATTTCACTGAAGCGCTTCTGAGCAACCTAAAAGAGAGGGGAATTGAAACCACTGAAGTTACTCTCCACGTGGGATATGGGACTTTCTCACCTATCCGAACATCCAATATTCTTGACCACAAAATGCACTCGGAGGACTACGAAATACCTCAAGAGACACTACAAAAAATAGCGTCTAAAAGAAACCAAAAGGGACGGGTCATTGCGGTAGGAACAACGTCTTTAAGGACTTTGGAAAGTTATCCTGATCTTGGGGCCTCCGGATCGACCAACATCTATATAACTCCGGGATACCAAACAAGAATAGCTGATGGGCTGATAACAAATTTTCACCTTCCCGAATCTTCCCTCTATGTTTTGGTCGCTTCACTACTAGGGTTAGACTTCTGCCGTAAAGTCTACCAAGAGGCTATTAGCCAAAAGTACCGTTTTTACAGCTATGGCGATGCCATGATAATATTGTAGCTTGACGAAATGCGACGAAACCCCCTATTGTTGCCCACTTAAGGAAGGTGATTACTGTGCCAGGACTAAAAGTCAGAGATACAGAACCCTACGAAGGAGCTCTTCGCAGGTTTAAAAAACAATGTGAAAAAGCAGGGATTTTAGCAGAAGTTCGCCGCCGCGAATTTTATGAAAAGCCCTCAGTTCGCAGAAAAAAGAAGAGTATCGCGGCAAGAAAACGCAACGTTAAGCGTACTTTTGATCGTAGATAGTTATTCCAATGGATCTGAAGACCACCATTCAAAATGACATGAAAACGGCGATGAAGTCTGGGGAACCCTTAAAAACGGGTTGTCTAAGAATGCTCATTGCCGAAATCAAGAAACGCGAAATCGATAAGAGATCTGCTTTAGATGAGACAGAGATTCAAAAAACCATCTCTACTCTTATTAAACAGAGAAATGACTCGATTGATGCTTTTTTGAAGGGTGGTCGACAAGATCTTGCTGATAAAGAAAAGTTAGAAATAGACGTCTTAAAAGTTTATTTGCCGACTCAATTGACCGAACAAGAAGTTGATTTGCTCGTGTCCGCGGCTATCGAAGAGACCGGAGCCAAAGTTCCTCAAGATGTTGGGAAAGTGATGAAAGTTGTTCTTGCAAAAGCCGGTGGAAGAGCGGACGGCAAAATGGTCAATGAATTAGTTAGAAAAAAACTACAGCCCTAACTTTCCGGTTCGACCAAGTTGTTTTGGAATATATCCCATATTAAAAATCTCCCCCCACTGGCCTCCAAGTTTTATCAACGAAGCGCTCCGGTTGTTGCGAAAGAACTTCTTGGAAAAGGCCTCTTCTTATCTCAGAATAAAAACCACTTTCTAGTTCAAATTGTAGAAGTTGAAGCCTATTTGGGATCTGAAGACCCCGCTAGTCACGCGTTTAAGGGACCCACCCCAAGAAATCAATCCATGTTTCTATCTGGTGGAGCTTGTTATGTTTACCTTTCTTATGGTCTTAATTTTTGTATGAATGTTGTCACGGGTGCGGCTGGAAAAGGAAGTGCTGTTTTAATTCGAGCTGCTGTTCCATTGTTGGGTTTAGAGAAAATGGCTGAAAATCGTCATATTTCCAGGCCTTTAACTTACAAAATGCTAAAAAACCTACTTAGCGGGCCTGGAAAGTTGACCCAAGCCCTTGGAATTGATCGAAATTTTGATGGCCTGTCCTTTGACCAAAGCACCTTCAAGATAGTAGACCTTAATCACAAAATACCGAAACAACTTATTGGGATTTCACCTCGAGTAGGTATAAGTAGGGCTAAAAGAGAGCCTTTGAGGTTTTACGTTAGGCAATCAGAATTTTTATCACGTCCTGATAGGACAAAAACAGTTGGGGTTTAGTGTTTTCCGAAAAAACCATTGAAGAGATTCGTAGCCGAGTCGACATTGTTGAGCTCATCAGTGAATATGTTGAACTCAAAAAAAGCGGAAGCAGCTACAAAGGGTTGTGTCCTTTCCATGGCGAGAAAACACCCTCCTTCATGGTCAATTCAATCAAGCAAATTTTTCACTGTTTCGGTTGCCATAAAGGCGGCAACTGTTTCTCGTTTCTAACAGGGATAGAGGGATTAAATTTTCCTGAAGCTGTCAAAAAACTAGCTTCGCGTGTTGGCGTTGTCATCGAGGAAGACAATAAGTTCACCCCAAAAACGGTGAAACCAACTCCCTCTCCTGCAGAAGATCGAATCTACGCCGCTTTAGAATGGGCTGCTAAATACTTTAACTACTGCTTAACGGAAGTCGCTGAATATGGCTTTGCTCGCGACTATTGCCAACAACGGGGTTTGTCTCCAAAAACCATGCAGAAATTTCGCATGGGTGTAGCTCCAAAAAATTGGAACACCCTGATGAATATCATGATCAAAAAAGGATTTTCTTTCTCTGAGCTTGTTGAAGCCGGTCTTGTCATCACGAAGGAGGGCAAACCTAACGAAGGATATGATCGCTTCAGAAACCGTCTCATGTTCCCCATCATGAACAGAGATGGTAAAGTGCTTGGCTTTGGTGCACGACTTTTCGCAGACGAAGAAAACCAACCCAAGTACTTAAACTCTCCCGAATCAACTCTGTTCTCTAAAAGAAAAATTTTGTATGGCCTGTACGAAAACCAACGAAACATCCGTTTAAGAAATGAAGCGGTTATTGTCGAGGGATACATGGATGTCGTAGGTTTAGCAGAGAAGGGTGTCAACAATGCGATTGCCACTATGGGAACAGCATTAACTGATGAGCACTGTGCTGAACTCAAGGGTTTAACTCAAAAAGTGATTACCGTGTTTGATCCGGACTCCGCCGGCAAAGATGCTTGGCACCGTTCGGTTCATATTTTTATGAACAACAGAATTTTTGCCAGAGACTTGTCTCTGCCAGATAACTTAGACCCTGATGAGTTCGTCCAACAGGAGGGCGCAGAGACATTTTATCAACTATGCAATTTAGCCCCTCGTCAAATTACCAAATATTTGAAGGAAATAGCTGCCAAAGGATCCTTATCCGAAGAGGAAAGTGCAAAACAACTACAGAGCTTAACTCCCATTTTAATTGCGAGCCGAAACTTACCAGACCGAGCCACCATTTGGGACGATATCAGTTTGGTTTTCAAAATTTCAAGAGAAGCCCTGAAGGAATTAGCTGATTCTGCGATGAAAAGCCGGTCGAGCATCCAAGTAACAACAGCGAAACCGAGCTTCACTCCTCAAATCAAAAATCAGGCCAAGCTTGCTACTTTTGACCTAGAATTTTTTAAAGCTTGTATCCGTTGGCCAGAGAGATTTTTAGAAACCCAGCCCTCAACTTGGCAATCGGCCATAAAAAGTCCCGAGATAAAACAATGGTTACTGAAACTTTCTGAAGCGAAGACCATCGACGAATTTGATAAGCTGCTAGAATCACTTACAAACTTGAACCCCTCCAATATGCTCGTTTCTGCTGCCACAGAGCAACTTTTTGAAGACCTTCCCCAAAGTTCGGGTGAAAAACTCTTCACTGCTGTTTTGGAAAGGGCTCGGCGACTTACTGCAGAGGCTGAAATAAAATCCCTCTCGGTGCAGATCAAATTAGCGCAAAGAATAGGCGATGAACCCGAAGTTCTTCGCCTCTTAGAAAAGCTAAAAGAATTAAGAACTTCATGATTGTATTGCCCTATGCCACATGATAGGAATGATGGTTTGTAATTTTCTAATTTTGAGCCGATGTCTCTTACACAACTCTTTAAAGTAGAGGAGTAGTCAATGCCTTCTAAACTCGAGAAGAAAAAAGAACTTCAGAAGCTAATCGCTTTGGGAAAAGAAAAGGGATTTCTCACTTACGAAGAGATCAATGATGGTCTTCCCGAGGATCTGACAGAAAGTGATGAACTTGATGAGGTCATGGCACTCATCGAAGACAATGAAATTGAAGTTGTCGAAAACGAAAAGCAACTCAAAGCTCAAGGCGGGGCAAAGAAGACTGAAAAAACTGCTCAGAGCGAAGAAGAAACTCCGGTAGTTGCTCGCGAAGAAGATTCCCTCGGTCGAGGATTGGACCCCGTTCGTTTGTATTTGAAAAAGATGGGCTCAGTCGCCCTGTTGACTCGAGATGGAGAAATTGAAATAGCCAAACGAATTGAGGAAGGGGAGGCAGAGGTTCTTGATGAAATTCTAAACTCCTCGATGGGTGTGAAAGAATTTTTGGCTATCGGAGAAAAGATTGAAGCTGGGCGACTTCGTGCGCGGGATGTGTTGCGCGGAGCCGAGAGTGAGGGCGAAAGCTCCGAAGAAGAAAGCTCAGAAACCGGCGAGGAAGACGAAGAAGCGAAGGAACTCGAGGGAGAAACAACCGCAACTGAGCCAGATGCTACAGCGGGTTTGAATGAAGCCGAGTGCCGCGAAAGAATTCTTCAGGGAATGGAACTCGTTAAGAATTTCGAGCGTGCGCTTTCTAAGGTAGAGGCCAAGCTTTTAAAAAGCGGTCTCTCTGCAACCGAAAGAAAGAAGCTCAGAGAAAAGCTGGCCAGCAACAGAAAAAGCATTGTAAAAGTTTTTCAAGAGATCAATTTCAACAGAAAAACCATCAACAAAATTGTAGCCAAATTTAAGCAACAGGTTAGCCGAATTGAAGAAGCAGAGAGAGAAGTGTTTTATTCTCTCAAAAAAATCAACACCGACCAAATCGGAAAGTTCCGAAACACGCTTAAAGAAGCCAAACGAAATAAAAAGTTTGAAGAGCAGATCAAAGCCAAACACGGCCTTGATTACGTGGGACTGCTTGAAATCGAGCACGATATTAACAATGCCGGTAAAAAAATTGCGGCTGTCGAACTTGAAGCCAACCTTCGCGCGCGAGAGCTAAAAGACATGTATGAGGCGATTCTTGCGGGCGAAAGAAAGTCTGAAATCGCTAAAGCAGAGCTCGTAGAGGCCAATCTGCGGCTTGTCGTTTCGATTGCGAAAAAATACACCAACCGAGGATTACAATTTTTGGATTTAATTCAAGAAGGTAACATCGGCTTAATGAAAGCGGTCGACAAATTCGAATATCGAAGAGGTTACAAGTTCTCGACCTATGCTACTTGGTGGATTCGACAAGCAATTACTCGTGCCATTGCGGATCAAGCTAGAACCATTCGAATTCCTGTTCACATGATCGAAACTATCAACAAACTATCTCGCACCTCCAGATATTTGGTGCAGGAATTGGGCAGAGAACCCACCCCTGAAGAGATCGCAGAAAAAATGGAGATGCCTGTAGATAAGGTTCGAAAAGTTCTAAAAATTGCAAAAGAGCCCATCTCCTTAGAAACACCCATTGGTGAGGATGAAGATTCGCACTTGGGAGATTTCATTGAGGATAACAAAATGGTCAACCCAGTCGACCATGTTACCAACCTCAATCTGTCTGAACAAACTCGGCGGGTCTTAGCTACTCTGACCACGAGAGAAGAGAGCGTTCTTAGAAAGCGCTTTGGTATTGGACAGAGCTCCGACCACACTTTAGAGGAAGTGGGGCAAGATTTTAATGTTACTAGGGAACGTATTCGTCAGATCGAAGCTAAAGCGCTGAGAAAGCTACGACATCCAAGCCGTAGCAAACGGTTAAAATCGTTCATCGACAATTAGCACTTCTGACAAATGTTTGCTTAGATAGCAGCATACCCACTGTTTTGGGGGCCCATAGCTCAGTTGGTTAGAGCAGTCGGCTCATAACCGATAGGTCCCAGGTTCAAGTCCTGGTGGGCCCATTCAGTGGAACATGAGATTAAGTGGTCTTTAACCAAGCAAGAAGTGAGTTGAAATGAAAGCCCAATACAAAGTTCTCGGAAAATTAAAGCGCTTAGATGAAAAGCTATACAGAGTTCAACTGGAACTGGAGAAAATCCCCGAGGAAATAAAGAAACTTGAAGCTAAACTCAACGAACACAAAAATGAATTTGCCCTTCATAAAGCCAATTTCGAAACGAACGAAAAGGCTCTTAGAAAAGCTGAACTTGATCTAAAAGAAAAAGAGGACTTCATCAAAAAAGCTGAGAGCAAAATGATGGAGTGTAAAACCAACGAAGAGTATCAAGCTGCTCAAAAAGAAATTGATGGTTTCAAAACTGAGAAAAGTAAACTTGAAGAAATTGTATTGACCTCGATGAACGGCATAGAGGGTCATCGCAACAATTTAAAAGCTGCAGAGACAAAATTCAAAGACCAAGAAGCTGTAGTTAATCGCGAGAAGAAAGAATACGAAGAGGTTCGACAGAAACTACTGCGCTCCTACGAAGAGCAGGGAGCACAAAAAGATGGGATTGTTGCCCAGCTTTCACCCGATGTTGCAACAACTTATCGAAAAGCCTTTGCAGCAACTAAAGGGGTAGCAATCTGTCTGGCAGACAATTCAAGTTGCGTGGGCTGTAACATGAAAGTTAGACCTCAGTTATTTAATGAAATTTTAGGCGCAAAAGCTATTCATCGATGTCCAAGTTGTGGAAGAATCCTCATTACTGCCTCTTCAGAGATTGATGAAAACCCTGGTGCTGACGTTCAAATTTAATGGGTAGTTCTATGGTTCTATTTTGCGATGGTGCTTCTAGAGGCAATCCCGGCCCAGGAGCCTATGGGTTTGTGTTGTACAACAACAACCTTGTGGTGTTTGAAGAAGGACAAAAACTGGGATCAGTTACCAACAACACTGCTGAATATCAGGGTCTCATCAAGGGCTTGGAAGCCGCTCTTAAACATGGAGCAACTGAGCTTCTCATCAAGAGCGATTCCGAATTGATGGTTAGGCAACTAAACGGAATCTATAAAGTTAAAACTCCCCACATAAAGACTCTCTTTGACACCGCTCGAGGCCTACTCCAAAAATTCAACTCAACCAAGATCGAACACATTAGGCGGGAAGAAAACACCCGAGCCGATAAACTATGCAACCAAGCTCTCGACGGAGAAATCTAAGGCTGGCGTCTTTGTGACACCAAGCCTGTAATGTATTCCTAGGCTCCTTTTTCAAAGCTAGCCAAAAAATCATAAACTATTGTTTTTATTGTCTTTTTATTTTTGTCGGTTGGCTCAACTTAGGCTTTTACATTGCACCACTTGAGACGAGTCTGCCTTTTGGGGTATAAAGCTGTAACGCGGCGCCCAAAATGAAACAAAAAAGAGAATTAGCAGACTGGAAAGAGCTTGAGCAAAGAGAGGCTAATATCAAAGCTAACTCTAAATTCATGTCCCATTTGTCTGTATCATTACTCTCCTTAGTTCTGACTACTGCACTTTTTCAGTTCGATTTTGAAGCGCTAAAAGGACTTTTGACAGATGTTCTGTTTAGAACTCAGCCGCCCATAGGTGCCCACCCCGCCATTAGTATTGTGGGGTACGACGAGCTAGTTTCAGCAAAAAATCAGGGTAGTAAAAAGATTCCAGCCAACACCATTGTCGAAACGATCTTAAAAATAAATCGAGATAAACCACTAGCAATCGCGTTAGTGACCCCATTTAGTGAAAAAATCTATACCGATGCCGAACTTGCCCTCATGTCGAGCGCCTTTACACAAGTTTCTGGAATGTTCATCGGTTACACAGACAACGAAAGCCTTGGGAAAAACCCACCGAGATCACTCTTTCACACGGCTCATTACTCACCAGGTTATGTTTCAAGAGATACTTTCAGTTACGGAGCCGACTCTGTCAGTAGACGAGTCATGCTCTCAATCGATGGAATCCCCTCAGTCTACTCGAAATTATCGAATTACTACCACCAAACCTTGAAATCAAATGAACATTACCCCGTAAAACATATCGAAAAATTTGGAGATGCATTACAAACATATATTCGTTGGCAGGGTCCACAAGGGACTTACCCTGTTACTCCCATGAGCGAACTCTTGTCCGACAAAACGCCACCAAATTACTTCAAAGATAAAATCGTCCTAATTGGGACTGTCCTCTCCAGCAATAGGGATGGCGATTTTATTTTTACCCCTTATTCGCGAGCGCCGTTCCACACCCCTCTACTTGAAGGAGCCGCCCACAGTCTAGCAACATTACTTAACTCGGATGGTCTCTATAAAGCACCTCGATGGATGAATATCTTTCTTGCCCTTGTAGTTGGTCTTATTTCTGTCAATTGCATCATGGCCATGTCTCCTCGGAACGGTCTTTTTTTTCTGGGAGTGGCCATTCTAATCTTGTTTTCAATCGCGCGGATCTCATTTCTAACATTTGGTTGCTTAATCGACCTTGTTCATCCTAGTCTCGCAGTTTTTATTGGATATTATTTTGTAATTCCTTACAGACTCGTCGAGGAACACAAGAAAAGGTGGCATTACCAAGAAAAGAGTGAGTTTATGGCTCAGCTTGAACAACTGAAAACAAATTTCTTGTCTCTTGTTTCGCACGATCTCAAAACACCGCTCGCACAAATACAAGGGAACGCTGAACTTGCTTTAAACGATAAAGCAATAGATAGATTGCCTGACCATCAGCTCGCACTTCGTACGATTATTCAAACGACAGACTCACTTACCAATTACGTCGAAGGAATACTTGACCTCACTAGAATCGAGGGCTCCAAAGTGCATTTAAATATCACCTCCAAGGATATCAACACTGTAATACAAGAAGTTGTGAAAACTAAAGCTCTGCTAGCCAGCTCGAAAAACATTGAAATTAAAATGCGCTTAGAACCTTTGTTCGCTTTTAAATTCGATGTAAAACTCATTCAACAAGTCATCTCTAATCTTATAGAAAATGCGATTAATTATTCTCCTGCCAATTCAAAAGTCATCATAGAGTCAAAAGAAGAAAAATCCTTTATTAAAATAAGTGTAGTCGATGAAGGGAACGGCATACCGGAGGAAGAACAAGAAAAAATATTCACTAAGTTTTACCGAATATCAAATACATCAACCGAAAATCCCAAAGGCACGGGGCTTGGCCTTTACTTGGTTAAATATTTTGTCGAGCTACATCAGGGTTTTGTTACCTTGCTGAGTGAACCAAGCAAAGGAAGTACTTTTACCATAAACCTACCCATCGAGGAGGCGCTTCCATGAGCCAGTATCAGATACTTGTGGTCGAAGATGATTGCGAACTAAGGAGAACTCTCTGTGAAGCTCTCAATCGAAATGACTTTGCAGTCATTGAAGCTATCGATGGAGAAGATGCACTTGAAAAAATTAGAGGCTCTCAAGTTGATTTGGTTCTTTTGGATGTGAATATGCCGAGAATGAATGGCCTAGAGTGTCTGAAAGCTATTAAAAGTTACGACCCCTCAATTATTGTAATAATTATGACTGCGTTCAGTACGATTGAAGATGCCGTTAAGGCTATTAAATCGGGCGCATACAACTATTTAGCAAAACCCATTAAGCACCAGGCAGTTGTCGAGATGGTGCAGCGGGCACTTGATGCCCACTCGATGATTAAAACAATGGCCTTATCGTCGCCTGTAATCAAGCTTGAGGCAGGAGAGTTTGTCGGCCACTCTGGCGAAATGAAAAAGATCTTTGGAGTTATTTACAAGCTAGCGAAAGTTGATACATCAGTGCTCATCAGGGGAGAGAGCGGAACAGGAAAAGAACTTGTAGCCAGAGCTATTCACTATAACTCATCACGAAAAGATCAAAAGTTGGTGTCTATTAACTGTAGCGCGATTTCTGAGACGCTTTTTGAAAGTGAGCTTTTTGGACATGAGAGGGGAGCTTTCACGGGTGCAGATCAGCGCCAAATCGGTAAATTTCAATATGCTGATGGAGGAACCATATTTTTGGATGAAATTGGAGACCTCTCACCCCATATGCAGGTAAAGCTATTGCGCGTGCTTCAGGAAAAGAAATTTACGCCTGTAGGGTCCCACCGTGAAATCGAAATGGATATCCGAATTATTGCTGCAACCAATAGAAACCTCGAGGAGATGATCAAAGCGGGGACATTTAGGGAAGATCTGTTCTATAGGCTCAATGTTATTCCCGTTTTCCTGCCCCCCCTGCGAGAACGAAAAGAGGATATTGATAATCTAATCCACTATTTCATAGCTAGGTTCTCTAAAAGCCATGACAAACGTATTACGGGCATCACGCTACAGGCGCTTGAAAAGCTGAAAACATATCATTGGCCAGGAAATATTCGCGAACTCGAAAATGCCGTAGAACATGCTTTTGTGGTTGAAACCACTGATAAGCTCACTGCACCAAGCTTTCCCGAATATTTGCGCACCCCATTAACCCGCAGCTCTCGTAACCAAAATCATACGGAAGAAATTGAACAATTAACTGACGGTTCAGAACCAGACCCAATCGAAGGACTGGACTACTCCAAGTTTAAAGAGGAATTTGAAAAGGAATTTATCATTCGAGCTCTAAAAACTTTTAAAGGGCGCATAAATCAAACCGCTCTTCACGCAAAAATTCCTAAAAAGACCCTGCTCAGGAAACTACAAAAATACAATATTAACGCTGAGGACTTTCGCTTATAGCCTCAGGAACATGATATAATTTCACTCATGTTCCAATCCCTATTTCCAATGCAACGGCGCATTCTTGGTCTGACCATCCTTTTTCTACTGATCGGGCAAATAGCTCTTTTTTCTGCCACAGCAGTGATGGGAATACAAAAACACTCATCTGAGTTTTATTATGTTCTACGACAATCGGCTTGCGGATTGATTGGATTACTTCTGATGATTGGAGTTTCGAAAATACCCTATAGCCAATGGAAAAAAATCAGCTACTGGCTGATTTTAGCCCAAATCTTTCTGATTGCACTGACCCATTTCGGTCCATTCCGACACTATGCTTACGGAGCTACTCGATGGCTCAAAATTGGCCCCGTTTTGTTTCAACCCAGTGAGCTTGCCAAAATTACTCTAACTATTTTTTTCGCTAGCCTCTTAGCACGCCACAAAGAAAGCCCTCTGCCAGCAAAAAAATGGGTCACTAATAGTCTTCCGATTGTTATCACCTTGGCCCTCATCTTTAAACAGCCAGATCTCGGAACAACTACTTTGCTTGTAGTCATGATTATTGGAATGCTCTTCATTGCAGGCGTTCGGATCTCCTATCTCATCAGCTTTCTGGGAGTCGGAAGTCTTGGGTTTGTGTTCGCGATTGTCCACTATGCTTGGCGAAGAAAACGACTGTTCGCTTACCTTAACCCTTGGGCAGATCCTCAGGGAACAGGTTTTCAAACGATCCAATCTTTTCTTTCGTTTCATTCTGGCAAACTCTTTGGAACCGGATTGGGTAACGGAAATAGTAAATTGTTTTTCTTACCTGAAGTTCACACTGACTTTATTTTTGCTCTTATTGGAGAGGAAACAGGTTTCTTGGGAGCTATATCCTTACTCATTCTTTTTACTTACTTTTGCTATTTGCTTTTTAAAATTGCACTCACAGCAAAAGATGCCTTTGGATGTTACTTGAGCTTTGGTCTTTCTCTCTCCATTGCTCTTCAAATCGCCGTCAATTTAGGTGGGGTCACAGGTTTGTTACCTGTTAAAGGGCTTCCGCTTCCTTTTATCTCCTGGGGTCGATCAGCCCTGATCGTGAACCTAGTTCTTATGGGAATTCTATTGAATATCCTACAAAGCTCTTCGATAATTCCATCGGAAAACCCTTTAGATCCTAAGAATAAAGAGTCGTGAGTTCAAAAAAAATTATTATTACTGGCGGTGGAACGGGCGGACATGTTTTTCCCGCATTAGCCATTGCTGAGGAACTTCGTAGTCAAGGTTGGATCGTTCAGTATGTGGGTTCTAGCCACGGCATGGAATCCAAACTTGTGCCCGAAGCCAACTTTCCATTTTTTACAGTCAAGACTGGCGCTGTTAAAAATCAAAGTGTTCTAAAGATCTTGCATACTCTTTGGCAGTTACTGCTAGGTTTTATCTGGTCGATTCGCTACCTATTAAATGAAAAACCTAACGCAGTGATTGGAGTCGGCGGTTATGTGTCGTTTCCAGTTTGCTTGGCAGCTTTCATTTTACGAATCCCTTTGTTTCTGCAAGAGCAAAATTCCTCTGTGGGTATCGCCAATCGGTTTTTAGGAAAGCTGGCTAAGACCATTTTCCTTGGTTTTCCCCAAGCTACTGAATATTTTAATCCTAAAAAGTGTATTAATTCTGGGAATCCTCTTCGGGCCGTTTTTTATCAAAACAGTTTGCCCCCTTATCAACCCACATCCCAATTTATTCTTGTTTTAGGGGGTAGTCAGGGTTCGAAAGCCATCAATGAAGCCATCATTCGGTTTTTGCCGACTCTTTTCTCAAAGTATCCGAATGCAAAAGTTTTTCACCAGACCGGCCAGAGGGATTTTGATTCAGTTAAAAAGGCCATAGGCTCCCAATATCATCCAAACTATCAGTATGAACCCTTCATCAAGGACATTGCCGAGTTGTATTCCAAAGCATCCCTAGTCATCGGGCGATCGGGGGCCCTTACCGTTTCTGAGCTCATTCAAGTGGGAAGACCCGCCATTTTTGTCCCCTACCCAAGAAAAGGACAAAATGACCAAATTACAAATGCTTACCTCATTGCAAGCCACGGGGCAGCCCAAGTAGTTGAACAGGGGGACCAATTCGCGGAGCGCTTAGAAAAAACAACTCTAGAAATTTTCGAGCCAAAAGTGTTAGAACGGATGGCTCAAAGCTATGCTCCTTTGCGATTTGGCAATGCTCTTAAAACGATTGCCGAAAGCATAACAGCCCAAAGCCGATAAGTTTGTGCCGGGGTGGTGAGATAGCCTAAGGGAAGTTGTTAAATGTATAATAAAGTCAATAAGATACACCTAATAGGGGTTGGTGGAATCGGCATGAGTGCCATTGCGGAACTCCTCCTGCGAGAAGGTTATCAGGTTTCAGGTTCTGACCTTAAAAGTAACGAAATCGTGAAAGGACTCGTTTCCAGAGGGATAAGATTCTATCAAGGACATGCCAGAGAAAATGTTAAGGATACTGAACTTATTGTTTATTCCTCGGCTATTGATCGAGAGAACCCCGAAATTGCTGAAGCTATCCAAAAACAAATTCCTATCATTCCTAGGGCTGAAATGCTGGCTGAACTGATGCGCTTAAAGCACGGAATAGCTGTAGCTGGAGCACATGGCAAAACAACAACTTCTTCAATGATCGCTACTGTACTCATGGAAGGTGGGCTTGATCCCACAATCGTAGTCGGCGGTCGAATGGACAATTTTGGTGGAACCAACGCACGAATGGGTTCAGGCGAATTCATGGTTGTGGAGGCCGATGAGAGCGACGGCTCCTTTAATAAACTTAGTCCGAGCATTGCTGTTGTAACCAACATGGACCGAGAGCATATGGATTTTTACAAAACCATGGCTCAACTAAAAAAAGCGTTTTTATCTTTCCTAAACAAAGTCCCCTTTTATGGTCTAAGCGTCATTTGCGGAGATGATCCTTATCTAAGAATTCTATCCTCCAAAATAGGCAGAAGGAAAAAAACTTATGGATTCCGACCCAATAACCATTATCGAATTGTCGATTACTCCTCAAGCCTTCAAGGAACGATAAGCAAAGTCTTGGTTGACTCTGAGATCCTCGAGTTAAAACTACAGGTTCCAGGAAAACATAATGTGCTCAATGCTCTTGCAGCTTTGGTTGTCGCAGATGAACTTTCCATTCCCAGAACGATATCTCTTAGAGCCCTTAACAAGTTTCAAGGGGTCCAAAGAAGATTTCAACACCGCGGAGAAAAAGAGGGGGTTCTTTTTATAGATGACTACGCTCATCACCCTAGCGAAATCAGAGCAACCCTCCAAGCTGCAAAAGAACGATTTAAAGGCAAAAAGATCCGAGCTGTTTTTCAACCACACCGATTTAGCAGAGTCGAAGATCTTCTTGATCAGTTCTCAACCTGTTTTAAAGACTGTGACAGCCTAGCGATTACTGACATCTATGCAGCGAGTGAAGCCCCAATAGCTGGAGTTGAGCCGAGTGTACTAGTAGACAATGTTCTGGAATTGGGCCACCCCAAAGCTTTTTATAGCCCAAATCCTTTAGACGGGATTGAGCAACATTTGAGAGATAGCGAACCTGGCGATGTTATTTTAACTCTGGGGGCAGGGGATCTTCCCAATGTCTACAAACAGCTTTTCTAAATTTTACCCTCTTTTTCAAGAGAAACTGAAGGACCGAGTCCTTTTTGATACTCCGCTTGCCCCTTTCGTTGCTTATGGTGTTGGCGGTCCAGCCGACATTCTCACTTTCCCAGTATCAGAAGAGGAATTGCAGTGGATTGATGACACAGCTAAATCTCATAAAATCCCAGTCACTGTCATTGGTACAGGAACGAACTTGCTGGTTGTTGACGAAGGAATCCGTGGAGTAACCATTTCCCTCTCAAAAGCTTTCCAAGGAATTGAAAAGCTTCCGACCGAACACGCCGACAAAATCAGAGTTCGTTGCGGTGGCGGAGTGTTAAAGCCCAAACTTCTCGAATGGGCAGTGGAAAACGGATATACTGGACTGGAGTTTAGCGCTGGGGTTCCTGGAACCATCGGTGGCGGCATTTATATGAATGCTGGTACCAAATATGGTTGTTACGGTGATATTCTTAAAGAGATACGGCTTTTTGATTTTGAGAAGGGCTTCCAACAGCTAGAACGAAACAACTTACACTTTTCGTATAGAGAATCGGAAGTCAGAAATAGTTTGGTTGTCTGGGCAACTTTCGAGTTGCGGCTTGGAGATAAAACCTCGATTCGAAGAGAAGTGGACCGAATTATACAAGAAAGAGCTGAAAAACAGCCTCTCGATTACCCAAGCTGTGGTTCTACTTTTAAAAATGGAACAGACTATTCGAGTGGGCGACTCATAGAAAAAGCAGGCCTGAAAGGAACTACAGTAGGCGGAGCAGAAATTTCAACAAAACATGCGAACTTTATTCTTAACAAAGGAAATGCAACGGCAAAAGATATTCTGACCCTGATAAACATCATCAAAACAAAAGTGAAAGAACAATTTGGTGTTTCACTTGAGTGCGAAGTATGCATCTTAGGAGGATCTATTGAAGGAACGGAATCGAAAAAGACTTGAGTTCTCAAAAACGGCCCTCGTATGCAGTGGCGGAGCTACAAAAGCAGCAGCATTCCATATTGGCGTATGCTTGGCTCTGAGAGACAAGGACTTTTCGTTTGTTGGCGGACTAGCCGAAAACCTGCCACCTATAGATTGTTATCCCTACCCACGCCCCAAACACCATCCAAAGCAAATCGCTACTTATGTTGGATCAAGTGCTGGAGCGCTTATTGTTACCATGCTGGCTTCTGGGGTCGGTATTGAATCTGTTATCAACTCCTTTGCTGAAAGCACTAAATTCAAAATGCCAGGGACCTATCGAACGATCCCCAGGATTCAATATAAAGACATGTTGGCCTTCAATTGGCCGACTAAAATGAGCCTTTATAATTTTTTCAAAAGAAAACCAGTCGTAGGAAAAACTTTGGAAGCTATGGTTCTCGGAAACTTGAAAACTTCTGGCCTATTCACCACAAAAGGATTGGCAGAATATCTTACGAACTATGTACTACCGACTGAGCATTTTCACGAACTTAAGTCAGACCTTTTTGTAGTTGGAACTCAGCTAGACCATTCCCGTAAAATGGTGTTTGGAAGATTTGGAACAGAAAAGACTTTTGATGAATATTGCCAGTATGCTTCTAATGCAAAAATATCGGAAGCAGTAGCAGCTTCAATGTCGCTTCCTCTTATTTACTCACCCTTTAAAGTAAAACATGGCGAGACCAAGAGTAGATATTATATCGATGGGGAAATTCGAGAAACTCTCTCTACTCACGTTGCAAAAGAGAACAACTGTGACCTCATCTTATGCTCCTATACCCATCAACCCTACCATTATAAACAGGAAATAGGTTCGCTCAACCAATACGGCCTTCCATCGATTATTATTCAGAGCCTATATCAAGCGATTGAGCAGAAAGTTTACGGCGCCAGAAAAGCTCACGAGAACAAGAAAGCGGCAGTAGATACTGTTCGAGACTTTTTCAAAGAAAAAAAATATCCAGAAGAAGATCTTCAGCAACTTGTTGAGCGTTTGCAGGATAGAATCGACTTTAATGAAAAGCTAAATTACATATTTATTCATCCCGAATCAAAAGATAGAGAAATGTTTTTCGGAGAACACTTCACCTTAAACCCAGAGGTCCTACAGAATGTAGTTTGCATAGGATATAAACGAGCTATGGCAGAGCTTCGTCGATACGACCTCGTCCCCATCATTTCTTAATTCCACCCACATGGCACATGGCTTGCCTCTCCTGTTGTTCAAGCTGTTCCCTTTGAACTAGGGAATCAGGGAAAAGTGTTTGTTCTGTTGTCAGCAGTGCCATTTTTGGGCTTTTGAGGTTCGTCAGTGCGGTTTTTGAATTTGAGGCAAAACGGAAGAAACGGACGTTTTGGAAATGTGCTTTTGCCTGCGCTAGCTGTAGCCCTCCTGTTTACGCTAGGTTTCGCCCAACTAAGCCCACCCGCGCAACAGAGGCCAGCTGATTTAATACGGGAAGCTAGTCATAATTTACCAGTGAAAGCCGACAGTGATCGGCCATTTTCCCAGAATGCGTGGGATTACTTTCATCCATCGTGGATAAGGAGCAATCGCTGGACCGTCATAGCTATTTCCGAAAATCTGGGCGATTCGATTGAAGCTTCAAAAGCGGGTCTTTTAATAGATGACCCTAGAGATAGAATTGAAAAAGAGTTCATACCCCAATCCGACCTGCGGGGGCGCGTTCAATTTTGGATTGATATTTACTCTCGTTTTTCCAGTAGAACCAGAGTGATTCACGACAGACGAAATCCAGAGATTATTTATGGCTATATTGATTTCCGACCTCTATTTCGGAACATGAAATCGCCAGCTGCTGCCGAAATTAAGGCTCAAAGATTCGAAAGGGCTATTCTAAAGGAACTCAGATCGCGACTAGACGAGGCGGCAGGACTAAAAAAAACAAAGTTTCTGGAGGCCAAAGAGAGAATGGCCTTACAAAGCTTTCTATCTCGAAGTGGGGCCCTAAACAAATCAAGTTACTTGAGATTAATTCGAAATATCAGGACTCAAACAGGTCAGAGTGATGTTTTTCTTATGGCGCTAAGAAGAGCAAAACACCTCCTTCCCCACATTGAAAGTGTATTCAAACAACAGGGATTGCCAGTGGCTCTGGCTCGAATACCATTTGTTGAATCTTCTTTTAATACTAGGGCACTTTCTAAGATTGGGGCAGTCGGCATTTGGCAATTTACTCCAGAGACAGCAAGAGAGCTTATTCATGCCGAAGCTTCCAATTTATGGTCAGATCCGCTGAGGCAAACGAAAAGCGCTGCAAAGTTACTTAGATTGTATCGTTCTGCCCTGCCTGATTGGGGCACTACTATTACATCTTATAACTCGGGTGTCGGAAGAGTGAAAAGACTTATAAAAAAATATCATTTAAAAAATGTAACCGGCCTTATTGAACTTACTAAGTTTGATGGACTCGGTTTTGCGGGGAAAAATTTCTACAGCGAGTTTCTAGCAGCCAATTTTGTAGAAGCCTATAAAGAGGAGCTGTTTGGAAGTTTACTTTATGGAACTGATAGTATGCTGGTGTTTAAGCGTGGCGGGGCTGTGCCCGAGGAAAAGTGCGATCTTTAATTCACTACAATTGAAACTCTCTCTACCCCAACCCTAACTACATGGGTACGGAATACTTTTCCATTCGGAGCCACCATTTTTAGGAGATACTCCCCTGGGACTAAATTGAAAAAAGCAAAGCCTGGATTTTTCGGGGTAAGCTTAAAGTCAGAAATTTTTTGAGTAACTTGGCTTAGAGAAAATGGACCATGCGCTTCTGAAACTGGAGAGCCGTCAGTATGAACCAGCTCCAAACGTAAACTGGGTCGCTCATTATCAAATACTGAGGCATGGAGCCCCCCCGCAATCACACCGGTGTTTTTTTCATGCCTTATTCGCGCAATGCGGCTCGCGCTTTCCTTAAGAAGATCGCGTTCCATAAGATAAAAGGTGCGCTCTTTCTCAGCCTCACGAGTGCTCCAAGGAACAGTAAACCACGTTCTTGGGTATCCTTCAGCATTGACTTCAATAGTGACTAAACCCGCTGGAAGATCGACTTCTGAAATTTGAAACTTTCCGGTTTCACTCGTAACGGAAGGAGTTAAATAGCTTCCAACCAACTGAACTGATCCGAAAACCTTTTGGTTAGTAAATGGATCAACTAGGCGACCTTTGAACTTCTTCTCCCCACCTCTGCCAAACTCTAAAAAGTATCCGTAACCGGGTTCCATATTCAACAGAAGAGGTGGACGATTCGAAGCTCTGCCAATTGCTCGAAATGAAGGCTCGATATTATAAAACCCGAAAAGTCCAGTATCCAATGTAGCGCTCGCTTTCAGGTCGGGGAGTGCCCCGAAATAAACAGCCGAACCTTTTCTATGCGATAGCATAAAAGTCTCTCCGACTTTAGGTGTCCTTGTCTGAGGCTCGTATACTCGGCCCATGATGAGGCTTTTCTGTGACTGCTGCGGCTTTTTTGTAAAATAGTTAGTAACGGCATCGACCTTATCTTTTTCTATCAAATAGACCGGCTGATACGTAGCCGTCGAAAAAACAGGGACTACAACTCGAGTTGGATAGTAACCGGGCGCCTCAACCTCTACGACCACTTCCGAATGAACTGGAACTTCTGCAATTCTTACATTTCCTTCTTTATCACTCTGATAAGTGTTTTTTTCATCTAGCCCCACCAATCTAACTCTCGCACCTGAAATAGCTTTGGGCATTCGATAATTAGAGGGGGCTCCATCAAACATTGTGAGATTGAGAGGAACCAGGGTTTCCCTCTTATTTCCTTCAGACCTAACTGAAGCTTCAGAGATAACAGTTTTTGAAATTTGAAGCCTAATTTTCTCTTTGAAATTCTCTGAGGAAATAACATTCTGATATGGAACTTGAGCGACCGGTACTGAAGACTCAGGCACATAAACCCCGGCCACCAGGTTGTACTTGCCTCTGATTCCAGAGCTATCAAACTCGAAACGAGGTCCTGAGTTGGGAAACTGGAAGTTGTGAAGGAAAATGGTGTCCTGAGGGTCTCGACTTCCAACCTTATTTAGGTAAAGTTCAATATGGGCCTGTCGAGATTGCATCCAAGCCATTGTCGAATCATCGACTACAAGCTCTCCCAGAAGCTTTCCCTCAATTGCATATTCATCGCTATTACTTTCCTGTTTTGAGTGGGTATTCACTTTTGGAGCTTGCACCAGAAACTCGTTAGACAAGTTTTGAGTACCCACCCCAACACGCTGTATGGACTTTGAAGTGAACTTGGGATTGGAACCTAAAATAGAATCAAGAATTTCACTGCCAGGAGCCGATGCAACCACGGGCCCTAATAAGTTTTTAGTCTGCCCTTCGGTTCGTGCCAGTTGACTGTCCGGAATCTCGTGGTTTTCGACGTTGATAGAGCTTTGCGAAATCTTTTCTGCCGTTTCTGAATATTCACGAGCTTCGATCGTGGGGGTTGCAAGCTCGTTTGAAACGACCTGAGCAACATTTGTAATAGATTTATCACTAGCTTCTTTCCAATCGAAAGTGGCTGCTGGAGCAGCAACAGCAAAATCTTCAGTTTTTAAAGCTGTTTTCATTGCTACTAAGCTTGAATTCAGATCATCAAACTCCATTTTTTGAAAAACACTTTCTTTAACCAACATAGGTCTTTCCATTTCGAATGGAAAAGATGCCGTCGAGTAGAAAGATGTTTGAACTTCGGCTATCAGGTACTGAGAGCTTGTTCCCTCTTCTAAAGGCTGCTCTCGAAATGAGGCCAATGCTATTTCGTCCAATGGAGCTGGGTTGTCTAGAGCATCCTGACTATTCAATGTCCCATTTTCTAAATCCTCGTTGATCCAGTGAGGAAGGGATAAAACTCGCTTTCTCTCTTTTAGTTTTCGTGGAACGCGAATGGCAACACGTTTTCTAGATGTCACTTTTTTGATGGCAACTTTCGTGGGCTGAGATGGTTCTACGCTTGCAATCACCCCGTCATTATTAAGCTTAGATAAAGTCACTAGACAATTTGCAGGACTAGAAACAGGAACTGAAACTTCAGGGGCTACTGTGTTTGTTGCTTCCTCAGTTACTAGTTGGACTTGAGCCTTGTTAGGTTGAACCGAAACTTTTTTGTGGTGGTATTTAGGGGTCGAGCGAACTTGGAATTGATTAAGAACCACGGCACAAAACACTACCGCAACTGCGATGGCTTTCGGATAGGACAGCTTGAATTGTTTGCGCCTAGACACCGTTTCACGTCCCTGTGATACGCTTCTTAACTTAAAGATTATTATTGGAATCAGCCGGAGAAATGAGGACAACTTAAAGAAGTCTTTTCTCCTTCAGTATAGTGTTCGGCTATTTTTTTTCAAGTCTTTAGGCAAAATAAATTATTGATTTTACTGAATATTCTGGTTACTCTAATTTTGTGCCTACGACTATTCATGCTTCTATTGAGTCTTGGATAACCAACTGGCTATCCAGCAATGGACTATCCACCCAAACAAGTATTTCATTGCTGTTGGGAGACGGATCAAGCCGGGCTTTTTACCGAATTACCACGCCTCAGCATCACTATATTTTGGTCTCAGATCCCCAGTGGACTCAGACACAAGACTATCCCCAGCATCAAAGGTATTTAAAAGATCTAGGTCTGCCAGTTCCCCTCTTTTACAGTAGCGATCCCTCCAAGGGGTTCTTGCTAATGCAAGACTTGGGAGACGAACTTCTACAATTTAGAATCAATAAGAATCCAGCAGAACTCCACGCATGGCTTAGTAAAGCCGTAAAACTACTTGCCGATCTCCATGGAAAGACTTTTCCAGTGCCCGCGACATTGCCAGTCGCTCAGCGGTCTTTTGATACAAACAAATATTTCTCTGAGCTGGAATTTACTTTCGAGTATTTAAATCAAAAACTATTAAACTTACCGAAAATGGCCCCATCTCAACTAGACGAGATCAAGCATTTTTGCGCCATGATTAGCAACCTCAGCCCACAAGTTTTTTCACATCGAGATTATCATTGCAGAAACCTTATGATTTTAAATAATGAGCTCGTCATGATCGACTTTCAGGATGCTAGAATGGGCTCGCCCCATTATGATTTAGCAAGTATTCTTTATGATGCCTATCAACCACTCTCTGATGAAAATCGCTCTGAACTAATAACTATCTATAAAAATCATCTCGCAAAGTATTCCGTATCTGATCAAGTCAACTGGTCTACTTTTAATAAAGATCTTAAACAGGTCGCTTTTCAGAGAACTCTAAAAGCAGCTGGTTCATTTGCGTCGTTTTTTATTCGATTTGGAAAGACAACGCATTGGCCTTACTTGATTCCAGCATTAAGAGAAGCAAAAAAACTACAAGAGGGTGGATTCGGAGTTTCAACTGAAATCCTCGACATAGAAAAATCAATAGCTCTTATTTCACAGATAAAGTTACAATAGGCCCATGGCTGAACCGATTAAGAAAGCTATGGTTCTAACTGCAGGACTAGGAACTCGATTAAACCCGATCACCCAAAAACTCCCCAAGCCCTTGGTCTCAGTTCTCAACATTCCCAACATTATTCACGTACTGTTTTCTTTAAAGCGGGCAGGGATTGAAGAGGTTGTTATGAACCTTTTTCACCTTCCAGAGACTATGGAAGATTTTTTCAAACTGAGATCGCCATTTAATCTTTCATTGGAGTTCACACGAGAGAACCCGATTTTGGGAACTGGGGGGGGAGTCAAAAACGCTGAGCAATACTTGAAAGGCGCTCCTTTTGTCCTTGCCAATTGCGACTTCGTTTCTGACATCAACATACTTAACCATATCGAAAACCACTTAGAGAAAAAAGCCCTAGCATCAATGTTGCTTATTCAAGATCCTTCACGGGCACACCTCTATTCTGAAGTAGGGGTCGATTCTAGTTCTAATTTGGTGAGTCTCCCCAAATTAAAAACTCATCAAGCTGTTCGATCGGGCATTTTTACTGGAATCCACATTCTAAACTCTGAAGTTTTAGATCTGTTGGAATCAAAACCCTGTGGCATTAACGATGTTTTATATCCAAAACTCATGCAACAGTTCCCGGACCGAGTATTTGGATTTGTGGATTCGAATTGTTTTTGGCTAGATACCGGAGATGTTCCTGCCTTTTATTTTACATCTCGAAGATTACTTGAGCTTCTATCAACTCACTCCTCATATCTGGAAGATCTTTTTCAGGAGTTAGAAGTTCCACTTGAAGAGATTCTGCCCCAAGTGTGGATTGAAAAAGGCGAGAAGTTACCCAAAAATGTGACGATTAAAGGCCCTGTAATTATCGGAAAAGGAACCCTCTTCACAGGCGATTGTAACCTTGGTCCCTACTCAATTATCGGGGACAATTGTTTAATTGAAGGACAAACATCTATCGAGAGTAGTGTGCTGCTATCAAATTCTAAATTATCTTTCGGCACTCGGTTGTCGCAATCTCTGCTTTTCGAGAACTCAATCCTGAAAGCAAGTGACTCCGCCTAAAAAGGCATGTGGAAAACACTTGCTATCAAAACTACCTGCGAAGCTTGCTCGGAATAGGTGCTCTAGCTGAGGAGTTTATACTGGCTCTTCCTACAGCTCCAGTTCGACCATTTCCTAAAAGTCGGTTTGGAAGAAGTCTAGGCCCACCGCTTGAACCTCCAGCTCCGAAACGAGGCCCTCCGCCGAAACTTCTTAGCATTTGGCCCACATTTCCAGCTCCATTCACGTTTTGAACTCCGTTACCCATGTATGGGAAACGACTCATCATCATCTGCTGGAACATCTGGTTTTGTTGTTGCTGGTTTTGAAGCATCCCTAACAGTGTAGGATCAGGCTGTGGCGCAACAGCAGGCCTTGGAATATCATCGCTAAATCTGCTGGGCTGATAGGGCATAATGGGTGCCATCGGACCATTGTTCATCATAGGGTTCATCGGGAACGGCGGTTGTTGTGGCATTTGCATTTGCGGCAATTGAGGAAACGGCTGCTGCTGTCCTTGAGGAATGCTCACAGACGGACTGAGTTGCGGACCTTGCTCGCTCCGATCTGAGTTTCCACGAGAAACATTCGGCCTCTGAGCTTGATTGAGAGCGCCCTGTAGAGCTTTCAGTGCCTGGTCATTATTTAAATTGTTTTGATCAAGTGATCTTCTCAAAAACTCATCTTGCAATTCTCTTTCGCGATCTCTTTCATCTGTTAGTCTTCTGATCTCGTTAAGTGCTTCTTGAAGCTGATTGTTTACCAACCCGCCTGCAGAAGGATCTTGTGTAGCAGCAGGGGCTGTAGGAACGACCGTGGGAGTGGTGCCGGCACTAGCCGTTGGATCTACTACTGGAGGAGCCGGATTACCTGTAGCACCGTTTCCTTCAGTTGAAGCCGTGCTACCAGTCTGACCTGTAGAATCTTCAAATTTACACATTTTCGCATCAGATTCGGCATCTTTAATTGCTTTTAAGACACCCCCAACGGCATCTACTTTTTCTTGATTAACGACTGTCTTATCCCAGCTTCCGCCTTGAAGAATTTTTGCTAAAGCAACAATGTGCCCTTTTAGAGCATTGTCTGCTTTTTCAAAATCTTTAAGATTATCTTTGAACTTAGTGGCCTTTTCTTCAAGCGCTTTCAGAACTCGGACCACTAAGGTGTTGAGTTCTTTTTCGTTTAAAGTACCTTTCGTATCAAATTTACCCACCGCTTTTTGATCGGTGACATAATCGATAAGTTCGTTAAGAGCTTTCAGCATTTCGGAGGAAACTTTGTCCTCTTTGGCAGACTCTCCGCATTTTACCAACTGATCAGCGTACGCTTTAATCGATTCAATCTCTTTTTTAAGGTCTGAAATTTTAGCGCCGTCTAAAGTAACAGAGGATAATTCTGTTTCAGCGTCCTTCTTAAGACTATAGACAATCGTAGCCCCATCTTTTTGGGCCTCTAAAATTCCAAATATCTCTCCAAATTTTTCAGAAGTTTTTGGCTTGCTTGAAGTGGGTCTAGAGCTCGAATCCCCAGAATCTCCCCCTTTTGAAGTATCGGGGCCATGGGGTTTTTGGGCTTCAGCGCTCCCCTTGGTTGCTTTAGGTTCTTCAGAATAAGCCACTGGTGCAGCTGCAAGGATACCTAGAGCAATTAGCCCAGCTAATGTTAATTGATACCTTTTCATCTTCAACCCCGCTTTCGCAAGTACAAAGTAATGAGAGAAACCCTAAGGTCTCAACTCGCCTCTCCACAAAAAACACATATGGAACTTCTTGCTGCTTAAGTTGCAATGAGTGTTCCATTGCCCATTTAGTGCGAGAGAAAACAGATCTCGTTTTGTATTCAAAAAGAGGGGGTTTTTTAAAAGTGTTACGTTTTTTTACGATTCTTGGGGTTAGTTTCTTTATAGTCCTGAAATTACGAGATTTTTTGATCAGGGCTGTAACACTGTTGTTGGCTGTCAGGTTTCTTTACACTCCATTAGAGCCATGCCGTATACGCAAGTTAGTCATTGATATGTTTATTAAATACGTCATTTAAGGCTATTTCCGCGTTAACACGAACTCCTAATTCGACGTCAAATTTTGCGACTCACAGAAGTTGAAATTGTCTTAATCAGTTTGTTCTGCCCCATCCGGAAAAAGAGATTTTGTCTCATTAAATCAACCGTTTGTGTCAGTAACGACTTTGGGGTATCATCATTGACGGTCCAAAACCCTTATGTCATAAACAGAGGCCTATTATGGAAACACCCGACCACCACGAAACAAAAACCAGCACTCCTGGTTCATCAAGTTTCATGTTTCACAATAGTCCTGAGATGCAGGAACTCTTACTAAAACCTATTTCTAAAGATAATCCTATCGTCAATGATGCGAAAATAAGAAGACTATATCTACAAGCCACTTCTCAACAATGGTACGCGCCTCAAAAGCTTAACTTTGATCTTCCGGTTGATCCCCACGAAGAAACAAGACAAGCGTGGGCTAGAATTTCTGAGGTTTTTTATACTCTGGAAAAGATGGGCTTAAACGTCATTGCTAATATGATGCCCAAAGCAGCCGGCAAATTAAAAAGTGACGAAGTTGTTAATTACTTAGCTGTGCAGTGCCATGATGAAGCAAGGCATGTTTTTGTAATTGAGAGCTATTTGAAAAAACTGGGGGCCCCTCCAGTATATAACCACAAATATCATGTACTAGGACAAGTGGCTTCTCTCGGTTTTTACCGTGTTGAAAACTGGCTTTTTTCGACATTGTTTTCTGAAAACTTTGCCTCTACATTTCTAAGAAAAGCCAAAGCGTCTCCTCGCATTGACCCCTTTGGAGCTGAGATGTGCAAATATTTGATGATCGATGAAAGTCGTCATCTCCACTTTCTTCACATTGTTTTGCCGGACGTAATGGATAGATTGTCAGTTTTGGGAAAAGCTTACGTTAAAGCTAGTCAGTATTTCATTATGAAGTTTAGCGAAGCAACCACCAAAGCACTCGCGGCAGATTCGGATTACTTAGGCATTAATCGAAGAGACCTCCTTGAAGAGGTTTTTGAAAATGTAGAAAAGGCATATGAGGGCTTTGGAGTTACTAGACAATTTTTAAGATTTCCCAAAATCACTGAAAAAGGACTATCCACAGCCACAGTCTCTTATCCATCAGTAAGTTAGGTGTTTTATGGCAGATAGAGAAGATCGTTACGAAGATAATGTACCTGGAAAATGGTACGTCGATAAAAAGTGTATTTTATGCAGCGTTTGTTCGGAAGCTGCGCCTAAAAATTTCAAAGAAGCGCCAAGCGGAGATCACGACTTCGTTTTTAAGCAGCCCGAAACTCCAGAAGAAGAAATGCAGTGTGAAGAAGCAATGGTGGCTTGTCCAGTAGAAGCTATTGGAAATGACGGCTGATACTCCCAAGGTCCTAGTGGCCATGAGTAATTTCAAGGGAAGTCTTTCTAATCTTGAAGCCTGTGAAAGCATCTCTAAAGCTTTAACCCAACTTAAAATACAACACTCGATAGCCCCTGTTGGAGATGGTGGCAGTGGTACTGGTCTCTCTCTTCATTCTGCTCTAGGCGGAGAGTTTGTTGGGATAAACTCGGTCGGCCCTAGAGGCTCCTTGGTCGAAGCCAATGTTCTTTGTTTTCCAAAGGGGCATAATCCCAATACTGTCTACATCGATAGTAGTTCGGTTTGTGGCTACACTTTGGTCCCAGAAAATGAAAAAAATGCAATGGAAGCTTCAAGCCGGGGATTAGGCCGATTATTAATAGAAGTTGCTCAACGTTGGCCAACATCTCTTAAAGAAATTTGGATAGGTCTCGGTGACTCCGCTATTTCCGACATGGGTATAGGAATGCTAGCAGAAATGGGTGTGGTTTTTATCGATACTCAAGGAAATAGGCTTCTCCCCAACACGAGAAACTTAATTAACATTGCAGATTTTTCAAAACCCACAGTTCAGTTTGGTAATATTTCTCTTAAGGTCCTGTGTGATGTTCAGAACCCTGTCTGCGGACCCCAAGGAAGCGCCTTAATCTTTTCGCCCCAAAAAGGAGCCTCGAAAGAGGAGACCTTTTTAATCGCTCGAGGTATGGACAATTTTGCAACCCGTATCGAACATAAATTTCACCGCTCATTAAAATATATTCCAATGACAGGTTCTGCAGGTGGCTTAGCAGCGGCGATGTACTCCTTTTTTAATGCGGAACTAGTGCCGGGGTGTGATTTTTTACTGGATCAAATCGGTTTCAATGAAAAAATTCGGAGCCATGATTTTATTGTTACGGGGGAGGGTAAAACAGATCTGCAAACTCTGAAGCGAAAGGCACCAGCTGTGGTTGCTCACCGAGCTAAAGATTCGAACAAACGATGTCTCATTATTTCAGGGGCTGTATCAGGGGGGACTGAGCAAATAAAATCTGAGCTCAAGATTTTTGGAATTTATGCTTCTGGAAAAGACCCGTCAGCCTCTCAGGCTTTGACCCAAAAAGCACAAGAGGTATTTTCAGATTTGAGTTTTGATTAATCAGGTAAACTCTATTCGTCAGTTCCGGTTTTTTTTTCAGCATTGTCACCGAGATCAGAGTACATCACTGAGCGTACAGTCCACTCTTTAGTTCGTTGATCCAATTCAGTCGGCTGAACCATGAAAATAGTTTCCCAAGGACAAATCTTTGCACAAGCTTCGCATCCAATACATCTGTCCTGATCGACTTCTACCAATCTCATAAAATCAGGGTGTTCCTCTCCAGGAACCTGTTCAATGCAATCTACTGGGCAGACAGGAATGCAAGCATGACATCCGGTGCATCCTCGTTGATCAATAACAGCATGAGAACGAGGTGGCTTTTTGCGGTCAGCTTTACCTTCAGCTGGATTTCCTTGTTTCTTTTCCATAACGCAGTTCTTATCTTATCAGAAGGGTTTTAGGCAAGCTATCCTATAACTTCTGCCACTTAAGAACCTGTTGCTCCAAATCCTTGATATCCCAACCATAAAACCCACATGGGCTGGAAACCCAAAAATTGGGGTGCTCTTCTAGCTTGGCAGGGTATTTAGCGCCGTCGGCGGAGGATAGCCCGCCAAAGATTAATATTTTACCCTTGTCGTTAAGAAGATGAAACCAAGTGTTCTCTTCCTCGGGTGTCATAGGCTGCCTTAAAAAATCAAAGGAGAAGAAATCAACAAGCTGCAAATGATCTGGAAAAATCTCAGGCCGATGGGTAGCACAACTATGGATTCCAAGCTTTAGATTCTCACCTGTTTCCCTTATAGCTTGCAGAAAAGCGGTGTAGCCATCTGCCATATAGCCGGCCTCTTTCGACCAAAAAGGCTCATCCAACTGCAGCCATAATTCCCCTTGAAATGAGGCTTCTTTTAACTGCTTTCTTAGCCCCGCCCAAAACGATACCCACAGTGGGGCAATATCGGTAAATTTGGAACTCATGGATCTAGATACTGTATAAGGCCCCGCAATTTGGATTTTGAACCGAGTGCTGTCAACAAACTCATTTTGAAACAACTCAAGGCAACTTGAGGCCTTGTCATCCCAAAATCCCAAATCTATCCCACGTAACACTTGCCCAACCATATCCTCCATCGGGTTTGCTTCTGGAAGCTGAGGAAGGAAGGGAAGGTGGGAAGAAAATCTTTTTACAAACTGGATAGCTTCACTGGGCTTTTCGTAAGGTAAACTGCCGATAAAAAATTGAAGGGGCTTTGGCATCAATTTACTCTGCGAAATTTTTAGTGGATCGTGAAGTCTTGAGTCGCGCAGGATCCGTAACTATATCGGTAGGTAGTCGATGAAATTGTTTTGAAAACTGATTAACAAGAACCTTTTTAACCTCTTCAATGGATGGACACTTTTCTTTGAGCTCTTCTCTCATCGAAGTCATAACATTAGCATTAAAACCACACGGATCTATTTTAGAAAAGCCCGCAAGATCATTATCGACATTTAAAGCGGAGCCATGAAAGGTAATCCAAGAGGAAATAGCAATTCCAATGCTGGCGATTTTCTTATCTTTACCTACTATCCAAACACCCGTTGCCCCTTTTCTTCTTTCACTCAAAATTCCAAACTCTTTTATCGTTTGAATGATAGTCTCCTCTAATCGCCTTAGATGTAAATGAGCATCCTTCTCTTCTTCTCGCAAAGTCAGAAGTGGATAACAAACCAATTGGCCAAGATTGTGATATGTTGCTTCTCCGCCTCGTTCGATAGCAAATGCATTTTTTAGATTCCAGGGAATGGACCCTTTGCTTTTTCTACCAAAAGTATAAACCTCAGGATGCTGAACTAAAACTAAACGATCGGGATAGTAGCTATTCTTTTTTTTCTGATGAACGACATCAAGTTGAGTGTGATACGATTGATTGTAATCGTTGATACCTTGATCGTCGATTTCAAAAAAAGCTACCGGCACTTTACCCTCGTTTAGGTTTGTAAATATGAATAGCTTTGTAAAATGCAGCTTCCACTGCTTCGGGCATTACTTCTGGCAAAGTTGGATGAGTATGTATGGTTCGTACCAAATCTTCTACTGTGGCTCCCATCTCAATCGCTAGAGCAGCTTCTGCGATCAGGTTTGAAGCTTCGGGGCCAACAATATGAACACCTAGAATAGCTTCCGATTTTTCATCAATTACTATTTTAGCCATTCCTTCAGATTCATTCATAGCTAAAGCTTTTCCTGACGCTGCAAACGGAAAACGACCCACTTTAACTTTAAATCCTTTTTCAACAGCCTCTTTTTCAGTAAGCCCTGCTACTGCTATTTCCGGATCACAGAAAACAGCCCATGGCACAGTTTTATAATCTTTGAATGCATTTTTTCCAGCAATAGTATCGGCGACAAGAAGTCCATCCATAGTAGCTCTATGGGCCAACTGAGGAGCACCGGCAACATCGCCTATCGCATAAATATTCGCAACATTGGTCAAACTCTGATTGTTGGTCAGAATATTTCCTCGAGGATCCATCTTGATGCCAAGCTTCTCAAGTCCCATATTGTCAGAGTTAGGCTTCCTACCCACGGACACCAAAATAACATCAGCAGAGAGTGTTTGTTTTGTTTTCTCTTTTGTCTCGATCTCAAGGCTCAACTTTTTCGCTTTTAACGGCTCTTTTTCCTTGATTCCCAAAGCCTTTGCGCCGGTAAAAACATTGATTCCAAAGTGCTTCATCTTTTTCTGAACCAAGCTCACAAGTTCACTGTCTACTGTCGATAAAAGCTGATCAAAGGCCTCTACGATAGTTACTTTAGATCCGAGTTTTGCGTACACGGTTCCGATTTCAATACCAATGAATCCTCCCCCAACAACAACCATCTCACTTGGTAAATCTCGCAGGGAAAGAGCCTCCGTGGAACTCAAAACGTTTTTTCCATTGAACGGGAGAGTTGGAATTTCAGCAACTCGAGAGCCTGTCGCTATCACAATATGTTTGGCACCGATAGCTTCTTTACCCGAGGAACTTGTGACTTCAAGGGTTTGCTTATCTTTGAAGACTGCTGTTCCCTTTATAATCTCAACCCCGTTGGCTTTTAAAAGACCTTGTACTCCGGTGGTCAACTTCTTTACCACCCCCTGCTTCCAGTCCTGCATTTTACCTAAATCGCAATCGACCCCTTTAGCCGTTATTCCCAACTCCTCAGCCTCATTTTTCATCTTCCAGAACTGCGAACTTCCATAAATGAGGGCTTTTGAGGGAATACATCCAACATTAAGACAAACTCCACCGAAGTTTTCTTTTTCAATGATTGCAGTTTTTTTTCCTAACTGTGCAAGGCGAATCGCTGTGGGATAACCTCCAGGACCCGCTCCAATCACAACAGCATCAAACGACTTCATGCGAACACCAACCTTGAAGGTTCAGATAAAAAGTAAATCAACCGGTTCATAAACCGGGCTGCATCAGCTCCGTCCACGACTCGATGATCGACCGACATTGATAAAAACATAACATCGCCAATGACAATTTGATCATTTTTCACGACTGGCCGTTTTCGGATAGCATTTACACCCAGAATAGCAACTTCGGGATGATTAATTACCGGAGTAGCCAAAACACCACCTATCGAACCAGCGTTCGTAACAGTGAATGTTCCGCCCTTCATATCTTCGAGAGCAATTTTTCCTGTTCTCGCTTTTTCTGACAATAATTGGATTTCTGTAGCCAATTCCCAGAGACTTTTTCGGTCTGCCCCTTTCACCACTGGAACCATCAATCCATTTGGGGTATCAGTTGCAACTCCGATATTATAATCACCCTTTAAAATGATCTCCTGTTTTTCATCATCCAGTGAGGAATTGAGATACGGAAATTCCATAAGCGCAGGAATGAGTGCTTTGATAATAAAGGGAAGGTACGTGAGCTTAACCCCTCTTTTCTGTGCTTCTTCCTGAGCTGCAGCTCTTAGCTTTACTACTGCTGACATATCCACTTCTTCCACATAAGTGAAGTGAGCAGCGGTATGTTTTGAGAAAGACATCGACTCTGCAATTTTTTTACGAACCCCTTTGAGCGGGACCACTTGCAATGCCCCACGCGCAATCGCTGGAACAGTCGCTCTCGAAGCTGAAGCGGGAACTGCAGCAACACTCGCATGAGATGAGCGTGGCACAGCAGCTTCATGCCCCTCATGGGCCAACTGAACATCCATTTTAGTCACTCGACCTTGGAGACCTGTCCCTTTAACCGTTCGAAGATCTACACCTAAATCTCGGGCCAACTTCCGAGTCGCAGGAGTTGCTAGAATGTTGTAGGGAAGAGGCTCTTCGCTCTGACCAGCAGTTTCAACCACCGCTTCCACAACTCTCTCAGCCGGTTTCGAGGGGACTGAAGAAGTTGCAGGTTTGGCAACTTTAGCTTCTACTTTTTCTACGGGCTTAGATGAAGCGGTTTTTCCCACCTCTGCAATTTTGATAATTACTTTTCCAACTTCGACCGTTTGACCTTCATTGGCGAGAAGTTCAGAGACTGTTCCGGCCACTGGGGACGGAATTTCGACAGTAGCTTTGTCGGTCATAACTTCAACCATGGGCTGATCTGCTTGAAGAGTATCTCCAGTTTTAACCAACCACTTAACGATCTCCCCTTCGTGAACGCCTTCGCCAATATCAGGTAATTTGAAGTCCATGTTTTTTCCCTCTAAAAGTTTCTAACTTTACCCACTGCCAGAGCTACTCGCTCAGGGTCGGGCATGTAAATATGCTCCAAAGTGTAGGGGAACGGAGTATCTAACCCAGTTACCCTAGTAATTGGAGCTTCCAAATACAAAATCGCTTCTTCATTAATAAGCGCTGAAAGCTCGGCACCAAAACCACAAGTCTTGGGGGCTTCATGCACTATCACTACTCGGCCCGTTTTCTTAACCGATTCTAAAATAGTAGACTCATCGAGTGGAACGAGCGTTCTAAGATCAATCACTTCACAATCGGCTCCACGTGGCTCACACAATTCAGCAGCCTTCATGCAGACGGGTACCATTGCGCCCCAACACAAAATAGTGACATCTTTACCGGGCCTAACCACTGAGGCTTTTCCCAACTCAACAGTGTAGCTCTCTTCAGGCACCTCTCCTTTAATGGATCGATAGATTCTTTTTGGCTCCAAAAACATCACCGGATCTTCATCTCGAATTGAACTTATCAACAGTCCTTTAGCATCGTACGGGTTGGATGGAACCACTACTTTCAAGCCTGGCGTGTGAATAAAGTAGGCTTCCGAGCTTTGCGAGTGGTAATGCCCACCCCGAATGCCTCCGCCGTAAGGAGTTCGGATCACCATGGGACACGTAAATCCACCACCACTGCGATATCTGATTTTTGCTACTTCGCTGACGATCTCATCGAAGGCAGGATAGATAAAATCCATGAATTGGATCTCGGGAACGGGTCTTAATCCGTTGACTGCCATTCCCATTGCCATGCCGATAATCCCACTTTCATTGAGTGGTGTGTCTAACACTCTTTCTTCGCCAAACTCTTTTTGTAATCCTTCAGTGGCCCTAAAAACTCCCCCGTTGACCCCGACATCTTCTCCCATCACAACGACTCGTGAGTCTTCCGTCATCTCACACATCAATGCATCTCGAACTGCTTGTACTAACGTTAAGGTTGCCATAATTTCCTCTTAAAGTGGGAACGCTTCGCTTGTGTTCTCAAATTTCCCTCGAAGTTCTACTTCCTGTAAAAGCTCTGCCTTTTGCTTCTTTAATTGTGGGGTTAACTCTGCATAAACATCCTCAAAAAGATCCATTGGATCTGGCGCAGGTTCAGCTTCGGCTCGCTCAACAGCTTCAGCGAGCATTTTCTTCAACTCTTCTTGAAGAGATTTCTCTTTTTTCTCATCCCACAGTTTTCTGCTCTCTAAATAGGTTTTTAGTCGCTTAATCGGATCCCGTTTAAGCCAAGCTTGATACATTTTTTCATCTCGATACCGAGAAGGGTCATCCGACGAGGAGTGGGGCCCCATCCGAAATGTTACACATTCTATGAGTGAAGGACCTTCGCCTCGCCGTGCACGGTCAACAGCTTCCTTAGTGACTTGGTAAACAGCCAAAACGTCATTTCCGTCTACGGCGACACCCGGCATTCCATAGCCAATCGCTTTGTCGGACAACCGTTTTGCCCCTGTTTGTTTGGATAGAGGAACTGAGATCGCGTATTGATTGTTGGTAACAATAAAGACAGCTGGTGCTTTATAGGCTCCCGCAAATGTGAGAGCTGTATGGAAATCATTCTCTGATGTTCCTCCGTCACCGCAATAAGATATCGCCACTTCTTTCGTTTTTGAAATTTTTGAAGCCATTGCAGCACCCACAGCTTGAATCATCTGAGTTGCAATAGGGCTTGAAACGCTAAACATTTTGATATCAGGGAAACTATAATGCACGGGCATTTGTCGTCCCTTTGAGAGATCCCCGCGATTTCCCCATAAATTGCATAGCATTTCGTAAATACCCGCACCTCGATAAAGAAAAATTCCGGGCTCTCGGTAAGATGGGAAAACCCAATCTTTCTTTTCTAAAGGGGCTGCAGTACCTGTCTGAACTGCTTCTTGACCGAAAGACGGAACATAAAATCCGATCCTTCCCTGACGTTGAAGCATCATTCCCCGTTCATCGAAGGCCCGAGTCAGAGCCATGTTCCGGTACATTTTTAGAAGTAGTTCTTTATCAAGCGTGGGATCAAGCTTAGCATCAACTGTACCGTCCTCGTTCATGATTCGATAGCAATCGCTTCTTAAAATTTCGCAGCTCGAACTCTCATGATCAGTTTTAGTATTTTTCTTTTTTGTCGGTGATTCTTGGTTTTTTGTCTTTTTTTTCATGAATTCTGTTCCCGATTGCATTTTCAGTTAGCCCTCGACCTCAATAATCCCTCAAGAAACTTTTCTGCGGCTCGATAAGAGCTTCTAACCAGTGGGCCCGAAGGAACACAGAGGAATCCTTTCTCCAATCCCACTTTTTCGTATTCTTTAAAAACATCCGGATGGATATATTCCTCAACGGGTAAGTGCCATGTAGTCGGTCGAAGATACTGACCAAAAGTGACGATTTGTACTCCTGCTTTTCGAAGGTCATCCATAACTTTAAATACTTCTTCTTTAGTCTCTCCCAAGCCGAGCATTATAGACGACTTCGTATAGATCTTTGGAAAATAATCTTTTACTTTTTTTAAGACCCCGAGGGATTGCTGATACCCGCATCGCTTATCTCGAACAGTCGAAGTTAGTCTCTCTACAGTTTCAACATTATGAGCGATCACATCTACGCCCGAGAGACAAATTCTTTCGACACTCGCATGGTCACCTTGGAAATCAGGGATTAACACTTCCACCAGAGTTTCTGGACTTCTCTTTTTGATTTCCTCAACGGTGCGGCCAAAATGATCCGCACCACCGTCAGGAAGATCATCTCTATCCACTGAAGTAAGTACTACATAACGAAGTTTGAGCTCTGCAATCGCAGAAGCTACATTGACCGGCTCGTTGGGATCTAGGACTCCCTTGGGGTTTCCACTTTTGACGTGACAAAATTTACAAGCCCTCGTGCAAGTATCTCCCATCAACATCACTGTAGCTGTTCCACCACCCCAACATTCCGAAACATTGGGACATTTCGCTTCTTCACAGACGGTGTGAAGCTTTAAAGTTCGCAACAACTCTTTAATACGGGAATAGTTTTCGCCTCCAGGGGGACGAATTTTAAGCCATTCTGGCTTGGGAGATGTATGAGAAACAGAGGCCATAATTAGTCAGATTTGTAATAGAAAAAGAGGGGTTAGGCAATCGACTGTCTCATACCAATTTAAAATTATAACCGATTGATTTTATTGTGTTATTTTTGGTTTCGGAAACTAGTTAGTTGAATCTGCTATCAACCTGAATAAATTGCTTCTATAACTCTGTCGAGGTGTCAATGAAGCCAAAGCTCATGTCCTATTTTTTTTACTTAGTTGTTTTGAGCTCATTGGGCTTTTCTGAAGTTAAACAATCCAATTTTCAGCATCTTCTTAATTCAGATTATCAAACCATAAAACATGATGCTTGTGATGCAGCCAAAGATTTTCAATATGTATTTGTGGCAGGAATATTTAATGAGCTCATGCCGTACTACTTTCAGGATTATCAAAACTGGTTAGTTAACTGTAATGTTCCTCAAAAACATATTGTTGTTGCTCGCCCTTACTCGGGAGATGGATTGTTGAGGGCCTCAGAGGGACTAAAAACTGTTTTCAACAAATTAGTTGAGACCCATCCCAATAAAGCATTGATCATTATAGGCCACAGTAAGGGCGCGCCCGAAGCCTTGTTGGCAGCGTTTGAGAGTACTATTAATACTCAAAACCATATAGCAAAGATAGTCTCTATTCAGGGCAGCTTTGGGGGAAGCCCAATCGCGGATATGGCTCTACACAACTCGACTCAGTCTTCTCGATTAAGCAGCAACTTACTATTAAAAATAGCCCGTCGTTTAGCAATTTTGCTAAGGAGAGTAGAAACTGCATATGGAAAGAAAGTAACTGCTGGGGTCTCGTCCGTAAAAACCAAAGAGTCTAGTCAATTCTGGCGAACCTATCTGAACACTCAGTATTCCTCTGCTATTATTCATGGAAACAAAATCATAGTTTTGCAAACCTACAAAAACTATCGTCGACTCAATCCTTTTTTCTTTTTGAGTGGTGAGTATCTTGACCGAATTACGGGTGAACGAACTGATGGGGCCATCCCTCTCAGCGCTCAAGTTCCACCCCTCGAATGTTTTTCGTCAGCAATACTTGAGCTGGACCATCTTGACACTGTTTTGCCTAAGAGGTTCTCTTTTTCTTCGCCAGAAATTCGACACCAAATTCTGTCCGCCGTCATTCTATCGGCCGAGCGGAGCCAACACTTTGGTTTTTAAACCCCTCGCTCGTCGGTTCCCCAAATTTCTTTGTGTTGCTGTGTTTGCATAGTGACTGGTGCTTTCGCAGAAAGAATCCAGCCTGCAAGCTCAGCCGGTTTTACCAAACCAAATGCGGGAGAATAAAGAATAGTACACCTATCGTTCAAGTTATGTTTCTGACAGATGTCTTGAGCCCAATCAAAATCTGCTCTCGAGGCTACAACAAACTTAAATTGATCGTGCTTTTGAACAAGATCGAAATTTTCCCATGCCATTCTCTCTGATTCGCCACTCTCGGGGCATTTGATATCGATAACTTTGATCACTTCTTGGGGAACATCTTTAATTGAAAAACTTCCGTTGGTTTCAAGAGAAACGGTGTATTCGGATTTGATCAGCGCTTTTAGAAGTTCCAGAGTTCCACGCTGACTCAAGGGTTCACCACCGGTCACGCAAGCGTATTCTGCTTCGAAGGGTTTTATTTTTTCTAAAATCTCGGAAACTGTCATTAAGTTTCCTTCCCAGTAGGCGTATTTCGTATCACACCAGTTACACCGCAAGTTGCAGTAAGAGGTCCGAATAAAAGCCGTTGGCTTTCCAGCCAACAGACTTTCGCCCTGAATACTGTGAAATATTTCGTTGATTTTTATTTTTACTTCATCCATCAGCACTAATTAATAATTCGCTGTCGGACAATGGCTCTCTCAAGTTTCAATTGCTGTTTTTTGAAATCGCTATCGCTCAATGTTCCCATCAAGGCTTGTTCAGCTCGTTTTTGAGCAGCTTGCGCTCGAGCTTTATCTATCTCTGATGATTCTTCTACGGTATCAGCCAAAACCAATACTTTATTGTTTCTGATTTCTGCAAAGCCATAACTAATCGAAAACTTTCGCTCTCGACCATCTTTGGTAAAGGTCATCGGTCCGGTGGTGAGCAGAGTTAACAGATCGGTATGTCCATCAAGTATCTCCAACTCTCCTTTAGTCCCAGGCAACCTAACACTGTCGGCAGCAACACCATCGACAAGCTTTTTAGTTGGAGTCACAATGTCGATTTTCAACATGGATTACTTCCCTCGAAGTTGTTCTGCTTTCGCGATCGCTTCTTCGATCGTACCGACCATGTAGAAAGCTTGTTCTGGAAGGTCATCATGTTTACCATCGATGATTTCTTTGAAGCCTTTTACAGTGTCTTTCACTTCAACATATTTTCCTGGATTTCCAGTGAACTGTTCTGCCACGAAGAAAGGTTGAGATAAGAAGCGCTCAATCTTTCTAGCTCGAGCGACGGTCACTTTATCATCCTCGGACAACTCGTCCATACCGAGAATTGCAATAATATCTTGCAGATCTTTATAGCGCTGAAGGATACGCTGAACTTCACGAGCTACGCTATAGTGCTCCTCACCAACCACTTCAGGAGTCAACAATCTCGAAGTCGAAGCCAATGGGTCCACAGCAGGGTAGATTCCTTTTTCAGCAATCGGTCGTGACAAGTTTGTTGTCGCATCCAAGTGAGCAAAAGCAGTAGCTGGTGCCGGATCGGTGTAATCATCCGCGGGAACGTAAATCGCTTGTACTGAAGTGATCGATCCCTTTTTAGTCGTTGTGATTCGCTCTTGAAGTTGTCCCATTTCTGTTGCAAGGGTCGGTTGGTATCCCACTGCGGAAGGGATGCGACCCAAGAGAGCTGACACTTCAGAACCTGCTTGAGTAAATCGGAAAATGTTATCAACGAACAGAAGAACGTCCTGTCCTTCTTCATCTCTAAAATATTCAGCAGAGGAAAGTGCCGACAAAGCGACTCTCAAACGAGCTCCTGGTGGCTCGTTCATCTGACCATAGACAAGAGAGGTCTTATCAATAACGCCAGACTCTTTCATCTCCATCCAAAGGTCGTTACCTTCACGGGTTCGCTCCCCAACTCCCGCAAACACCGATAGACCTCCGTGTTGTTGGGCAATGTTGTTGATAAGCTCCATGATAATAACGGTTTTTCCTACTCCGGCGCCCCCGAAGAGACCAATCTTACCGCCCTTGGCATAAGGAGCTAGAAGATCCACCACTTTGATACCGGTCACCAACATTTGAACGGAGGTGCTTTGCTCGTCAAATGCAGGTGGATTTCTGTGAATTGAATAATGTTTTTTCGCCTTAACTGGGCCCATTTCATCTACGGGCTCGCCAATCACATTCAGGATTCTTCCTAGAGCTTCACGGCCCACCGGCATCTGAATAGAGGCTCCGGTGTCTCTTACTTTCATGCCACGGATTAGTCCGTCTGTGGAGTCCATGGCGATGCATCTCACAACACCATCTCCTAAGTGCTGCGCTACTTCCAATGTTAAATTCTCAGACTCTTTTCCCAAACTAGGATTTGTGAGCTTTAGAGCATTGTAAATTGGGGGCAGGGTTCCCGGGGCAAAAGCTACGTCCACTGCGGGTCCCACGACTTGAGTAATTTGTCCAAAGTTTTCTACCGACGCCATTTTTTTTCTCCTTAAATCTTAAATCTTTTACTTCATGGCCTCCACGCCACCGACAATTTCCATAAGCTCTTTAGTGATCGCTGCTTGGCGAGCTTTGTTGTACAACAATGTGAGATCTTCGATCATCTCTGAAGCATTCTTGGAAGCATTCTCCATCGCAGACATTCGAGCACCGTGCTCACTTGCAACAGACTCCAGTACGCAACGGAAAAACTGCATGTAAAAATGTTTGGGCACAATATCGTTCAATATTTCTTCTTTGGAGGGCTCAAATATATAGTTTTTGAACCGTTCATCTTCACCCACTTTGAGAATACCGACAACACCCTCTGGTACTTCTGTCGCTACAGGTATAAGCCTTTCAACAGTAACTTTCTGCTGAATGGCAGACTTAAATTCGTTGTACACCAAATAGATCGCATCAAACTCTTCTTTGAGATACGCATCTAATATCTCTTGAGCAATCTGAGCAGCTTTTGAGTAAGTCACTTTTGCCAAAAGACCTTCGTGATAAGTCGATATCGGATGTCTTCTCTTAAAGAAGTCATTGGCTTTTTTGCCTATAACATCCAAGGTTACTTCGATACCTTGAGACTGTTTTGCCTTAATGAATTTTTGTGCTTCTTTAAAAACGTTTGCATTGAAAGAACCACAGAGACCCCTGTCTCCGGCGACTACAACTAATCTAATCTTTTTTTCTTCTCGAGATACGAGAAGGGGATGTTGAATTCCCTCTCGCTGAAACAGAGAAAGTAAAATCGAATAGATCCTGTACGCAAACGGCCTCGTATTGAGAATCGCTTCTTGTGCTCTTCTCAATTTTGCAGCAGCAACCATTTTCATCGCCCGAGTTATCTGGCGAGTGTTCTGGACTGAGCCTATGCGCTTTCTAATTTCCTTGCGATCTGCCATGTCGTTTCTCTTTAAGCGAAGCTGGCTCCAAATTCCTCGAGGGCTTTAACCAGCATTGGTTTCACTTGGTCATCAATCGCTTTTTTGGTTCTGATTTCTTCGAAAAGTTTTGGATATTTTTGATCCACAAACTCAAACAGTCCCTTCTCATACGCGCCAACTCTGGAGGTGGGAAACTTATCTAGGTAACCATTGGTTCCAGCGTAAATAATCACAACCTGTTTTTCGATTGGCTGAGGTACGTATTGCCCTTGTTTTAAGATAGCAACCATTCTCTCTCCGCGAGCCAACTGATCTTGAGTAGCTTTATCAAGGTCAGATCCAAATTGAGCAAAAGCGGCCATCGCTCGATACTGAGCGAGTGACAACCGTAAGTTTCCAGCAATAGCCTTCATGGCTTTAGTCTGAGCACTTCCGCCCACTCGAGATACTGAAAGACCTACGTTAATTGCAGGTCGAACACCTGAGTAAAAAAGATCTGTGTCCAAGAAGATCTGACCGTCGGTAATAGAGATCACGTTCGTGGGGATGTACGCGGATACGTCACCAGCTTGGGTTTCAATAATAGGTAGTGCGGTTAAACTTCCGCCACCTTCTTTGTCGCTTAGTTTCGCAGCACGCTCAAGCAAACGACTGTGAATATAGAACACGTCTCCAGGATAAGCTTCCCTTCCTGGTGGACGTCTTAAAAGTAGTGATAACTGACGATAAGCAGCTGCTTGTTTTGTTAAGTCATCATAAACGATAAGGGCATGTTTCCCGTTATCTCTGAACCATTCTCCCATTGTGACACCCGCATAAGGGGCAATGTATTGGAGCGGTGCTGATGCGCTAGCCGTTGCGGAGACTACGATAGTGTAATCCATAGCTCCGGCGGCTCTCAACTTGTCGACCACTAGAGCAACAGTTGAGTTTTTCTGCCCGATAGCTACATAAATACAAAAAACTCCTTGGCCTTTTTGATTAATAATCGTGTCGATAGCCACTGCTGTTTTACCAGTTTGGCGGTCACCAATGATCAATTCTCGCTGGCCACGACCAATTGGAACCATGGCGTCGATCGCTTTAATACCGGTTTGCAAAGGCTCTCTTACCGATTGCCGCTTCACAATTCCAGGAGCTTTAATCTCAACGTTTCTGGATTCCTTGCTATTGAGGGCTCCCAATCCGTCGATAGGTTGTCCCAAAGCATTCACAACTCGACCTACAAGAGCTTCACCTACGGGTACTTGAAGAATTCTTCCGGTTCGCTTTACGACGTCTCCTTCTTTAACAGCTTCGACATCCCCGAAAACAGCAACACCAACGCTCTCTTCATCGAGGTTCAAAACCACTCCGTAAAGCCCCCCAGGAAACTCGACCATCTCTCCAGCCATAGCTCCTTGAAGTCCATAAATACGGGCAACTCCGTCCCCGACATTTAATACTGTTCCAGTCTCAGCGACTTGAACCTCTTTATCAAAGTCTTCAATGCGCTTTCTAATAATTTCACTGATTTCATCGGCGCGAATTTGCTGCATGTTTCCTCCGTTAACCCGTAATTAAACTTTCCTCGAAACTACTTAACCAGCCAGTTAAAGAACCATCATAAGTTCTGCCGGCGGCTGTTACCCGAAGCCCACCCAAAAGAGCAGGATCCACTTTGTAACTAGCTTCGACTTTTTTGCCTAAAATCTTAGTAAACCTGTCTTCAATCTTTTTCTTTTCATCTGTTTCAAGTGACGTCGCTGTTTCCACACTGAGGGAAACCACATTTCCGGACTCCAATAAAATGAGCTTAAGTTTATCAACGATAGATTTTAAATGATCGAGACGTTTGGCAGCTGTAAGAACAGAAAGCACTCTCTGGGTATCTTTGGATAGCTTCGCTTTGCCTACAAGGTCATTCACAACAGCCAATCTTTCATTGTCTGAATAAACATCGCTGGTAAGAACCAGAGTGAGCTCCGAGCTGCCTTCGATCAACATCGCAAATTCTTGAAGTTCACCGATCATGGAACGAACCTTCGCCTCATCTTTAAGATAATCAAAAACGGCCTTTGCGTATCTTTGTGAAACCTTATCTTGCGCCATTGTTCACCAATTCGACAAATTCAGTTACTAGCTTGTGCTTATCTTGCACCGGCAGATGTTCTCCCAAATAAAGTTCGGCTAATTCCACACTGCTTTCAATAGCTTCTCTCTCCAGAGTTCTTCTTGCTTTAACCGATTCTCCAGAGCTCATAAGTTCGGCTTCTTTTTTGATTCTCTCCGCTTCGTGACTAGCTTGAGCGATCGTTTTCTCTTTGAATCTTTTTAGACTGTTTTCGCTATCTTGCTGATTTTTTTGTGCGTGAGCTGTAGCTTGACTCCAATTGTTTTCCCACGTTGCTAGCTCGGCCCGCGCTTCCGAAACAACTTTCTCTGCTTCTTCAATCTCAGTTTTTAAACTTTGAGATCTCGTCATCAAAAAATTACCGAACGGTTTTCTTCCAAAAAACACGAAAACAAAAACGACTACGCTAAAGTTTAAAACACTCGCAATGATTACGTCTTGTTCCATCGCTATCCTTGTACTACCGGACGATTATTTAGGTTTTTTTTTAACCCTTGATCATCGCCTGAGATTTTTATTGGTTTACCTACCAACTTTGTAGCTATTCGGCTAGCAAAGTCAGAAATAAGCGGCGCCAATTCACCTCGAGCTTTTTCAGTATCACCGGTGATTTGCTTTCTAATAGTTTCTAATTTTTGAGAGGCTTCATCATGGGCTGCTTGAATGATTTTGGTTTCCTCTGCAGTTACCTTTTTCTTCTCAGCTTCAAGCCATTCAGTCGTCTTTTTATGTTCCGACTTTAAGAGGCTCTCATAATCTGTTTTTAATTTTGCAGCTTTGTGTTTTGCAGTTTCTGCTTCTTCTTTTAAACCGTGGGTTTTGTGTTCGCGAATATGAATGAGTTCCAGCATCGGCTTAAACACGAAAAGTTTCATCACCGAAAAACTCGCTAAAAATAGGGCAAGCTGAATCAAAAATTCGATTCCGAACTGTTTATCTAAGACCAGCCCTTCCATTAATTCCATGGTTATCCTCTCGAAAATTCAGCTGCTCAGGTTTACAGCCCAAGCGCGGGTGTGTCAAGGAAGGGGATGAGTTTTTGCGCAGTATTTTGAAGGTGTTACTAGGTCGACTTGGTGGGTCTAGATATGCCGGGTAGGGGCCCTAGCATCTTGGTTTTTCCATCGAAAACAGCCCCCTCTTCGATCTGTAAAATTGCCGTTTGCACAGTTCCCCGAACTACAGCGGGAGCTTGAATTTCTATTCTTTGAGTCGCGTAGATATCACCCGAAAAATGTCCTGAAATTACAACAACATCAGCCTCTATTTGCCCCGTAACTTGGGCTTCATCACCAATAATTAAAATATCAGGAGTAAAAATCTCCCCCTTGAAACTACCATCGATACGAGCAGTTCCTTCAAATTGAAGCCGACCCTCTAGATGACAGCCCTTCTGAAGAACTACTGTTACTTCATGGCTGACCGAGGGGAGATCAAACGGGTCCGTTCGTCGTTGAAACATTTTCTTCCTTCAACTCATCTGCCAACCGCATTAGGTCTTCGCGAGTCGTATAAGTGAACTGAATGAGTCCCTTATTTTCATTGCCGACGATTTTTACCATCGTTCCGTAAATTCTCTTAAGGTCATCTTCCAAACCTGTCAGATGGACACTTTTTTGACTTGGCGCGCTACCGTCTGTTTTGTTTTTGTCTCGAATGACCTCTCCGACCTTGCGCTCAGTGTCACGAACAGAGAGTTTCTTTTTTACGATCATTTCACGAACTGCGAGTTGGTCTTCGGCAGATTCTAAAGACAAAAGTGCTCGAGCATGCCCCATAGTAATTTTACCAGCAGTGATATCTTCTCGAATAACAGCAGGTAATTTTAACAATCGCAAAGTGTTCGCAACTGTCGCTCGGTTTTTACCGACTCGTGTCGCAATGTCTTCTTGCGACAATTGGAACTCATCCATCAATTGCTGATATGCGATAGCTTCTTCGATGCAGTTAAGATCTTCTCGTTGAATGTTCTCAATGATGGCCATCTCAAGAGAGGTTTGATCTCCATCAATCTCTTTCACCACAACCGGAACTTGTTTGAGACCGGCTCTTTGAGCAGCTCGCCATCTGCGCTCTCCCGCTATCAGCTCATAACGACCATCTTTTTGTCTAACAACAAGAGGCTGAATGACTCCATGAACCTTAACCGACTCAACAAGTTCTTCAAGAGCTTCTTTTTGAAAAATTTTTCTGGGCTGATAGGTATTGGGAACGATTTTTTCGATGTCACAGTAGAAAAAATCTTTCTTGAGTTGTGCACCAGGCAATGTTCCCTCTGGACCCTGAGCCTCTGGAATCAAAGATGCCAAACCTCTCCCGAGGGGTTTTTTTCTGTCGATATCAAGCGTTGCCATGTTCTATCCCTTTCTGTTCATTGGGTCCGATTTCATTTAAAAGTTCAGTGGGTATCTCTGGGAGATCATCCTCAATGGTCTGCTCTGTCAGTGGTTGTAATGCTTGAGTATCTTTCTCTGCTTTTTCAGTTCCCTCTAATCGTTTGATGACTTCTTGAGCTAAATTCAAATAACTTTGAGAACCGGTAGAGCTGATGTCATAAAGTAGCACTGGTTTCCCGTGACTCGGGCTTTCGCTAAGCTTAACATTTCGCGGAATCACCGTATCAAAAACGGTACTTTTAAAATGGTTTTTAACTTCCGTCACAACTTGTCTGGAAAGGTTGTTTCTAGAATCAAACATAGTCAGGACAATACCGAGTTGTTGTAATTTTTTATTGAGCCCTTTTCGAATAAGTTCAGCAGTGTGAAGAAACTGTCCTAAACCTTCCATTGCATAGTATTCACATTGCAGAGGGATCAAATAATAGTTGGCCGCTGTAAGTGCGTTTAGAGTCAAAAGCCCCAAAGAAGGTGGGCAATCGATAAAAATATAGTCGAACTTAATTCCTTCTGATTTTTCTAATTCTTCAAATGCATTTTTAAGTCGAAGCTCTCGCGCAATCGCTTGAACCAATTCAATTTCGGCACCACTCAAATTGTTGTCAGACGGACAAACTTTTAGAAACTCAAGTCCGGTAGGGTAGATAGCTTCACGAATCGGCAACTCATCAATTAGAACGTGATAAATGTTTTTGTCTGGAAAAAGGGCCTTGTCCAACCCCAAACCACTCGAAGCATTTCCCTGAGGATCAAGATCAACTAGTAAAACTTTTTTCTCTGCCGCTGCTACCGATGCCGCAAGATTCACTGCTGTAGTGGTTTTCCCGACACCGCCCTTTTGATTTGCGATTGCTATGATATTTGCCATAAGATTTTTGAGCTCTAGTTAGATTATGTGATTGATATTTCTATCATAATTTTTTTTAGTCTTCAAAATTTTTTCCACTAAAAAAATAATGTTTTCGAACACTTAAATGGAACGAGGGGCCAAAACTAAAAGATTAAGTAAAGACTGCTGTTCCACGTGGAACAAATTTCGCGTCAAATTGTTCCACGTGGAACGAAGTCAAAACTCTCGACTCTTCTCGATCCTGAATCCATGGGGAGTTCATAGGTTTCGCTGTTTTTACTCAAAAACTCTGGTGGATTATTAATGTCTTCACTCTTTCCACCCACATTTACAATCAATGTGCTACCGCTAGACATTCTCTTGCTCATAAATTTGAAAAGCTCTATGGGCGGCAAAACAGCCCTAGCCAGAAATAGTCCAGTCATCTTTTGGTTGGGAAGCTCTCCACCCAATTTAAGGTTCGGTAGGTTCAAAGTCGCAAGAACCGCCGATAGAAAAGTTTGCTTCTTCAAACTTCGTTCAAAAATGGAAACCTGAGCTTGGGGATAGCGAATGGCATAAACTATCCCTGGGAATCCAGCACCAGTTCCAAGATCATAGACTAATCGACCACTTCTGTGTTTCTCACCAAAGTCAGAGATCATAATGCTGTCGACATAATGAGTGGCGAAAGACTTATCGATGCTTTTCTTTGAAACCAAAGCCATTCGCTCATTCCAATTCCTAAGGAGTCTAAAATGGGTCTCGTATAACTCGAGCTCCTGATCAGAGGTGTTCGCCAATTGGGGGGAAGAGGTAGCATGACTTTTAAATTGTTCGGTCAGCATGAAATTTCTGAGGTTCCAGACTTTTGTCGAATGTGAAAGAGTAGTGCCGAGAGAGCAGCGGGAGTAACCCCCGAAATTTGAGCGGCATCGGCTATCGTGTTTGGCTTAAATCGTTCAAGCTTTTCTCGTATCTCAATTGATAACCCTGAAACAGAGCCATAACAGAGCTCTCTAGGTATGCTCAAACTCCTAAGCTTTTTGAGTCGCTCAATTTCCTGAGCTTGCATAGCTACGTATCCTTCATATTTCACTTCTACTTCCAATGTTTCAATGGTCTGCAGGTTCAAATCATGGGGAAGGGGACCGTTATACAATGCTGATACCTCTCGAAACGAAAGCTCAGGTCTTTTGATCAAGGAATCCATAGACTGCGCCTGTTGAATAGGTGAAAGATTTTTGCCGGCCAATAGGGTCTGAACATCTTCAGAAGGCCTTATATAAGTTGTTTTTAGGAACGTTTTTGTATCCGAAATAGCCCTCGCCCTGTCTTGATACTGGCGTTGCTGATCCTCATTCAAGAGTCCAAGCTCAATTCCGTGCTTACTAAGCCTCAAATCTGCATTGTCCTCTCTCAGCGATAGCCTGTATTCGGCTCTTGAAGTAAACATTCTATAGGGTTCGTTAACTCCTAGAGAGGTCAAATCATCTACCATGACACCGATGTAGGACTCAGTTCGAGACAAAATCAAAGGCTCGCGACCCTGCGATTTAAGGGCGGCATTGATCCCGGCCAAAAGACCTTGAGCCGCAGCCTCTTCATATCCCGAAGTTCCGTTGACTTGTCCCCCTAGAAATAGCCCACTGACAACCTTTGATTCTAAGCTTGGCTTTAATTGTCTCGGATCAATACAATCATATTCTACAGCATAGCCGTATCGAGCTAATTTTACTTCCTCACAGCCTGGTATGGCCCGAATAAAAATTTCCTGAACATCGGCCGGCAGACTCGTTGATATGCCATTAGGATAGATCCAATTAGAATCGAGGGCTTCTGGCTCGAAAAAAAGCTGGTGTCTGCCTTTCTCTGGAAACTTTACCACTTTGTCCTCAATAGAAGGACAATATCTAGGGCCGATACCCTTGATTTCTCCACTGTAAAGGGGTGAGCGATGCAGATTATCCTTAATAGCCTTGTGGGTTTTTTCGTTAGTGAACGTTAAATAGCAATCTACTTGAGGTAAGACTATCGAAGTGTCCCAGAAACTAAACTTACTGGGTGGTTCATCTCCAGCTTGGCTCTCCATTTGAGAAAAATCTATAGTCTCCTTAATTAATCTTGCAGGAGTTCCGGTTTTAAGACGAAGCAGTTGAAACCCAAGTTCTCTTAAATTATCAGAGAGACCTAAAGACGGGGGCTCCCCAAATCTTCCACCTTCGGATTTTTCAAAGCCGGTATGCATGACAGCTTTCATGAAAGTTCCTGCAGTTATTACAACTGCATTGGTAGATATTTCTTCAAGGATGCCATTAAGTCCTTTCACTTGAACTGAAGCCACCTCACCATTTTCGGTTCTAATGTTCTTTACCTCGCCGTGAAAAACTTCGAGGTTGGCAGTCTCCGATACAACCCTTTGCATTCTCAATGCATATTGTTTTTTGTCAGATTGGCATCGAGAGGATTGAACTGCGCTTCCTTTTCTAGTGTTCAATCTTTTAAACTGGATCCCGGTGAAATCTGCGTTTTTGCCCATCTCTCCACCAAGGGCATCGATCTCCTTCACTAGTTGGCCCTTGCCAACTCCGCCAATAGATGGATTGCAGGACATCTCTGCGATTTTCAACGGATCCATTGTAATAAGAAGGGTCGAGGAACCCATCCTTGCGGACGCGAGAGCGGCTTCACAACCAGCGTGTCCTCCCCCTATTACAACTACGTTAAAATGTTTCACGTGGAACATTTTTTACTTCCCAATACAAAACTCTGAGAAAATTCGACCCAGCACATCATCAACTTCGACTTTCCCTACCACATTTTCGAGTTGAACCATAATACTTCGATTCTTTTCTGCTAGAATTTCTGGGGGTAGGCCTAACCCTATAGAATCCTTAAGTTCTTTAAGCGCCGCGCCAATAGTCTCAAGTCGAGCCGCTTGAACAGCTGTGGGTATAGGCCCGGTTTCGCCAATCTGAGTATTTCTACAAAGATTCTCTAGTTCACACCAAAATGACTCGATATCGAAAGAGTTTAGTACTGAGCCCTCAATCACTTTTGCTGAAAGTGGGGTCGAAACTGCTGACCAGCCATTCAAGTCCTTTTTGTTCCAAAGAACCAAATGAGGAATGTTTCGATAGCTCTGTAAAAGCTCTACCTCTCTCTTTTTCAAACCAACCGTTCCATCAATGACTAAAATCCAGATGGACGCCGAGGAAAGAAAAGAGGTACCCAGTTCGATTCCTTCTTTTTCAATAGCGCTATCGGTTGAACGAAATCCGGCAGTGTCCACTACATTCCAAGGTCGATCCAGAATCTCAATCTGTTCTTCAATCGCATCGCGTGTAGTGCCGGCCTCAGCAGAAACAATCGCTCTGTATCTGCCCAAAAGAGCATTGAATAACGAAGATTTTCCAGCGTTTGGGCTGCCCACGAGAACCATTTTTGGCAAGGATTTTCCGTTCTTAAAGCGTGAGTATCTATGAGTAACCACTGAACAGCCACGAATAATCGACTCAACAGATGCCGCCGCTTGCTCAACCACGTGAGAATATTCGTCCGTAAAATCCACGGCGGTGTCTAGTACGGCCTGTAGGGAAATAAGTTTTGACCTAAAACTCTCAATTTCTCTTTCAAGGCCACCATCTTTTCGTTTGTAGATGGCTTCAAGATCTGCCGAATGACTGGCTTTGAAAACGTCTCCAAGATTTTCAAGATCTGTGGGCGTCTGTTTTCCGTTTAACAAAGCACGATAGGAGAATTCTCCCCGAGATGCAGGCCGAGCGGAGAGTGCAAGCAACTCCCTTTCGAGTAGTTTTACAACCGCAACTGAACCATGGCAGTGAAACTCAACAGTGTCTTCTCCCGAATGGGAATGGGGCCCCACAAAAGTTACTGCAACAATATTATCTATTTTTTGATTATCCCTAGTTTTTAAAATGCCGGTCCAAACAGACCTTTTTTTAGAAAGTTTCTCGTTGTGAGGAAAAAATATTTTTTCAGAAATAGCAAAAGCCTCGGGTCCTGACATTTTGACAACAGCCACTGCCGAGGGAAGCGCACCTGACGTTAAAGCAAAAATAGTGTCTTCAAGACTAAGATTTTTTCGCAACATAAACTATGCCGGTTGCGGAACAGAACCCTTCTTGTCTTTCAAAGCAAGTTGCTGGGCCACACCGAGAATGGTGCTCACAAAAATATAAAGAGTAAGGCCCGAGGGAAGATTTACCATCATGAAGGTAAAAATAACCGGCATAAAGTACATTAGCTTTTGCTGCGCCGGGTCCATTCCTGCGCTTGGCGTCATTTTCTGTTGAGCCAACATCGCAACGCCCATCAACACCGGATAAATATAATAGGGATCCTTCGTTGAGAGGTCTTGGATCCAACCAAAAAAAGGCGCGTGAAACAGCTCAATAGCATTTCCCAGTACGGCATATAGCGCAATAAAGACTGGGAGCTGAACCAACATGGGCAAACAACCACCAGCAGGATTAACTTTATGCGCTTTAAATAACGCCATTTGTTCTTCATTCAATTTTTTCTGATCATCTTTGTACTTTTCTTTAAGTGCTGCAATTTGAGGTTGAAGCTTTTGCATCGCTTTCATGGACTTCATGCTTTTTTGGGATAATGGATAAAATAGTGCTCTCACTAAAAGCGTCAGAAGAATAATTGCTATGCCGTAGTTATGAATAAACTTGTAAAAGAATCTCAAAATCTCAAGCAAAGGATAGGCAAAAACTGTAAAGGTTCCAAAATCTATTAGCTTTTTTAAACCGGGAACCTGTGAGAGCTCTTTGTGGTCTTTGGGACCAATAAAATATTTTAAAGAAAACTGAATATCCTTTTGCCCATCTTTAAAAACCAGCGGAAACCTTAGATAAGCGCCATTAAAACCCTCTGTCTTTTTAATGACGATATCGGGGTTAATTTGATTGCCCTCAGTAATAACAGCGCTCGAAAAATATCGATTCCCAAAAGCAACCCACTCGGTGTGGCCTTGCTTTACAGCTTCATCGTCTTTACGAAGCTTCTCTAAATTAATTCGGTGAATTTCATCGTTTTGATAATAGACCAACTCCCAAGACTTCAATGGAATCTGCCCCTCGAAAGTTTCTGTGTCGTTTGTCCCAACGGGAACCAACAAGCTGCCCCATTCCCTTCGGGCTTCTTTGGGAATAGAGATTGTAATTTTTGTCTCGACAAAATGAGAGTCGTCTTGAAAAAAATACTCTTTCACAACTGATGCGGTTTTGTTTTTTCGAGAAAAAGTCAAACTTTTCCCGCTCTGTTTTCCATCAAAATCTCCCGCGGAGAATTCGATTAAGCTAGGATCCGTAAATAGGGCTCCAAGAGCCAGAGAGCTTTTCTCCCTCGTTACAGGTGTTATTAAAGGAGTGGAGTCATCGATTGTTTCATGAAAGTTATTTAGTTTGGCTTCCATGAGCTTTCCACCGTTTGATGAAAAGACAAGATCAAGCTTTGAAGTTTTTACTGGAAACACTTTCCCTAGCTCTATCGGATTGAAAGCACTTGAATTAACTGCGATCGCTACAGGACCCGAAGAGCTTTTAGTTGATGAAGAGCCGTCAGAAGGTTTCGAAGTCGTGTCTACGGAAGAAGTTGCGGTCTTTGTCGCTGTTGGCGCAGGGATGGGCGCCAACCATCTCATGTATCCAAACCAAATAAACAACATCAAAGAAACCGCTAACCATGTTCTGGAAGCCATTTTTACCTTACCTCCTGACCAAAATAATCAAAACCAAACCCTCCCAAAGGGCGACACCTTAAAACTCTCTTCATGCTCAGCCACGCACCTTTAAACAGACCATGGCTCCTTAAACTATCAACGCAATAATTAGAACAAGTCGGCTCAAATCGACAACAGCCCCCAAAGGAAAAAAACATGTGAAAACTTCGGACTGCCACACTGATAGCAATTAAGGACCGATTAAAAATCTTGCTCATTATCAATTTCTCTACCTTTCATGGACGACAAGGCTTTCAAAATCTCTCGTTCAACCTCTAGATAGTTCAAAGTTTTTGAGGCGCTAGTCAAGGGTCCTAGGCCAAGAACGTTAACATCAAGGCCTTGAAATGACTCAGGGTTTTGTCTAAAGGCTTCCCTTAATAATCGTCTCACTCGATTCCTTGCTACGGAGGTTTTCAAAATACGCTTAGATAAAGAAACTCCAAGCCGACCTTTACCATTTAGGGCAATAACTAGCAAAAAATGCTTAGTTTTGACCCTCTTAAAGCTAGCAAACTTAAAGTCGCTTTTCTTCTTTAGTCTCGAGGATTTAGGCAGCTTTTGAGAGCGAGAAGATGCCTTTTCTTTGCCGTCCAACGTGGCTCTATCTTACTTGCCGGAAATAGTGGCAACTAATCTTTTTCGGCCTTTACGACGACGTCTGGCGAGCAACAATCTGCCATCTTTGCGGCTCATGCGCTTAAGCCAACCGTGAGTTCTTTTTCTTTTAACCCGACTGGGTTGATATGTTCTTTTCACTTTAAACCCCTACTTAAGTTATACGTACGTATTAGGGGTCGCATATTAGGGGTTTCTGCGTCCCGTGTCAAATTTCTTGCTCCTTTGACAGATTCTTTTTTTCAATGCTCCCCAAAAACCTTGTTTTTTCCGACCAGTCGTCAAACGATCCTTTACAGGGTTGTCAACAAAACTAGTTGCCAAAAAACAGGGGCCCCTTATTGCCAAACCAAAAGCGCTTTGCTAACTCACTCAATTCGGCAAATTTAACTTTTTTTAAATATGAGCTCAAATTCTTGGTTGCGCATAAGAGAACGATTGAAAGGGTCCTTGCCCTCTCATGTTTTTTCTTCGCTCGTTGAATCTACATCTTGCTTTGAAAACGAGGAGTCCTTGGAACTGTCTTTTCCAGATCGTTTCGTTAAAGAAAGCTTCGAAGAGAAATGCCTAACTCCGATGAGATCTGCTCTTAAAGAATTGGCAATGGAGAGCAAAAAAGTATCTTTGTCGGTTTTAAAGCCAGCAGTCATTCGACCTGAGCCAAATACCCTTTCCAACTTAACTCTAAACCCATTTGATCCAAAATATACTTTCGAAACTTTTGTGATTGGCTCTTCTAATCAATTTGCTCACGCAGCTTGCCAGGCTGTCTCAAAACAACCGGGTCAGTGCTACAACCCATTGTTTATTTTCGGCGGCGCTGGATTGGGTAAAACTCACTTACTTCGAGCTATTGGGTACGAATTTCACAAAAATCAAAGTAATTTGCGAATTCTTTTTCTAACCAGCGAAGCTTTCACCAATGAACTCATTCAAGCGATCCGAGTTGATAGAATGCGGGATTTTAGAGAAAAATATCGAACGGGCTGCGATGTTCTTTTGCTGGATGATATTCATTTCTTGGCTGGCAAAGAGAGAACCCAAGAAGAATTTTTCTACACTTTCAACTATCTTCATGAATCTAGAAAACAGATCGTAATCACTTCAGATAGATATCCAAAAGACATTCAAGGCTTAGAAAACAGATTACAAACCCGCTTTGAATGGGGCTTAGTTGCGGATGTTCAACCACCTGAAGTAGAGACTCGTGTTGCCATTTTAAAAAACAAGGCTGACGAACAAAATATCAATCTGCCTGATGACGTGGCCCACTATATTGCATCTCATGTAACTTCGAACATAAGAGAACTTGAGGGTTCGTTACACCGGCTGCAAATGCATGCCTCTCTTAACAACTCTGCAATTTCGGTTGAGTTGGCTCAAAACACGCTTCGGGATCTGGTTCCAAAAATTCGGCATGAATTAACTGCTGATGGAGTTTTAAAGCTTGTAGCCCTGACTTTTGGGTTAAAAATAACGGACCTCAAATCAGAGAAGAAAGCTAGAAACTTAAGCGAACCACGACAGATTTGTATGTATCTCTTACGGAAACATTTGATGATGTCATACCCAGATATTGGAACTTTCTTGGGCAATAGGCATCACACAACGGTTTTACATGGGGTTAATGAGATTGGCGCCCGATCTAAAATGGATCCCGAACTTGAAAATAGCATCTCAAAAATAGAAGCTTTGTTTCGCTAGAAATTTGATGGTGCGGTTTTTATGTCCTGCCGAGTTACAAAAAGGAGCAATTAATATACGTCAATGTTGCCATATGTGGATAAAAGAGTATTCTTTAATTTTGGGGTAATGTTAATAACTATGTTGAAAACATTGTTAATTAGTTGTTAATTGTTTGTTGAAAACTTGTTGATAACTTTTTATCCACAGTCTATCCACAGGCTCTAGAAAGTTATCCACAGCGTTTTCCACAGCAAGTTCGTTTGTATTATTGATGACTTAACGTAGTTGTTAACATATTAACAATGCTAATTACTACTACTAAAGATCTATATATATATAGATAAAGAAAAGATAAGATATCGGGTGTTTCGGGGGATTCATGAAGTTGCAAATTTCAAAAAGCCAAATGTTGTTAGGGCTCCAGCGTGTACAAAACGTTGTTGAGCGAAGAACAACAATGCCAATTTTGTCTAATGCGCTTTTAAAAACAGAAAAAACAGGTCTTTCTTTGTCAGCAACAGACCTGGAAGTTGGAATTCAATCAGTTTTACCTGCTGAAGTGATGGAAAATGGGTCTATAACTGTGAAAGCTAGAAGTCTTTTGGACATTGTTCGAGAGCTTCCCGATACCGTCATCCAGTTCCAGACAAGAGAAAATAATCGGCTAGAGATTAAAGCAAACAAATCTGTTTTCAATATCGTTGGATTACCAGCCGAGGATTTTCCAGAAATTCCAAGTTTTTCTTCGGAAGAGCATCAGCAATTCGTAAGGATGAACGGCCAAGCTGTAATGTCGATGTTAGATAAAACTTTATATGCAGCTTCTACAGACGAGGCGCGTTACCATTTAAACGGTGTTTACTTTGAAACTTTAGAGAACACATCCTCAGAGGATTCAAAATCGAAGAAAGTATTTCGCATGGTGGCAACTGATGCACATCGATTATCTCTCGTCGATAATCCCGAAACATTATTTGATGAAAACGCGTGGAAGTTGTTCCAAGAAGGAATCATTGTTCCACGAAAGGGACTTAATGAGCTTAGAAGACTGCTCTCCGAAGGAAAAGAGGACTTTTTTGTAACTATTAGAGGAAAGATGTTGTTTGTGAAACGGGATAATATCTTTCTATCAATGAGGCTTATTGAAGGTAAATACGCTGATTATCGTCGTATTATTCCTGATCAATCGATTAATACTGTAATGGTTGACCGCGAAGCCTTTCTAGCATCGCTTAAACGAATTTCTTTGATGTCATCAGATAAATCTCGTAGTCTTACTTTTTGCCTAACTTCCGGTGTTCTGCAACTTTCAAGTCAAAGTCCGGAACTAGGAGATGCAAATGAAGAGATCAGCGTAGATTACGAAGGGGACGAATTGAAAATAGGGTTTAATTCGCGATATCTCATCGATGCTGTATCTACTATGGAAGGCAAAAAGATAATTTTAGAAATCCGCGGAAAGCAAAATCCGGGTGTCATTCGTTCCTCAGACGGACCTAATCACACCAGTGTTGTTATGCCGATGAGAATTTGATTTAGGAAACCAAAAACGTAGTTATTTTAGCAAAAGAAAATTTAAAACATCATGCCTGTTGATAACGAAACTACAGAAGTTAGAAAAGGTTATGGCGCAGACGCTATTCAGGTTCTAGAGGGTCTCGAAGCTGTTAGAAAAAGACCTGGAATGTACATCGGTGACACTGGTGTCCGAGGATTACATCATTTAATTTGGGAAGTAGTAGATAACTCCATCGATGAAGCGATGGCAGGGTATTGTAAAAATATTACGGTTTCCGTACACGTCGATAATTCAATCACAGTAGAAGATGACGGTCGTGGAATTCCGGTCGATATTCATAAAACAGAAAAAGTATCGGCTCTGCAAGTAGTCATGACTGTACTTCATGCGGGCGGAAAATTTGATAATGATGCCTATAAAGTCTCAGGTGGTTTGCATGGCGTGGGTGTTTCGGTAGTTAATGCTTTATCTGAGACATGCCAAGCAGAAGTAAAAAGAGACGGGAAAGTTTACGTACAAAAATACGAGCGTGGAGTTCCGGTTGGACCGGTAACAGAAATCGGAGTAAGTCAAAAATCTGGTACTAAAATTCTCTTTAAACCAGATAAAGAAATGTTCGAAGTTCATGAGTTTAGTTTTGATACTATTTCAAACAGACTTCGAGAACTTGCTTTCCTCAATAGAGGGATTCGGATTGTTTTAGTGGACGAACGAACCGAGAAAACCCAAGAGTTTTTCTCGGATGGTGGAATTAAGTCGTTTGTTGATTATTTAAATCGTTCTAAGACAAAGCTTAATGACGAGCCTGTTTATTTTTATGCTGAAGCCAAAGGTATTTATCTTGAAGTGGCCATGCAATGGAACGATGGATACAAAGAAAATATTTTCACTTTTGCAAACAACATCAATACCATTGAGGGCGGTACTCACTTAGCTGGATTTAAAGCTGCCCTTACCAAATGTGTGAATAAATACATTGAAAACAGCCCCCTCAGCAAAGAGCTTGATGAGAGTTTAATCGGTGAAGACATCCGCGAAGGACTGACCTCTGTTATTAGTGTTAAAATTTCAAATCCACAATTTGAAGGCCAAACAAAAACAAAGTTAGGAAATTCCGAAGTTAAGGGTCTCGTAGAAAACCTCATGAACGAGAGATTTTCTATTTATTTGGATGAAAATCCTGGGACAGCCAAAAAAATAGCACTTAAGGCTATTGAAGGTGGGCGAGCGAGAATAGCAGCCCGAAAAGCAAGAGATCTGACACGAAGAAAGTCGGCTTTAGACCTTGGTGGTTTGCCAGGTAAAATGGCCGACTGCCAAGAAAAAGATCCTGCTCTTTGTGAATTGTATTTGGTTGAGGGAGATTCAGCGGGGGGATCTGCAAAACAAGCGCGAGATAGAAAAAACCAAGCAATTCTCCCACTGAAAGGAAAGATCTTAAACGTCGAAAAAGCACGATTCGATAAAATGCTCGAATTTGCGGAGATTAGAACTCTGATTACAGCGCTCGGAACTGGAATCGGGCAAGGTGACTACGATATCAACAAGATCCGATACCATAAAATTATTATCATGACCGATGCGGACGTGGACGGAGCTCATATCCGTACGTTGTTACTTACGTTCTTTTATCGACAAATGCCTGAGATAGTCGAAAAAGGGTACCTCTACATAGCACAGCCGCCTTTGTACAAGGTTAAAAAAGGTAAAGTTGAAAGATATTTGAAAAACGACTCCTATCTTGAGGAATTTCTTCTCTCTCAAGCGTTGGAAGAAGTAAGTGTGCAATCAGGACAAGATAAAATCGATTCCGGAACTTCAAAAAATGTCTTTAAAAAAGTAACGCAATTTGAGGGCATTTTAAATTCTTTGGCGAGAAGGTCTGATTCTGAATTGATTCGTCTTGTTGCCATGGACGAAACTTGGTCACCTGATATTTTAAAAGATGAAAAAACTTTGAAAACCAAGCTAGATGGATATGGGGGAATTGTTAAATCACGACATAACAACTCTTCATTTTCCTATCAAATTTTGAAAGATGAAGAACATGCTTGCCTTCAGGTCGAATGCGTTACAGTGAAGAACAATCTTAAAACGCCCACTAGAATTACTTGGGAATTTTTAAATTCGACTCAATTACAAGAAATGAGAAAAATAACCCAGTCCTATTCCAAACTGGGCAAAGCTCCTTATGAAATTTCAACGGAAAAGGGGACTCAGAAATTTTCTACAATAGAAGCTTTGAAGAAGTACGTGATCGAAGTTGGGCAAACAGGGCTAATGATTCAGAGATATAAAGGCTTGGGAGAAATGAATCCGGAGCAGCTATGGGAAACAACAATGGATCCTCAAGTAAGGTCTTTGCTTCAAGTGACAGTTGAAGATGCTGTCGAAGCCGACAATATTTTTACTGTTCTCATGGGAGATCAAGTTAAGCCGAGAAGAGATTTTATTGAAGCCAATGCTTTAAAAGTAAGAAGTTTGGACATCTAAATGGAAACACAAGATTTACAGCTAAGCCAGGTAAGCATCGAAGATCAAATGCGGGACGCATATTTAGAGTATGCGATGTCTGTGATCGTCGGAAGAGCTCTTCCCGACGTACGAGATGGAATGAAACCCGTTCACCGTAGAATTTTGTATGCCATGTATGACATGGGAAACACCTATGATAAAGCGTACAAGAAATCTGCCCGTATCGTAGGGGATGTTATTGGTAAATATCATCCACACGGTGATACTGCGGTTTATGAGACTATGGTTCGCATGGCCCAAGATTTCAGCATGCGATATACGTTGGTTGATGGTCAGGGAAATTTTGGTTCGGTGGATGGTGATGCTGCAGCAGCCATGCGATACACCGAAGTCCGCCTGGCAAAAATCACAAATGAAGTCTTGGCCGATCTTGAAAAAGAAACTGTAAACTTTAATCCAAACTACGACAATTCGCTGCAAGAGCCAGCTGTTTTACCAACAAAAATTCCGAACCTTCTAGTGAATGGCTCTTCAGGAATTGCAGTGGGAATGGCGACTAATATTCCACCTCATAATTTGGGTGAAATCGTGGATGGAATTAAAGCTGTTGTCGCAAACCCTGGAATAAGCATTTCCGAACTTATGCAAATAATTCCAGGTCCAGATTTTCCTACCGCAGGGTTTATCTACGGGAGAAATGGGCTTAAAGAGGCTTATCATACCGGTAAGGGAATTATTCACTTAAGAGCGAAAGCGGAAGTTGAAGATATCAAAAATGACAAACAGAGAATTGTTGTCACAGAGATTCCTTATCAAGTTAACAAAGCGAAGCTCATAGAAAATATAGCCGAACTTATTCGAGATAAAAAAGTTGAGGGTATATCTGATATTCGCGATGAATCGGATCGAACAGGAATGCGAATTGTTTTCGACTTAAAAAAAGGCGAAGACAGCAGAGTTATTCTCAATCAGCTCTATAAAAACACACAGATGCAAGTCTCTTTTGGGATAAGCATGCTGGCGCTAGACCATCAACAGCCTAAACTTCTAAACCTTAAAGAATGTTTAGTTGCTTTCTTACAGCATCGAAAAGAAGTCGTTACTAAACGAACAGTCTTTGATCTGAGAAAAGCAGAAGAGAAAGCACACATATTAGAAGCGCTTAAAAAAGCGGTCGAAAATCTTGATGAAGTTGTATCGCTCATACGAAAAGCCAGCAACCCAGCGGATGCCCAAGAAAAACTGATTGCTAAGTTTAGCTTCACTGAAATTCAAGCGAAGGCCATCTTAGAGATGCGCTTACAACGATTGACCGGGCTTGAGCGAGAAAAGATTGTTGCTGATTACAATGAGACAATGGCGCTGATTGCCGACTTAAGGGCTATTTTATCGGATGAAAAACGAGTTCTGGCGATTATCGAAAAAGAACTTGATGAAGTAAAAAAAGGATTTGGAGATCCTAGAAGAACAGAGTTCATTGAAGAACAAGAAGAGATGACCGACGAGGACTACATTGTCGAAGAGGAGATGGTAGTCACTGTTACTTATTCTGGATATATCAAGCGGCTTCCCGTTGATGCTTATCGTTCTCAACGCAGGGGTGGAAAGGGTGTTATTGGGGCCTCAACGAAATCCGAAGATTTCATTCAGGATATCTTTGTGGCTAGCACGCATGAGAACATTTTGTGTTTTACAGACCAAGGACGAGTTTATTGGTTGAAGGTCCACAAAATACCCGAGGCTGGCAGAGCAGCTAAGGGAAAACCCATAGTGAACCTGCTGAACTTAACTACAAACGAAAGAGTCCAGGCAGTTTTGCCGGTGAAAGAGTTTAAAGAGACCGAGTTTGTAACCATGGTTACCCGACAGGGCACTATTAAGAAAACAACCCTTGGTGCTTTTGCGAGACCGATGAAAAAAGGTATCATTGCCATTACTACCGATGATGGTGACAGTTTAGTAGATGCCAAAGTTACCAATGGGCAGAATCATATTATTTTAGTGAGCAAATTTGGACAGAGTATCCGTTTCGAGGAACAAGATGTAAGGCCAATGGGCCGAACAGCTCGAGGCGTATCCGGCATGCGGCTCGACGAAGGAGACATTGTGATTGGAATGGCTGTCGCAATGCCTGAGGATAAAACTTCACAAGTTTTGACAGTGACTCAAAAAGGCTACGGAAAACGAACATTGTTGGATGAATACAGAGTTCAAGGACGCGGAGGCTCTGGAATCATTACAATGAAAATCACAGATAAAAATGGTCCGGTCGTAGCAGTTCGACAGGTAAAAGATGAGGACGACCTCATTATTGCTTCCGATAGAGGAAAAGTAATCCGAACCAGAGTTTCTGAAATTTCTGAGGTTGGAAGGGTTGCTCAGGGTGTCCGCCTTATTTCGATGGATGATGGAGAGACTGTTGGCGCGGTTGCTAAAATTGTTGAAAAAGATGACGATCATGAGGTTAAACCCCCGGCAACTCAAGTTGTTCAGACGACGCAGACACCTGATGAAGGCAATAATGATTCGAACTAAGGTTTTTTTTTAACCTTACTGTTGTTCCTTTTCGGGTGTGCCGAGAAAAAACAATCTAAGCTATTAGAGGCAGCAGACGGTAAACTTTCTGAGTCAAAATATTCAGAAGCCACAGAACTCCTGCGCAAAGTAGTTTCTATAAACCCCGAAAACAAGTTAGCAATCAAAGCCATGTATAAGCTCGGGTTTATTCTTGAGGTTTATGCAAAGGATTTTACTGGCGCTGTTTTCAATTACCAAGAGGCCATACGCCTAAGCCATGACCCGGCATCTATTTATGAAATACAGAAGCGAGTTGCTAATATTTTTTATGAACAGGCGAAAGATTCAGATAAGGCAATCGAAGCGTACAGAAAATTAATGCTTTTTAATCCCAAGAGTCTTGAGTTAGATCTTTTTCAGTTTCGAATGGCGGAATCCTTTTTTCGCCAAAACAATTTTGATCAAGCGAGGACGGAATATCAACAACTGGTTGAGAAGTTTCCAAAAAGCCAATATGTGGAGAAGAGTCGATTCGAAATAGGTAACACCTATTATATGGAAGGAAAATACGACATAGCTCTAGATGCCTTTAAACAGGTAACTAGATATCATCCTCAAAGCGAATATGCGGTAGAAGCTGAATTTTTAATGGCCCAGTGTTTAGAACAAACTGACAAGCTAGATACTGCCCTGATGACCTATGACAACATACGTAATCGTTACGGAAATCCAAAAGTCTTGGAGTTCCGAATTTCAGAGCTCAAAAAGAGAATTAAAAAAGAGTCGAAACAATGAAAGTTGACGGCAGAAAAATTCGGGTTGCTCTTTTGATGGGTAATGCAGTCATGACTAAAGCTCTTATGATCGCAGCTGCATGGTATGTTGGAAGCCAGCTCGATAAAAAATACAAAACTGAGCCTTACATCATGTTCGGAATGGTGGTTTTATCAATGATTTTAGGTGTTTGGTATATTTTAAGGGTGGCTAAAAAACTACATCTAACTGATTGATTTTAAGTTGGATGAAATTAATAGTGGGTGATCAACCACAAAATTGGAGTTGATAGCAATCGATCAACTAGGCTGATTTAGTAATCATCAAAGAGATTGAATCTTTATTGAAAGATCAAAGCTTTAGGGGTATGACAAGCTGTTCAAAACTGGAGAAGAACAGTCATGCAAAGTCATGGTTCTGCACATCATGGGCCCCCCAGCTGGTTAACAAAGCTGCCGCTATTACCACAAAATAGAGTGTGGGAAAGTGTGAATGGCGCTATCTTAGTCTTTTTATTTATTTTAGTAGTATCTTTGCTTTTCAATCGGGCTATCAAAGGGAAAATCGAAGAAAATGTCATTCCCAAATCTAAGTTTGGTCTTTTATCATTTGTTGATCTCTTGGTTGAGGGGCTCTACAAGCTGATTGTTGGGATAGTTGGGCATCACCATGGTGCTGAAGTGTTTCCCTTTATCGCATCTATTTTTATTTATGTGCTTTTAAACAACCTGCTTGGGTTACTACCTTTATCAGCATCTCCCAGTTCTTCATTCCCGATCGCCTTTGCTTTGGGGCTTTCGAGTTTTATTTTTTACAACTGGATGGGAATTAAGGCCAATGGGGTTGCCGGCTATGTGAAACACTTTCTAATGGGTTTGGGGGTTTTCGGGGTCCCAATAGCTCTTTTTGAGTTGGTTTCCCACGTTATTAGGCCCTTTACTTTGGGACTACGTTTGAGAACGAACATGCACATCGATCACATGTTGGCTGGAGCCTTTGCTGATTTGTGCAAATGGATTGTTCCAGTTCCGTTGTTGCTTTTTGGCGTTGTGGTCTGTACGATACAGGCCTTTCTTTTTGCGGTTTTGACGGCTGTTTATGTACAAATGGCGACTGAACACGAAGAGTAATTTTTAGGAGGTAAGGAATGAAGTTAATTAATATGTCTAAGTTGGCGTTAATCGGAATGTTCATCTCCTCAGCAAGTGTATTTGCAGAAGAGGGTGCTCATCATGCTACCACAGGTGGCGCAGCTGGTCCTTTAGCAGTTGGTTTGGCAATGGCCTTGGCTGTTATCGCAGCTGCTACTGCTCAAGGTAAAATCGGGACAGCTTTCATGGATGGTGTTTCTAGAAATCCTGGAGCACAGAAGTCCATGTTCGTTCCTTTGATTCTTTCTTTAGTGTTCGTTGAAACACTAGTGTTGTTTACCTTCCTAGTTGCTCAGAGCTTGCTCGGAAAATTCTAAGCTCTTTTTAGGACGAAGAAGTTTTAAGCCATCCTCGCAGAGAAGCGAGGGTGGCTTTTTATTTTTTAGATTTAATTCTTTGAGCGTTCTAATAGAGCTTTTAGATAGTGACCAGTGTAGGAGGTTTTTAGTTTTATAAGACCCTCGGGCTTTCCTTGATACAGCAATTCTCCACCAGCTTTTCCACCCTCGGGACCCAATTCAATTAAATGGTCGGCCTGTTTAATAACATCTAGGTTATGTTCTATAACAACCACTGTATTTCCATGATCCACTAAGGTCTGAAGGATTTGAAGAAGCTTTCGTACATCCTCGAAGTGAAGCCCTGTGGTTGGTTCGTCGAGTATGTAAATTGTCCGGCCGGTAGCTCTGCGATTAAGCTCTTTTGCCAACTTAATTCTTTGGGCCTCTCCTCCGCTTAAAGTTACAGCATTCTGTCCTACTTGAAGGTAGCCAAGACCTACGTCGAGAAGGGTCGTGAGTTTAGTTTTAATCTGAGGAACTCGCTCGAAAAACACAGCCGCCTGTTCCACTGTCATGGCTAGAACGTCAGCAATACTTTTTCCTTTGTAGTGAACATCGAGTGTTTCTCGGTTGTAACGAGCACCACGGCAGACTTCGCATTGGACATAAACATCTGGTAGGAAGTTCATGGTGATCTTAAGAGTGCCATCGCCTGTACAGGACTGACATCTCCCCCCTTCAACATTAAATGAGAATCGACCAGCCGTGTAGCCTCGAACTTTGGCTTCAGGTAATCCGGCAAACAAAGCCCGTATATCAGTAAAGAGACCTGTATAGGTTGCGGGATTTGAGCGGGGGGTTCTTCCGATCGGGCTTTGATCCACGTAGATAACTTTGTCTAGAAAATCGACCCCTTCAATAGAGTCAATTGCAGTTAAAGCCTGAGTTCTGCCCGAGAGTTTGAGCTGTAAACTTGATAGAAGGGTGTCGATGATTAAACTGCTTTTGCCGGAACCAGAGACGCCTGTAACGCAGGTAAAAGTGCCAAGTGGAATATCTACGTTGATATTTTTTAAATTGTTCAGTCGTGCACCAAATATTTTGAGGTGTCTTCCGTCGTAAGCTTCTCGGCGAGTGTGAGGAACCTCTATTGTAAGTTTGCCAGAGAGATACTGTCCTGTTAGTCCCCGCTTTTCTTGTTTTAAAAACGCTGGCGGCCCACTGAACAGAATCTCCCCGCCATGTTCACCGGCCCCAGGCCCCATATCTACGACAAAATCTGCCCGATGTATTGTTTCCTCATCATGTTCGACGACCAGAACGGAATTGCCTTGGTCTCGAAGGTTTTCGAGAGTTTTAATAAGCTTGTCATTGTCTCGTTGGTGAAGGCCGATGCTAGGTTCATCTAGGACGTAGAGAACGCCAACTAAGTTGGAGCCGATTTGTGTTGCTAATCGGATTCGTTGAGATTCTCCGCCTGATAAAGTAGCTGCCGAACGGGATAAAGATAGGTAAGAGAGCCCCACGTTCACCAAAAAATTAAGACGCGATATAATTTCTTTCAAGATGGGCTCAGCAATGGCAGTTTGGTGCTTGTGAAATTTTAACTTTTCAACAAAGTTGAGGGCCTCTGATACAGGCATTTGGGACAGCTCGAAAATATTTTTGTGACCTACATAGATGGATAGGCTTTCTTTTTTTAATCGCGACCCTAAACAAGTCGAGCAATCTTTGTAGGTGATATACTGCCCTAACTCCGAGTCTTCAAACGACGACTCGCTTTCGTTGAGCCGCTTTTCTAGATTTGGAATAACCCCTTCGAAGGGTTGTTTGAAAGCATGAGTAGTGCCCCAGCCTTTTGCTTTGAACTCAATTTCATCAGTTCCAGTACCGTAGAAAATAATTTGCTGAGCATCAGCGGGTATTGTTTTAAATGGGTCCTTAAGGCTGAAAGAATATTTTTCCGACAGAGGCTGAAAGATTTTTTCTATCCAAGATCGATTTTTCTGAGCCCACGGCAAAATGGCCCCTTCCAAAATTGAAACATTTCCATTGGGAACTAATAAAACGGGATCAAACTTGGGAAGAGACCCCATTCCGTTGCAGTCTTGGCAAGCCCCATGAGGGCTATTGAAGGAGAAGCTTCTGGGCTCGACCTCAGTGACACTTGTTCCACAGTCGGCACAGCCATACTTGGTAGAAAAAAAACGGCTACTGTTTTCTTCGTCAAAGTATTTTACTTCAACCAAACCATCAGAGAGTTTGTTGGCAATTTCAAGCGCATCCATGAGGCGGCTCTCGATACCAGTTTTAAGAACTAATCTGTCGATGTAAATTGATATATCATGCTTAAACGTCTTTTTAAGTTTGATTGGGGCAGAAAGACTCACTTCCTCTCCATCGATGATAGCTCTAACAAATCCCTGGCTTCGACAGTCTGAAAGCTCTTTTTGGAATTCTCCCTTTTTACCTCTGGCAATGGGTGCCAAAATGGCAAACTTTGTTTCTGGGTGTCCGCTGGTGATTTGGTCTCTAATTTGATCCAGAGTTTGGTTTTGAATTGGCTTTTTACAAAGATAGCAAAAAGGCTCTCCCGCACGAGCGAATAGAAGCCTTAGAAAATCGTAAATCTCTGTAATTGTGCCAACCGTTGACCTTGGATTTCTTGAAATGTTTTTTTGTTCAATCGAGATTGAAGGAGAGAGCCCCTCTATGCTGTCAACCTCGGGCTTTTTCATTTGCTCAAGGAACTGTCGGGCATAAGCAGATAGAGATTCTAAGTATCGGCGCTGACCTTCAGCGTAAATAGTATCAAACGCGAGCGAAGATTTGCCCGAGCCGCTAAGCCCTGTTATGACGACAAGCTTATTTCTTGGGATGTTTAGCGAAACATTTTTTAAGTTGTGCTCGCGGGCCCCTTTGATAATGATTTCTTTACTCCCCATACAACCCTTAGGCGAGCTCCTTCAGTAAATCGGAAACAGTGTTTTCCATAAGCGTTTGAATTTCCTGTAAACGCTTCTCTGAAATAGCTTCAAACCTTAAAACAAGTACTGGCTGAGTATTCGAGGCCCTTACTAAACCCCAACCATCTCCAAACTCCACTCGGGCACCATCTATTGAGTTAACTTTTAGTCCTTGATTTTGGAAGCTTTTAAGGGCTCTCCTTACCAGCTCAAACTTGATTTCGTCTGGGCAGTCTCTTCTGATTTCTGGGGTCGAAAAAGAGCTGGGCAGATCTGCTATGAGTTCTGCGGTCGTCTTTTTGGACTGAGATAAAATTTCTAGCAGCCTTGCTCCAGCGTATATCGCATCATCAAAGCCAAAGTAACGGTCATTAAAAAATATATGCCCTGACATTTCCCCAGCAAGCAGGGCTTTCTCTTCTTTCATTTTAGCCTTGATTAAGCTGTGGCCTGTTTTCCATAAAATAGGTCGACCACCGTGCAAGGAGATGTCGTTAAAGAGCCTATGAGAGGCTTTTACTTCAGAGATAATAGTGGCGCCCTTGTTCTTTTTCAAAATGTCTCTTGAGTAAACTACTAGCAATTCGTCGCCGAAAATAGTTCGACCCGAGGGATCCACGACTCCTATTCTATCTGCATCGCCATCGAACCCGATTCCAACAACCCCTCTTTCTTCGCCGAGACGCTTGAATAGTGTTGCAAGATTCTCAGGCACAGTTGGATCTGGGTGGTGGTTGGGAAACCTGCCATCGAGTTCTGAAAACAACTCAATTACTTCACATCCGAGCTTTCTGTAGATCTCCGGAGCAATAACTCCACCCATTCCATTCCCGCTGTCGACGACGATTTTTAGGGGGATGGGATGTTGTATGTTCTTAAGAACCATTTCTGTGTAGGCAGGTTTGACGTCCTTCTCTGTTAGGTTTCCGGAACCAGATATAAAATTTCCAGCCGTCAGAATTTTCCTGATTTCTTGAATCTCATCGCCGTGGATTGTGCTTGGGCCTACGACAACCTTAAATCCATTGTGTTCTGGAGGGTTGTGACTACCTGTGATCATGATTCCACCATCCACTTTAAATTCGATCACGGAAAAGTAGAGCAAGGGCGTTGGAACCAAGCCAATGTCGATGATATTTAAACCAGTGCTCAGAAGCCCCTTAGATAACGCGTTTCGAATTCGGTCGGAGCTCACTCTGCAATCTCTACCAATGGTGATTTTTTGTCCACCTTTGCTTCGGATAAAAGAACCGAGGGCCTTCCCTAAGGTTTCTACCAAAGAGTCTGGGAGATCATGGTCAGCGACCCCTCGGATGTCGTACTCTCGAAAAATTTTCTCATTTAAAAACATTATTTCTCCTTGTGAATATCTTTCGAGACAGTGATGTTTGATTCCTTCTTCTTTTTTTCGATCCAAAGCGCCATTTTCTTCTCCATCTCAGAAGCGACCATTTGGTTTCTCACTTGCTCTTTCTTTTCTTTCGACAGAGTTGTGAAGTCGGGAGATCGGATTTCGATGAGTTTTAAAATATGAAATCCATCACTCATTTTGATGGGCTTTGTCACATCTCCTACAGCAGTTTTTGGAATGATATTTCGAAACTCCCTAGATAGTGAAGACGGGGAAAAGTATCCCAGAACCCCTTCCACCGACTCAGTGTCGTCAGAATATTCTTTAACGAGTTGCGAGAAATCAGCCTTTCGATTTGCAGCCTGCCGATAAATATTGGTCGCACGTTTTTGAGCTTCAGACTCAGCATTATCTATGCCTTTTTTGTAGGCTATCAAAATGTGTGCAAGTTTAAACTCTTGTTCACTTGCCTCTGGACTGCCGCTTCTTGAATAGAAATGTCTTAATTGCTCATCCGAGATTTCCATAGAAGGCCTAATTTCTCTATCTATAAGGTTTCTGCGCTCAATTTGTCTTTTAATACCATCCTTGTATTCACTGAGATTAGATCCCAGTTGCTTTAGTCGATCTGCGAGCTGCGATTGAGTAATATTATTTCTTTTTAAAATTGATTTAATCTGGGCTTCAACCTCTTGGTCAGATGCTGTCAACTCAAGTTTTTTTACTTGTTGATTTACTAGGCGCTCCTCTACCAGTAGCTGCAGAGCAGCTTCTCGATTGTCGATAACATTATTGGGTATTCCCCCGAACAACTCTTGAAAGCTTTTGGAGCGAATTTTTTTTTGAAATTCATCAATGTCAGACTCCAAAATGGGCTCGTCATTAATTGTGACTACCGTTTTGTCTAAAACCTGCGCTGCGCAGAATGCTTTAGTTGAAACCAACAAAATGAAACTGAGTTTATAAGATCGAATTAAAAAGGTTTTCATTTTTATAAATTTCTCCATCTTTCAAAAGCTTTCCTACCCACTCCTTGTATACTTTTGCCTCTTTTTCCTTTTTTAGAAACTTAACAATTTCGGATTTCGCTTCATTGAAGGAAAGACGTTTTGAGGGCTTTTTTTCAACGACTTTCAGAATATGAAATCCGTAACGGCTAGATATGGGCTTCGAGAGAGCATTTATTTTTAAGTTAAAGGCTTCGTTGAAAGCATCTATCTTTTCGTTTTTAGCAAAAAAACCCAGGTCCCCCCCTTTAATTGAGTCGGGACTTAGGGATCTCGCCCTAGCAGCAGATTCGAAAGATATTTTTCCCGTCATAATTTCTTGGCGAATTTTGTCGGCCTCCTCTTTGGTTGGAACAACAATTTGGAAGGCGTGAACCCTCTCTGGCTCAACAAAATCCTTCTGATGGCTTTGAAAATAGGATTTAACCTCCTCATCTGGAACCAAGGTTTCCTCGGAAAAAAGAGAAGTAGTTATTTTTTCAACGAGGAGCTGGTCCTCGATCCGTTGTTTGAGTTGGGATTCGGTCGAGTTCTGTTTTTTTAACATCTCTTCGAACCCGCCAGGAGGGTAACCATCTTTCCAGTTACCAAGGCGGTTCTCTACTTGCTCTTTGCCTACGCGGAGCTGGTGCTTAGAGGCCTCTTGTCGAATGAGGTTCAAAATAATGGTTTCATTCAGGGCCCTAGTTTTTAATTGCTCGATTATCTTCGGGTTTTTTTGAGAAATATCATCTTGTTCAGCTTTTAGTTGAAGGTAGACAGCCATAAAATCGCTGTAAAAAATTGGGTCTCCGTTGGCCGTGGCCAACACCGCCTTGTTCTTTTCTTCAGGCTTACTTGAACAGCCGATAAGCACTATTAGAACGAGAAAGGGTATTGCCCAAAATTTCATCGGGACTTCACCGATAAGGACTTTGGCTCGATGATGGCTTTCAGCTCGAGGTCAGCTACGATCTCTTTTAAGAGCTGAGCTTCTCGCTCTTGCGCCAGCTTTCCTTGGAGAAACTGCAGGTAAGAAGCGGGTGCCGCTGTGAAGGGTTTTTTGTCGAACCATTCAAATAGGTGAACCGTGTTACCGATTTCAATGGGTTCTGAGACAGAGTTTTTCGGAAGGGCTCTAATTTTTGAATATAGGCTTTCCGGAAAGTTGTGAATTCCCTTGAAGTCGGTGTCTCCTCCAAAGAAGCTTGAGGCATCTTGGGAATACTGTGAGCAGAGTTGCTCAAAGGGAGTTCCCTTGGCGATCTCTTTCTTGATTTGTTCTAATGCAAGAGTTGTTACTTGTTTGTCAGTTTCAGTCTTTTTGTTTAAGACTAAATGGTGGAGACGAATAAGAGGAAACTTTCCGTAATAGGACAAAAGCTCGGATTCGGTTGGAGCAAAGGTTTTCTTTCGGCTGATTTTTTCATCAGCGATAAATTTCTTAAAAAGAAGTTTGTTAAGTTCGCTCTGAATTTCGGGAGTTCTTTCTAGCCCCCTTTTTTTTGCCTCTTGAACGATAAGCTTATATTGAATAGCCCGTTTAATCTTTTGATCACGACTGTCAGAAGATGGGTCCGCGGTAATGTCCGATTCGTAGACAGGCTCACCGTTAACTGTAGATAAAACCAAAGAAGAAACTGTAGAAGAGAAACAAAAAGTTGAGCACGCTAATATAAGTAGCGACAAGTGTTTAATCATGGGGGTTATGCTAGCGGAATATAACTTCAGCTGCAATCCCTTGAGATTGAAAAATCACCCTCGAGAGCCAGGGGATTTTTTATCTCGATTATTGTATAACCTTTGAATATCACTCCAAACATCCTGGGGCTTCCACTCATTATCTTTATAATCTTTTAGTGCCGTCATATCCGGGCCGATTAATACAGTCTTTGAATTATGTGAGATCAAACTCCCCGACGGAAAACCGATGGCATTAAACTCAGATGAAAGATCATCAATCACTTTCTCTGTCCCGGTGGCGAGGATGAACGCTGAATTATCTACGCCATGGGATTTAGAATAATCTTTCAAGCGCTGTGGAGTGTCGTGCTCCGGGTCTAATGTGACAATGAGAAACTTAAGAGGGATTTGAGAGTTGTCTTTTTTCCACAACTCAAAGACCCTCTTATTAAGCGACATCGTCAGGGGGCACATTTTCGGCATCGGACAACGAGTATAAATAAACGAGGCAACAACATAATTGCCTTTAATATCATGTAGTTGAAACGACTTCCCGTCTTGGCTCTGTAGAGAGTAGTTGTTGATGGGATTGGCCGAAAGAGGTTGAGAGAAAAGGGTAAAAACACTAATTAAAACAAGTTTTAAAACCATATGTCCTCCAAAATTCAGGCCCTTAATACCCCGCACTATATTTAAGTTTTTTCAGACTCTCAACTTTATAAACACAAAAAACGATGTCATACTTAAAAATCTAATCCAATTAAAACGGTTTCCAACTTTTTGAATGGCTGGGTCCATGAAGATACTCTTATTGAATCAGACATTCTATCCCGATCGAGTAGCAACATCCCAACAACTCACCGATTTAGCAGATTTTTTGGTTTCTCAAGGAAATGAGGTGAGTGTATTAGCTGGCCGTAGAGGTTATGAGGATCGAGATAAAGTTTTTCCTCAATTTGAGACTTTTAAAGGCGTAAAAATTTTTCGTGTTCAATCAACTGGGTTTGGAAAACAGCGATTTATTTTGAGAGTTTTTGATGCTCTTACATTTAACTTAGCACTTGCATGGAAGCTCGTTTTTTTCCCAAGACAAGATGTTGTCGTGAGTTTTACATCTCCACCTTTAATAGGAATTTTAGGGTCCCTTTTCTGCTTTTTTAAGGGCGGAAAAGGGGTTCAATGGCTCATGGATATTAATCCTGAGGCTGCTTTTGCCGTCGGGTACATCAATCGAACCTCTTTGGTTGGTAGATTTTTAAATTGGGTTTTTGATCTGACTTTAAAGGCGAGTGAGCATATTGTGGTCCTAGACCGATGGATGAAAAAAGTGGTTGTTGAGCACGGTGCAGAGGAAGAGAGGGTCTCAATCATCCATCCATGGTCTTTATTTGATCCAACCACGGAATTAAAACAATCCCAAGACTCTGTTTTTAGAGAGCAGAATAATCTTCGCAATAAAACAGTAATTATGTATTCGGGAAACCATAGCGTTGTTCACCCTCTCTATACGTTGATGGTAGCAGCAAAACAGCTGCGAGATGACCCTTCAATCGTGTTTGCTTTTGTTGGCGGAGGATTGCGGTCTTTAGAAGTCGCAGACTTCAAAGCGAAAGAGGGGCTTGATAATATTGTACAGATGCCGCTCATACCGAGAGAGCAACTCGCAGATGTGCTGTGCGGTATTGATGCCCACGTTGTAGTGATGGGAGAAGCAGTTAATGGATTGGTTCACACTTCCAAGGTCTATGGGGTTTTGGCTACGGGAAGGCCCATTATTTATATCAGTCCAAAACAGAGTCACTTAACAGATGTTTTACAAAAATGTCAGCAAACGTATCACGCAGAGCACGGAGAAGTAGAAAAGGTTGTTGCTGCAATTAAAAAGATTCAAAAGCTATCGGTTTCAGAGAAAGAGGAAGCTGCTCGAGAAAATAAAACATTTTTCAGGAATCAATTTTCGAGAAATCGATGTTTTGCAATTTTTTCCGAAGAGGTTTTAAAAGTTCCGCAAACTAAGGGAGTGTTGGGTCATGAAGATATGGCTAGCTCCTATTCCCAATAGGCAGTGATTATTTTCCCTCTCGGGCTAAATTTCTATTCCACGATGGTATTTCAATTACCAAATCTTCTTCTCCATTTGGAACGCACTGACAAGCTAAGCGGGAGTTAGGTTTAACGTCAGGTGCAAGATCCAACATATCATTTTCGTTGTCTGTGGATTGAGAACAACTTTTTTGGCCCTGTTTGACATACACATGACAAGTGGAGCAGGCACAAACTCCACCGCAAGCGTGATCAATATCCACTCCAAATGAGAGGGCAATGTCTAACAGGCTGCCGGGAAGGCCGGTCCCAAAAACAGGATAATCAGGGGGTACAACGATCGTCTTGTTCATGTTTTCAAAACGAATTTGAAAGGGTTTTTGGGGTCGTTTCGTGACGGGTTTTTCAATGTAAGGGTTACTTCCACCCATAAAAAGCCTTTCTGTTTTTCACCTGTTCTTATCAAGTGAATTGAAGCAGCGCAACAGCCAAAAAAATCACGCTATCGACAATAGTTTGTTTCTATATTATCCTTAACTAATACTACTTCCTTTTTTACTACCTTAAAAAGATTCATCGGGGGAACAATGAAAAACCTTCTAATCTTTACCGTAACGTTTGGTCTATTATCATCTATTGCACAAGCCAAGGGCACATCTAGCTTGACTCGAGGGGGATATGGATTTCTTTTTCCCGATGCAAACTCTTTCATTAACGGTGGGCAAATGGCTAAAACCACCGGAACGGCTCTTGAGGCTTATTACACTCGGCACGACCACTTAAAAACCCAAGAAATGACCCCTTCAGTAGTTTGGGGTTCAGGACGGGTCGGTCTTGGAGCTTTTGTAAGTAGAACAGGGGAAACATTGACCGGTAGTGATTCGGCCCATAGCGATACATTAGGGGCGGGCTTGGGAGTTAGCTTAGCCCAAGGAAAAGTAACAGTGGGTGGAACTTTTGATAGAAGCATCGATACGGCACAAGCTAACGATGGAACTGTGAGTGCCGCGCTTAACTATAATGGTTCGAAAGGTCAGGGGCTTCATTTAGGAGCTGGTTTTAGTACCACCCTAAATAGCGCTTCAGGTACCGAGACAAAAACGGCAACGTTAGCAATGGGATGGGGTTTTTCAATGGCCTCTGTTGAAGCCAATTACAAACTAAAAGATCTGGACCAAACGAGTAACAACTACCAAGCTTCGGGGTTTCTAAATTTTGGTGGAGCTAACTATTACGTTTCCACAGGGTTTACATACGATAAACCCAGTGAGCAAAGCGAAGTTTCAGGTCGTCTAGGGTATGTAATGGGATCGGTTGATTTCTCTGTCCATAGCGAGCACACAATGGAAGAAGGACAGAACCCTTATTATGGTGCAACCCTTCGAGCAAGCTTTTAAAAAGGCAGTCCCGAATCTTCTTTAGTTTAATTTAGGCTGTTCGTCGCTTTGTTCGGGCGACTCCTGTTCCTCAAACTTCTATGAGCATTCGAACAAAAGTAATAGGGGCATTTTGCGCCATTTTGGTGCTGTTCGGAGCAGTGTCTTCCTATACTTACCTTAAATCGAGCCGAGTTAATCAAAGACTGTCTCTTGTAAGTGACCTGTTTTTGCCCCTTTCTCGGCAAATGATGCAAATTCAAGTGGGAGCGCAAAACTTATCTGAGGAGATGGTTCGGTATTACTCCGGTGACGAGTCGACCTCTGATCGAAGCACATTCTCTCGAATGGCAAGAGACCTCTATCCGTATGCAATAAGAAAAAAATTTCTTCTCTCTGAACAGTTGCTCTTGAAGTTTTCTGAAACAAATCATGAGCCTATTGCTCAACTCCTTCAAATGTTGAATGATTTGAGAGGGCGCTTTGAGGCCCTTCCAGCAGCTCAGAACAAGCAACAATTCCAGGAACAGTTTGCGCTCTTTCGGTCGGCGCATCAGCTTTTGAGTAAAAAAATTGATGAAGAATGTGAAAAAGTAACTAACGAAGCTCAAGCGCGAGGCAAAGAAACCTTGATCACGAGCGTATCCCTTTCTCTATTTTTAACCCTTACTGGGTTTTTTTGCATGATTTTGGTTTATCGAGTTTTGAACCCGCTGCCCCAGCTGATTCAAAGTCTTAAGAGGTTGACGGGTGGGGACTTTGACCAAACCATCAAAGTAAAAAGCTCCGACAAAGATGAAATTGGGCAATTGGCGCGGGAATTTAATCGAATGTTGGGAGCGCTTAAGGAGAGGGATCAAAAAATAAAAACTCAGCAGAGTGAGCTTTTGCAATCGGAAAAGTTGGCAGCTATAGGTCAACTCTCAGCTGAGGTTGTGCACGAGATAAGAAACCCCCTTAACTCCATGAATTTGAACATTGATTGGTTAGAGTCAGAGCTTCAATCAAGCAATTTGGAAATCAAAAAAACCTTAAAAAGTATCTCGCGAGAAATCGCCCGACTAACACAGATCACGGAGAGTTATCTGGTTCGCGCTCGTGTGAAAACCCATGAAAACCTAACTACCGAAGTAAACAGCTTGCTTCGTGAAATTATCGATTTTGAGCGAGGTGACAAGTCAGGGGTAGAAATCGAGGCGGAGTTGAACAGCAACGAGATCTACATCCACAGTGACCGATCGAAAATTAAGCAGGCATTTATCAACGTATTAAAAAACGCTAAAGAGGCTATGCCCAAAGGTGGAAAAATTCTGATAAAAACCTGCATCGCCGGGGATTCTACCCAAGTCATCTTTAAAGACTCAGGTCTCGGCATGACTGAAGAAACCAAATTGAAAAGTTTTCTACCGTTTTTTACAACAAAGCCCAATGGAACTGGACTTGGGCTAGCTTTAACCAAGGAAATCGTTGAAGCGGCTAAGGGACGAATTTTGGTGGCTAGTCAGATGGGCATGGGAACTACTTTTACTTTCCAGTTTCCGACATAAAGGGACCGATCAATGCAACCCAAATACCGAGCAGTGATAGTGGATGATGAAGCTGCCAACTTAGAATCAATCGAACGAATTTTAAAAGCTGATGGTGCAGAAGTTTCTACTTTCTTGGACCCACAGGATGCCATCGTGTTTTTGCGTAAGGGATTTGTGGATGTTCTTCTAACCGACCTTAGACTTCAGTCCTGGAGTGGAATGGATTTATTAGAAGCGGTTAAGCTTTTTGATCCCTCTATTGAAATAGTCATGATGACCGCTTTTGGCACTGTTGAAATAGCGGTCGAAGCCATGAAGAAGGGGGCTTATGATTTTATTACTAAGCCGCTTCAGCGAATTCAGGTCTTGAAAGCTGTACATAGAGCTTTGGACCGTAGAAAGCTAGTCCTTGAAAACAACAAGCTAAGAGACGTGGTGTTTGACGAACATCAAACACCTCAGCCGGATATTGTTTGGAAGTCAGAGTCCATCGGAAGAATGATGGAGATTGCCGTTCAAGCAGCACGAAGTCGGGCCAATGTTCTTATTGAGGGGGAGAGTGGTACTGGGAAAGGAGTGTTGGCGAAATATATTCATGATCACAGTGAATGCGCACAAAGAAAGAGCGGTGTATTAGTTAAAATAAATTGTACGGCCATTCCTGATAACCTGTTAGAGGCAGAACTGTTTGGATATGAACCCGGAGCTTTCACGGGGGCAACAAAAAGAAAACAAGGTAAAGTCGAACTGGCCAATGAGGGCTCGTTATTTCTTGATGAAATTGGAATTGCTCCCCCCACGCTACAAAGTAAACTCCTTCGATTTTTGCAGGAGGGTGAGTTTGAAAGATTGGGAAGCAATGAAACGTTAAAGATTAATACTAGGGTTATTAGTGCCACCAATGTTGATTTAAAGTCAGCTATTCGACAGGGACAGTTCCGCGAGGACTTGTATTACAGGCTTAATGTTTTGCATATTCGAGTCCCATCTCTGCGTGAGCGGCTCGAAGACATTCCAGTTTTGGCCGCAAAATTCATAGCCGAATCTGCGAAAAAGAATGGCCGGACAGTGCCATTGATTCATACGAAAACCCTTTCTCTTTTAGAGCGATATTCTTGGCCCGGTAATATTCGGGAGCTACAGAACTTGATGGAGCGTTTAGTAGTTCTTAACACAACGGGTGAGATTCGACCCGAAGATCTTCCCCAAGAAATCGGTGGTTCGAAAAAGGATAACTTGATTAGAGTTCCGATTGGTCTGCCCTTGAAGAGAGTTGAAAAGTTGCTTTTCGAAGAGACCCTTCGCTCGACGAAAGGCGATAAAAAGCTGGCAGCAAAATTGTTAGGCGTACACCCTCGAACCATTTATCGTTTTCTGGAACAGTGTAGTTCCTCCTTGCCTGAAACTACCGCGAACCCTACCGAAGCAGAGATGATCGTTGGTGAAGTCCCAGAAATCACTAAAAACACTTTCTAATTTGCAAACGACTGAGGTAAAAGCGAAACCATGACTATTGCTTTAGTTTTGGGTTCTGTTGTTTTATTGGTCTCAGGCCTAGGTATTTTCTGGAAGCGGAAAAAAATCGATACGTCTCCCACTCTTGCGGATCCCTATAAAGCCGCCAAACCCGCAGAGCGCGGCAAGCTGAATGATAAGCTTGCCAAAACTCGAGGGGTCTTGGTCGAGAAACTGAAGCAGCTCCCATGGGTTGAAAAAAATGGAGCGGCTGAAGTTTGGGATGAGTTCGAAGAGATCTTATTAGGGGCAGATATTGGCTTCGGTACGACCCAGCTTTTATTGGAAAAGGCTCGCGAGCAAATCAAAAATAAAAAAGACAAGAACATTATCGATGTTTTAAGAGACGCTTGCCTCAGTCTCTTTGATTCCTGCGCAGTTTCAGAAAAGCCGATCTCTGTTCTTAAGCCTAAACCGTTGGTCATTAGCTTGGTTGGAATTAACGGAGCTGGAAAGACAACGACTGTTGGTAAGCTTGCTCAAAAATATCGGGACACCGGAAAAACCGTTCTTTTAGGTGCTATCGATACTTTTAGAGCCGGTGCAATTTCCCAACTCAAAGTTTGGGCAGATCGCACTGATTCTCAATTTGTAACTGGCCGAGAGGGTGCAGATCCTGGTGCTGTTGCCTTTGATTCCGTGACAGCGGCTAAATCGCGAGGCATCGACGTTGTTTTGCTCGATACAGCGGGGCGGTTACACACGAAAGCCAATCTAATGGAGGAGCTCAAAAAGATTTATCGAGTAGTCAAAAAGGTCATACCAGAGGCTCCTCATGAAACTTGGCTCGTTATTGATGGAACTCTCGGACAGAATTCTGTTGTACAGGCAAAGGAATTTCAGAAGGCTTTAGATTTGACGGGAGTAATAGTAACCAAGCTCGATGGGACTGCAAAGGGTGGTGCTATTTTGGCTATTGCGGCAGAATTAAAGCTTCCGATCAAATTTATTGGAGTAGGTGAGACAGTCGAAGATCTTAACCCTTTTGACTCCAGAGCTTTCATTGAAGCGATTTTAGGGTAAAATTAAAAACTTAAACTTGGGGTAACTATTGAACTCGGCTTTCATAACATTGTTGGGCGGTACAGCCTTAATGATCTACTCCATTGAGGAGTTATCTAAAAGTGTTCAATATTTGGCAGGGTCAAAGTTTCGCACTTGGATCAATCTGTTTACAGCCAATCGTTTGAGTGCAATTCTTTTGGGTCTGGTACTCTCGATTTTATTAAGTAGCAGTGGTGCAGTAACGGTAATGCTCGTTGGGTTGGCTAATGCACGGCTTTTAACCCTTGAGCAGGTTTTTGCAGTTACTTTAGGCGCATCGATTGGAACAACTCTGATTGTTCATCTTTTTGCATTCAATGTATCCCAATATGGACTTGTTATCATGGCCCTTGGGGTTGGCATGGAGGCATTTGCGCGTTCAGATCGATTTATTCGAATTTCTCGAGGAATTCTCTTTTTCGGAATGATGTTTTATTCGATGTCGCTCATTGTAACTGCCGGAAAGCAGATGGAGAACAATGAGTTATTTAACTATATTATAGAATATTTTAGAAATCGGCCCGTTATTTCATTGATAATCTCGGCTGTTTTTACTGCGGCCGTGCATAGCAGTGCTGCAACAATTGCATTCATGATGTCTATCATGGTGGCGAGGCACTCGGATGTCTACGAGGCCATTCCTTGGGTGTTGGGTGCCAATCTAGGAACAACTACGACAGCTTTTTTTGCAAGTTTTAAGTCGGGGACACTCGGAAAACAAGCGGCTCTGGGGCATCTTTTTTGTAAAGTGCTGGGTGTCGTTGTTTGTTTTCCGCTGATGAATCATTTGGGAAAATTTGCCGAACAAATAGGTGGAGACGTTAGTCGACAGATTGCAACAACCCACACTTTGTTTAATGTTTTTTTGGCGATTTTATTTTTCCCATTTATTACGTTGGGGGTTTCTTTTGTAAGAAAGTTTGTGTCTGACAAGGATGAAAAAGGCGAATTTTCATTTCAGTATTTAGAGCCACGAACACTTGAAACTCCCGAATTGGCGCTAGCGCAAGCTCAACGAGAAATTCTAAGGCTTTCCGACATTGTGGAAAAAATGCTTACTCGAAGTATTACTTTGTTTGAACCAGGGAGACTAGGCGAAGTTGAGTCGATCAAATCAATGGATCAACTTGCTGACTTTCTTAACAAAGGCATAAAACTGTATCTCACTAAACTCTCCCAAAAAGAAATGACACCTGAACAAGTTCAAAGAGAATTTGAACTTTTGTTACGAACAAACGATCTCGAGAACATTGGAGATATTGTTGACAAAAACATTTTGGAACTAGTTAAAAAGAAGCATAAAAAAGGTTATGTCTTTTCAAAAGAGGGATGGTCCGAAATTGCGATCTTTCATGAAAAAGTCGTTGAGTGCTTACGTGTTTCAACTGCCTATTTTACCTCTCGAGACCCCGCATTAGCTGCGCGTTTAATTGTCTTGCGAGAGCAAATAGAGGATTTGCTTATCGATTTAAGTGAGCAACACGTTCAAAGGCTGCACCGAGGAGTCAAAGAAAGCCTAGATACCACTTCGGTGCATTTGGATCTGCTGGGCAATCTTGAACATATTGCAGTACTCTCAACGAATTTCATGCGGCTTACCGCAATCAAACAATCGCCCTGATTTTGGCGCTGTGCTCCCAATCAAAAATAGCCACAAGCAGTTGAACAACTGGGTGCAAACTCGGCTACTAACAAGTAAAATGCTATTGTGGGAAAATCATCAGATACTCTTTTTCGGCTTAGAAATCAGAGCCATTTCGTTTTGGGAACCTACACTGAATCAGAAATCATAAGCAGAATTGCGGCCGGTAAGTACCGTGGGGATGAAGAGGTTTCCTCGGCTCCATTTTTAATATGGCAAAAGCTATCGTCTCACCCAGTATTTTACGACGCTTTCCTTAAGCGCCTATTTATTAATAATTATCAGGCTTCAGACAAAAGCTTTGGAAATATTGAAGCATTGCCACCTTCCGAACAAAAATCTGAGGAACTGAACCAAGCGACTCAACAACTTCCGACCCAGCAAAATCAACCCCCTAATAAATTTGACGACGCGTTGGAGGTTGAAAAGCTTTTCAATGAAGTGACAAACCAAAGCGATCTGAACTCTCCTCCTAATGAGGAAATCGAAGAGATGTTTCTTCAGCAGGTCGAGAACCCCGAACATGGGAATCCCCTCTCAGAAGAATTCCCTGTGGAACTAACTAAATCGGGCGAGAAGGATCTGTTTTTTGAAGAGTCTGCGACAAGCGGCGAGTTAGTCACTTCAAACCAAAGTGGTAGAAAAAGACTACTTGCAGTGATGGTTGGTTTGGGCTTAGTGATTTTGTATCAGATGGGGCAGTCTGGCCCAGAATCGAATGTTACCGGATTGGTTAACGCCCCTGTTGGAAAGCCAGAGTTTGTACCCATCGAAAAAACCATCACTCCGCTCAATCGAGAGCAACTAGTGGCCGCTGTTGTCGAGGAAGGAATTCATTTTTATGACTTGAACACGCCTCTCCACTATCAGGGAGCGCTTGAGCTTTTTAAAGAAGCTAGGCAACTTAATCCGGAAGATCCTCAGCTGCTAGGGTTACAGGCCCTTTCGCAAGCCCATTTATTTAGCCAAGATCCAAACAATAATAAAATCAAGGCCGAGATAAAGGAAGTCATCGGAAGAGGTAGAAAAAGCGAACCTCACCTCAATGCATTCTACCGGTCGGAAGCATTGATTGAGTTCTATAAAAAAAATAACGAAGCAGCCTTGGAAAAAATTCGATTTGCAATAGAAGCTGATCCATCAGATATCGAGTCCCAAATTATCGAAGCAGAATTTTTAAATACTTTAGGGGACAGAGTTCTTGCAAAAAGTCGAATTGAGGCTGTTTTGGCGCGAAATGACAAATTAGTGAAAGCCCATTCTGTGGCTGCGCAAATATCGCTCGACATCGGAGATCTTGATAGCGCTGAAAAGCACTCAAAGTTAGCGCTGCAGTTGAATCAAGTCCATGCAGACACACATTTCATTTTAGCCGAAACATATCAGCGAAAAGGGTTGAGGGGCCCCGCAATTGCGCATCTGGATCTTGTCACAAAACTGGCGCCGCTAGCGACACGCCCAGTGTTGGCAGATGCACACTTTTCAATCGCTAAACTCCTGGAGGAACAGGGGAATGTTGAGGAGTCGGCAAAGCATAATCAACTAGCCTATTACTTTTCGGGAGGCTCGCTACCAGGTTTGAAACAGAAGTTAAATCAGCGTGTTGCCGGACAAGATAACCTAAGGCAGCTTGCAAAAGAGCAAGAATATGATTCTAACTTTTATAATCTTAGAGCCGATGAACTTATCAATGAAAACCAATTTATTCTTGGTCTAGAGTACTTGCAAATTGTTCGACTGCTAAATCCAGAAAAACCGGAGCCCTTAATCAGGGTCGCTGAGATTCTCGAGCGGCTAACAGTTTCTTATGAAAAACTGAAACGAGTCGAAATACTCTATGAACGGGCGATTCGGAAAGATCCTAATTACTTGGATGGTTATCTAAAATTAGGCATTATTGAGACCGAACAATATAACTTTGATAATGCCTATGGATTATTGTTGAAAGCTTCAAGTGTTATAGGGCTCGATGATTTAAATAATTTTGTTGCTAGGAATTGTCAGGATAAGGTCAGTTTTAGCTCCAAGGCCAAAGATGATTACAAAGTTTATTTAGCGTTGGGAAAACATTTTTTTAAGCGTGAAAACTACGATTGTGCAGCTACTTTTCTGCAACAGGCCCAAATATCAAGTCCAGTAAACTCAGAGGTTTTTTATTATTTTGGCAGGTTGTCCGAGCTTTATAAATCGGATGAGCCCCAAAGGGTTATCAATTACTATTATCAAGCCTTTACTATCGATTCATCAAATTACGATGCTATGGCAGGCTGGGCAAGAGCCAAGACGAAGATAGGGGACAAAAAATATGTTGTTAAATATCTTAGAGCATTGATTGAGGCGGATCCAAGAAACCACGCCTTATTCTGGGTGTTGGGTGAGACCTATGCAGAGAATCAGGAATATCAACGAGCAATTACGTTTTATAAAAAGGCGCTGGATTATAATCCGCGTTTCTCGAAGGGGCGAATTTCATTGGCTCGAGCAATGTCAGCAACTGGGCAGTTGTACCAAGCGATCAATGAATATTCCTATGCGGCAACTTCCGACCGAAGAAATGGAATTGGATTTTTCGAAGCGGCCCAACTTCAGACGTTCGATAAGAAATACGCTGAAGCTGAGACACTTATAAAATCTCTTATCGATTCGACGCCAAACTATCCGGGCAGTCACCGCCTATTGTCCCAAATTTATCAATTTATGAACCGTAAGGATGAGGCCATTAGGGAGATGGCCAAAGAAGTGGAAAACAACCCACAAAACACGAAATTCATCATTGATTTGGCAGAAGTTTATATACGTTACCAAAAATATCCGGAAGCGATTAAGCAGTTGAGTAAAGTCGTGAATCTGCCAGGCGAACAGAAGGCCCCGGCCTTTAGGGCAGACAGAACACAAGCGTTTCTATTGATGTCTAGGTGTTTGAGAGCTCTCAATCAACCTGAAAGCGCTGAGGGGTCCATCAAACTGGCACTTGAGATAGATCGTGAGGACCCAGAGCTTCATCGAGAGCTCGGATATGTGTACCGTGATTTACAGAGGTTTCGAGAAGGAGTTAAAGAGTTTGAATATTATTTGGAGCGAAAGCCTGCGGGGGTGGACGCTGAAAACCTTCGGGGACTAATCAAAAAAATGGTAATTGAGGAGTAAAGCGAGGAATTACATGATCGATTTAAAAACGTTAGTGAATGAAACAGAAAAAGTAAAAGCATCACTCGAGAAAAGAAATAAATCAGCCCTTGTCCAAGTTCTTGAGCAAGTCGTCGAGTTAGATAAAAAGAGACGTGCGGGATTGCAGGAAGTGGAGACTCTTAAGGCCAAGCGAAATGAAGCTTCGATGGAGATATCAAAGCTCAAAAAAAACAAACAAGATGACTCCGCAATCCTGGAAGAGATGAAACATGTTTCGAAAGCGATCAAGGAGCTCGATGAGTTTGTGGGGACGGTTCAAGAAAAACTAAATTCGTTTTTATATGAGTTTCCCAATTTGGTAGATGATTCTGTCCCTGGGGGCGCGGCAAGTGCAGACAATATTGAGGTGAAGAAGTGGGGCGAGCCAAGAAAATTTTCGTTTCCTGCGAAGTCTCATGACGAGATCGGAGAAAAATTAGGGCAACTAGACTTCAAAAAAGGGGGTGAAGTCACCGGAGCTAGGTTTGTATTTCTGAAGGGGATGGCGGCTCGTCTCGAGATGGCCCTTATTAACTTCATGTTTCAGACTCACATTAAGGCGGGATATGAGCCCATTATACCGCCGTTTATCGTCAACCGAAACAGCCTGACAGGAACCGGACAGCTACCCAAGTTTGAAGAAGATGTCTTTCGCATAGAAAAAGTAGATTATTTTCTAACTCCGACCGCTGAAGTGCCTGTTACAAACTATCACCGCGATGAGATTTTGGATGAAAAATCACTGCCCAAACACTATGTAGCTTATAGTCCTTGCTTTCGATCGGAAGCAGGTAGTTATGGCAAAGACACTAAGGGGCTTAAAAGGCAGCATCAATTTAACAAGGTTGAACTCGTTAAATTCTCAACCCCCGAAAATTCAATGGGCGAATTGGAGTCGATGTTACAAAGTGCCGAAACAATCTTGCAGTTGCTGAAACTTCCTTATCGAGTCATGTTGTTGTGTGGTGGAGACATGGGCTTTTCTGCTACAAAAACGTACGACATCGAAGTGTGGTCTCCTTTTATCAATGGCTTTATGGAGATATCTAGCTGTAGCAACTGCACAGATTTTCAATCTCGGCGGGCTAATATTCGTTATAGAGATGCAAAGACGGGGAAGGTTCAGTTCGTTCATACCCTCAATGGCTCTGGGTTGGCTGTAGGAAGAACGCTTTTGGCGATCATGGAGAATTACCAACGCGAGGATGGGACTTTCGAAATCCCCGAAGTGTTGCAACCCTTCTTCTAGGATTCTTTTTTCGATTCCTTGTTAGCGTCGCCCTTATTTTCGGGTGAAGTCATTTGTAATTTTTTTGTTCGATCTTGAAGCTCTTGAAATGCCAATTGGCAGGCTGTTTTGAGCGAGTCTGAATTCGCCGATGATTTACATTCTTTTAGGGCTGTTTTGGGACTTTCGGGAAATTTCCCAGCCTGTTTGCCAAGAGATAATGCCGCGCTAATTCGAATCCCTTCGTCGAGCTCTGATTTTTCCAATGATTTTTGAAGGGCTGCGACTATAGGCTCGCTAAAGTCGCCACACACACCAAGAGCTAAAATCGACTTTTCTAAAATCTCCGAATCTGTTCCGTCGTTTATTAATTCAACTAATCGCTCCGATATTTTTGTATTTGGAGCTTCTGGCAAAGATTGAATAACTTCTAAACTCGCTAGAATCACATCGGGATCTGTGCTTTCGATAGTTTTTTCAACGGCCACTAGTGTCTTGCTGTCTTTTTTTGCTTGAACTTGTAATCCGGACAAGCAGGTAAGAACCAAAGTAGTGTCCTTATTGTCGAGACATTGAGTGAGCAGCGTAACAATGGTGTCTTGGCCTTGGCCCCTCTCAGATAAGGCTTTTACCACTCCACGTTTTACTTTGATGTTTCCCGATTTGTTGTAAAGAGCTCTGAGGGGTTCAATGCTTTGATTAGAACCGTATAATTCAAAATAATCCAGAATGGGCAGAACTTCGTCAGCTTCCGTGGATTCTTTTACAGTTTCCAAAAGAGTGCTTTGAACTTTGGGGTGATTGTCTTTTCTTGCGATAAAAGTCCGGACTAGAGTTCCTCTGAGCTGGGGATCCTGTTTGTATTGCTCGATTAGAACCGTACGGATTGAATCAGCTCTGCTTCTTGTTGAGGCTTTGCCCATAGCTTTGGCGCAAAAAACTTTGATGTGTTCATCGGGATCGCTCATGCACTTAATTAAAGTGTTTATGACCGATTCTTGGTAAATCGACTGGCTGTATTGACTTAATTTAAACGCCGCTATTTTTCTTTGCTCAACATCCTCGCTCTCGGCCAGAGTTCGAGACCAGAGAACTACGGGATGGGTCAGAGGCGGGTAATATTTTCGACTCCGTCCTTTGCGTTTACCCCAAGCGGTGATTGGTACAAAAATCAAACTGCAGGTTAAAACCAAGCAAAATATTTTGTTCATGAGCATCTTAATTTTAGTTCAAAGAATGTAGGTCGAGTCTGCCTTGGGTTTCGACTTTACTATTAAGAGCCTCTGTTGGGGCCGCCATATCCAATAGTTTTGATTTTACCGTTGAAGCAGACTGACTTGGATCTTGCGACCAAATGACAGCTAAAGCACCAGCTACAAATGGGGTGGCCATCGATGTTCCATCCCAAGTTGCTTTGATGGTGCCTAAATCGACTACAGTGTCTTGGTATCGATCGCCCGGAACGGTGGACATGATTTTAACTCCGGGGGCCCCAAGTTTAATAGATTCCTTACCCCAGTTGGAGAACTCGGCCAATTGATTGTTTGAATCGATTGCAGCTACTCCCACCATGTTTGAGAAATTGTAAACTGCAGGAACAACAGGTTTTGAATCATTGTTAATATCAAATCCGTGAGATTTTCCAGATGCCTGATCAAGGCGTCCATTGCCGGCCGCAACGACGAATATGACCCCTTTGGCTTCAGCTCGTTTAATAGCTTCTCTAAGAGGTTGATCGTCCTCTTCTCCAGCTTCTCCGCCCCAACTTGCATTAATAATCCGGGCGCCATTTGAAACGGCGTAATCAATCGCTTTAATTGCGCTGTCAGTGCTGCCCTCGCCTTTTTCGCCGATGAACCTCAAAGCCATGATCTGTGCCTTAGGTGCAACACCCGCAATCCCAGTGCCGTTATTTAATGAAGCTGCAATGACTCCAGAAACGTGGGTTCCGTGCCCTGGATTTCCACCGCTTAGCAATATGTCCATTAAGTCCATACTGAGATCGTATGGTTTGTTGTCGTTGGCATGAAAATCCCAACCGACAATATCGTCAACATAACCATTTTTGTCGTCATCGATTCCGTTGCCCGGAACCTCAGCTTTGTTTCTCCACATGTTATTAACAAGATCTACGTGGTTGTAGTCCACACCGGTGTCCGTAACAGCAACTACAATGCCTTTTCCTTGAGCAGTTTTATTATGAGCGCTTACAGCATCTGTAGAAAACATTCCCCAAGCCGATTGTAAAAGAGGATCCGCTCCTGAGGCTTGAATGGTTGGAGCTTTGATTTCTGGATTATCCGGATAAGCAGGTCCTTTGGCCTTTGGGGTTTCATTTAATTTGCGAACCAGAGAAGCCCTATTTTTTTGCAATGAGGGATTTTGAAATAAATGAATTGTTTTGTTTTTGGCAATATAGGCAACGTTTGAATCCCAAGATTGCTCTGCTCGTGAGGACGTTGTCCACTTGTACAAATTTCCCTCACTGCTGACCAACTCGAATTTGCCACCATTTCTTCGAAAAAAATTCTGTCTCACTGCTTCGGAATCGCTGTTGAAGCGAACTAAATATTCTTGGGCCATGACGGCAGTCGATAAAGAGATGGCTAAGTGGCAAATCATCCAAAGTTTCATGAGTCCCCCAGTTTTTTGATTTTTTTGTTACCAAAAATGAGGCTAAACTAGCGTGTTGAAACGTCAAGGAGTATGATGATTTAAATGAAGCAAACTATTTTAATCTGCGTCAAACAACGAGACGAATCAGCAGAACTCGCCAAAAAAGATCTATCTCAATGGGCAGATTCCAAAAAGTTAAAAATACGGGACATTACGGCAACAAACCAATCTTTGATACAGTCAGAAACGAAGGACGTAGCTTTGGGCGTCGCTATTGGAGGCGACGGAACCTTTTTGACAATGGTGAGAAAACTATCAGACAAGGAGCTATTCCCACTTATTGGAGTTAATCTGGGTAGCTTGGGGTTTATTACCGAAGTGGGCAAAAATGAAATGCTCAAAATCATTGATCAGGCTTTACAAGGAAAATTAAAAGAGGAGAAAAGACCCATTTTAGATGTTGAGGTCTTTAGGAAAAATGAGCAGGTAGCCCACGGTTGTGTTTTTAATGATGCAGTTATTGCTAAGAGTATTGATACTACTATGTTGCGCTTTGATGTCACAGTTGGGGGAGATTTTTTAAATCATGTTCGAGCAGACGGGTATATCATTTCAACACCCACTGGCTCGACCGCTTATGCGCTTTCAGCGGGAGGCCCACTCATTCACCCAGGGATTTTAGCGACGGAATTGGTGCCCATTTGTTCCCATGCACTGTCTTCTCGTCCTATTCTGGTACCTCTATCGGATCCGATCGTAATCGAGATGAAAGAGCCAAGAGGAAAAGCCTCTCTCGTTTATGATGGGCAATTTAGCTTTGATCTAGAGCAGGGCGACATTTTAAAAATTTCTCATCGGAACAAATTTTTGAGGCTCTTACATCCTCCGCAACAAAAGTGGTCTGAAGCTTTACGAGAAAAATTGGGAATGTAAACTTTGAACACTAACTTTGAATCGGTTGTTGATGTTGTTAAGCAGAACCCAAAATTGGTGGCTGCAGATGATTATGAGTTAGTTTGTCAAAATCGGGAATCCTACTTCAAGCACTTTAAAAATGGAGAGCCTGTTGATGAGTCTAAAACCGCTCTGTGGTGGGTTCAAATTAGAGTGGTGCAAAGAAAGTCTTTGGGTGTTGCTTCAACCGTTTTGTGTGATCCTGGCGAGCTTTCCCTCTTGGTTGATAGGGCGTTGGATTTAGCAAGCAACACTGCCGTTGACCCATGGTTTCGTTTCCCTTTGTGGAAGGCCCAGCCGGATTTTTTGAATGGGGTTCAAAACGCAAGCGGATCTTCTTTCGTTTTCGATCAAGAGTTTCTAAAATCCCTGTATCCTCAATTAAACAAGGCACCAGTCGCGCTTGAGGAAAAGTACACGCATCAGTTGGATAATCGATTGATCATTAGAAAAAGTGAGAAAACATCTCGGCAGGGATCGTCGGAGGTAAAGAAGTTTCATTTTGGAATAGTGAACGAAAACCCATCAGGGTTTTTTCAGCTTGAAGAGACTCGAGCCCACTCGGCCCCATTTAAGGCCAAAGAGATCTTTTTCGATAAGTTAATGAACAAAGCCAACCGGTTAACCACAGGGAGTGCATCCAGCAATACTCCTAGGGGTAGATATATTTTAAGTGGGCAAGTGATGGCGAGCCTTTTGAAAACTTTAGCGAACGACTTGAGTGGAGCTTATGTTGTTCGAGGAAGATCCAAATTTTCCAACAATCTTTCAGAGCGTCTTTTTTCTGATCAGATCACAATCATTGACAGTGGTGTTCTTATGGGTGGAGAGGGTTCGCAAAGCTTCGATTTGGAGGGAACCGCATCCCAAGAAACAGTTCTTATGGAAAAAGGGATTCTCAAAACTTTTCTGCACGACGCTTCCACAGCAGCTAGGTACAATCGAGCAAGCACTGCAAATATGGTTTTTTCAGATTCTAAAATCCCTGTTATAGGCGTTACCAATCTTTACATTAAACCTTCCCAAACCAGTCTGTTTACCTTGTTTAAAACGATGGGTGACGGGTTTTATTTAGAGAGTATAGAAAAAGTGGCCAAAGACTTAACGCGAGATGGCAAGTTGGAGCTTGTTGGTCACGGTTGGAGAGTGAAAGATGGGGATCCTGTAGAACCTATTACCCAAGCTTTTTTTAAGTTTGATCCCATTGAAATCTTTAAAGAAATTAAGATGGTTTCCGAGAATTTAGATTTTTGGGGTCGGTTTGGTGCCCCCTCAGTATTACTCGAAGAAATGCCGTTAAGTGACGTATGAAAATTCAAGTTTTTGGAATGACCGATGTGGGTGCGAAGCGAAAAAACAATCAAGATACGTTCTTGATAGATGAGAGTCTTGGCCTGTATTTAGTCGCCGATGGAATGGGTGGGCATTTAGGTGGAGAGGTTGCCAGTAAGCTTGCTGCCGAAACTACACAGTCTTTTTGCAAAACAAACAAAGATCTACCTCCTCGAGAACGGCTTGAAAAAGCAGTCAATGCGGCTTCGGAGAAAATCTATCAAGAGGGGCAAGCGAACGAAAACTTAAAAGATATGGGGACTACCGTAGTTGCCCTGCTAGCCCATGAAAATCATGGGTATATTGCTCAGGTTGGGGATAGTCGAGTGTATTTGATGACCCAAGGGGCAGTCTGGCAAGTGACTGAAGACCATACTGTGGTTCAGGAAGAGGTTAGGGCGGGGATTATTTCCCCCGAAGATGTTGAGAATCACGAGTTTCAACATGTTATTACCCGGTCGGTAGGGTACCAAAAAGAAGTGGCCGTTGATGTTTATCGTCGAAAACTACAACCCAATGATACGTTTCTACTCTGTTCTGACGGGCTTTCTGGGTTGGTAAAAGGCTCTGAGATGTTACAGCAATTAGAAGGCAATTCTATTGAAACCAGCGTGAAAAACCTCATTGCTTTGGCCAACTCGCGTGGGGGAACTGACAATATTACAGTGGTCGTTTGCCGGGTTCTGCCCTAGGGACGTGCTCTCATTTGACTAATGAGAGGGGCTGGTGCTTATATGTCGGACCTATTTGGATTTATGAGCTTTTACTGAGAGGTTTTTACGCCAAACATAAGCAAAAAAAGATGGTGGGATGAGCGATTCATCACTGTCATGGTTATTCCCGAGCGAACCAGAAGGGTTCATAAAGTAGTTGTACCCTTTTTGCTTGTTAAGCTGGGGGTTGTATTATTTTCTTTAATGAGTGTTGTTTTGGTAGTTATTGGAATTGATTACTTTAATGTCCTTGGTCGTTTGGGGGAAAACAAAGCTTTAAAGGGAGAAAATTTTAAACTTAGGCAAGAGATTCAGACTGTTAAAAATAAAGTTGATTCTTTGGAAGTGACCATTGAAAGAGTGCGAAATTATGCCAAGAAGCTTCAGCTTTTAACCGGTCAGGGAAATAGTAAGGGTCAAGCAGAGATGCCGGTGGGCCCTGTCGACATTGAGCCCGATCGTATTCCTGCTAACCGGTCGGAAAGAAGGTCCGAGAATATTTTCTCAAACCCAGACTTTTCTAATGCTTCTGTGAAAGTTTCTGGCCAAGATCTTGATGAAAAAATTAAAAAACTTAGAGTTGCTGGTGAAGATGCTGAGAACGAACTTTCAAAGCTGCATACTTATTTAATTGCCAAAAGCGCGGTTATTAATGCCACCCCCTCACTTTTACCTATTGCAGGCTGGATCTCCTCAAATTTTGGTTATAGGCGCAATCCTTACGATGGAAGTTACAGATTGCATTCAGGGGTTGATATTGCAGCTGAGCCAGGTACGCCTGTTCGCGCCCCTGCGGATGGTTCGGTAATTTTTTCAGGCTATCGTGAAGGTTATGGAAAAGTGATCGTGATAGATCATGGTTATGGTATTCGAACTCTCTTTGCCCACAATTCATCGGTGTTTGTTGGACAAGGGGCTAAAGTCGTTCGAGGGGAAACCATTTCGCAGGTGGGTAACACTGGGCGCTCAACTGGACCCCATCTCCACTATGAAATCAGAAAAAACGGAGTTCCAGTAAATCCGACCACATTCTTTTCTCGCGCCCGCTTTTAGTTTTTCACTTTTTTCCAGTCCTCTAAGAAAGTTTTTAGTCCGGAATCAGTAAGTGGGTGTTTCGTCAGTTGATGAACAACTTTGACAGGCAATGTAACGACGTCCACCCCCATTTTTGCACACTCGAGAACATGAATGGGGTGACGAACGCTCGCTGCTAAAACCTTTGTTTTGAAAGAGTACTGTCTATAGATTTGAATGATATCTCGAACTAAAAGTAGACCATCTTGTCCGATGTCATCTAATCGACCTATGAAGGGGCTTACATAGGTGGCTCCAGCTTTTGCGGCCAGCAAGGCTTGCACGGGTTGGAAAATCAAAGTGACATTCGTAGGAATTCCTTCTGCGCTTAGGGCTTTCACTGCTTTTAGTCCTTCGCTCAACATGGGTATTTTGACTACAACATTTGAGCCATAAGTTCGTAGCTGTTTGGCCTCACGAAGCATCTCTTCAGCTGTGGTGCCCACGACTTCTAAACTTACCGGTCCTTGCACTAAATGACAGATCTCTTTTGCAACTTCGTTGAAGGGACGACCCGTTTTTGAAACAAGAGATGGATTTGTTGTCACTCCATCTAATACTCCCAAAGAGATTGCCTCTTTGATTTCTTCTAGAGACGCTGAGTCGATAAAATATTGCATTGCACCCTCATCTGATTTTTCAGTAAGAATTTCTAAATTTCATTTTAGTTAGGCCCACTCATCTTGACAAAAGAAAAGCATGATTTCTACAATACATCACAATTTTGAATTTGAAGACGTCAAAAAGAAGACCGGAGCTTTCTACTTATGATCGAAGTTAAAGACCTCACTAAAAATTATGGCGATCGTTTAGCAGTGGATAATATTTCTTTCTGCGTAAAACGGGGAGAAATCTTGGGTTTTTTGGGCCAAAATGGCGCTGGTAAATCGACTACCATGAAAATATTAACCTGTTTCATGCCTGCGACATCAGGAACTGCGAGCGTCGCTGGATTCGATGTTTTTGAAAACCCCTACGAAGTAAAAAAGAGAATTGGTTATCTTCCTGAAAACCCCCCCATATATCTCGAGCTTTTGGTCTCTGAGTATCTTGATTTCGTAGCTAATCTACGAAAAATTCCGAGTTCCAATAAAAAGAAGAAAATAAACGCCGTCATTGAAAGGTGTCAGCTGGGAGATGTTAGGAATCGACTTATAGGCAACTTGTCGAAAGGTTATCGGCAAAGAGTGGGTTTGGCGCAAGCGCTCATTCACGACCCCGAGGTCCTAATTCTTGATGAGCCCACCGTCGGACTAGATCCAAAACAGGTGAGTGAAGCCAGAGGGCTTATTAAATCACTCCGGTCTGAGCGAACAGTTATTTATAGCACGCATATTCTTTCAGAGGTGGCTGCCACTTGTGACCGAATTATTGTTATTGATCGAGGAAAGATAGTTGCTCAGGAGGCGATCAACTCATTGGGAGCTGCCGGGGCTACTACGAAAACAGAATTAATAGTACAACGTTCAGCAGAGTCAGTGGCTCAGTCCTTGAGATCGCTTCAGGGGGTGAAAAGTGTTCATTACCAAGCCAACGGAAAAGAGAGAATTGTTGTGGAAACTGAGCCCAGAGAAGAGATTATGGCCGAGATTGCAAAAGTAGTTGTTAACAATAATGCGGGGTTAATTCAAATGTCGCCAGTTCAATTGGCTCTAGAAGATTACTATTTGAATTTGATTAGTGGAAAAAGAGGGGTTTCCATATGAGGGGCTCAATAGCTATCGTTAAAAAAGAAGTACGAACTTACTTTGCGTCTCCTGTCGCATACGTTGTTTTGGGTGTGTTCCTGTTTTTGATGGGAGTTATTTTTGCCAAGTTTGTTGCGCTATATCAGCAGTACAACATGGCTCAACAATTTGGACAGGCGCAAGGCATTACTCTAGATAAGCTCGCAACTTATTTGTATCAAAACATGGCTTTCATCCTGTGTTTTGTGACCCCGTTTTTGACGATGCGACTTTTTTCTGAAGAAAAAAGACAAAACACTCTAGAGCTTCTTCTAACCGCACCTCTTCGAGAATCTGAGCTTGTCATAGGAAAGTTTCTTTCTGCTCTTACTTTGATGTTAATCATGTTGATTGTCTCATTTATCTATGTTCTGTTCATGGTGCTCTGGGGAAATCCAGAGTTGAAAATTATTGGGTCTACTTATCTAGGGCTCGCTCTAGCTTCAGCTTGTTATGTTTCGCTGGGGGCTTTGATTTCAGCGATGACTTCAAGTCAGGCGATTGCTGCTATTTGGACATTTATTGCCCTTTTATTCCTTTGGCTTTTACAAACTCTAGGCAATGGTATTAGCGCTTCGCTAGGTCCCATTCAGTGGGGTCCAACATTGGTTTATATCTCTCCACTAGGCCACTTTAATTCGTTCACTGAGGGCTTGATTCATGTGAAGGACATTGTCTATTTTGTTTCATTTACCCTTTTCACTCTTTTTTTGACCCATCGAGTGGTCGAAAGTAATCGTTGGAGATAAAACCATGAGCAAAATCGCTATTATTTTGGCTCTAGCTGGCACAGTTGTAGCGGGTGTCACGGCCTACTTAGTTCCGCAGACACCGCTCGTCTGGCAGATCGCTCTAGGAGTAGCCCTGTTAGGTTATGGGAGCTATTTTTTTCAGGAGAGGCTTTTTTTTAAATCGGTATTCTCCAAAAAAACTGCGAAGTATGGGCTCAACGCTATTTTTACTTCAATCATCGCTTTTGGGATTTTAGTTTTTGTTAATCTGATTGCGACTAAGTATGACATCAAAAAAGATTTCACCAAGAATAAGCTACACACTTTGTCCGACGAGTCGATCAAAGTTCTAAAGGGATTATCCGCTGAAACCAAGCTCCGAGCTTTCATTCATCCAAACCAGCGAGAAGAGTTTAACCGAATATTTGAAAAGTACACGTATTACACCCCCAAGTTAAAGAAAGAGTTTATTGACGTAGATAAAGATCCCCTCATAGTCCAAAAATACAACATCAAACAGGCCGGTACGGTTCTTATCGAAACCGAGGTTAGAACTGCACGAGTTGAAAATCTTTTAGGACCGGATGACCCAAAGCTCGAGGAGAAGATTACTAACGCGATCATACAGGTTGCAAAAGGGGACAAGAAAAAGATCTATTTCGTTTCGGGTCACGGTGAAAAATTAATTACTGATACCGGAAAGGAAGGTTACTCTGAGATTAAAGAGCAGCTGGAAGGCGGAAGGTATCAAGTCGAGGAGTTAGTTCTCGTTGAAAGAGGTTCTGTACCTGAAGATGCAAATATCGTTGTAATCGCAGGACCTAAGTCCGATTTTCTCGAACCCGAAACAAGAGCTATAGAAGGTTATCTAAGAAAAGGCGGTAAAGTCCTCTTAATGTTAGAACCAATCTCGTCGCCAGCTCTTAAGACGTTGCTTTCAAAATATGGTGTTGAATTTAATCCAAAGAAGACGGTAGTTGAGCTGAACCCTTTGCAACAATTGGCCGGAGGCAATCCACTGACACCAATTGTAACAAACTATAGCAAGGAGAGTGAGATCACTCGAGATGCTAAGCAAATAAGTTTATATCCGGTGGCTACTCCAGTTGAGAAAAGTGAGAAAGCTCCCGAGGGTATTCAAGTGACCAGCCTTTTATCAACGAGTTCAAAAAGCTTTGAATCATTGTTGAAGGATAATCAAGTTACACCAAATCCCAAAACAGATCGTAAAGGGCCCTTATCAATCGCTGTCTCTGTTTTGGGTAAGATACCGACAAAAAAAGATTCTACTAACGCCGATCCGAATAAAAAACTTGAAGATGTAAAAGACATCGAGTTTCGAATGATCGTTGTCGGAGATTCTGATTTTGCTTCCAATAGCGGCCGACGGTTTGGCATAAACTCGGATCTGTTTCAAAATATGTTAAGTTGGCTTGCCCACGAGGAGGATTTGATCTCTATTCGGCCACGCCCAGCAGATAATAGTCAATTTGAAATTACCGAAACAAGAATGAGAATTATCAATCTTGCTTCCGTTGTTTTTATTCCGCTGGCTATGTTCGGCACTGGAATTGCTGTGTGGCTCAGTAGGCGTCGGAAGTAGAGCTAGTAACGAGTGCTTCCAAAGTAGTTGGGGGACAATTCGATCCATTCTTGAATTGTTGTGTAAGTTTTGCGAGTCTGAGCAATTAGAAGCGCATCGCCTAATAGGTCAGCTCTGAGATCGATACTAAAAACTGAGTTCTGCTTGAGTTGGGGCGCGTGAATTGGATGCGCTCTGGAATCAAAAAGGACGGCGATATTGGGCTTGGGTTCTAAAAAAGACCAATCAGTGAAAGTTGATTCGCTCATTAGGGTTAGTTTTCCATCGGAGTCGATCTCAAATTCCGCAGATACAAAACGTTCCCTAGTTATATAAGTTACAACATGAATTTTTTTGTAACTATTATAATTCTGGGATTTTGCCCAATGAAGGGCACGAGCTTCTGACCCGCTCAAAATTTCGATAGGTATCTCAGAGTCATAGGCTAAAGCTTTTACAGAAGCGAAGGCTATACGAAGGCCAGTGAAAGAGCCCGGACCTGATGAAGTCACTAACTTTGAAAAAGATTTTGGCGAAATTCCAGTTTCGATAAGGCTCTCTTGTAGAACGGGTACGAAACGCTCGGAGTGGTCTCCATTTGTAGTGATGGTTTTCGAATTCAAAATACGAGGATTTCCCTGTTTGGGTTTTTCGTGAATGGCGAGCGATCCAACGGGTGATGAAAGGTCTACGCTAAGCCAAATTTCGTGAAAGTTTTGCATTGGTAAGGGGTTTAACGTTTTTGTGGGGTTGGTTCAATAAAAGTTTTGGGAGCAGCAGAAAAACCAAAATAAACGGCTAAGCGAGGGGTTGCTTAGCGAGAGGATTCCGGTTTCGGGGGTTTGTCATTTCGGGTAGTTTCTGCTGCCCCCAAATTTTTAAGGCTCGATTCCGATTTCTGGGGACAACCTACTTAATTTCAATTATCCCCACAGTAGAAGTGTAACCCGACGCGTTATGCGATTTCAATATACAATAAGTATACAGGCGGAGGTGAAAATCGAAAAAAAACAATAAAAGCAGTGCTTTATGTTGTTTTTTGGTTGGCCAATATGGCCTTAATTTCAGCTTAATTTCTTAGTTCTGGTTGGATAAGCTTTCAGCTGGTAAAAACGGGGCTGTGAGCGATCAGAATTTTGAAAAAGTAAAATTAAAAGTAACTGACCGAGCGGGCGTTAAACACGAAATCACTGTTGAATCCGGGACCCAGCTTCGAGATGCCCTGATAAGACATCAATTATCTCCTTATCCAGCACCCCGAATAAATTTGAACTGCAAGGGGTTAGGTATTTGTGGAACCTGTAAAGTGATTATTAGGGAGAACGCGGAAGATTGGGAAAAACGTTCATGTCAAATTCAGTGCTTTCAGGATTTAGAATTAAGATTAAAATAGGGAACTACTCAATGAAGGAGTCAAAGTGAAGATAAAAGGTTTTGCACATTCCGTTGTGGGTGGGCGGGAGCAAAATGAAGATTCGTTTTTAATTGATGATTCGCAATATCTTTATGCTGTTGCTGATGGCATTGGTGGAGGACTTAAAGGTGAAGTCGCTTCTAAGATGGCCGTAGACGGATTGAGAGAAAGATGTGCTGGTTTTGATTCTCTCAAAGAGGTTTTTTTTTCCTTGCAGGCCGATATTCTTCAAGAGTCTTTGGATACATTAGGTGGTGCTCTGATGGGAACAACCCTTAGCTGTGTTCAAATTTCGAATGATAAAGCCACAATCTGTCATGTTGGGGATTCAAGAGTTTACTTTTTTGATGGTCATGTTTTGAGGCAGATGACTGAGGACCAAGAGATCTATGACGAACAGCTCAAAGGTACGGTTCTAAATTCTTACCTTGGAATTGAATCGGATATTCATCCTCTGAGAGTTGTTCAAGAAACGATCTCCATTAACCCAGGGCAGAGTTTACTTTTAGCTAGTGACGGGCTGTTCAAACAGATGAGTGACATGAGAATCGTTAATCTTATTAGGGAACATGCCGAGAATCCCGAAAAATTAGTTCTTCAGCTATGTGAGGAAGCTTCTCATACTGAATATTCAGATAATGTCACAGTCGTTTTTGTTCGGTTGTTGGAATAGGTTTTGATCATGTTGGTTAAAGTTTCAAAAAAAAAATTTGAAGATCTTTCAGCCAAACCGTTCTCGGTAAAAATAAAAGGAAAAGTAGTTAAAGGGTTTGTTACAAAAAAAAATGGGCAATTCTATGCTTATTTGAATTTGTGTAAGCACCTTCCAGTAACTCTCGACTTGAACGATGGAAATTTTTTCACTTTTGATAAATCGCATCTGCAGTGTCATATGCATGGAGCTATGTATGAAGTTGAAACGGGCTTTTGTACGGCAGGCCCCTGTCAGGGTGCGAGGCTTGATAGTTTAACTTTTCAGGAAGATGAGAACAACTTGATCATCACGGTTCCGGAATCGGCGGCTGAGATCAAGTAAAAGTGGGGAAGTCATGGACACAAAAAAAATGAAATTCGGAACCCAACTTATTCATGGCGGAGAGCCTCATCCACTGATTGAAAGGGCAGTTACAATGCCCATTTTTCAGAGCAGCACTTACGAAATTGCAAACAACGGCTCTGGAGAAATAAATTATAATGACATTAAGTATGTACGTCTCAACAATACCCCTAATCATATAGCGCTCCATGAAAAAATTGCCCAAATTGAGCAAGGAGAATCGGCTCTTGTCAGTAGCTCGGGCATGGCTTCTATCACGTCAGCGTTGCTTGGGTTTGTAGGACCTGGGGAACACTTGATAGCTCAAGATAATCTTTATGGGGGAACGCTCCATTTTTTAAAGGAGTTTTTTCCAAAGCTCGGACGAGAGGTCACTTTTTTTCCGGCTGAGGAGATGCAAAATCTAAAACATGCACTGAAGAAAAACACGCGGGCCGTTTATGTAGAGTCGGTTTCAAATCCGTTACTTAAAGTTCCTGATTTTCAAGAAGTGGTTAAGTTTGCAAAAGAGCATAGTCTGCTTTCCATGATTGATAATACTTTTCCTTCCCCTTTTAATTTTAATCCCATTCCTTTCGGATTTGACGTTGTTTTGCATAGTGCGACTAAGTATTTAAATGGTCACTCTGATGTCGTTGCGGGAGCCATGGTTTCTACCAAAGAGAATGTCAGAAAAATCATGCCGCTATTTAACCATTTGGGTGGATGCCTTGATCCCCACGCCTGTTTCCTTCTCCATCGTGGTTTAAAAACTTTAGGTGTGAGAGTGCGGTCGCAAAATGAGAGCGCTTTGAAAGTTGCAACGGCACTCAAAAATTGCAAAAAAGTGGCAAGGGCTATTTATCCGGGATTGCCAAATCATCCGGACCACGCAAGGGCTAAAGAGTGGTTTAAGGGTTTTGGAGGAATGGTTTCTTTTGAGTTCGATGGTACGGTCGAGCAGGCAGAGGCGGCACTTAAAAAACTTAGGATTCCCAGATTGGCCCCGAGTTTAGGTGGTATTGAAAGTCTTTATGTAAGACCAGCAACTGCCTCGCATTCAGGTCTTTCAAGTGCCGAGCGGGAGAAACTCGGTATAAAAGATACTTTAGTCAGAGTTTCGATTGGACTTGAAGACTCGGATGATTTGGTAGAGGATTTCGTACAGGCATTAAATTAGAATTTGCCTTATTCAAACTAACTCTCTAGCTTGGAGAATAAATTATGATGAAAAAAAGTTTAGTCATTGCTGTGATGGCATTAATCTTTGGAGCAATCTCGATCGAGGCCGCTCCTGTTAAAACCGACAAGAAAAAAGAAACTAAAGGAGCTGGTATGCTAATTATTGAAACTTCTCATGGAACTATCGAGGCAGAATTGTTTCCCGATGTCGCACCCAAGACCGTTGCTCGAATTAAGGAATTGGCAGACAAAGGGTTTTACAATGGACTTACTTTTCATCGAGTTGTTCCAGGGTTTGTAGTTCAAGGTGGTGACCCCGTAGGAAATGGAACAGGTGGTTCTGGTAAAAATCTTCCCGCAGAGTTTAACGCTAAAAAACACGTTGAAGGAACTTTAGCGATGGCAAGAGCAATGGATCCCAATTCCGCTGACAGCCAATTTTACATTTCTCTTGGAACGCATCCGCACTTAGACAACAACTACACTGTTTTTGGACATGTCACCAAAGGAATGGATGCTGTTAAGAAAATACAGGTCGGCGATAAAATGACCAAGGTCTACACGAAGTAGAAGACAGTAAATAAAAAATTAATCTAAAAGATGTGATGGCTTCTCCAAGTTGAACTTCTCAAGCAACTTGAAGAGGCCTTCCTCGTTTTCGGCGACAAGTTCGATGCACGGACAAATCCAAGTCCAATTGGTACCCTCTTTTTTAGCTGAAAATTGATAAATAGCTGCTCGAACTGGGCTAAAGTTAATTTCGACTGTGCGTTTTAAACCGTCCCCAGCTTTGGAGAGTCGGCTATCGAGATCAGACACTTCACGACGGATCTCACTAAGGTCACTGGAGTTCTTTCTTCTTATAATATAACGCATCGCCATAGGTAACTGATATCCTTCTTACTTTCAAAAGACAACGTACTTTAGGACCCCATTTATACCCACGAAGTGACAAATTGACAAAGAAAGAATTTAGTTTGGGCCTCGCCCTGTCTTGATTGGATAAGGGTCCCATGGGATACTATAAAGATAGACTAGTTGTATAGCTTCCAACCGTGAAAAGGCGAACCCACAGCTTCGAGGAATTATCAGTTTCCTTCCTTAGAAACTCCGTATGCTTGCCCTAAATTTAATTCAAAGCAGGCTTCAATTCCGCTTTTTCCCAATTTCTAATAAGAGGGGGTAAACCCATGCCAAAAAAACTCTATGTCGGTAACTTAAGCTATGAAGTTACCGAAGAAGAACTTTCTCAACTATTTAGCCAATGTGGGCAGGTTTCTGGTGCTCGAATCATTAAGGATAAATTTTCGGGTCGCTCAAAGGGATTTGGTTTTATTGAAATGCCCAATGACGATGAAGCAACTCACGCTATCGATCGCATGAAGGGCTATGACCTCAAAGGGCGTCCCATCACTGTGGACGAGGCCAAAGAACGGCCTGAAGGAGTTGGCGGCGGTGGTGGTCGAAGGTTTGGTGGCGGAGGCGGCGGTGGTGGTGGTGGTCGAAGGTTTGGAAGCGGCGGTGGTGGTCGAAGATTTGGTGGCGGTGGTGGTGGCGGAGAGGGCGGTGGCGGTCGAAGTGGATACGGCCGAGGAGGAAGAGATGGTGGTGGCCGAGGTGGTGGCAGCGGGCGCGGTGGTCGAGACAGCGATCGAGGTCGGGATCGAGATGATGATCGTGGCTACGGAGGTCGAGGCGGCGGCGGAGATTATGATGACGATGGTGGCGGAAACTACTAATCTCGCAAATCGTAGTTTTGCTTTTGATGACTCTATCGTTTGTGGAGTAGAGCCAACACAATTTCAATGAGAATAAGAGCTACTACCGATGCTTCGAGCATGATAGTTCGCCGGCTTGATGTAAAATCGGCCAAAATCTCGATGTTATCTTGAATTAAAGTGAGTTTCCTATCGAGAGTTCGAAAACGAACTTCAATATCAAAATTGGCTTGTAGCTCTTTGAAAATTTCCTCGAGTTCTTTGCTCTTCCAAGTTTCATCGGGCGGATCAAGAATGGCCACGTTACTAATGATGTGCTGACGAGCTCTCGCTGATGTTCCAATCATTTTTAAAAGGCTTGTTGTTTTTAAAGAAACAGCCCCTAAGCTTGCGAGACTCTCCATGAAAGTCGAGGCCTCATTGAGCATCCGGTCTGCTAAAACTTCAAAATACTCGAGTGCAGCGGATTGCCCGACGGAAATAGCTATGAGTCGTAGGATATCTAAAGACAACTCTTTGACTTCCACATATTCAAATTCAACTCGGTTTGGAAAGTCACCGACATTGACTTGATAAGTCTCTGTTGTAGGGTTTGCTAATCCATTTCCCAAAACCGTTTTTATTTTTCCAACTTCAATATCAATTTGTTCATTGGACATGTTGAAAAACACAAGACAACCAAATCGATAAACGAATAGAAAACTGTTTTCTCCGTATTGAAGTCTTAATTCTTGGGGAGAGCTATCTATGACTCGACCCGATAAAACAGAGCGAATACTTTTGATGTGAATAGAATCGTATAGATTGATAGCTTGCATGAGGTAACCAGTTGCCATAGATGTTTTGACCTCCTGTGTTTTGGAAAGCTATCCGGACTAGCATACAATAATAATATGCAACAACGCACGCACCAAACTTTGTTGACTCTATGCATTGTGGCAATCTCTCTTATTTCGTCGATGAGCCATGCCCACAATTTAGAGATTTTTGCCAAAGCCTCAGCTTCAAAAAACTACACGGATCAGGACCGTTATACTGTGAGTGTGGCGGGCGCCACAGGACTTGCGATTCTCATCATTCCTCAAGTGAGGATCGAGGGGCGTTATACCGTAGTTAGCAGTCTTCAAAATCACCTTGATGTGGGCAGTCCATCGGTGATCGCTACATTAAACGACATTAAAACTGAGACCAATATTTATAGCGTAGGTCTCGATATCGATATTCTCAGTGAAAAATACACAGTTCAGCCATTTGTATTTTTAGGGGCTGGTTATATTGAATCTAACCGTTCTTACTATGTAACACCCGTTGGAAACACTTCTGCGAGTTTGGTTACTGAGCCCATGACTCGAGGGATTTCTGCCAACGTCGGAGCCGGAATTAGAATTCGAATCGCTAAAACAATTGCTTTCGAAGTTGAAGCATACGGTTACGGACTAGACCCTCAAAAGCCCAATCCTTTAATTAATCTCTACGGTAACGCCGGTATCCGCCTTTTCATGTAGTTGTTTTTTTCCCGCGAACAGACAAAAACTCCTGAAACTTTTTTTCACTTCCCCTTGCTGTCGGAAGGTAAAAGCGCTTACCCTTAATTTTTTCGGGCAAATATTGTGCGTCTACCCATCCACCCTCGTGGTTGTGAGGGTATTGATAATTTTTCCCGTAGCCCCAGTTCTTCATCATTGAAGTTGGAGCATTTCTCAACTCCATTGGAATGTCTAGGACTCCAGTTTTTTTGACTTCATCGATAGCTTCGTTGATTGCAGTGTAGCTACGATTGCTTTTTTCAGAGCAGGCCAAATAGGTCGCAGTTTGTGCCAGCGGTATTCTTGCTTCGGGCATTCCTATCGCGTCCACTGCTTGTAAGCAGCTAGTAGCCAACATCAGAGCTGCGGGGTTCGCGTTACCGATATCTTCCGATGCAAGAATGATGAGTCGTCGAGCAATGAATACAGGATCTTCTCCACTCTCTAACATTCGAGCGAGATAATAAACAGCAGCATCAGGATCACTTCCTCGAATACTTTTTATGAAAGCTGAGATTGTATCGTAGTGCGCTTCCGATTTTTTATCGTAATAAAGTGACTGAGCTTGAGTGGCTTCATCAAATTCTTTCAATGATATTTTTTCAAGGTTTGCTCCTGAGAGGCAGACGTGATCAAGAAGATTAAGAGCTTTTCTGGCATCGCCGTGGGCACAGTCAGCAATTTTTTCTAAAACTTCATTGTCCACATTACTAGGGGCAGCTTTTTTTAAAATATTGAGAAGCTCGGTTGGGGGGAGCGCATTGAACTTAAAAATAATCACTCGCGACAAAATAGCGTTGTTGATTTCAAAGGAGGGGTTCTCTGTTGTGGCACCTATGAAGCGAATATTTCCCTCTTCAAGAAAGGGTAGTAGTACGTCTTGCTGAGATTTATTCAACCGATGAACTTCATCGATGAATAAAATATGAGCTGGTCGCCCCGTTCTAAATTCTAACCTCGAGCGCTCAAGGACTTCTTTGATCTCTTTTACTCCACATGTTACGGCTGAAAGGGTATGAAACGGGCGTTTTGTTACTTTGGCGATTAAAGTGGCCAATGTCGTTTTTCCTGTACCGGGGGGGCCCCAGAAAACAAAACCACTCCAACGATCGCTTTCAAGAATGGTCTTAAATCGTGCATTTATGAAGTGTCCCTGCCCCACTATTTCTGAGAACTCCTGGGGCCGGACTCGATGAGCTAGCGGTGTATCTTTGGAGTTGGCAGAGAAAAGACTGTCTTGGGAATCAGTTTTCATATCAAGGTTATAGGGCTAAAGGGTGGCAATATCAAATATCGATTTTTTAAGGTTTGCTCTTAAGTCAGGATGGCTATAATCAGGGGTCATGAGCGAACAAAAGCGAACTCTGCTTTCTTGGTATTTAACCAAGTACATGGCCGTGGAGGTCCTAGGCAGTTTTTTGATGGGGACTGCTATTTTTCTCCTCATTATGCTTACGTTTCAAGCTATTCGCTTGAGTGAATTTGTAGTTGTTCATCAAGTGGGAATGAAAGACGTTGGAAGAATTTCTGTTTATCTGATGTTGTCTTTTGTTCCGATTGCTGTCCCCATTGCTTTTCTTTTTTCAGTGCTCATGGGAATTTCGAGGGCCAATTCTGAAGGAGAAGTGGTCGCTCTTCAGTCCAATGGGATTAGCCTCTTTCAGATGTTTCTTCCTTTGGGGATCTTTTCAGTGGTTATTACTTTGGTCACGCTTTATTCCGCATTGTATTCGGTTCCGCAGGGTAATAGGAAGTTTGAGCTTTTAATCGAAAAGCTTGGAAACGAACGGGCTATGGCAGCTTTAAAGCCGGGCGTTTTCCAAGAAGGGTTTTTTGGATTGGTTTTGTTTGCAGAGCAAATTATTCCGGTAAAAAACGAACTCAAAAAAGTTTTTATTTACGATGAAAGAGATGAATCAAATCCTTTAGCGATCACAGCAGAGGCTGGACTTTTGAAAAATATTCCTCAAAAAAGTCAGCTTACCTTGCGGCTCACTCAAGGCTCTATTTTGGTAGACTCTAAAAAGTCGGAAGGGCCCCAACAAAAAATCGACTTCGATGTTTATGATATCAACTTAGAAATGGGTGAAAGAGGAAACTCGTGGCGTGAATATTCCCCACCGTCATTTAACTTTGATCAGTTAAAAACACGACTCAAAGAAACTCTTCCAGACCCACCAATGCATCGAAAACTTGAAGTTGAGCTTCATCGTAGGTTTTCGCTCTCATTTGCATGTGTCGTGTTTGCAATTTTGGGATTTGTCATAGGAACTCGAAGTAATCGAGGCATTCGAAGTACTGCGGTCGTGTTGTGTCTGATCGTAGGGTTGATCTATTGGCTGGCTTACGTGGGAGCCAATGCCTTAGCGCTTTCTGGTTGGGTGGTTCCGTGGCTCGGAGTTTGGGCTCCCAATGTGGTTTTTGCTGTTTTAGGTCTATGGCTCTACCGAAACCGGGCTTATTGACACCTGTTTAATGTTTTGACACCCATTCGTATTCTTCCCTGTAACTTGTCGCACGCAATGTAGGCATCGTCGTTGCACTTTTTAAATTACAAATGAAACTGTAAAAGTTTTTGACGGGCAGGGAATGAAAATTACGGCATACATAGCTATTTGTTTATTGCTGTTTCCAAGTTTTTCTTCGGTACATGGTCGAGGCGAGAACTCGGCTGCTTCTCGAAGGCTTGTCAATGCCTTAAAAAACCCCAAAAAAATATTAATCGAAGGTCCTTGGAAAATCCCACAACCCCAGAAAAAGCAGCCCATTAAAGACATTTCTAAATCTAAAATAACGGATGTTAAAACTTCTGAGAAAAAAGAAAACCTGCAAACTAGCTCAGAAGATATTTCAGAAAGTAATGAGTCTATTAGTAACAACTTAGGAACAGGCTCAGGTGGCAACAGTTTAGCAACGCAACTTCAATCAACTTCCTCGCCACTTCCAAAGGCAAACCTGATCAATGAAGCCAAACGAGAAGGCTCCTTGCCTGAGAAAACCGACGAAGCTACTTCACCTGAAGAACCTCAAAGAAATCCTCCACCGAAGGCTGGCGACAGTTCCGGTGGGCAGTCTAGTAAGGGACAGTCATTTGGTCTTTGGTGGCCAGTCTGCGTTTTTGTCGACGGGCCAGATGCTAATTCTCAGATTAAAGACATGGTGCAAATGTCTGCCGCTTGCGGAGTGAATTTGGTTCCCTATGCTAGAACGGTGAGTATTCCGGACCCCAACAATGAAGCACAGATCAATAGTCTTCAAAGTAGCAGCTGTAACATTAAAGAATCCAAGATTGCGGGAAAAGGGTCTTCGTTAGTTCTTACTAATCGAAGCAGCACCGTTGCTGATGAAATGTGTGGTTTTTACGAAGAAGATAAAAAAACTGGCAAGCGGCCCACTAAAAATGTTGCTGGTTGTAACCAGCTGGCCAATGGGGCTTCTGGGGAAGCGAAGAAAAGAGCTGAAAGTCACAAAGATAAAGGTGATGGTTTTGGCGGAATGGCTTCCGGAGAAGTTGCTGTAGGTATTGTCGACCGTGAAGGTTATTCCAGTGGAGCGGTCTATTCCCATGAAACCATGGGCCACGGACAGATGGGTTGGCCGAATGGTAAAAAAGCGGGAAATGGTATTGGCGACCCTAATGATGACAAAGACAGTAGCGGTGATCACGAACACGGAGGGGGTTACACAGCTATTGGGTGTGCTCAGATGAGGGCGTCCGCTATTCCTGATCCGGATGGGTATCATAAATATTATCCCAATAAGGAGAGGTACTATAGTCATCGCGAAGACAAAAAAATGCCACTCGGGGAGCCTATTTGGAAAAGTTTTAAGGACGGACCCGATACGCCCGATTTAGCCAAAAATTCTCCCAATGGGGTCACGCGAGGGCTTTCAAACAATAGTTCGAACGCTGGCTCGTTTGGGCGAAAAAGTGATGATTCGGGCGGCTCTTTTCATAAAATGAAACTTGGTTCTAATTCGGGATCGAATTCTAGTGATCGTGGGAGACGGTCTGGCGGCTTGGTTGGGAGCTTAGATGAAAGCTCTGAAGCTAGCCCTACTCAAAGAGGCACCAGCGGATCGGAAATTGGCGGAAGGGCTAAGAGTGGAAATGGCGATGGGTCACCGGCTGAAATCACGACCATTACAGCAGATATATCCAAATCAAGCTTAAATGATCCTGATAATAGCAATGGCTCCGAGGGCAATTCAATATCTCAAAGAAATTCAAATAATGAATCTGACACTTCGGGTTTTTTATCTGACGATAATAGAGGAGTTGGAAGTGGGAATTTGGGCAACGGTTCAGAGGACTCAATGGATTCAGATTTTTTTAGTTACAAAAAGAGCGGTGCTGTTGCAGCCAATAACTCGGAAAGACGACCCAGATCCGGTGGAGAAATTACAGCAGTAAGAAAGAAACAGGAATTTAACGACACCGCCTTAAGATCTCTTGCAACCGATAAGAATAGTTCAAGACCCAGTTTCAGCCCAAAAAACGAATCTGGCTCACCACGGTTACCTTCGAGAAAATCAGGAGCGACTTCTCGCGGAATAAGATCACAAGTCTCTTTCGAAAGTAATAACTAATTCGTATTGTCGTTGACACTTTCAGTTGGAGCTCCGAACTCCGGCGAATCCTTTGAGCGGTCAAGGGGTTGTTGCTCTTTTTCAAAAGGAATCTCTTTTACTTTGGTCTTGGGGGGTTCGGGTTCGTAGAGGTCAAAATCTGCAACCAAATTAAGGCCCGTTTTAAAATAAACAGGTGACGACTTTCCATAAGTTGACCACATTGTTGAGGCTTCAAGCCGATATTGTTTACTTAAAAAAGCACCTATTCTTGCTCCGATTGCCATGCTGTCGGGATTTTTTGAAAGTCTCGCAAATGATCCACCCGATCCCGTCTCTGAGTTGCTTGCGCTAGTGATATTTGAAGAGGGCTTTCTCAGTGAAAACAAAGAATCGATGACCAGTCTTATATACATCGGATGAAAAGTTGCCCCACCAAACGCACTTCCAACAAAAGCGCTCTCATAACCTGAAGATCGGATCATGAGCCCCGGCGAAAATCCAACTGCAAATCGGCGATTAAAGCGGTATCCAACATTCATCAATCCACCAAAGTCAAAGCTACCATCCCCTAATACTAGCTCTCCTGTTTGGGGTACAGTTGTACTGTACAGGGGGACTCGGCTAAATAATTCTAAAGTGATTAGAGATTTGCCTCTAAGCACATTCCATTTAAGTCCGAGATTCAGGTCGGAAAATCCCGAGCCGCTAAAAAGAGTTTCAGTCGAGTTGTCGATCATTGCAGTGGTGAAGGGTAGGCGCAAATATCCCGACCAATCTTTGACAAATCCGTACTCCCCCTCAAGCCAAAACTTAAAATCATTGAGAGATGTTGGCTGGTTGGCACTGGTCAGCGCAGTTTTTACTCCATCGCTTCCAAAGTTGTCGGAGCTGTGCAAATAGTCGATGCCTACTTTGGTTTGTAAGTGATGATAATCGGGAATCCAAGCGTAGTCCCCAAAGGAACCTACAGAGCAGACGAATGCGAAAGTGAAGGGTAAAAGTAAGTTATGTCGAATATTCAATCGCACTGGCGATTAAATCATACTCCATTGCTTGCTCAATTTTAAGATCAAGAATTGAGCCTTGAGTAAGTTTTCCTGAGCGTATCAAGATATGGCCGTCAATGTCAGGGGCTTGGCCTTGATATCTACCCTGCCAAAGGAACTCCGATTCTTCCGATGGCCCTTCTACCAATACTGGCAAGGTTTTACCGACGAGTTTTTTCAATCTGGATTTCGACGCTGCTTGTTGTGTTTTCATGAGGTCGTCTCTTCTATCCTGTTTCAGCTCCTCGGGCAGTTGGTCAGGGAGTGTGTAAGAAGCCGTATTTTCTTCGTGGGAATAAGCAAAAACTCCTAAGTGATCAAACAGAGCCTCGTTCACAAATGATTTTAATTGCTGATATTCCTCTTCAGTCTCACCAGGATAGCCCACGATCACAGTACTTCTAATCACCACTTCTGGAATTCGCTCTCGCAGTTTATTGAGGCGCTCTCTTATCTGAGCTCCGGTTACTTTGCGGTTCATGAGAGCCAGCATTCTATCGTTGATGTGCTGTACTGGAGTGTCGATGTATTTACAGATCTTTTTCTCTGTTGCAATAAGCTCAATCAATTCATCAGACATTTCGTCGGGATAAACATAGAGCATTCTAATCCACTCAAGTCCCTCTACTTTAACTAGACCTTTAAGAAGAGAGACAAGGTTTGTACCATCTCTGAGATCTCTTCCATAGTCTGTTAGGTCTTGTGCTATGAGATTAAGTTCTTTCACACCTGAAGCAACTAAGTTCTCGGCCTCTTTTATAAGCGAATCTACAGTGCGACTTCTTAGCGTTCCTCGAATTTTCGGAATAATACAAAAGGCACAATTCTTAATACAACCTTCAGAAACTTTTAAATAGGCGCGGTGTTTCGGCTGGGAATTAATTCGGGGAGTGTTTTCATTGTGAAGATATTTTGGATGTTTAAATCCTTCATCACTCTCTTTTTTGCCTTCAATAAATTCTAAAATACTTCCATACTGACCCGTGCCGACAAAAGCATCTACTTCCGGAAAAGCTACTTTCAGATCCTCTTTGTATCTTTGGGGCAAGCAGCCAGTGACGATGAGCTTGTCGCAGTTTCCTGTTTTTTTATTTTCCGAGAGTTCAAGTACAGTATTGATAGACTCTCTCTTGGAGTCATTAATAAAGCTGCAAGTGTTAACTACGATCACTTCGGCTTGAGAAGGGTCTTCTACAAACGTGTAGTTATGCTCTTTCGTGATTCCAAGCATCACTTCCGCATCTACTAAGTTTTTCGGACAACCTAGAGACTGGAAAAAAATAGTTTTTGAATTGGTCTCTAACATTAGTCCCTAAAGTTGATAAAATTAAAATCCATACCCAGATCAGACTTCCTGACCAGAGCGATCACTTCTTGGAGGTCATCTCGATTTTTTCCGGTAACTCTTACTTGTTCATCTTGCATTTGAGATGAAACTTTCAATTTTGAATCTTTAATAAGTTTATTGATCTCTTTTCCTTTTTCAGAGGGGATGCCACCGGCCAAGGTTAAGTTTTGTTTTACCGTTCCTTCAAATGAAGGTTCAACTTTACCGAAAGTGATGTTTTTAATGGAAACTCCACGCTTAATGAGTTTTCCCTGCACAATGTCTATAACGGCTTTTAATTTGTAATCATCATCACTGACTAGGTTGATCTCTTTTTTCTTGGCGTCCCACTCGATTTTGCTTTTGCTGCCTTTGAAGTCATAGCGCTGTCCAAGTTCTTTTTGGGCTTGGTTAATGGCGTTGTCGACTTCCTGCAAGTTCAAATTCACTACAATATCAAATGAAGGCATATCACTCTTCCTTATGGATTTTCGTGCACAGTATCTGTCGGCTTCGGCTGATACTCAAAGAGGCTGGATTCTAAGTTGGCATTGATTTCTGTCTTCAAAAAGTCGATTCGAACTTTCGAATCGGCCGTATCCGTTGTTAAAGCGCGCAGAAAATAGCTTTTTTTATCAATTTCCGCAAGATATGTTTCGTTGGGAGAGGATTTGGGAGAGAGCTTTAACTCAATCTTTTCAGCATCTTCTGGGCCTAAAGCAGCATTGTAGCTTTCTTTAAAAGAGGCTGTTCCGCTTAAAAAACCAAGCGATTTTAAGTCGACAGACTTGGAAACATCTTTAAAAACGTCGACCACAGTCTTTTTTCTGCGTTTGTTCTCTTTGATTTGAGTCATTCGGTTCCCGTTCAGTATTTGAATGAGGTTTTGATCGGGAATTTCCCAGCGTATTTTTCCGGGCTTTGAGACAAAAATTGTCCCTCTGGTTTCATCTTTGGTGTGCAGCTTTTTGGAAAAAACCACCTGTTTGAAATCAGATTGGTAACTCTTGGTATTATCCCAAGAGGTTTGAAGTTTGTTTAACGCGTCTGTGAGGGGTGTGGCACCTAGGGAAAGGTGACATAATCCTATTCCTAACATCCATTTGAACGACAATAGTTTCATAGGATCTTTTTATAGCAGAGTGGCCACCTTGATTCAAAAATTAGTCGAGGTTCTTAAGGCAACTTAAGTTGGCTACCATTGAGTGGTCAGAATCTTCTGGAATAATAAGAGAGACCTCCAGATCATTAATCAATGTTTGAGAGAAAGCCTTAGTCCAAATGGTATTGGGCTTTCGCGTGTCGAATAGATACAGAGAGAGATAATGAGGTCCAAAGACTCGTCCCCGAACAACACCTAAATCGACTGTTTTAGCCTCTTTTTTATCGGGACTGCTTACGTACTCGAATGAAGTCTTTTGATCTGCATGAAGTTGGCTGCAATGAATCTTTAAAGTGCAGGAGTAGCGAACCTCCTCAGAATGGGCACGGACTAAAAAAACAAATAATACAACAAGCGAAACTTTCAGAGCTTTCATCAAACTACCATCCACAGGTTAAAAGTTTAGGCTCTTGGTATAGGTGAGTTTTGAATCAGAATCAATTGAAGTTTTATATTTGTCCGACCAAAACTTGGCGTCGTTTTGAAGCGCCAGCAGAGGGGCCAACAATCCCCTCTTTCTCAAGTTGCTCGATGAGCGTGGCAGCCCGATTGTAACCGATTCTCAAATGTCGCTGAACCAGCGAGATGCTAGCTTCACCTTTTTCAGTGACGAGTCTGACGGCTGCATCAAATAGTTTAGCATCTTCGTCAGACCCTTCACCATCATACGAGCCACCCGCTTCAATTTGTTCGGCATTCTCAAGGGATTTAAGAATTCGTTCATCATACTCAGGCTCGCCTTGGTTCTTTAAATGCTCTACGATTCTTGCTACATCGGCATCTGAAACAAAGGCCCCTTGCATCCGTCGAAGACTTGAGAAACCTGCGGAATGGAACAACATATCTCCACTACCCAAGAGTCGATCAGCTCCCGTTCGGTCCAAAATCGTTTTGGAGTCTACAGAAGAGGCCACTCGGAAGGAGATTCGGCTTGGGAAGTTGGCTTTAATTGTGCCGGTCACGACGTCAGTGGATGGGCGTTGGGTTGCTAGGACGAGATGAATACCACTGGCTCGGGCTTTTTGGGCTAGACGAGCGATAGAGAGCTCGACATCTTTAGCTACGACGGCCATGAGGTCTGCATACTCATCGATTACCACAACCAAGTAAGGAAGAAAGGGATGTTCATCTGTGGGGCCACCGTAAAGTTCGGTTAATTTTTCGTTATAAGCATCGACATGTCTGACTCCGGATTGATGCAACAACGAGTATCTTCGCTCCATCTCTTCAACAGCCCAACGAAGTGCTAGAGCGGCTTTTCTAGAATCTACAACGACTGGAAGTAGCAAGTGTGGAATTCCCTCGTAAAGTGAAAGCTCAACCATTTTGGGATCAACTAAAATGAGCTTTAATTGTTGGGGGGTAAATCGGTAAAGCAAGCTTGCAATAAGTGTGTTGATGAAAACCGATTTTCCAGTTCCCGTGGATCCAGCAACTAAAAGATGTGGCATAGCTGCAAGGTCAGCTGTGACAGGCTCTCCCGAAGCCAATCGTCCAAGAGCGATTGGAATACGAATCTCATTTTTGAAAAATGGAGTCTCTTGAACAAGGTCTTTAAAGAACACTGTTTCACGATGAGGGCTTGGTATTTCAATGCCCACGACCGGCTTTCCTGGGATGGGGGCAACAATACGCACGCTTAAAACACTCAGTGCAAGGGTCAGATCATCGGATAGGTTTGAGATTTCTTTGATTTTAACTCCGCTCGCCGGTTTAAATTCGTAAACAGTAATAACTGGGCCCGGAGAAATATGAACAACTTCGCCATCGACTCCAAAATCTTTGAGCTTTTCAACTAAGATCTGTGCTTTTTCAAGGTACCAATTTTTATCAACTGTTTTTGTTTTTGCTTCCGCTTTTCCAGAAAGCATCGTGAGCTGTGGTAATTGAAAGTTCAGACTGATTTTTTTTGTTGGTCTAGCTTTAGTTGTTTGGATTTTCTCTTTGCCAAGCTCCGGGTTCAGCACTTTGATGAGTTCTTCATCTTCAGCTGAGCGCTCAGTGGATATGGGCGGAACATTTTCTATGGCTACTTGAGTGTTGGGATTAGGGAGAGGAAGTGGCAATTGAACTGCGGGCTTAGGTATTTCAATAGGGGGCTGGGTTTGAATTGTGGTGACAGCAGCAGAATTGGGCACTCCGATGGGGGGTGTTTTTTTCTTCTGTAAGCGTTCTTGAACAGAAGTTTTGAGGGTTCTAACTTTTTCTTTGAATTGCAATGTGAGGCTTGAGCGTTTTTCTTTAAGCTTAAAAAACCATAATTTCATCGTCTGGGTAGCCACGGTGATGAAATTCCATTTAAAGACCCACATAGCTAAAGCCAACGAAGCTACAAGACTGATTAAGAAGGCTCCAAGATTTCCTGAGGCCCAGGAAAGAAACTCAAAAAGCATTTGTCCACTGACTCCGCCAGAGTTTGGCAGACTCCAAGGTGTCCACTTGGTGGGAAGAATACTCTGAATGAGGCTACTCACTGAAATGAGAAACAGCACAGGTGTCACAGTGCTGAACGATGAGGTGTCTTGAGAATTAGTAGATTTTTTTCTTAGTGCGAAAAGTGTGAAAAGACCCGCGATCAAAAAACTCGCAAGACCAAATAATTGGAATAGCAAATCTGAAACAACACTCCCCGATCTACCTAGCCAGTTTTGAAATTGATTTTTGGATGACCAAGTTGTCCATGAAGGATCTTGCGGCGAATAGCTCACAAGAGCCAGAAATAGCGTCAGGGCCATGGCAAACCAAATAAGTTTCTGAATCTCCCCTAAGATCGGATTAGGGTTGGGCTTAGTGCCTGCCATTGTGATTTTGGGTGATGTGTTTTTTAGGGGCGGAGCCGCCTTTTTTCCAAAGAGCATTCGTTCACCTTTTTGGGGTTGTTTTTGGGTTCCGTTTTTCCTTATTTTAACGTCGATAGAGGGGATAAAAAAAAAGATGTTTCTCTATTAATTAGTATAACTTAGTGACATTCCTTGTCAATCAACTCGCTTGACACGTGGAGCAGCCTCAAACATCATCGCTGTTGGTGGCTATAACAGGCTAAAAAGAGGGGGGATTTTAGTACTTCTTTCGGTCTTGTTTTTAAAAGGTGGGGTTTCCTAAAACTCTTTTGGTTTTAACAAAAAGTAAACACCGCCTTCCCCGAGAATTTTTCCTCAAACAGGGAGAAAAAATTCAAAGAGAAGGTTCACCAGTACAGGGGAGTTTTGGGGTGTTATTATTGGAGGACTGTATTTATGCCAACTGGCTTCGTGAAGTGGTTCAACGACAACAAAGGATATGGTTTTATTGAGCAAGATGGTGGACAAGATGTCTTTGTTCATTTTTCTTCAATCGAGGGTGAAGGCTTTAAGTCTTTAACCGAAGGACAAGAGGTCGAATTTGACATGACCGATGGTCCTAAAGGCCCTCAAGCCACACGCGTTGTCAAAATCAAGAGCGGTAACGCTTAGTTTTTGAATTTTTGATTTTGAGGGCCCAGTTGGCGGATAATCCCCTGGGCCCAAAAATTTTTTTTGTTGACACACCGGGCTTTTTTCTCGTACGGTAAAGCTGTTTTTATCCAAACATCCTTGTTCTTGGAAGCTTTTGGCTAATTCGGGTTTAGCCTTAAACAAACTCCAAAAAATTGGGAAAAAAATAGTAAATTTAATTATTTCCTCAAATTTAATCCAACCTAACAGAAGGTAGTAAAAATGCACTTAAAGGAGCTAAAAGAGAAACCAATCTCCGAGTTAACTGAGTTAGCCAAGTCTTTGGGGGTAGAATCTCCCGGTGGACTACGAAGGCAGGAGCTCATCTTTGGAATTTTACAAGCTCAGACAGAGCAGAATGGCTCTATTTACGGTGAAGGAGTTTTAGAAACTCTCCCCGATGGTTTCGGTTTTCTAAGAGCGCCTGACTACAATTACTTGCCAGGTCCAGATGATATTTACGTCTCTCCTTCTCAAATTCGACGGTTCATGCTGCGAACTGGAGATACCGTTGAGGGGCAGATTCGTCCTCCAAAAGATTCTGAAAGATATTTTGCGTTATTAAAAGTTGAGAAGATCAATCACGAAGAGCCTGAAGTTGCTCGTGAAAAAATTCTATTCGATAACTTAACACCGCTTTATCCGCATGAAAAATTCAATTTGGAGTACGATACTAAGAAGTACTCAACTCGAGTTATTGATCTTTTGACTCCAATTGGAAAAGGGCAAAGAGGTCTTATCGTAGCTCCTCCGAGAGCTGGTAAAACCATGTTGATGCAAGAGATTGCAAACAGCATTACCCATAACCACCCCGAAGTTGTTCTTATTGTTTTGTTGATTGACGAGCGACCTGAAGAAGTGACCGATATGGAGCGTAATGTGGATGGTGAAGTGGTAAGTTCCACGTTCGATGAACCCGCCACTCGTCACGTCCAAGTTGCTGAAATGGTCATTGAGAAAGCAAAACGGTTGGTCGAGCACAAGAAGGATGTTGTGATTCTGCTTGATTCGATCACTCGTTTAGCAAGAGCTTACAACACGGTTGTTCCTCCGAGCGGAAAGATTTTGTCAGGCGGTGTGGACTCTAACGCACTTCACAAGCCTAAGCGATTCTTCGGAGCGGCTCGAAACATCGAAAATGGCGGAAGCTTAACTATTTTGGCGACGGCTCTCATTGATACTGGAAGCCGAATGGACGAAGTGATTTTTGAAGAGTTCAAAGGAACGGGTAATCTTGAAATCACGCTTGATAGAAAGCTAATGGAAAAGCGTATTTTCCCCTGCATCGACATCAACAAATCAGGAACGCGTCGAGAGGAACTTTTGATGGATAAAGAGGTTCTTAATCGCGTTTGGATTTTGAGAAAAGTGCTTCAACCCATGAATGTCGTAGATAGCATGGAGTTTTTGTTGGATAAGATTATGTCCACAAAAACCAATAAAGCTTTCTTAGATTCGATGAGTTCGTAGTAAAATTTTGGGGTACATGAAACAAAGGTACCTCATTCTATTTTCACTCAGTGGGCTTATTCTTTCTCTTGATCAGCTCGTAAAACATTTTGTCAACTCGACATGGCAGACTGACAGCCAGTTTTCCCTGATCCCGGGATTTTTGTCAGGCGTCCTTAAGTACAACAATGGATTCGCTTTTGGACTTCTTCAAAAAGCGCCACAAGAGTTTCAACAGGTCTTTTTCATCGCAGTTCCTGCATTTGCTCTGATTCTGATAGTGCTTATTTTCATCAAGATTCAAGACAATCAAATGCTCACATCGGTGGCTTTAACAACCATATTTTCGGGAGCTATTGGCAACCTATTGGATCGTATCAAGTTTGGGTTTGTAGTCGATTTTCTTCAGTTTCATTGGAACGGAAAAGATATCTTGCCGCCCTTTAATGTGGCAGATATCTCAATATTAACTGGAGTGGTGTTGATGTTCATCAACACTCTTCGGCAAAATCGAACTCCTCAAATCAACGAGAGAATATCATCATGAAATCATTTCCCCGTTGGAAAGTAATGACTATCGCGATAACGGTCTCTTTGGTTGTTATTTTTGATCAGTGGACGAAACAATTGGTCCTTAATCGCTTTCAATGGGGTCAGAGCCTCCCCATCATCGACTCGTTTTTTGCTTTAACTTATGTGCGCAACATGGGAGCCGCATTTGGCATTTTACATAACGCCCCTTCTTACTTTAGGGAGCCTTTTTTTATCCTGATCCCTATTTTGGCCATGGTCATTATTACAGCGGTTCTAGCTAAACTAAATTCCACTCAAAAACTCACGGGAGTTGCACTTAGTTTAGTGATGGGGGGAGCTATTGGAAACCTGATAGACCGAGTAAGATTTGGTTATGTAGTTGATTTTTTGGACTTTCATTGGAAAGAGGTTTACCACTGGCCAGCTTTCAATATCGCTGATTCCTGTATTGTGGTTGGTGTTTGTTACTTGTTTATTCATTCGTTTTTTCAAGAAAACCTGCCTAAAAATGAGCACTCTTCATAGCCTTCTTGGAGGCGAATCCTTCTATTGTGCCTAGCGCCATAGCGTGGTAGAAGATCGACCTATTTTAACCTTATCAAGTAGGGGTTTTTGTGACCGAAAAAGAACACAGCCACGACCTTAATGTCAAAAGCGTAGACCGATTAAGTGCGACTAAAGTGAGACTTACGATTGAGTTTGCAGGGGATACTTTGCAAAAGCATGAACAAATGATGGTAAATCGCTATGCTAAAACGGCACGAATTCCTGGGTTCAGACCTGGAAAAGCCCCGGCTAATTTGATCAAAGAAAAGTTTAAAGAAGATATTAGAAGAGATGTTGTTTCTCATCTTCTGGAAGCGGGACTTAGCGAAGCTCTACAAAAAACAAAGCTGTCGCCAGTAAGTCGACCCCAAGTGCAAGTGAATGAACTTTCTGAAGGCAAACCTTTTGCTTTTTCGGCAGAGTTTGAAGTTGAGCCAGAGATCAACTTGAAAGGCTACAAAGGCATAGCTTTAAAAAAGCAAGTTGTAGATCCAACCGATGAAGAGGTGCAAGGCACTTTCACAAACCTACGAGAGAGAATGGCTACTTTAGAGCCCTTGTCCTCTGAAAAACCAGAAAAAGGGAACTTTGCTGTCGTTGAAGTTGGTTTTCATTTGAAAGATAACCCCTCGAAAAAAGAGGAACCCAAAAGCTATACTGTCGAGTTAGGAGCTGACCGAGTTTTACCTAACGTAGAAAAAGCTCTGATGGGCATGAAAACAGGGGATTCGGGTGAAGTTGAGGAAACTTTCCCCGAGGATTACGGTGACAAAGATCTCGCCGGGAAAACTGCATTGTTTAGCGTGAAGTTATTAGAGTTGAAGAATAGAGTTCTTCCCGAGCTTAACGATGCTTTTGCAGCGCAATTAAAAGAGGGTGCTACAGTTGAGTCTTTAACGGCCGAAGTTCGCGAAAACATCAAGCAATCAAAAGAAGAAGAGGCCAAAAGAGCTCAACGGCAAGAGATTGTCGATCATTTGATTGGCGAGCATAAGTTTGAAGTTCCCCAGTCTCTTGTTCAAGAGCAGACAGTTGCTCTAATGGATTGGATGCAAGAGGATTTTAAACGTCGCGGAATCAAAATGCCTCAGCCCAAACCTGAGGAGATGCAATCTATCAAGCAGCGCGCCGAGAACATGGTGAAAAGCACATTGATCTTGAAAGAAATCGCTCTCAAAGAAAATATTCAGTTAGATAAAAATCGCTTGGAAAGTCGCGTGAATGAAATTGCGACACAGCTAGGCAAGAGTGTTGATGAAGCTGAAAAGTTTCTCAGGGAAAAAGGAATTATTCAGCGCCTCCGTGATGAAATTCTAACTGACCAACTTTTCGAATTTCTGGTCAGTAATTCCAAAGCTTCAAAATAAGAACCGGACTCTAGCACTACGGGTCTTGTCATTTTTTCGGAAGACGGGTTTAATAAGTAAATCAGGAGGGCACACTCCATGTCCGGCATCCTCTCTATTTCTAAGCCTATTATTCCCACAACCACAACTTCAAGCGCTGCGGAAACCACCAATAGTTACTTGGTTCCAATGGTTATTGAGCAGACGTCTCGAGGTGAAAGAAGTTTCGACATCTATTCGAGACTTTTAAAAGAAAGAATTTTGTTCATTGGCACTGAGGTCAATGATGCTGTTGCAAATCTGTTTATTGCACAGCTACTGTTTTTAGAATCGGAAGATCCAGAAGCTGACATTCATATCTATATCAACTCCCCTGGTGGTAGTGTTTCGGCGGGCCTCGGAATGTACGATATGATGCAATACATTAAACCTGATATTTGCACATACTGTACGGGACTTGCTGCAAGTATGGGGGCCTTGCTTCTTTGTGCAGGAACTAAAGGAAAGCGTTATGCTTTGCCCCACTCACAAATCATGATTCATCAACCCCTTGGCGGAGCTCAGGGACAGGCCACTGACATTGCTATCCAAGCTAAGCAGATTCTTCTTTTGAAAGAAAAGTTGAATCATATTTTGGTCAGACACACGGGTCAGCCATACGAAAAAATTGAAAAAGATACCGATCGCGACCGCTATATGTCTTCTGAAGAGGCTAAGGATTATGGTATTGTCGACCACGTAGTGATGGAGCGCGGCAAAGGTGGAAGCTCAAAATAGTGAGTTTCCCTCTTTGACTTAGATTGTTCAAAGTTCAAAAATAAACAAACAAATGAATAAACCAGTGAGGCACTCATGAGTCGCCGAGACAGCGAAAGCTTCGGAAATTTAGTTTGTAGTTTCTGCGGAAAAAGCCAGAGAGAAGTGAAGAAACTAATCTCTTGTTCAGCCGTTCATATTTGTGATGAATGTATTGAATTGTGTAACGACATCATTGCTGATGAAGCTCGCAAAGAAGATGTTCGTACTGGAACAACTAAGATCCCAAAACCAGCAGAGATTAAAGCCGTTTTAGATGACTATGTTATTGGTCAGGATCAAGCTAAACGAACTCTTTCAGTTGCGGTTCATAATCACTACAAAAGAATTCAGGCTAAAGAGCGAGGCGGGCCAGGATCTGAAGTCGAGTTGCAGAAAAGCAATATTCTGCTCATCGGTCCCACAGGAAGCGGCAAGACCCTTCTTGCTCAAACGTTAGCCAAACTTCTTAAAGTTCCATTTACTATCGTCGATGCAACGACTTTAACTGAAGCGGGTTATGTTGGAGAAGATGTTGAGAACATCATTTTATATCTTCTTCAAAACGCAGATTATGATATTGAAAAAACCCAAAAAGGGATCGTTTATATCGACGAAATCGACAAGATAGCTCGCAAGGGTGAAAACCCTTCGATCACTCGGGACGTTTCGGGTGAGGGTGTACAGCAAGCTCTACTAAAAATCTTTGAAGGAACAAGAGCAAATGTTCCTCCCAAGGGTGGCAGAAAGCACCCCCAGCAGGAATTTTTACAAGTAGATACCACCAATATTCTATTCATTTGCGGTGGCGCTTTTGTGGGTCTCGATAAAGTTGTCGAACAACGTAGCCAAAAGCGAAGCATGGGAATCGGCGCGGATGTCAAAGGCAACAAAGAGAAATCCAAAGAGGCGCCTTTGAGTAGAGCTCTTCCTGAAGATCTGTTGAAGTTTGGAATGATCCCAGAGTTCATCGGTCGTCTGCCTGTTTTAGCTACTTTAAACGAACTAGATGAGCCCTCTTTAGTAAGAATTTTGACCGAGCCCAAAAATGCGATCATCAAGCAGTATCAGAAGCTGTTTGAGTTTGAAAATGTGAAACTCAACTTCTCCGAGTCTGCACTAAACACAGTCGCGCGTGAGGCATTGAAGTCAAAAACAGGAGCGCGGGGATTAAGATCAATTCTCGAAAACTCGATGCTGGATATCATGTACGAGTTGCCATCGATTCCAAACCTCAAAGAGTGCAACATCGACGAGAATGTGATTCTTAAAAAAGGCAAACCAGAACTTGTCTATAATTCGCCAGAAGAGCAAGCCGCAGCTTCGGCAAAAAAAGAGACAGCTTAATCCAATTTGTCACTAACTTTTTATCCGACTCTCCGGGTTGAAACTTGGGGAGTCTTTTTTTTGTGTTCTAATCAATTCCTGTCACTAAGTGTTAAAAAATTAGATTTTTAAGGTTTATCTTCGTCATACTCTTTACTGTATAATTAGATCAGGGGAGGCAGGCGGCTATGACTAAAAAACAAGAAGCATCTTCTCTGTACTCATTACTTCCATTACGAGACATCATTGTTTTTCCACACATGGTGGTCCCATTGTTTGTGGGAAGAGAAAAATCGATTCGCGCGCTCGAGGATTCGATGGGCGACCGAAAGCAGATCGTTTTAGCTGCTCAGAAAAAAGCTCAAAATAACAACCCAGACGAAAAAGATATTTATAGCGTCGGCACTTTGGCAAATATTATTCAGTTGCTTCGTCTACCTGATGGAACTTTGAAGGTTTTAGTCGAAGGTGTGAGTCGTATTCGTGTCACTAAGTACGTTGAAAAAGACTCTATTTTTAAAGTGGAAGGTGAGCCACTTGACGAGTTTGTAAGCTCCATGGTGGAAGCTGAGGCCTTTGTAAGAAGCATCAAGGGAATCTTTGAAAATTATGTAAAACTTAACAAGAGAATACCTCCCGAACTTTTAATGTCAGTGCTCTCAATTGAAGATCCCGGAAAACTTTCTGACACCATTATTCCTCATCTCAACATTAAAGTTGAGGAGAAACAGAAACTACTTGAGCTCACAGATGCTTGCAGAAGACTTGAAAGATTGATGGGTCTTATTGAGGGAGAGATCGAGATTCTCCAGGTAGAGAAAAAGATCCGTTCTAGAGTCAAAAAGCAAATGGAGCGCTCTCAGAAGGAATACTACCTAAATGAGCAGATGCAAGCGATCCAAAAAGAGCTTGGAGAGCGAGACGAATTTAAAAATGAAATTGTGGAGCTTGAAAAAGAGCTAAAGCGCAAGCGACTTCCCGAAGAGGCTTTGAGAAAAGCAAAGTCTGAAATCAAAAAATTAAAAATGATGTCCCCGATGTCCGCTGAAGCGACCGTGGTCAGGAATTATCTCGACTGGATGTTAAGTATTCCTTGGAATGAAAAAACAGAAGATAAAATTGATGTTGATGTCGCAGAGAAAGTTCTCGATGAAGACCATTACGGACTAAAAACAGTTAAAGAGCGGATTGTTGAACACCTAGCTGTTCAAAGTCTCGTTGAGAAAATGCAAGGGCCAATCCTTTGCTTAGTCGGCCCCCCGGGTGTTGGAAAAACTTCTCTCGCACGGTCGATCGCCCGCTCCATTGGAAGAACCTTTGTAAAAATTTCATTGGGTGGAGTAAGAGATGAAGCTGAAATTCGAGGACATCGAAGAACTTATATTGGGGCTCTTCCGGGTAAGCTTATTCAGGCCATGAAAAAAGCCGAAGCTATCAATCCAGTCATTTTGTTGGATGAGATCGATAAAATGAGCACCGACTTCAGGGGAGATCCAAGCAGCGCCCTGCTAGAAGTTTTAGATCCTGAGCAAAATCGCTTTTTCTCAGATCATTACATGGAAGTGGAGTATGACCTATCGAATGTAATGTTCATCACGACAGCTAATTCCCAACATACAATTCCACTACCATTGCTCGATCGCTTGGAAGTGATCAACCTCTCCGGCTATACCGAAGAGGAGAAGATGGAGATCACTAAGCGCCACTTGATTCCTAAAGAGGTCGCTCGACATGGCTTAGACGAAAATAAAATCTCTTTCGCAGATCAAGCCATTGAAGATCTAATTCGTCATTACACAAAAGAAGCCGGGGTTAGGAATTTAGAGAGGGAAGTGGGTGCCGTGAGTAGAAAAGTGGCCAGAAAGTGGGCGGGCAAAAACGAGGACAAAACGAAAGTTGTTGTTAACTCTAAAAAGCTAACCGATCTCTTGGGACCCCATAAATATAGATACCAAAAAACCGAAGGAACTTCAGAAGTTGGTTTGGTCAATGGACTTGCCTACACCGAGACAGGTGGAGATATGTTGACCATTGAAGTTTTACAACTGCCAGGAAAAGGTAAGCTCACTGTAACTGGAAAGCTAGGCGATGTGATGCAGGAATCTGCTCAAGCAGCTATGAGTTATGTTCGTTCAAGAGCAAAACTCTTAGGCTTAGCTTCCGATTTCTATGAGAAAGTTGACTTGCATATTCACGTTCCAGAAGGAGCTATCCCGAAAGATGGACCTTCGGCAGGTATCACAATGGCTACGGCTCTTGTTAGCTGCTTAACAGGAAAACCCGTTCGTAAAGATGTTGCAATGACGGGTGAGATTACTTTGAGGGGCCACGTTCTTCCGATTGGGGGTCTTAAGGAGAAAATATTTGCAGCTTATCGTGGAGGGGTGAAGAAGATTTTGATTCCTCATGAAAATGGCAAAGACTTAAGAGACATTCCCAAAAATATTTTAAAGAGTGTGAAAGTGGTCGAAGTCTCTCATATGGACCAAGTTCTTAAAGAAGCAATTGATGCAGAAGAAATATTTGTGGAAACTACAACGATGGCGGCGGTTCCAGTAAGAAATGAGAGCGCAGTTTCTAGGGCAACTAATTAAGCAGCGTATTCTTTGAGTCTACACAAAAGTTAATAAATTCAGCTAATTATGATTGATTTGTTGCGTTAAATTGTTTACAATCAGATTAGTTTTAAACAGTTGTCATTAGAATTTACACAGCTTGACCGCAGTTTTTTGGTTCACTTCTTAAATTTGTTTTGAGTAGGTCGTTATACTGGAGGAATTTATGAAAACTTGTAAAGTATGTGGAAATCCTAAATCACTCTATATTATGAACAACAGAACTGTTTGTATGAAGTGTGATGATCTCGTTTTTGATTTGGAGATTGAGTGTGATGAAGAAACCGACCAAACCAAAAACAAATCGGTAGATAAATCACAAACAAACCCTAACTTAAGAAAATCTAATATTACGATCAAAAAACCGTAGTACTAAAAAAGAAGAGTTCATTTTGCCGAGAAATTTAGGGATAAAATGGCTCGGCTAAATGAATTATAGGGTGCTGATGATGGATAAATCAGCGCCCTTTTTTATTTGGCTAATTGTTTTAGAGCATCAACTCTGTCGAGTTTTTCCCAGTTAAATCCTTTTGATGAGGTTCTGCCGAAATGTCCATAAGCAGCTGTCTCCTCATAGATGGGACGCAGTAGATCTAAAGTTTTAATAATATCCGAAGGTTTGAAACCAAATACTTCTCTGGCTGCTGCATTTAGTTTTGCCGAGGAAATAGTTCCAGTTTCGAAATCCTCAATCATGAGAGAAACAGGCTCAGCTACTCCAATTGCATAAGCAACTTGAACCAAGCATCGTTTGGCTAAGCCAGCAGCTACCAAATTTTTAGCAACATATCTAGCCATGTAACAAGCAGAGCGGTCTACTTTAGAGGGATCTTTTCCGGAGAAAGCTCCCCCGCCGTGAGCCCCATGACCACCATAGGTGTCGACAATTATTTTTCTGCCAGTAAGTCCACAGTCCCCCATCGGTCCACCAACGACGAATCTACCTGTGGGATTAATAAAATATTTTGTTTTTGCATCTAAAAGTTTTGCTGGAATTGTTTTTTTAACAACTTCTTCCATGACGGCATCTGTAAGTTCATTGTGACTTACTTCTGGGCTGTGTTGGGTAGAGACTACGACAGTTTCAACTCGTTTCAATGCTCCGTTTTCGTACTGAACGGTTACTTGGGCCTTTCCGTCGGGTCTTAAAAAGCCAAGAGTTCCTTCTTTTCTGGTCTCGGAAAGTCTTTTACAAAGTTTGTGGGAATAGGAAATGGTAGCCGGCATGAACTCGGGTGTTTCATCGCAAGCATAACCGAACATCAAGCCTTGGTCGCCCGCCCCTTGTTCTTTGTGCAGCCCCTGTCCTTCGGTGACTCCCATGGAAATATCGGGAGACTGTTTTCCTAAAGCTGTAATGACTCCGCAGGTTTTGTAATCAAACCCCATATCATCACTGGTATAACCAATTCGTTTGATAACATTTCTGGCAATTTCTGTGGGATTGAAAACCGCAGTGGTTGTTACTTCTCCACTGATCATGGCAAGACCTGTAGTTACTAGGGTTTCACAAGCGACTCGCCCTCTTGGATCTTGAGCCAAAATGGCATCCAGCACAGCATCTGATATTTGATCAGCAATTTTGTCTGGATGTCCTTCGGTGACCGATTCTGACGTGAATAAACAATCTTTTAATTTCATGTGACACCCGTAATGTTTATAGAAAGCACAAAAGTGCGCTTTTACGGGGTTTTTGTCAACTTTTTGGACCCTATATCAATAGGGAGGTGGGGTTATTTTCTTTTGAGTTTAGTGGGGGGTTGGAAATCTTCTTCCCCGTCACCAAAGTCATCCGAAGCAGCTGCAGCTTCACGAGCTTTTCGACGCTTTTTAACGACCAATAAAACTAGTAATAAAATACCTGCTAAGGCCATAAGACCAGCAAACATCTCTTGTTCAGCAAATTTTTTCACGTCGAATTCGTTTGAGTTTGAGGTTGATGAAGCGCTTTCTTTGGGCGGCTCAACGATGGGGCTCGCAGCTTCTGCTTGAGCTTGGGTATTTTCAACCGGTGCTGGAGGTTCAACTATGGGGGGGGGTTCCACTACAGGAGGGGGTTGTACTGGAGCTAAATCTGCGGCAGAGGGACTGGCGACTTCGGTCTTTGCAATCATAGTTTCTGCTGGTTTAGCAGAAAGGTCTGAAGGATAAATTCCCAATTTCTGGCCAACTTCCAAACTTTTGGGAGACTTAATTCCATTAATGACAGCGATTTCAGTCCAGCTTTTTGGACTTCCCAATTTTTTTTGTGCAATTTTTGAGAGCCATTCTCCCCTTGAAACTTCGTACATTTGGGCTGTTAAGCCGTGTTCTTTGTAAAGGGAATCCATTTTTTTATCTTTTGGATTTTGGGGGGATGAATAATAGATAATTTGCCCTGGAGTCCAATTTTTCCCGTTCCATTTGGTTAACCAACTCGACTTAGCCGACGAGCCATAGATCAGGGCTGCAACAGATTTTGGAGTGTCACCTTTTCTGACAAAGTAAAATCGATTGAGTTTCGTCCCTTTTCTTGTGATGGCGCTTGCGGGAATTTTAGGAGCCTTAAAGGATGCTCTTGAGAACTTTCGTCGAGGTTTTGAGTCAAGAGTGAGTGTTTCTTGTGATAAAGGTTCAATTTCTGGTGTAACTGTTTCTTTGGATGCTAATTCATCTGTTTTAGGTTGAATGGGCTCTACAGACTCTAGCTTTTCTTCTAGGCTGGATGAATTCGCTAATTCCCCAGCAGCAGCTCCTGCAGCGATACTTCCACTTTCCAGTGTTCCAGATGATTCAAGAGAGTTAGAAGTGTTCAGACTATCTGATTCTAATTCGTTCTCAAGTGACGGTTCTTTAGGAGCGCTTTGTTCAGTGGAATTAGACGATAAAGTGTCTTTATTGGACTCAGCATTTAAGTCGCCAGTTTCCAATTCTTTTTCAAGAGATTCGATTGAGTTATTATTCGATTCTGCGTTTGAGTTTTCAGCAAGAGGACCAGCCAAGGAATTTTCCGGTGAACCCGATGAAAGATCGCTACTCTCTCCCAGTGAATCCGATGTTTGCGCTTGCTCTTTGGAACCTGAATCAAGGCCTGAATCCGATTCGGAATAGGTGGCTTCATCCATGCTGTCCATTTCATCAGCACTTCGATTTTGGTGAGCACAGGATTGAAATAGAACCAACCCAATTACAAGTACACCGCCTAAAGAAGGGAGAAAAATATCACGAGATTTCATGGTCCAAGTCCTTTTTGATGTTCGATAAAATAGGCTCTTCCATAAAGAGTATCGGTAGAAACTTGAGGAAAGATTAGGGGATTGAGACACAATTTGACTTGCCTAGCAAAGAAGTTCCCCGAATAATCTGAAATATGAAACAGGCTGGCAATCAAACCAATCAGAAGCTTCGCATTATTCCCTTGGGGGGTCTCGGGGAAATAGGAATGAATTGCTTGGTTATTGAGTATGGTCAAGATTTAGTGCTCATCGACTGTGGAGTTCAGTTCCCCGATAGCCATTGGCCTGGGATGGATATTCTGGTTCCAGACTTTGATTATGTGCGACAAAAACTATCAAATCTTAGGGCTGTTATTGTCACGCATGGTCATGACGATCACATCGGAGCGATACCTTACCTGTTGAAAGAAAAGCAGCTTGATATTTATGCGACACCCTTTCCGACCGGACTTATTAGTCAAAAATTGACGGAACATAGCGATTTGAATGAGGTTCGATTTCACAAAATTGAAAATAGGAAAAAGTTCAAAGTGGGTCCTTTTACATTTGACCCTATTCCAGTTCAACACTCGATCATTGAAGCTTTAGCTTTTGCGATTGAAACACCTGTGGGAACTCTCATTCACTCAGGGGATTTCAAACATGATGCTCATGAAACTTCTCAGGGGATGATCGGTTTTGAGCCCTTTGAAGAGTGGGGCAAAAAAGGAGTTGCGTTGCTGCTTTCCGACAGCACGAATGCTGAACGCCCTGGTCACACTCTCTCCGAGATGGAGATCAAACAATCTTTCGAGCAAATTTTAAAGCGGCAAAAGAGCCGAATGATCATTGCACTTTTTGCATCTAACATAAAACGAGTAGAGAAATTGTTGCAGCTAGCTCATGAGCAGGGGAAAAAAGTTGCTTTTGGGGGCCGCAGTATGCACTCTTACACGAAGCTCGCCTTTGAGCAAAACTCTCTTTCAATTCCCCCTGAGACTCTTGTTCTTCTAGAACATATTGGGCAGTATCCCGACGACAAAGTCATTGTGCTCGTTACTGGCAGCCAAGCTGAACCTCAATCAGCTCTTCTTAGAATTTCAGAGGGTATCCACAAGGATTTTCAAATTCGACCGGGTGACTTGGTTGTGATGTCTAGTCGATTTATTCCAGGCAACGAACGGGCGATCACAAAAATGATTGATCAACTTTATCGTGCTGGAGCCGAAGTTCTCTATGAGTCTATTCATCAAGTTCATGTTTCGGGTCATGGCCAGCAAGAAGAACTGTTGATGATGTTAAAAGCAACGAGGCCGAAATATTTTATTCCCATACACGGGGCTTATAGGCATCTTTCCAAACATGCGGGTCTTGCAAAAGAATCGGGAGTTCAACCTGAAAACATCAAAGTTATTGAAGATGGTCAAATTGTAGAACTATCAAAAGATGGTTTAGAGATAGGCGAGAGGCTTGAACTTAATCGGGGAGTAGTCGTTGGAACCAGTTTTGTCGAGGGAAGTCCAGATGTTTTTAGTCAGCGAAGTAATCTATCAAAAACTGGGGTTGTGTTTGCTGTGTTCATGCGAGATTCAAAAAGCTTGAAACTGATTGCGCCACCATCTGTTTATCCCTACGGGCTCATGTATTTCCGAGGCGAGAACCCAGAACACGTAGCTCAGGATGCCGAAGATCATTTGGAAGATATTTATTATGATGCCATGCATTCCGGGGAGCTTGAAGAAACGTTGCGTCTCGAAGGAAGGCGATTTTATAAAAAAAGAGCGAGTCATAAACCTGTCTTTATTCCGTTGGTTCTAGATGTTTGATTTCTGATCTTACTAGTTTCTCCCCCGCGTATTATACTTACCTCTTTTGTCAAAACTCTGGAGACTTCCATGTCGAGACACCCACTCTTTCGAAGAATTAAAAATATAACTTCGGAAATACTTAGGGATAGTGCAAAGACCGTGTCTCAAATTGAATCGCCGGAACTTCTTTCCCGCAGAGATTTTCTGTTGAGCACGGTGGCTCTTAGTTCAGCAGTTCGCCCTTTGTCTGCGATTGAAAAACTTGTACCTAAATTTGTAAGAGGGGGCCAAGGTTCTAGGGTTGTGATTGTGGGAGCAGGTGTCTCAGGTTTAGTGGCCTCTTATCGATTGCTCCAAGCAGGTGTAGAGCATCAAATTTTTGAGGCCAATAATCGATTAGGTGGAAGGATAATCACACGAAAAACCTTCAACAAAGAAGGCATGTTTTGTGAGCTGGGGGGAGAGGTTATTGACTCCACTCAGCACAGTATTCTTGGAATCTGTGAAGAGCTAAAAGTACCTTTAGAAGATTTTAGCGAAACAGACATGGGGTTTACAAAGATCTATTTTTCTCAAGGAAAATTGAGAACAGAAGAGGAAGTTCAAACAGCCGCCAAGCCACTTCTAAAAATAATGTTAAAAGATATGAGCTTCATGAAGGTAGACGGAAAACTTCAAACGCCTACATACAATAAAAAGATGGGTTCGGCGGTCTATGCTTTAGATCGAATGTCTTTGGTGGAATATCTCCAGTCAAAAAAAGATTGGGTCGAGAGCTGGTTGCTTGATTTGATTCAAGAGGCCTATGAAAGTGAGTTTGGCGTAACGGCTGCTGATCAGTCGGCTTTAAATTTACTTGCTCTATTCGACGATGATCCTAACCAAGCCTTTAAGATGTATGGGACATCAGATGAAACGAAGAGAGTCGTCGGTGGGAACTCCAATCTCATTCAAACACTCCAGAAAAAAACTGATTCAAAAGTCGCGATGCACATGGGGCATCGCTTAGTCAGAGTGACTGACCTAGGAACTGGCTTCGAACTGACTTTCTTAACAGCTGGTAAAACAAAAGTGGTCAAAGCCGACAGAGTCATCATGACAGTCCCCTTCTCGGTTTTAAGATCGGTTGAAGGGATGAACAAGTTAGAATTGAGCCCAGCAAAGAAAAAAAGTATCGCTGAACTTGGTTATGGGACTGACTCCAAATTGATGATTGGATTTAAAGAAAAGTTCTGGAGAAAACAAAACGGTGCTGTTCCACCTTCCTGTGGGACGATGTTTGGTGATTTTCCTACGCAGTGTTTTTGGGAGACAAGTCGACTCCAAAAAGGAAATCATGGAATCATTACAGCGCTTTTTGGTGGAGACAGGGGGCTCAATCCGCCCACGAACGTTTTTGAAATGGCCATAAAAGATCTTGAAAAAATTTATCCAAATGCCTCTGAGAAATGGGATGGAAATAAGATTTTTATGAATTGGCCCAAAATGGAATATGCTCTCGGAAGTTACAGCACTCCAAAAGTGGGTCAGTATACGACTATTATCGGATCTGCAGGGGAACCGGAACTTGGTGGAAGAATGTTGTTTGCTGGGGAACACTGCAGTGTTCAAAAGCAGGGTTACATGGATGGGGCTGTTGAGTCTGGTAACGCCGTCGCTAAACAGTTCTTGGAAAATAAAAACAGAGTTGTTTCTGGAAAATAAGAAAAATAAACGGAAAGGCAGAACTATGAAGTTGTCTCAAAAAGTGCTTTTGGCTCTCATTGTTGCATCTTTGAATTTTAATGCTCGAGCAGACAATTCAAACTCACATGACTCCAAAACCCAATCGGGGGATTTTAGCCACTCCCAATCGATTTCAAAGGATCGTATTGGCAAAGCACTTCAAAATCTAAAAGTCTGGATAAAGTCACTCGACGATAGATTAGCTAAAGAGACAGATAATGCAGTTGAGAAAATATTGGGTTTAATTGATCAGCCCAAAGAGCTTGGTTCGATGTTGTGGGATATTTTAGCGCAAAGTGAGCAGCAATTTGAGCCTGAGGAAAAATCGGTTTTTGGGGAAAAGCTTGAGAGCTTTTCAGTAGAGGACCGTCAAAAGTTAGTAGTCGCTTGGACTTCGGAGTTGCAAGACTTCTTAAGAAAAAGAGTGGTCACTATTTCAGATAAACTATCAAAGAAAGACAATCCAAAAGTGAAAGAACTTTCTGAAGCCATTCGAAATTTAAGTAAAGCTCACTTTGAAGCGTACGATAAATTCAAAGAAGTCACTAAAACGAGCCCTGACCCAAAGCTTTTCTGTTTTGCTTGTGATGGTCACATAGGTGACTTTAATTATCACGAAAACATGGAGGAAAAGATAAAGGCCGCATTATCGGGTTGGAGTACTTCGGGCGGGAGTTTCGTCGGTACGGCACCTGAGATTAACGAACAAAAAAAGGACAAACCAACGCTTAGTGGTGAAAAACCTGCCGATGCCCCAGCTGAGAAAGGAAGTTTTGAAAAATACAGAGCTAGTTTAACTAATGGTCGTCCAAGTCCTAGTATGTATCCTAAACCTGAAAATATGGCCACGGTGTTGGGTCTTACTTCGACCGAGGGCTACTCTTATCTTCGATGGAAAGGGCGGGGACAACATTTTGCCTCTGGGCCCCAAGGTAAGGAGTACGGAGTTCAGATAGACTGGGCGTTATTGAAAGCGCAGAGTCTGGAGGAGCAAAAACGGATTTTAGGAATTTTTGACCAAGTTCTACAAGCGGGAGTTCAACCCTTCAAAGTCGTTCGCCCCAACAATGATGGTTATTGTTTATGGTGCAATTTGGGAAACTATGGTCCGTCAAAAGCGGAATTGGATTCCTTGCGTGCTCGAGTTCGATAACACCGAAAGTAAAGCCGCTGAATTCAAAGAGCCAGTGCAACTTCAAACGTTGAAAGGAAAGTCACCCTAGGGTAGGCAGTCCTTTTAACGACCAAGTTGAAAGGAGTTGCACTATGCACACCTACCGAAGGGTGAACTACCAGGATAGATGCCAAATTTTAGCTTTTTTGCAAGCAAAAGTTTCAGTGCCAGAAATCGCTCAGAGTCTAGGCTTTAATAAGTCTACGATTTATCGGGAGATCTTAAGAAATGGTTCCCGTATAAATTATAAGCCTAAAGAGGCCGAGGTTAGATACAGGCACTGGTTTAGGCGATGCAAAAGACCTTATCTGATTCAAGATGATAAAGAAGGGATTGTTCTTTATCTCCTGTTTTCTGATCTTAGTCCCGAGCAGATAAGTGGGCGGCTAAAGCATGAAAAAAACTTTAGAATCAGACACCAATCTAT